>PVBE012857173.1_pt1 | contig 16868 bp, 9 predicted proteins | sample 1631181 | NCBI WGS metagenome assembly PVBE01 (sample SAMN08397723, study PRJNA350692) | Marine metagenome, whole genome shotgun sequencing project. | isolation source: water | place: Pacific Ocean | collected 2012-04 | reverse complement strand
GGCGCAGGACGACGCGGGCAATCGCGACGAATCGACGGTGCGCTACGTCATCGACACCGTGGCCCCGGTCTCGTACGCGGATCCGCCCGGCGGGCACTACCTCGTCGACGTCGGCGTGCGCATCCTGGTGGACGACGACGAGGCGTCGATCGTCTACACGACCGACGGAACCGATCCCGACGCGGACTCCACGGTTTACGCCGGGCCGGTCGAGGTCGATGGCGACACCGAGCTTCGCTTCCGCGGGATGGACGCGGGCGGGAACCTCGAAGCGGTGCACATCGAGCGCTACGTCGTCGGCTCCCGCGGCCGCCACGAGCTCGGGTTGGGCGAGGACGCCGACCGCTATCCTGCAGAGGGCGCGCTCGAGTTGGCCGCCGCGCTGCTCGACGCCGCCGGCCCGTTGTCCGGGCGAGACGACCCCGGCCCCCACTTCGCGTCGGCATGGGACGCCTGGGCGGCTGGGGTCACCAACATCGACGCCTACACCGTGCAGGCGGGCTTCGCTCCGCACATCATGCACTCGCCCGGCCTCGTGAACGTCATCGAGGCCGGCGAGGGCGACGCCGACACGAACGGCAACAGCACGAACGCCGACGAGACGTGGGCCGCTCGAGTGGCCGCGCTCGCCGCGCGGGTCGGCGCGAGCGTCCCCGGCAGCTTCCACCCGGTCTCGCTCTTCTACGTCAGCGCCACCGCGCAGCTGCTCGTGCGTCCGACCGGGCTGCTGCTCGACGACGGCCGCCCCGACTGGACCGAGGACTTTCGCACCATGCGCTGGTCCGGAGCGCGCAGCAGCGATCGCCAGATCCACGTCGGCACGACCGCGGCCGGTTTGCGTGCGCTCGTGAGTCGGGCGTGGGTCGGAACCGCCGGACGCCACACCGCCGGCGACGACACGTGGGCCACCGAGATCTCACCGACGCTCGGGCTTCGCTGCGGGGGCTGCCACCGGGCGGGTGCCGCTTCCCCGACGTTGGTGTCCGCAACCGACTACGAGGACCTCGCCACCCCGCAGGGGCCGGACGACGCACGCCTGGTGTTGCTGCTCTCCGGCACCGAGGCGCACCCCGGTGACCCCGCGCCGGACGAGCAGGTGGACGCGGTCCGCGTGTGGATCGACCGCGGGCGCGAGGCGGCGGAGGGCGACGCGCTCGTCGGCTCGACGGCACGCGAGGGCTTCCTGGGCTTGCACGCGCTCGAGCAGAGCGCCATGGCGATCGCCCACGTGATGAGCGCCGCGATATACGACCCGGACGACGGCCAGCTCGGTCCACTCCCGCCCGGCGCCGACCGGCACTACGTCGTGGGCCGCGCAAGCGTGGCCGAGGGACCCGGTGAGCGAGGCACCCCGCGTCGCGTCGACTTCATGCGCGTCCAGGACCCCGAGTTCCGCACCGGCGAGCAGCTGCGGCTGCTCCGCTCGCTGGCGCTCCTGGTCGCGCTCGGCGAGGCTCGACCGGAGCTCTTCGAGGACTTCCCGCTGTCCGGCTCCCCGGCGCTGCCGGGCGCGCGCACCCTGGCGGTGCGGCTCGCCTCCCAGCAGCTGCGGGCCCTCGAGCTGGTCCGCGATGAAGACGAGGACATCTACACCGACGGCAAGCGCCCGGACCGCACCGCTTCGAGGGTCGTGACGGCCCTCGACCTCGCCGACACGGCCATCGCGCTCCTCGCCGCGGACGCCATCCCCGGGACGAGCCTTCGCCCCGGAGCGACGCGGGCGGTCGCCTTCCTTCGCGAGCACTTCGCGGACGGCGCCGGGACGTACGCGGAGCGGATGGAGGTCGGCGGCACGCCCGACTTCTCGGGTCGGCGCAGCCTGGTGGTGCAGTTTGCCGCGCTCGAGGCGCTGCTCGGGGTGGGGGAGCGCCAGGCGGCTCTCACGCTTTGGAGCCGGCTCGACCGGCTGTGGTGGGACGCCGAGGCCGGCGCCTGGCAGTCCGAGCTCGGCGACGTGGACTACGTGTACACGCCGGCGCTCGCTGCTCGCGTGGTCGACGGTCTGAACGCCGCGGTGGACGCGGGCTTCGAGAACGCCGAGGCCCGGCTCGACACCTTCGTGCGGCGGGTCGTGGTCGAGCGGATGCGGCTGGCCGAGACCTGGCTCGCCGGCGAGATCGGCACCGACGTCGACGCCGACGGCGATGGCACGCCCAAGCCCCGGGCCGCCGGGAGCACCAACGGCCTCGCGCCGGTCTTCGCCCGCGAGGTCCGGTTCTAGACAGCCACCGCCCCTGGACGTGGCCGCGGTTCAACGTGAACGTAGACACCACCGTCGACGTCGCCGTGGCCGTGGCCCTGAACTCCATCGGTTCTCGTGGTCGCCACCGTCGTCGTTCCACGTAGTCAATGGGGCGTAGTCGAGGCTCGCCCCATCGCGAGCCTCGACATCATCGTGCAGAGTCTCTCGGGCTGCAGCGTCCTGTCCGGACCACCCGTCCGCGACGAGTCCTTCGTTGGGCGCGCCGACCACAACTCCGCGCTCCATCGCCGATGCCACGAGCGCTGATCGCAGACGTCGAGGTGTTTGTGGCTCATTACGCGGATGGGTCGCCAAGTGGGCGTGTCGATGCAGGCGTTGCGCTCAATCGACGTTCGACGACGCCCGGCCGACTACGGGGAACGACGACGGTGGCGACCACGAGAACCGATGGAGTTCAGGGCCACGGCCACGGCGACGTCGACGGTGGTGTCTACGTTCACGTTGAACCGCGGCCACGTCTACGGGCTGCGGTGCGGTGCTCTCGACGGACTGATCGACTTTCCGCCTTGACACCCTCCATAACGCCGTTATGTTTCTCCGCATAACGGTGTTACGGAGTGGTCGTCGTGGTCCGGGACGAGGTCGAGAGAGTCGCTGACGCGCTGACCGACGGCCGCCTCGCCAGCGGCGATCTCGGTGCCCGGCGCCTCGCCTCGTTTCTCGGGCGTACGACCGGCGTCCTCTACCACCACTGGGGATCCCTCGACGGCTTCCTGCATGCCGTCGCGAACGTCGGCTTCGGCAAGCTCGGCCAGGCGCTCGTCACCCGCGCCGACGGCAGCCTCGAAGACCTCGCGGAGACCTATCTGCGCTTCGCCTTCGAGCACCCGTCGCTCTACAACCTGATGTTCGAGCGTCCGTTCGACTGGGACGCGCTGCGTGGCCGCTGTGCCGTTCAGGACGCGCCGGGCGTAGCCATGTGGCACGCCATCGTCGCGCGGCTCGAGGCCGACGGCGCCGAAGACCCCGCCGACGACGCTCGCGGGCTGTACGGGGCGCTGCACGGGCTCGCCTCTCTCGCGCTCAGCGGACGCGCGAACATCGGCGAGATCGACACCCCGGACGAGGAGGTGGCCGTGCGAGTCGCGCGCCGCCTCGTCCGCTCAATCCTCTCTCAGAACTCGAACCCGAACCCAGGCGAGACATCACGATGAGCCACCTCAGCGAGCCCCTCGCGCTGCCCTGCGGCGCCGTCCTCCCGAACCGCATCGCCAAGTCCGCCATGAGCGAGGCCCTCGCCGACCCCGATGGGCAAGCCACCCCGGAGCTCGAGCGGCTGTACCGGCGCTGGTCCGAGGGCGGCGCCGGGCTGCTCATCACCGGAAACGTCATGGTCGATGGCGCCGCGCTGGGCGAGCCCGGCAACGTGGTCTTCGAGGACCGCCTCGGCGCGGACCATCTGCGGGGCTGGGCTGCCGCCGCCACCTCGGGTGGCAACCACGCGTGGGTCCAGATCAACCACCCGGGCCGCCAGCAGCCGCGCATCACCTCCGGCCTCCCCGTCGCGCCGTCGGCGGTCCCGCTGAAGATGGCGGGCGGCTTCCGAAGTCCGCGCGCCCTCGAGACCGAAGAGGTGTGGGGCATCGTACGGCGCTTCGCCAGCGCCGCTGCACTCGCCAAGGAGGCGGGCTTCACGGGGGTCCAGGTCCACGGCGCCCACGGCTACCTCGTGAGCCAGTTCCTGTCCCCGAAGACCAACCAGCGAGACGACATCTGGGGCGGCGACCCCGAGCGCCGCAGCCGCTTCCTCGTGGAGATCGTGCGCGCCATCCGCGCCGAGGTGGGCGCGAGCTTCCCGATCGGCGTGAAGCTGAACTCGGCTGACTTCCAGCGTGGCGGGTTCACCGAGGCGGAATCGATGGAGGTCGTGCGCCGGCTCGAGACAGAGGGCGTCGACCTGCTCGAGATCTCGGGCGGCACCTACGAGCGCAGCGCCTTCGACGGCTCGGTACAGAGCGAGTCGACGCAGCAGCGCGAGGCCTACTTCCTGGGCTACGCCGAGACGGTGCGCGGCACCGTGGAGCGCATGCCGCTGATGCTGACCGGCGGGTTCCGGTCGGCGGGCGCGATGCAGTCCGCCCTCGAGTCGGGCGCGGTGGACGTCGTCGGCGTGGCGCGTCCGATGGCGGTCGAGCCCGAGTTGCCGAAGCGGATCCTCGAGGATCCGAGCGCGGTCGCCAGGACGGTCAAGCTGCGCACCGGCCACAAACAGCTCGACTCGCTGCTCGAGATCGCCTGGTACGGAGAGCAGATTCGGCGCATGGGGCGGGGCACGGCTCCGCGCCCGCAGTTGTCCCGCGCGAGGGCCCTGGCTGCGTTCATGTGGCACGGCTTCCGGCGTCAGCTGCGGAGCACCCCGCGCCTCTCGACGGTACCCAGCCCGGCGTGAACGAGCGGCCCACCGGGCTGTAGCGCAGAGTTCACGAACGGCGCCGGCCCGCACCAAACCACGGGCTTCCCGGGTTGGCAGGACTCTTGCTCAGTACGCCCTCGAACACCGATTCGAGGAGCGCACGATGCGTGTCCATCTCTGGACCCCAGCTTTTCTCACCTTGCTCGTCTGCGGCAGCGCGCAGGCCGGCCCCAACGATCGCCACACCTGGGACCGCGGCCGGTTCGAGCTCGGTCCGCGGGTGTCGCAGATGACGTTGACCGACGACGGCACCGACGCGGCGTTGCCGATGGGCGGCGTTGGCAGCTACCTCCGCTGGCGGATGACGCGGCGACTGAGCCTGGAGGGGACCGCCGACGTGTTCTTCTCCGACGAGCTCGGCTCCGACAGTCCGGGCGAGGTCACGCGCGTCACCACCCCGATCACGCTGAGTGGTCAGCTGTGGCTCTTCCCCGAGTGGCGGCTGCAGATGTACCTGCTGGGCGGCGTCGGCGTGGCTGCCCACAGCGTTCACTACGACGCGCTGGGCGAGTCCACCGCCTGGGCCACCCCGGTCGCCCAGCTCGGCGTCGGTGCGCAGTATCGCTGGAACGGGCTGCGGCTCGATTTCTCGGTGCGCTCGCTCTACATGCACCGCACCGGTGACGACGTGCGGAGCGACTCGTTGCCCGAGGGCACGTATGAGTCGCGCACGGTCGAGTACCAGCCCCTCGGCGGCGACCGCGACACGACCGGCGTAATGTTCAACCTCGCGCTGGGCTGGGGCGTGGGTCGCTAAAGACTGACTCTCCACACAAACTCACAGACGAGCACCGACCGACGAGCTGCCACCACGGTCGTGCTCGTGCTCGTGCCTCGCCCCAGTCGGGCTCGTCCTCGTGATCGTGGTCGTTGTCGTCTCCGTAACTCGAGAATCGTGGCCGTCCAGTCGGTACGCGTCTTCGTCCTCGAGCGTCGAACACGAGCACGCGTACCGACTGGACGGCCACGAACCGCGAGTTGCGAGGACGAAACCGACCACGATCACGAGCCCGAAGACGAGCACGCGCCCGATCGGCGCGAGTACGACCACGTCACGAGCCCGAAGCACGAGCACCATCGGCGCGAGCACGCCCCTCGCGCTCGACTCGACCTGCCGGCGGTCCGGGCCCTATCAGCCCTCGCCGGGCTCGAGCGGCTCGTCCTCGTGGTCGAGCCGGCCCTCGAATCCGTGGTCGGGGTCCGCCCTGTCTTCCCCGGGTGAGAGGATGTGCAGCGTCTCGCCTTCACTCACGGCGATGGCCGAGGTGACCGCGAGGTCGCCCGTCACGTTGACCGCGGTGCGGAACATGTCGAGCAGGCGGTCCATCCCGAGGATGAGCGCCAGGCCGACCTCGGGGATGCCCGAGGCGGTCAGGACCATCGCCAGGGTGACCATGCCTGAGCCCGGCACGCCCGCGGCGCCGATCGACGCCATCGTGGCCGCCAGGACAATCGCGAGCTGGTCGCCGATGGACAGGTCCATCCCGAAGACCTGCGCGATGAAGACCGCCGCTACGCCCTGGTAGAGCGCCGTGCCGTCCATGTTGACCGTGGAGCCGAGCGGCAGCACGAAGCTCGAGGTCGACTTGCTCACGCTCAGGTTCTGCTCGGCCACCTCGAGCGAGACCGGCAGCGTCGCCGACGACGAGGAGGTCGAGAACGCGATGAGCTGCGCGGGGCGGACCGCTTTCAGGAAGTCGATGAAGCTCACGCGTGCCATGAACTTCACGATCGACCCGTAGATGATGGCCGCGTGTAACGCGAGCCCCAGCAGCACGACCAGCGCGTAGACCGCCAGTGCACCCAACACGCTGGCTCCGCTGGTCCCTATCACTTTCGCGACGAGGGCACAGACGCCGAACGGCGCGATGGCCATCACGATGTGGATGACCACCACCATCGCGTTCTGCACCTTGTCGAAGAAGGTGACGACGATGCGCCCCTCGCCCTCGCCCAGCATCGTCAGCGCGATCCCGAAGATGACCGCGAAGAAGATGATCTGGAGCATGTTCCCTTGAGTAAGGGAGGCGATCGGGTTGGTCGGGACAATGTTGAGGATGTTCTCGATGGTCGATGGCGCCGCGGCTGCGCTGCCTGCCTTGCCTGCAGCCCCGCCCTCGAATTGCGCCAATAACTTCGCTTTATCCGCCTGGTCTATGAAGTCTCCGGGTGAGATCAGGTTCGCGCAGACGAGACCGATGGTGACCGCCACCGCGGTGGTCGCCAGGTAGATCACGAAGGTCCGCCCGCCCATCCGGCCGAGCTTGCGGATGTCGCCCAACCCCGCCACGCCAACGAGCAGCGAGGCGAAGACGAGCGGCACGATCACCATCTTCAGCATGCGCATGAAGAGGTCACCGACCGGCGACATCCAGGTGATGATCGTGTTGCCCAGCGCGCTGATGGGCTCGAGCTTCGCCTGCACCCGGTCGTCGAGCGTGACGTAGTCGATGCGTAACCAGGCCTCGTAGGTCTCGCCGACCTTCTTCCCGGTCTTCTTCCGGAACGCCCCCGACCGATCGCTCAGCGCGACGCGCTCGGTGATCTCACCGCGCACCTTCACCCAGCGGACCACCTCGTGGTCCTTGCCGGCCTTGTCCTTCACTTTCGCCTTGACGACCTCGAGGGCCTGCAGGTCGTGCACCAGCTCCTTGCGCTTGGCGTTGAGGACCTTCGGGAGCGACACCTTGGACTTCGGGTCGTCCTTGTCGAGCCGCAGCTCCACATTCGAGCGGGCCTGGTAGAGATCGTGCTCGAGGAAGGAGGACTGCGGTCCGACGGTGAGGCCGACGACCGCCCCGACCGCCATGCCGACGAGAATCTGCGTGTAGATCTGCATCCGTCCCCAAGGTCCGCCAGAGGTGCGCAAGCAGAGCTTCGTTCAGATCAGATGCGACGTAAAGGCGCGTGCGGCGACGGGCGGATCTACTCGGAGAAGGTCGTCGCCGAGATCCCCCAGCTCTTCCATCGGAAGCTGCCGAGGTCGTCGTAGGTGAACTCCTCGAAGTCGAACTCGCCGTCAATGATGAAGGGGAAGATGTTCAGGAACATGATCCCTTCACCCAGCGGGTTGAGCGGCAGCACCGGGAACTCGAACGAAGTCACCAGGCTCGGCGTCACGTAGAACCACAGCGGTTTCGGGGGCCCCAGTGCGGGCTCTTCGATCTGCACGAGGTTCGCCGACGGCGGCGCGATGGGGCCGTCGATGCCGTCGTAGACACCCCAGGTGAGGATGCGGTCGTCGTTGAGCTGCCTGCCCGGCGCCGGGTCGATGCTGAACGGCGCGCCCACGAAAGGTGTGATGAACACCCCGGCGTCGACGTCGCGCGTCTCCTCGACAGTGATCGTCATCGGCGTGTTGTCCGGGGTGGCGCTGAACGCGATCCCGAGCAGGTAATACGTCAGGTCCGGCGCCCAACCGTCGAGTTGCGGCATCGAGCGCAGCACCAGGTTGGGCTCGACGCTGATCGCCTGCGTGTCGATCTCCCAATAGCCCTCGGCGCCCAGATGCAGGCGCGGCAAAACCGCGTAGAACTCCGGGCCGCCTTCCGGCCCGCGCGGCGGGTTGTCGAGGTCGACCGGGATCACGAAGTCCATCGGGTGGTCGAGGACCACGTCCATGCCCTCGATCTCCTGCCCCGGGCCCGCAGAGATGAATCGCCGCATGCCCATCGAGAGCGGGCGCAGGCTCAAACGCATGTCCCAGTAGCCGATCTCGCCCTGTTCGAAGGAGCGCAGGATCTCCTTGTCCATCTCGCCCGCCGTCGCGATGACCGCGAGCTCACCGGGGCGGGCGATGATCGTGTACGGCCCGTCTTCGCGCAGCAGCCCGCCAGGACCCGGAGGCGGCAGGCGCGAGCGGTTGTTCGGGCCGGGGTGGCTCGTCTCGACCACGATGATGTTGATGTAGCGCTCGTTGACCGGCTTCGGCAGCAGGTCGAGCCCGCTCACCTCGCCGCTCAGGATCGCCGCAGGCACACCAGGAGGCGGCTCGCCGTCGCTCTCGTTGGGGCGCAGGTAGATCGTGATGTTCTCGACGCGCACGTTCTCGATGGTCGTCGCCTCGAAGCCATCCTTCGCCGCGGTCACGCTCAGCGGCCCACGAAGCCCGCGTTGCGACAGAGTCAGCTGCCCCTGAGCGTTGCTCAGCCCCTGCAGCTCGATCTCCTCGTCTTCGGTGATGGCGTGCACCACCGCCTCGGGCTCCGGCTGCCCGGTGCTCGCGTTGAGTACCGTCACGTTCACCGCACCCTGGATGCGATCACCCCAGACGCCGCCGAAGCGCGTCACCGGGTCGAAGTACGTGAAGCCGGCGGGGATGAGGGCGCGCGAGAACTCGGTGGACAGGCGCACGTCGACCGGCCCCGGGGTGCTGGCCGGCGTGACCACCAGGAGCGTGGTCTCGTCGACGAACTCGATCTCCTCGAGCAGCTGGCCGCCGAGGTCGAGCTGAACTTCGGGCACGAAGCCCGTGCCGCTCACCGTCAGCACCGTGCCGCCCGCCACCGAGCCCCGGTCGGGGATCACGGCGATGAGCTCGAGCGTCTGGAAGTAGGTGTAGCCGCCCTCGACCTCGATGTCCTGGCCGCCTTCGCTCACCACGACGTCGACGGTGCCGGCCTCGTGCGGCGGCGGCGCGCAACGCAGCTGGTGGGCGTCGATGAACGCGCAGTCAATCTGCCGTCCCTCGAGGGTCACGATCGTGCCGTTCGTGAAGCCGGCGCCGGCCACGAACAGGTCGTTGCCGCCGTCCACGGGACCGCTCGCAGGCGCCAGGCCGGCCACCGCGAAGTCGTCCGCCTCTTCGTCGAAGTAGACGAACCCGCCCTCGAGCGTGAACTCGCCATTCTCGTTCTGCACGCTGACGTCTACCGCGCCGATGGCCTCGCCACGCGGCACCAGGACCTCGAGCTCGGTGCGGTCGTCATTTGCGCCCTGCACCTCGGACCCGCGCTCACCGAAGGTCACCCGTGAGCCCGGCGGAAGCCCCTCGCCGTGCAGGGTCGCGCGCAGCCCTCCACCCAGCGGTCCGAGCGGCGGATCCACCGACGTGACGTCGAGCGGCTCGTAGTAGAAGATCGCGCCCTGGAGCTCGGCCATCCCGTTGATGTTGCCGACCGACACATCCGCCGGACCCGGCTCAGCGGCGGGCGCCAGGGCCGTGATGGTGCCATTGGGCTGAAGCACGACGTCCAGCGCGCGATTGCCTTCGACCAGGACCACCGAGCCCTCGATGAACCCGCCGCCCATCAGGATCATCTCGACGCCGCCGCGCAGCGGGCTGCGCTCCGGGATGACCGACGCCAGCGTGACCTGCTCGAAGTAGGTGAAGGCGTCGGCGAGCATCGCGCGCCGCGTCTCTTCGCCCGCGATGCCGATGACGGTCTGCTCGACTTCGACGACCGTCGCGCCCGGCGCGCCCTCAGGGGTGACGCAGCGCGCGTGGTGCAGGCTCTCGATCTCGATCTCGGTGCACGGGACGCCGCCGAAGCGGAACACGGTGCCAGCGTTGAAGCCGGTCCCGATGATCCGGACGGCCGTGCCGCCCGCGGCGAGGCCACGATTCGGGATCAGCGAGTTGACGGTCAGCGCCTCGAGGTCGTCCAGCGGGGCGTCTGGGATGTAGACGTCCCCCGGTCCGCCGCCGACGTCGTCTTCGACGCCGTCCATATCACCCGGGGGCGCGGCGTCGAGCAGCAACACCCGCCCGTCGCGACCCTCGTCGGGGCCGCCGTCGTCCGGATCGCTGCCGCTCTTCGGGTCGCAGCCGAACGCCATGACCAGCGTCAGGAGCCAGAGCGGCGCCTGAGCGGGGATAAATGGAATCGACCGTCGCATGCGCTCCCTCCGCGCTACTCCTGTCCTTCGTCCGTCTCAGAGTCGACGGCGAGGTTCAGGCCCCCGGGGTATCCATAGGAAACGTACTGGTCGTAACCATACACGATGACCGAGACGGGCTCTTCGGCCTGCACAAAATGCACCCCGTCGCCAATCGCGAATCGCGCCACTTCCCACTCCTCACCTGTACCTACGCGCTCCCACTCGACTGCAACCGGCAGGTCGTCGAAGAAGACGTCCACGCCGGTGGGTCGAACGATGGACACGTAGTCGAACGCGTACTTGTCGGGGGCCAGGAAGACGTAGTCCTCTCGGAACTGCTCCTCCGGGACCGACAGGATGAACGCCGGGTCGCCGGTGCCCGCGTCGCCCGCCTCCATGATGTCGCGCAGATTCGGGTTCGGCGCCTGCTCGCTCGCCAGGAACTGACCGACGAGCACTGGCTTGTCGCTGATGATCTCGAAGTGCTCGCGGCTGCCGAACTCGAAGAACTCGCCGGTATTCAGCGTCGGGATCACCGTCTGCGGCGGCACCGTCTCGATCTTCGTGTCGTCCTGGCTCGCCAGGATGCGCCAGTAGTCGTTCTCGAGGCCGCGGTCGAAGCTCTTCGTCGCCACGTACTTCGTGCGCCACACCCCCACCGGGTAGAGCTGCTGCTCGAGGTGGTCGGCGCAGCACGTGTTCAGCCGCGCCTCGTTGCAGTCGTAGTTGGTGCGGCAAGGCTCATCGCGCTTGTACTCGCAGACGCCCTCGCCGGTGACCGCGTCGACGTCGACGCAGTGGTTCGTATTCGGCGCGTTGGCCGCCTCGCTGCCGCCGAAGACGACTACGTCGCGTGAGGCCTTGATGCGCGAGCCCGTGAGGTCGGCGCCGGGCCCCGCCGTCTCGATGTTGAGCACGTCGAAAGGCTGCAGCCAGACCTCGAATTTCTCGCCCGGCTCCATCGCGGGAATGCCGGGGACCCCGGGTTGGGTGCGCGCGGTGACCCACACCTCCACGAACACCTCCGCGTCCTCGCCCGACGGAGGGGTCGGCACAGCGACCGTCAAGTAGCCGCGCAGCCGCGAGAAGCTCTGCTCGCGCGTCATTACGTAGTACTCGTCGCCCAGGACGTTGCTCGGCAGCAGCAGCGAGGCGTCGTTGCTGAACACCTCCTCGTTGTCGAGCGGGTTGAACTGGTAGGCGACGATCGGGATCGAGCTGCGCACGCGGTACGCGAAGGGGCTGATGACCGTCCCGTCTACGTCCCGCCGCGGCAGGTTGAAGACGTGCAAGCCGAGGGGCGGCACGATCGCCGTGTCCACCTGGCCATCGACGTTGAGGATGGTCACCTCGGCGGTGAACTCCTGGTGCGGGTTGCTGACGACGACCGCAAAAGGAGCCGCAGCCGCATCGAGGAAGCCGCGCTCGCCGCCGGGGACGAAAGCGTTGTCGAGGTCGACCGCCCAGTAGTCGCACCCGACGTTCGTCTTCAGCTTCTCGCTCAAGATGCACAGCGGCACGCAGTCGGCCTCGCCCACCGCGCGGCTGCACTCGCGGTCAGGGGGACAGCGGCGCAGGAATTCGAGGCCGCTGCCATCCTCCTTGCACTGCATCACGACGCGGTTGCCGTTGCACTTGGTCTGGCCGGGCGTGCACTCGAGGTCGTTGCACGACGCGACCCCCGAACCTTCGAGGCAGCGCTCGCCGCACGCGGTCTGGTCCCACTCAGTCCCATCCTCGTTGCAGATCTCGAGGACCAGGTCCGTCGCGCAGCGGCTGTCGTTGGGCGTGCACAGCACCGGGGCCTGGCACGCACCGTCGATGCAGACCTGCGACTCGTCACAGGGCGCATCGGCCCATGAACCGCCCGCTCCACACGTCTGGCGCTCGCCGTCTTCGTCGCAGCGGGACTCGCCCGCGTCGCACGTTCCGCCGGGGTCCTGGTCGCCTTCGATGGCGCCGTCTGATGTGTTCCCCGGGTCCGGGTCTGCACCCACCCGGTCCGCTTCCGTCGTATCCTCCCAGCAGCCGCAGAGCACCGCAGCGACCAGGGCAAGTCGTACCACCGTCCGAATCATCATTTTTTCCGGGGGCCTCCGAGGATCTTCAACTTAGTCCGCCCACATGTACGCGGTCAACGAGACGCAAAGGACCGTAGGGTGGACGATCCGCGCCACCGTACCTAGAATCGCGGCGACGACCCACGGGAGCCGAATGGCGAGCGACGAGTTCTCCGCCGAGGATCTGCTTGGACAGGTCATCGACGACCGGTTCGAGATTATCGAGAAGCTGGGCGAGGGCGGGATGGGCGCCATCTACAAAGCCCGCCAGATCTCGATGGACCGCGTCGTGGCCCTCAAGATCCTGCTGCACGACCAGCGCGGCGACCCCATCTCTGTTGAGCGCTTTCGGCACGAGGCGTACCTCGCTTCGCGCCTCAAGCACCCGAACGCCATCGTCATCCACGACTTTGGCAACACCGCGGACGGTCTGCTCTACATCGCGATGGAGTACCTGCCCGGCGAGACCCTCAAGGAGCGCCTCACGCGTGTGGGTCCGCTCGAGGTCACCATCGCCGTGAAGATCATGACCCAGGCGCTGCGCACCATCGCCGAAGCGCACCGCACCGGCCTGATCCACCGCGACCTCAAGCCCGACAACATCTTCCTGACCCAGGTCGAGAGCGACGTGGACTTCGTCAAGGTGCTCGACTTCGGCATCGCCAAGCTCACCGCCGTCCAAGATGGCCTCGAGGGCTACCAGGGCGGGCTGACGATGCAGGGGAAGATCTACGGCACGCCCAATTACATGAGTCCGGAGCAGATCCGCGGCAAGCAGGTCGACCAGCAATCGGACCTCTACTCGCTCGGCGTGATCTTCTACGAGATCCTCGGCGGACAGCTGCCCTTCATCGCGCAGACGCCCGTCGACGTGATGATGATGCATCTGCGCGACGCGCCGACCCCGCTCACGGAGGTGCGCGCCGACTGCCCGATCGAGCTCGAGCGCACGGTGTTGCGCGCGCTCGAGAAAGACCGACGCGTCCGCTACCAGACCTCGGACGAATTCCTCGAGGCGATCGAGAACTACAAGTTCAACAGCGGTTTCTACGCCGTGCCCGCGCGGCTGGCGGCCATGGTGACGAGCACCGAGCACGAGGCGCTCCGTCTGGCAGTTGAAGAGGACCCGGACGACAGTGAGGACGAGCCGGGACCCACCCTGATGTTGGAAGAGTCGGCGACGCCGGGCGTGGCGCCGCCCTCATTCGCCCACGACCCGGACGTTTTTACGTCCGACTCGGTCTCCGCGAGCTTCGATCTCGACGAGGTCACCGGCGCCATCGAGGTCCTCGACGCCAACGTCTTCACGTCGTCGATGGACGACGACGACGACGACGACGACGACAAGACGATGATGGAGTTGCCGGAAGACGCGGCGGCGGCCATCGCCGAGTTCGAGGACGATTTCGACGACGACAGCGTGCTGGCCTCGTCGCCCGCGCTGTCGGACTCGTCGATGCGGTCGGGCGGGGTCTTCTCTTCGCCGCGCGCCCAGGTCGACCAGGACGAGCTCACCATGCTCGAGCTTGGCGACGACGAGTTGGAGGAGGTCGAGCCGTCGCGCATCGTGCCGATCCCGGACTTCGGGGACGACTCGCTCAGCGGTCGGATGAAGGCGCCGGCGGACTTCGACGCGCCCCTCGTCCCAGGCGCGGATGGCCGCCCTCGGCCGACGTTCAGCCTCGGGCCCGCTCAGGCAGACCGCTTCGGAGAGTCGATGCGCAACGCAGCACCGGCGCCCCCGAAGGCTCCGGCTTCGGCCGCCCCCATGCCGGCCGCGCCGCGACCGATGCCGCAGCCGGCGGCGCCGCAGCCCATGGCGCCACGACCCATGCCTCAACCCGCGGCGCCGCAGCCCATGGCGCCGCGCCCGGTGGGTCCCGCCCCGGTTGCCCCAGCGCCGATCGCCCAGCCGATGGCTCAACCGATGGGTCAGCCCACCGGTCAGCCGGTCATGGGCGCGAAGCGACGTGGTGGTGGCGGTGCCGGCAAGTGGATCGCCATCGTCGTCGCAGTCCTGCTCGTCACCGCAGGCGCCGTCGCGATCGTGATGCTCGACCCGTTCGGCGGCGACGCCAGGCCGAAGGACCTGAGTCCACCAAAGGTCGTCGTCAGCAGCGAGCCTGCGGGCCTCGAGATCTTCGACCACGGGCGGTTCCGAGGCGAGACGCCCATCGAGTACCAGCTCGGGGCAGGCAAGACCGACCACCGTCTTCAGATCGCCGCGGCCACTGGCACGTTCAAGGTAACGATGGCCGCACAACAAGGCCCCGGCTGGCTCTATCTGGTCCTTCCCAAGTCCGGGAAGGTGATTGGTCACGCCCTCGTCGTCAGCACGCCGACCGGCGCGAACGTGAAGGTCGACGGCAAGGACGCCGGCAAGACGCCGCTGACGATCGTCGGCGCGCCCGGTCAGACCTTCGCGTTGGAGGTCGCCGCCGAGGGGGGCGCCAGCAAGACGGCGCAGGTCGCGCCGGCCGCCGCTGGTGCCCGCGTCGAGGTGGCGCTCGAATGAGACGTGATCCAGGACATTGCGACGGAACGGCGACCGAGTGGCGCGCGTGGGTGCGGGCCGGTGCCAAGGCGCCAGAGCGGAGGGGTGTCCGACGACATCTCGAGCTTTGGCAACGCCGGCAGCGGCCCGCAGGCGCGTGCGCCGCGAAGGGTCGACGTTTCGATCGCAGTGTCCTAGAGTTTCGAGTCGTAAGTTTCCGCGGTTACAGGGGTTTTGCGTTGATACGTGCCGCGTTCCTGGGCGCCTTGCTCTTCCTGCCCTCCGCAGCCTTCGCTGGTCCCGTCGAGGACGCGCGAGCGATGGTCGACGAGGGCAAGGCGATCCTGGCCAAGGCCGCGAAAACCCGGCGCAATAAGTCGAAGCTGTTGGCCGAAGGCCTCAAGAAGTACGCCCGCGCCTATCTGTTGCTCACCGGGCGCAATCTCCAAAACGACGCCCCGGACCTGTTGCAGGAGATCGGTGACAAGATCGCCGAGACCAACACCCTGCCGGAGGTCGTCGAGATGCGTCGCAGCCTGCTCACGAAGGCCATCGACGCCGCCATCGCCGGCAAGCTCACCGAGGCCTACGACCACCTGGCCAGCCTGCGCGACCTCGATCCACGGGAGTGGACCGTCGAGTACGCGCTCGCCGTCATCGGACAAAGAATGGAGGGCGGATGATGCTTCGCACGATCCCCCGCTTCCTGTTGGCGCTCGCCGCGTTCGCCACCTTCGTCGCCTGCGGCGGCGGTGCGGTGAGCATCGCTGGCAAGGTCGTCGACCATCGCGGCGAGCCGGTCCCCAAGGCTGAGGTCGTCACCGAGCCCGAGACCGACATCGTCGTGACCAACTCGCGCGGTTTCTTCGTTCTGCGCCAACGTTTGAACGACTTCGGTGAGACGGAGACCATCCCCGAGGGCGTATACAAGATCATGGTGCGCAAGTTCGGATTCGAGGACCTCGCGTTCGAGGTCAATATCGAGGGCGGCCCGACCCGGGTCGACGACCTCGTCATGAAGCCGCGCACGCCCGACATCGAAGAGACCGCGCCCGACGTGCTCGAAGAGCGCGAGACCGCCCCCGACGACCAGTCGGTCCCGGTCCAGGGCACGTGAGGCGAAGAGGGGAATCGATGACACGCGCCGTATTGTTCTGGGTGCTCGGCCTCTTCTTCGTGGCCGCGTGCGGTGACAAGCCCGATGAGAAGCCGAAGCCACGTGAGGTCATCCTCAACGTGACGACGACCGATCTCGCCGGAAGCCCGGTGCCGATGGTCCGCTTCTACATCAACGGCAAGAAGTTCGGGATCACCGACGAGAACGGTGGATTCAAGGGCAACTACGCGGCCAAGGACGGCGAGGTCCTCAGCTTCAACGTCGAGGCCCCGGCGGGTTACAGCGTGCCGCCCAACGTCGACCAGAGCCTCTGGCAGATCAAAGTCAAATACCCCGAGGGCGGTCGCCCGCTGCAAGTCGACTTCCCAGCTCAGCTCCAGCGCCCCGAGCGTGACTACCTGCTGATGGTGCGCACGGTGACCCCGGCCACTCCGGTCAAGGTGAACGACAAGCTGGTCGGCAAGACCGGCCCGACCGGTGAAGCGCTCCTACGGCTGCGAGGCGTGCCCGGCACGCGGCTCTCCGCCCGCGCCGGCCAGGTCTCCTACCTGGGGAAGTTCGCCGAGACCGACGAGGTCTACCTGCTCACCGCCGGGCGCACCGGGCCGATGGCCAAGGGCCAGGGCGTCGCCGCGGCGCCGCCTGCGGCCGAGCCGGCTGCGCCGGAGCCCGTCGCCGCTGCGCCCGCCCCTGAGCCGATC
>PVBE012541319.1_pt1 | contig 16871 bp, 16 predicted proteins | sample 1631181 | NCBI WGS metagenome assembly PVBE01 (sample SAMN08397723, study PRJNA350692) | Marine metagenome, whole genome shotgun sequencing project. | isolation source: water | place: Pacific Ocean | collected 2012-04 | reverse complement strand
TGCGTGTCGCATCGCCCGACCGCCGGAGACGGCGAGAAGCGCGGCGAACAAAACCCCCTTGGAAGAGATGGTTAGCTAATTTCATCATGAATCGCGACCGCAGCTCTCAAATCGATGCCTTATTCAGACGTTCCTTAGGAACGCCGAGCAGAATTTCGGGTTTACCGAGCAGCACTCGCCCGGTAGCCCCGTATCGATAATCACAGACGAGAAGTAGCGCCATCGCCCCGCCAATGGCATGTCCTTTGATGACGCCGACGACAGGCAACGGAGATTCCATGACCTTTAGGATGCAGTGGCCCAGGGCAAGAAACATGGTGCGTATTTCCGTACTCGACTGCGACAGAGCCCATTCAAGATCGACGCCATTGGAGAAGAACTTTTCGCCTCCACATAGCATCACACCTTGGGCAGCACGTTCGGCATCTTCAAGCGCCGCCGACAGGGCCCTGATGACATCGGTGGTCAGCATATTCGTAGCGCCGGACGATAAGCGGATCCGGACGCAGCCGTCCACCCTTTCGCTTTCTACCTCGTTCACGTCACCTCTTCGAACCTAAAACACTCGAGCCGAAACAGACCGTACTTCGGGGCCACAGGAGTAACGTTATCGTACGCGACGTTTGCTATCACCTATCCGCGCCTGACCCGGAACAGTAACTTAAAGCCGCGGTATGATGCTTTCGCCGAACACTCGGATGTCCTCCAGCGCCTCGGCCTGGGGCGGGCCATCGGTTTGGCGCAGGCGTACGATCAGATAGTCGGGTTGGATTTCGTCGCGCCACATCTGAAGTTGGTCCACGCATTCCTCGCGCGAACCGGCGATCAGACGATCTTGGGCGCAGATGTCGAAAGTCAGATCATCAGGCTTATCGACGTCTTTGAGATAGTCATCGAGTACGTAGGCGCCATTTTCAAAGTACCATCGGTGCTGCGTCATCGTCGGCACGCTCTTGGCAACGACGGCGGCCCGATCCTTCCCGACGATACAATCGCGCATCAGCACGACGTAGGGTTTACGCCCGTTGGCAGCCGCCGTTTCCCGGTAGCTGGCGGCGTAATCCCTGATCACGGGCAGCGACTGGATCGGATCGGCGATCCAGCCATCGGCCATCCGTCCGGCGCGTTCCATACCCGGCGGTGACCACGCCGCCAGCCAGATGGGCGGCCCACCTCGTTGATACGGGACCGGGCTTACCCGAATATCTTCAAACGCGTGGTATCTGCCCGGGTAACTGAAACGCTTTCCGCTCCATGCTTCACGCAATATCTCGATGCATTCTTCGGTGCGCCGCGCACGCTCCTTTATCGATACGCCGAAGGCGTTGAAATCGTTTGGCTGGTAACCGATGCCCACGGCGGCGGCCGCGAAACGTCCCTCGGCAGCTAAATCAATCACGGCAATGTCTTCAGCCAACCGGATCGGATGATACAGCGGCGCGAGCAGCACGCAGGTTCCGACTTTAATGTGCCGCGTACGCATCGCGATGAGGCCGGCTAACAATACCGGCGCCGGCAAAAAACAATCATCTTGTTGGTGATGCTCGGCAAAATAGAATCCGTCGAAACCGACGTCCTCGCACAACCGGGCTTGTTCGATGATCTCGGCGATCAAACCGGCGACATTTTCGCCGTTCGTCGCATCTTGAGTGCAAGGGAAATAACCTACGGGGAGCATATCGACCTCCAACTGCGTGTTTACCGTCTCGTGATCGGACGATCCGTGATTGAGCAGTACGGAACCATCCTGATCGGCTCGTGCGCCGGACGATGCGCCCAAATCAACGCGTCGGGCTGACGCAACGAAGTAGTCGCACCGAACCACGACGGCGGTCAATATTACACCAAAAGCAGATGCCCGGCATCGGTGCGTACCGGAGCGAATCGAAATTTCTGGTGGCCCGAGCCTCTCTTCGTCACCGAAAAGGGGCGGATTTGTTTCGCGGATTTGCAGAAAGTACACGCGGCAGGGTAGTGTTCTGTCCGATCAATAAAGACCGAGTAACTCCTGCTGGCGGTTCCGGTCGATAGTGGGCGACGGGATCATCCGACCGTTAGTTAATGAAGACTTGCCTGTCGCGCGATGCTGCACTGCAAATAAAGTAAAAGCATCCTTCGATGTTTCGACTCCCTACAGCGGCATGTCATCACCGTCATACGGGCCCCGGATCAAGTCCGGGGTGATGGCAGTTGCAGTAACGACGAAAGTGAAGCATCTTTCGGAACGCATATTTCGATTGAGTCGGTGGGGAGATAACTCTCTTTCTTGGCAACTAACAGGATCCTTATTGCTGTGTTGGTTAAACGAATAAACGATATCGACCCTTATCTGCCGCCGGAAAGCCCGGTATGGCGAGCACTGTCGGCGAAAACATCGGGTACCAACGTGGTGGTTCAGATCGACAAGCAGTACCGTGGCCACGCACAACAAGTAGCGGCAGCACTTTGGTCGCGCAGCATCGCGATGATGCTGTTCAAGCACGTGACCGTCGTCGAACAGGACATCGATATCCGCGACCCGGAGGCGGTCGATTGGGCGATCGCATTCCGGGTAGATGCCGGCCAAGGCGGAATCACCCTGTATGGCCCTACAGGCGGCTCCATATTTGATCCCGGCGTGGATCCGGCAGTAAGGAATGGCAAAAAGTACGGTTCCGGCCGTTGGACCCGGATCTTAATCGACGCGACGCGCAACTGGGACTTCGATCCCGATCCGGCCCTTGGCGGCCGCCGTTTTCAACCGGTGTATCGACTGCCCGTTGAGTTGGAGCAGAAGGTTTTCTCTCGTTGGCAGGAATACGGTATCGAGGTGGAGTACCCGGACGCCGAAAAGCGGGAGGTACTCACGCTGGAAAGAACGATCCAGGTGCTACCGGAAGTCTGATGGAGCACGGGCTTCTCGACGTGGCACAACAACGTTGTGCCGCCTATCAATACTTCGCCGATGCTTTCCGCTATCCGCAGCACGAAACGGCCGAGAAACAAGAGCGGCAGCTGCAGTACATCGCGAACTTTGAATGCAGCGCACACCAGGGCGCCTGTTCTCTGCATGAAGCGACCTATTCCACCGAGGGGCAGGAAGTGCTGTATGAGGAGTTAACCCGTTTCTACGAGTTCTTCGGCCTCAAGCGGGACCACCGCGCAGAACTTCCGGACCACCTGACGGTGGAGCTGGAATTCATGCATTACCTCAGTTTTCGGGAGGCTCACGTTGCTGGTGGCGAACAGGCGAAGGAATCGTTAGTCAAGGCGCAACGGGATTTCGTCGATCGACATCTACGGCACCTGGTCACCGGTGTCCTGGAAACTTTTCCCGGAAGCAGCGGGCATTATCGGGAACTGCTGGACGATTTGTCTGTTTTCATAAACGACGAGAAACGCTATCTGATTACGAACTAAGGAACCTCTGATTAGGTGTTCCGAAAGATGCTCCGCTTTCATCGATACTCCAACTCCCGTCACCCCGGACTCGATCCGGGGCCGGTATGACGGCGGTGATATCCAGCAATCGACCTTCAACCCGAAACTGTTCGATGTTTTGGAACGCGTATTTAGCGTCGGGTATCCGACTCGTTCCTTCCCCAGGAATTTGTACGAAAACTATCACACGCCGCAAATTGTTGTTGGTCGAAACCCGCGGGGCCACGCACCTCATCACGCGCTATTGAAGCCACGCCGGTTTACCGCGGCCGCGTTACACAGTTCCTGAACCGTCACGGCTTCGCACGCGTGTGCATGGATGTATTGCAAAGCCCGCCCCAGGTCACTCCCGCGGATGCCGGCTGAAGCCTCACTGTCCGACCGCCGGGGGCCTCCGCTCGCCTTCGAACTTTGACCCTACCCCGACGCCCGCAAGTTTCCGGCATATGCCCAAAAAAGTGCTTTTGCCGGCATTTGTCCAATTTTCTTCTCTACCGTCCGGCCCCATCATCCCTTCAGCCGTTGGTTAAGTAGTAAAGAGGAGGACACCATGACGAACCAAGACTATTCATATCCCCTGTACGCCAAAATACTTCATTTCGGCATGGCCGGCTTCGGTATCGCCGCATTTCTAACCGGCGAATTGGCCGAAGAAGGATCGAACACTCTCGGATACCTGTTACATGCTTATCTCGGACTATCTCTGGCGACGTTCATGATGCTACGTCTAGTCCACGGTGTCGTTGGGCCAGAGACGCTACGTTTTTCCGGCTGGTCCCCGTTTTCCCGCCGCCAGTGGTCATTGGCGCTTCAAGACGTAGGGCGCCTATTTCGATTTCAGATGCCGAAAAGGGGCATGCATGAGGGTCTAGCGGGCCTCACCCAAGCTTTTGGTATTACCATTTTTGTCTGGATGGGGGTCACTGGAGCTGGACTCTTTATGTTGGGCGGCGGCCCGGAAAGCGTACTGTTTGAAGTTGTCGAAGAATGCCATGAGGTAGGGGAAGCCCTTATTCCCTTGTATCTGCTGCTCCATGTAGGATCTGTTCTGGTCCACTCGCTTGCGGGTAATTCCAACTGGCGCAAAATGTGGATATTCGAAAGAAGAGATTGCCTCCAGCAGCGTGACGGTATGACGTGAAAATTGGGCATTACTATCCAGCAACAATTCTTGTGTCGGCGACGCTGTTTTTTGCCTATGACATCGTTGCCGATTTACTTGATGACGGCGAGGGATCGCTGCATATCCTCTTAGAGTCACTGGTTTTCTTGGCCATGTCGACGGTTCTATTCGCCGAGTTGAGGCGGGTGAGTCGCTTGAATGCGGAAATCCACCAAGAGCGCGGTAAGACCGCGAGGCTATCGGGGGAGCTTCTGGCCGTCATACGAGGCCAATTCGCCGATTGGGGGCTCTCGCCATCGGAAAGCGAGGTGGCCTTGCTGCTGATCAAAGGCCTCTCTATGAAGGAGGTTTCTTCGGCCCGTGAGGTGAAAGAAAAAACCGTCCGTCAGCAGGCGACCAGCGTCTACGCGAAGTCGGGATACGCCGGCCGTCACGAATTGGCCGCCCATTTTATCGAAGACTTGATGAGCAATGGTCCTGGGTAGACACTTTTCGATAAAGGGCGTTGATGCGGCGCGTACCGATCGGATCTCACAAGATTCAGAAAATCCGGGCGTTCTCCGGCAACGATCTAAATAAACGTTCCAAAAGATGCATCACTTTTTTAGCTACACCAACTGCCGTCACCCCGGACTCGATCCGGGGACCGACATGACGGTGACGACGCACGCCCGTCGGCCCTTATTTTGAAACTGATCGATATTTTGGAACAGCTATTTAGTTAACGTTGATATTTCGCTGATAGTAGTAAAACGTTGCAAACATCAGAATCCTATTCTGATTTCGATATTCGCAGAAGGATAATAAGATGGACTTTGACTCATTGGTTAAGGAACGAAAAAGCATCCGTGGTTACAAGTCAGACCCGGTGCCGCAAAATGTTATCGCTGAAGTCATTGAGATTGCCAAAGGGGCACCTTCCTCGATGAACACACAGCCGTGGTTTTTTCATGTCATTACGGGCGAACCGCTGGAGCGCATACGCGAGGGCAATACGGAACGAATGCTGGCCGGAGCAAAGGTACAGCGAGAGATCCCAATCGGGGACGGCTACGAAGGCGTTTACCGACGGCGCCAGATCGAAATCGCAGTTCAGCTGTTTGAGGCGATGGGCATTGCGCGAGACGACAAGGAAAAGCGCCGGGACTGGGTGATGCGAGGATTTCGCCAGTTCGATGCGCCAGTATCCGTCGTCATGACCTATGATAAAATCATGGAACCGGCGACTATCAGCCATTTTGACCTGGGCGCGGTCACCTATGGGCTGGTTCTGGCTGCCTGGACCAGGGGTCTGGGAACCGTAATAAACGGCCAGGGGATTATGCAGTCCGATGTGGTCAGAGAGCATGCGAAGATTCCAGACAGCCGGGTGATCATGACCTGTGTCGCCATGGGTTATCCGGATCACGATTTTGCCGCTAACGACGTCAAGTCCCGGCGGGCGCCGAATGAGGATAACGTGAGCTTCGTCGGGTTCGACTAAATCGGCATTGAAAAATGCCGACCCGTTTCGGATTAGCGGGTAGATTGGCGAGAATAACGAAACTCCAGATAGCTGGGCGAACCGAAACTTCGAAGGCAAACGTATAGATCGATGGGTGACTTATTATGATTAAGAAAGGGTATGTCGACACCCAGGGTGGTCAGATTCACTATCGGTATTGCGGAAACGAGGGCGCGCCGCCCCTGGCATTTTTTCACCAAACAGCCAGCTCATCGCTCAGTTACGAAAAACTGATGGCATTGCTGGAAGAACATTTTCAGATGATTGCACTGGACACGCCCGGATTCGGCCAGTCGTTTTTTCCACCCGAGGCGCCGACAACGTCATACTATTCGAGCGTATTTTTTGAAGCATTATCGAATCTCGGCATGAATTCATTTCATGCTTTCGGCCACCACACCGGCGCAGCCATCGTAGCGGAAATGGCTGCGGCAGGGACTGGGCGGGTTAAGTCGGTGATGATGGATGGGCCGGTGTGGTTAAGCCAGAAGGAACGGCAGCAGTGGCTCGACGCGGCTATCGACCCCATGGTCATTCAGGAAGACGGCAGCCATCTCATGAAGATTTGGGATCGCGTAGTAGGTCTCGACCCGGACCATCCCAAGGACCTGTGCCATCGGGAGGCTCTGGATACATTGCGGGCAGGGGAACGGTGGCATGAAGCCTACGTCGCCGTGTTTGAGCAGGATTCCTATACCCTCTATGAGAAAATGAGCTGCCCGATGCTGCTGTTATGCGGCGAAAATGACGTGCTCCTTCCCTATTTCGAGCCTGTCTGTAAGGCCTATCCGGACGCGACGAATGCTATCCTCAAAGGTCGCGGCACCTACGCCGTTGATAATGCGGCAGAAGAGATCGCAGAAAAGATCAAGTCCTTCATACACCATTTGGGCTGAACGCCTGGTTTATGATTTTTGATTGCCGACCGTTGCTTCTTTGACGCGCTTCGCTCCGTCGTTATATTAGATCGGCAGTCGCATTCCTCATCGGCGATGATCGACAAAGCGCTGTCGATGTTAGGCGCCGGAGAGTCAACTGGTAGAGGGTTGTCTTAATGGTCAAGAAATTCAAAAAACTCTTCGAACCTCTCAGAATCAACAACGTAACGCTCAAAAACAGGATGGTGAAGTCTTCCCAGTGGTTCATCTACCCAGAGGCGGACGGCAGCGTAGGCGAGCGAATCAAACAATTCTACGCAACCATCGCAAAAGGCGGGGTCGGCTTAATCATCGTGGAAGAAAGTTGTTGCGAATATCCTTTAGGGGCCAGCAACATTCCGCATTTGCGGTTGGATGACGATCAATACCTCGGCGGCCTATCGGAACTTGCCGACGCTATCCATCAACACGACTGCCATGCATTCGTGCAGATCACCCACGCGGGGCCGGCACACAAATCAGTCGACGGCCAACAGCCAGTAGCACCATCGACGGTCGATCCACCGCCGGAGCCCGGCATGGAGCTGGCACGGGAACTGACCACTGAAGAGGTGAGGGAGAAGATTGAACTGTACGCCCAAGCCGCTATTCGGGTGAAAAAGGCCGGGTTTGACGGGTGCGAGATCCACCTGGCCCACTACGCCATGGGGAATTCCTTTTTATCCCGCATCCAGAACAAAAGAACGGACGAATACGGCTGTGAATCTTTGGAAAATCGGGCCAGGTTCGGGTGCGAAATACTTCGCCGAACCCGCGAATTGGTGGGCGCCGACTTCGTCATCGGCGTGCGTATGTCCGCTGTCGAATATGGCCATCGGTTGGGTACGACCAATGAAGAGGCGGTCGAATTTGCCAAAATGTTCGAAGCGGCCGGGGCCGATTACATCCAGTCCAGCGCCTATGGATACAACGAATGGTTTGTCTGCTGGGCACCGGATCAAATGGTGTATCCGCAAGTACCGAAAGGTGCGGAAGAGTTCGTCAAGCGAATACCCGAAGGTGCGCTTCTAAAATACGCGAGCGCTATCAACAAGGCGGTATCGATTCCGGTTTCCGGAGTGGGGCGTCTCGATTGTGACAACGGTGACAAGGCGCTTAGAGACGGCGTCATCGATCTAGTCTGGCTGGGTCGCCGATTAATGGCGGACCCCGCCTATCCCAACAAAGTCAAAGAAGGGAGGTTTGACGATATCAGGCCCTGTATCGGTTGTATGAACTGCCTGTCGCACTTGTTTACCAATACGCCCGTACAGTGCCGATGGAACGGGTTCATGGGGCGGGAATTCGATTTAGGAGACGGTATCGATTTCCCCCAGGTAGAAAGGAAAAGGAAGGTGATGGTGGTTGGTGCCGGCCCCGGTGGTATGGAAGCAGCCCGGGTGGCGGCTCTTCGCGGTCACGACGTGACGCTCTATGACAAGGAGCAGAGTATGGGCGGACTCCTGCCCCTTGCGACCTTTATCAAAGGATCGGATTTCGACGATTTGGCACCCGCGTATCAATGGTACGAACGCCAATTGAAGAAAAGTGACAATTTGACCCTCGCGCTCGGCACCGAAGTCACTCCGGAACTCGTCGATGCGGTGAAACCCGATGTGATTATTCTATCCCCTGGTAACAACAGCGTGTTGCCGGAGATACCCGGGATTGACAGTTCGATTGTTGTTTCCACCGGACAACTGCAGGACACGGCCAAAAGCTATCTGAAGTATTTGAACGCCGGAATGATGTCGAAGCTCTCCAAGATATATATGCCCGTGGGAAAACGGGTGGTGATTGTTGGGGGCGATCTCAAAGGCCTCGAGGCGGCCGAATTTCTGGCTAAGCGCGGTAAGCAGGTTGTCATCGTCGAAAACTCCGAACAGTTAGGCAGGGGCATGAACCTGTGGATCCAATTTAAGTTCTTCCCGTGGATGGAGGCCAATCCGAATATCACTGCCCATGTCGGCGCGACAGTTCACCAAATCACCGAGAAAGGGATGGTCATTGCAACGGCTGAAGGAGAGAAGAAGACTCTGGAGGCCGACACGGTAATGGTGATGGAACTGGACCGCAAAAATCATGGCCTTTACGAGACTATCAAGAAGAAAGGGATCGAGGTCCATCTCGTTGGCGATGCCAAAGAGGATGAAAATGCCTGGCTGGAAGGCACCATTTCTGATGCAGTCGGTATAGGAATGACTATTTAGGATTCGAGCACGGAGCGCAAAAAGAACAACAGAAAGCGAACGGAAACCCGCTTGATCTTATTCTATCCACGTCAAGCGACCCGCCGCAGTAGATTGAGGCTCGCCATAATCGTCATACAAGCAACGCCGTAGAGCGGTAGGCTGAAGCCGCCGCTCAAGGTGATGAGTAACGACATCACCAGTGGCCCCAATACGACGCCGCCATACAGAAAAAACAATGAACCGCCCGTTGTGGCACCGACCTCGGCGGGATCCGCCAGGTTTGCCACCTCGGCGAGAAAAACACCGTTCCAGCCAAAACTCAAGGACCCGACAACGACGCTTACGCCCACCACCAGCGGGAGCGATGCGCCCGGTTCGAGAAGGGTTAAACCAACCAGCCCGACGGCACTGCTGATCCCGAGTGCCACCATAGTCGGCCTTGCGCCAAGGGCCCGATCGGCGGCCCAACCCATGATGATGCGCAACGCCGCCCCGGACGCTTGGGCCCCGCCGAATATGGCGCCGGCAAGGACAAAGTCGAGATGGACCTCCTGTACGAGAATGATGATCAAGAAGGTCAGAACGATGGCCTGGATAGTGGTCAAGCAAAACGCGACGAATGTCAGGCGGCGCAGTCGCGTGTCGTTCAGTACCTTACGTATTGCACCCCACGGTGAGGCGAAGGCGATCGGCGCGCTCGGATCACGGTCGTCGTCGAGTCTCGATCGCAGCGGCTGGATGGCGATTACAGCCAGCGCCGCAATACAAACCGAGACTCCGATGGCACCTTGCCAGCCAACGGATACGACGGTTGCCGGCACGAGCAATCCTGCAATCAACCCGCCGAGCGGCGCACCGCTTTGTTTGAGCGAGAAAACGAACCCGCGAGCGTGCGGCGGCGTAACACGCGCTAGTACATGCGCGCCCGATGGCGTATTAGGGCCATAACCCATGCCGACCAATGCCGCAGCCAAAAACAACAGCGGCAGGGAGCCGCTCAACACGAGCAGGAGACAGCACGCCGAAAAACTCATCCCGATCTGATTCGCGCGGATACCGCCGTAGCGCCTGATCAAACTGCCGCTGGCGGCGGAAAATACCATCGCGGAAGCGAATACGATCGACACGAACACTCCGATGTCTTTGGCCTCGACCCCGAAAGCGGGCGCTATTTCGGTAGCCATGACGGGGACGGTCAGAAACAGAATCACCGCGACGGCTTGGGTGCCGAACATTGCACCCACGGGCCAAAACAGCGATCCGACGCTACCCGCTCGAACTGGCCTCGGTTTCGGTGATTCAGGCATTCGGTGTCCTTTCGCGCGCTACCGCAGGTAAGGTCGAGCCCAAGGACACTCGTACCCGTAGTAGTGCAGGGGTTTGACGAGGAAAGTGAGCCGAAAATGAACCTGGCACGTTTTTTGGGCAATTGAGCGCTAACAACTACGCGGCAGGTCGAGCACCTTCTCGGCGATGAAGCACTTGATCAATTGTTCCGACACGGGCGCGATCCTCGTTATCGTGACTTCGCGCAACAAACGCTCGACGTGATATTCCTTGGCGTAGCCGAACCCGCCGTGAGTCATAACCGCGTTCATGCACGCGTCGTGCCCAGCCTTTGCGCCGAGGTATTTCGCCGCGTTCGCTTCGGCACCGCACGGCCTGCCATTATCGTATAACCACGCGGCTTTCATCGCGATGGCATGCGCCGCTTCGAGATGCATCCAATCTTAAGCCAGCGGGTGCTGGATCGCCTGGTTCATGCCAATTGGACGATCGAAAACGACACGCTCGCACGCGTATTTTGCAGCGCGACGAAGTGCATCCTGGCCAACGCCAATCGCTTCGCTAGCGATCAAAATGCGCTCGGGATTCAGACTGTGCAATATGTAGGAGAACCCCTTTCCCTCCTCACCGACCAAATCCCCCTCCGGAACAAATAAGTTATCGATGAAAACCGCGTTCGAGTCGACCGCCTTGCGACCCATCTTGGGGATCCGCTGTATCTCGATTTTGTCGCGGTCGATGTCCGTGTAGAAAATGCTCATCCCGTCGGTCGGACGCTTAGCTTTTTCGAAACGGGTGGTCCGCGCGAGCAGCATAATTTTGTTTGCGACCTGCGCCGTTGAAGTCCAGACTTTTTGCCCATTGACGAGATAACCGCCGTCGACTTTTTCGGCAAAGGTCTTAATCTGCGTCGTGTTGAGCCCGGCGTCGGGCTCGGTCACGCCGAAGCAGCATTGGTCCTGACCAGCGACAAGTCGTGGCACCCAGCGCTCTTTCTGCTCATCGGTGCCGAACACGACGATCGGTTGCGGACCGAAAAGATTAATGTGTATGGTCGAGGCTGCGGCGTAGCCGCCGCCGTGGCTACAGACTTCACGCATCATGATTGCGGCTTCCGTAACCCCGAGTCCCGCTCCGCCGTACGCTTCTGGCATAGTAATTCCAAGCCAGCCGGCTTCGGCCATCGCGCGATGAAACTCGCGTGGAAACTCACCGTCGTCATCACGCTCAAGCCAATAGTCAGCGTCGAACCCGCTGACGACCGAAGCCACCGCATCGCCAATTGCCCGTTGCTCGTCTGATAAGTCGAAATCCAATATCATCCCCCCCTTCGGGGTAGGTTAGCAGAAAAGATAGCCAGCAATGCCGGACGAAATACCGGTAGGCGACCCGCTTCCCGCGGGTCACGACACGGCAATGTCGGTCGCCTCATGCGGCGACGGACTAGTTAATTCGGCGGGGTCGTCTGAGCAGACGATCAAACCGGGGTTGCTCGCTAACCGTCTTTATTCGTTATGAGCCTCCTAGCCTGCATTATTCATGAACGCGCGGCTGCGGACGCGGATCTGCCTGCATCTACGGCGTTGACCGAACAAATCTGCGCTCAACGTACAGACAGTACGTCTTCGCGCAGATTTCCCCGCGCGCCTTGTATCTACAGGCATTTCCACGCCCTCGCTCGCGCGTTCATGAATAATGCAGGCTAGGACAGTGACGCCATACAAGCAAAAACCGCACCCACCGCCAAGGCCGCAATACCCGCCACCCAAATTCCGATACCGACTGCTGCCGGGAACCCCACCCAAGCCACCAATACTGCGATCATTGAAACCGCGAAGCTCGAAACAAGCGCGGCCCTGAGCGACAAGGCGATGGATTCAGGGCCGTGCTTCACGATGAATACGCGGTCGCCCGACGATGGGAACAGCAACTTGCCAACAACGAATCCCACGATATAGCCGCCAACCGCACCCGCCAGCGCACCGACGGCAGTGAACATCCATGACTGAAGCCCAAAGAAGACAACGATTGCAATCGCGAATAGACCGGCAAAGCCGCCAGCGGACCGACAAAGCGCGGCCAAGTCGACAACACGATCACCTCGTTCGAGCGGCATATTCGACGACACCTAACAGTTAACGTAGCGAAGTCGTTGGCTACTGACTGTAAACCAAAACCGACACAGCCAACAGCGCCATCCAAAAACTTCGCACACTTCGTTCTTTGACAACGGCAACCGGTCGCCGCGCGCGCGATGCCGCCTCCTCCGTCCGCCTACAGCTTCGCCAGATAGCCACCGTCAACGGCCAGGTCGACACCCGTGATCCAGGCGGCTTCATCGGAGGCGAGAAACAGTGCGGCATTCGCGACGTCGATTGGTTGACCGACCCGTCCCAGCGGATAAAGCGGGATAAAATTCTCCGCCATTACTTCGTCCCAGGTTTCGCCTTCTTTTAGACGGCTGCGACTCAACTCTGTTTCGACCAGTCCCGGAAGGATATTGTTTGCGCGGATACCGAAGCATCCGTAGTCGTTGGCGACGGTACGCGCGAAATTGATCATGCCGGCTTTGGAAGCGCTGTAGGAGCATGCGGCGGCTTGCCCCCGCACAGCGGAGATCGAGCCGATATTTACGATGGCGCCGCCTTTTTCAAGCATGTGCGGGATGACCGCCTTACACAGGACAAATACGGCGCGCAGATTGACGTTCATGACCCGATCCCAGTCCTCCACGCTTGCCTCCGTGCAAGTCTGGCGGTCCATTATGCCGGCGTTGTTGACGAGAACATCGATTCCGCCCCATTGCGCCGCGACCTTGGCGACTATTCCGGTAGCTTCCTCCGGGATGCTGATGTCCCCCGCCACGAGGATGGCTTCACCGCCAGCCGCATCAATCGTCGCGACGGTGGCGGCGAGCGGTTCGGGGTGGCGACCGATCACCGCCACCTGAGCGCCCTCTTCGGCGAAGCGCTCGGCGATAGCACGGCCGAGGCCGGTGCCGCCGCCCGTTACCAGACAGGTCTTGTTCTGCAGTCTCATTTGAGCCTCCTGGGTTCGCTACCGCGACGCCAATAGGGAACGTCGGTAGGTGCCCCTGATCGAGCAGCCCCGAGATCATCCGAAGCCGCGATCCGGTTGATAAATGGATCCGGTCAGTCGATATAGTATTCTCATTTGAGTAGCGAGTTCCTACTCTGTAGAGTCAGCAGTCTGGGAACGTGGCCCAACGGGGTTTGGTAAGCGGATCGACTGAGAGTAGAAAGCGTGGATATGAATATCGGCGAACGTGGGGTGTTCTTTTTTACCGAGGGATTGACGGCGACGGAGGTCGTCGACGCGGCGGTGCGACTCGAGGATCTCGGCTACGGCGCCGTCTGGATCCCGGAAGCGGTCGGGCGCGAACCGTTCGCAACGGCCGCCATGATCCTGTCACACACCAAAAAGCTCGTCGTCGCGACCGGCATCGTCAATATCTACTGGCGAGAGCCCATGGTCTGTGCGATGGGCCAGCAGACGCTGACGGAACTCTCGGACGGCCGGTTCATCCTCGGTCTCGGCGTTTCGCACCAACTTCTCGTCGAACGAACTGGGTTGACCTATCAAAAACCCCTGGGCGCGATGCGGACCTATATCGAGCGGATACGCCAAGCGCACTCCGGCGTATCGCTGAGAAAGAACCTGATCGCCGAAGGGTTCGACAGCGGCCGGCCAGACGCAGAAACAGATCTTTCGACGGGACCGATCATCGTGGCCGCGCTCGGCCCGAAGATGACGGCGCTCGCCGGCGAAATCGCCGACGGCGCGATGCCGGCCAACACGATCCCAAAACACACCGAGGAATCGAGAGCGATATTGGGTGACGGACCGTTACTGTGTCCGATGCAACGCGTATTTCTATCGGACGACGAGGAAAAATCACGCGCCGCCGGCCGCGCCCTGATCGAATTCTATCTGGCCTTACCCAACTACCGCAGCAGTCTGCTGCGCATGGGGTTTTCCGAAGGCGATCTCGAAGGAGGGGGTAGCGATCATCTCGTCGATAGCCTGCTGGCCTGGGGGAGCCCGGACCACCTCGAACAAAGTATCCAAGCGCATCTCGACGCCGGTGCGAACCATGTCTGTCTTTTCCCGATCAGCCCGCATCGTCTGAGCGAGCTGTGCTGGAACGCGCTCGAAGCGTTTGCGCCGTCCTGAAACCGGACAGCCTCGCCGCGTACTATTGAAAATTGTCACCCGGGGCGATGACCGCCGCGGGCTGGATCAGGAGGCGATTCTATTGCGTACCCAATCAGAAGACCTGGCGGCTTTTGCGCTCGATTTGCAGGGTGAACAGATCCCGGGAGACATTATCGAGATCGCCAAGACCCACTTGCTCGACGCGATCGGGATCGCCCTCGCATCCTCGAGTTTCGAATTCGCGGGCCCGGTGCTGGCAGGGGCGCGGGCGCTGGGTAGCGGCGGGGCCGCGTCTGCGATCGGCTCGGGCGAGGCATTGCCGCCCGCCTCCGCCGCACTGGTCAACGGCACCCTGATCCACGGACTCGACTTCGACGACACCCACATCGGGGCCATTTATCACGCCAGCGCGCCGGCATTGGCCGCAGCACTCGCGGTCGCACAAAGCCACGCGGCCAATGGTGCCGCGCTACTCGAAGCGTACGTCGTCGGGTTGGAGATCGGTTGCCGGATCGCAGGTGCGGTTGCCGGTGAATTGCACAACCAGGGCTATCACCCGACCGCGGTTTGCGGCGTCTTCGCAGCGGCAGCCGCCGCCGGGCGGCTCGAAGGGATCTCGCAAGATGCACTGGTCTCGGCGCTCGGATTGAGCGGCAGCCAGGCGGCCGGGATCCTCGAGATCAGCGGCGCCTGGAACAAACGTCTGCACCCGGGTTGGGCCGCCCATGCCGGCATTGCCGCCGTAGCGCTGGCAAAAAACGGTTTTCTCGGCCCGCGCGAGGTCTTCGAAGGTACCTTCGGGTTCTACCGCTCGCACGTCGGCCACCTGCCGGAGACCGAGCATCTCCCCGCGCGCGGGCTCGGCGAGGAATGGCGCATCGAAGGCATCGGCCTCAAGCCGTATCCCTGCTGTCACTTAATCCACTCGTTCGTCGACGCGGTCCTGGCGCTGCGCGGCGAGTTTGACCCGGACGAGGTCGAGGCCATCGATTGCCCGCTCACTGAAACGCTGCACCCGATCTTGGCTGAGCCCCGCGAACTCCGGATCCGGCCGCCCATCGCCTATGATGCCTTGTTCAGCGTCCCCTACGTCGTGGCGCTGGCGCTCGTGCGCGGACGCGTCGACCTCGACGCTTTCTACGCGGAGCCTCTCGACGACCCTGAAATATTGAGGGTCGCGGCGCTGACGACCTGCTCGGTCGACGAACAAAGCGACTACCCGGCGCACTTCCCGGGAGAAGTGCGCGTTCGCCTCAAAGACGGGCGCGTACTGCGGCGTCGCGAACCTTATAGCCGGGGGACGCCGGAGCGCCGCCTGTCGCGCGAGGCGGTCAGCGACAAGTTTTTCCAGAATTCGCGGCGCGCGGTCCCAACGAGCCGTGCCGAGGCAATCGTCGAGCACGTATTCGATATCGAAAACCAGAATTCGATCGACGACCTCCTGCGCCTTTGTGTCAGCGACGAAGGGAGCCCGTCGTGACCGCCGAGAACAACGTCCGCGGCTGTCTTTCGGAGGATTTCGAGGTCGGCGGGTAACCTGCCCGACGGCGACCGGGCGCGGCCGTCTAGCCGCTGAACCACAGATTCAGCGCGTCACTGAATTCACGATCGAATACAGCAAGCGGTACAGCTCGAGGCGGCCGTGCAGCGGCCCTCCGTCGTGCGCGTCCCAGATCCAGAAACAGCGCAGCGGATCGGAGAACAACGCACGACCGGTACCCGTGCGCTCCCAACAACCGAGCACACCCTGCACTAGAAAATGACCGATGCGGCCGACGAGCGTCCGCCGCGGGGTGTCTTTACCCATGCACATCATTCCTGGGCTACCGTCCTCGGTTTTGCCGCGCGAAACCTTACCAAGCACCTGAACGCTTTCGCCTTCGACCAGCAGGCCGTCTTCAGAGAGCAGCACCGCGCCGCGCGGATCGACCAACATGCGCCCGGTAGCGTCGACCAGACAAAAGCGATGCCGCGGGTGTTCGCGATCTGCACCGGAATAGTAGAGACAGTCCTCGCCGGTTTGGGGATGGGTCAGTGCCTCCGCGCCGGCGCTTTCGACGCGACCCCGCACTAGGCTGGTGCCGACGGCTACCGCTTCAACCGTCGACGGCGCTAGCCTGAATATTGCACGAATAAGAAAGGCAAAGCCCCTTTAATCCGGTAAAATTCAGTTGCTTAGTCTGAAACCGGAAGAGGCTCTGCCCGTGACAAACTGTACCCAAGAATCCTTTGCGTTTCCAGCGTGCAAACGG
>PVBE010720666.1_pt1 | contig 16874 bp, 23 predicted proteins | sample 1631181 | NCBI WGS metagenome assembly PVBE01 (sample SAMN08397723, study PRJNA350692) | Marine metagenome, whole genome shotgun sequencing project. | isolation source: water | place: Pacific Ocean | collected 2012-04 | reverse complement strand
TTGTATGACAACAAAATGATCTCTTTGACCGAGAACCTGGTCGCGGATGTGGCGGTGGGTGATTCGATTTCTGAGCGGCAGGGATTTGAGATGATCATCTCGGGTGTTGGTGTCGCTGATCCGGACTCGGTACCTGGTAGTATTTTTGTAACGGCCACGGCGGCGTCAGCATCCGACGATACTTTGTCTACTCCTGATGAGAGCATCACCAGTGTACTGGTGCCGGTAGGCCCCTCATTAGAGACTTATGTGCGTAATGAAACTGACCCGACGACCGGTAGTGATCCGGCTTATGTCGATAGCCTCGGTCAGGGATTCTTTGATCCGAATGTAGTCGCCGCTAAAGGTGGAGATACTCTGCAATACCTAATCATACAAAAAGCGGGTAACACCGAATCGTTAACTGGGGTCAAGATGCAGGTCGCTATGCCGTTATTTACCAGTTATGTGCCCGGTTCAACCACTATGAATGATGCACCGGTAGCGGACGTTGGAGACCCGCCTCAGTCACCATTGATTGATGGGTTGGAAGTGCATTCCACAGCGGCCACGCCGGTAGTCGAGGCCGGAACTATATCTGTGAATAGCTTGGTTACAGTGACCTTTAAGGTTAAGGTCAAAATGGATGAGCCCACTGGAGGGGAAACAGAAGGTGGAAATGGCGCTTTGTCTAACGCTAGTATCCAGTGGGAAACCGATCCTGACCGTGTAACCTTTACGTGGGCGGTTACAGGCCTCTCTTCAGAATACGAGTACTGGGTGTATCCCCACGTGGGCTTCACTGAGAATGGGGGTCCTTTCGGGAGCACGCCCGAGGACGAGGCAAATAATCTAAAGGGTATGTATAGTATGGCAACCCCAAACTACCGCTCCGCAGGGGATGGCGCCGGTTCTTGGAACTGGTATGGCGGTAAGCCTACCAATCCCAGCGGTCGGCTCGCACTTCTTGCCTACGATGCATCGAGCGGCAATGCCTGGGTGGTCGATATCTCAGAAGAGATCAACATTGATGCATGGTAGTAATGTAATGTCGAGAGTAATGGGAGGACCAGGATCGTCCGTCTGATCAGCAGCGTTATTTCATTTGTTCGCGGATAACTGCGGTTTCGATTCAGTCAATCTTTCTCGACAGCTTCGAGTTGATAATCTATAACAGATGATGTGATTTCGAATCTCCTACTTACTGGCCAAACAATCCTTAAATAGCCATGTGTTTTGGCAACACCATAACCTTGGGGATCAAAACATGTGCCGGCTGCGTTGCAACCTCGAGGACTATTCTAGCTATATCATCTGGCACCAACGGTTCATCCAGTCCTGACGCATCCTTTGGATGTACATCAAAATGGTCATGCAAATCTGTTATTACTAGCCCCGGCTCCACGCACGTAACTTTTACATTTGTTTCAGATAGCTCCATCCGCATCGTCTCGGACAAAGCTTCTAACGCATATTTTGTTGCACTATAGGCACCCGCGTTCGGACGCACTTTAGTACCTAAAACACTCGAAGTATTTATGATGTGTCCAGAATTCTGTTTGTAAAAATGTCTCACAAACAAATGGGCAACCCTAAATGCCGCTTCAATATTGACACGTACCATGGAAATGACGTGCTCGATATCAATTTCGTGACTTGCCCCCGCCCACATGACACCTGCATTATTAACAACTATATCGCATTTCCCAAACCTTGATATGGCGGTATCCAGGAGGTCTCCTGCAAAATCAGGCTCGGTTACATCTCCAGCTATTAATTCTAACTTTTCATGCCGACCTAATCGTTCCAACTTCTTCATGCGGCGGCCCGTTGCGACCACTGAGGCTCCGGACTTAAGAAATGATTGCGTCACCGCAGCGCCAATTCCACTGCCTGACCCAGTAACCACCGCCACCTTACCTTCAAGCAACTCTTTCATATTTTCCCCTCATCTATAATATTAATGAGCATAATCAGACGACAAAATCACGTCTAATTCATCTCGGTTGGCAACTCAGACTGCCGGTGTGAACCAAACGGCGCATGTACATGATAATGGGAACTATCAATGGGAACAAAGGAACCGCTATGCACCGCTTCACCCCGATTGTTGCTGGCCTCCTTCTCCTAGGTGCTTACCTGTTTAACCTACGTCAAGTAGAGGAGTAGGATAGGGCTCTGGATTGGCGGAGAAGGCAGAGAAATTTACGGAGTTAGTGGGATGTTGGGAGTAGGATATGATATCTAAGTTAATTAAATTTCAGGAGGAAGCCTGATGTCTAGATATATAACTTTAGGAACCTATACCAATGAAGGTGCTGCGGGGCTCGTTGATGGCGATTCTGATCGTAGAGCAGCGATGGAAGTTGCACATAATAGTGTTGGAGCCACATTAGTGGACTATTACATTACCCGTGGGCAATATGACTTCTGCATCATAACCGATGCTGATTCGTATGAGGTGCTCGCCGCTATGGGTTTAAAAGCCAAAGGAAGTGGCACTACTGCTAACTTGGTCACTTTAGAATCAGTCGACATTGAGGCGGTACGCAGCGTTGCAAAGAATGTTCAATTTACGCCACCGAGCACCTGATTATTATGAGCGCCCTACACCGTAGGGCGTTTTTTTATGGATTAATACCTACCCCGATCCCCCCACCAAATCCTCTGGTCTAACAAGGTTCAATCATCGTTAGCACTTCTATTTATTAGAATCTCGTTCGATGGACAAGATTGACTTGAAAAAAGAGAACAAGACGCTCTATCGGCCGTCTTCAAAGAGGATTGCCATCGTCGAAGTACCGCATTTTCATTTCATCATGATTGATGGGAAAGGAGCACCCAACTCGGCAGGGGAATTTGGTGAGGCGATTGAGGTGCTCTATCCGTTGTCTTATGCCTTAAAGTTTCGGGTAAAAAAGGGAGAGCTTCGAGTCGATTATGGTGTTATGCCTCTCGAGGCATTGTGGTGGGCTGAAGACATGTCGGCCTTTTCGGGAAACCGGAGGGAGGAGTGGCTCTGGACCGCAATGATCCGACAGCCAGAGTTCATCACCACCGAGATGTACGAGAGCGAATTGGAAGTGGTGCGGAAGAAGAAAAACCCGGTGGCGCTCGCTAAAGCGAGGTTCGAGTCATTTAGCGAAGGTAAATGCGCTCAGGTAATGCACGTCGGTCCGTTCGAAAAAGAGGCGAGCACAGTCGCAGCGGTACACGAGGTTATTGATGAACAAGGCGGAACCAAGACAGGTAAGCATCACGAGATTTATTTGAGCGATATGAGAAAAGCTGCACCGGAGAAATGGAGAACTATCATCCGGCAGCCGTTTGCATATAACTAACCCAACCTCTCCACCAAATCCTCTGCTCTCAAGTGCGTATAGCGCATCAGCATCTTGGTGTCCTTGTGGCCTGTAAATAGTTGTCACTTCCTAATATGGGCGGGATATATGTGAATCCTCGGTTTCAAAAAAGGGGATGGGCACCCCCCTACGTCGCCGAAATTTGGTGTGCTGAAAACGTGCCGGAACTGAGTTCTTTTGTGCCCTCTCCAGTCCTTTCAGGTCCCTTTGCGTGGAGTCAGCGCCTGATAAGCTAAGGGTTTTAGGGTTGGTTTCGCCAGAGTTGTGCCTTTGGGAGGCATTTGATCCTCTTAGATTCACTATAGGGGTGGACCGCACCTCAGTGGGGGAGGATCAATTCTCCCCAAGTTTTGATTTACATCAAAATTTTCGTTTTTGGGATCATTATAGTTTTGTGCGAGGGATTGTTTTTGCATGCCTACAGAACTGATAAAGGTAGTAAGGCGATAACTTTAAGGAGGCAGAACGATGACTTTAATAAGGTTTCCACGCGCTGGCAGTAAAGACCGAACAGAGAAGGGGCTGAATAATGCGTCATTTGGCACGACCAAGCGTCAGTTTATAAAGTTGGTCGGAGCCGGCGCGGCAGTAGCGGCGTCCGGTGTGCTTTCGGTGCCCGCTGTCAGGGCGGCGGCCGCCAGGCCGATCAAGATCGGTTTTGTGACGCCGCAGACGGGGCCGCTCGCGGCTTTTGCCGAACCAGACGACCATGTGCTGAGCGAATTCCGTACGTTCCTCAAAAATGGCATAGACATTAATGGCACGCGTCATCCGGTTGAATTCATCGTCAAGGACAGCCAGTCTAACCCCAACCGTGCGGCGGAGGTGGCGGCCCAACTCATTCTTGGTGAGAAGGTCGATCTGATCACGGCTACAGCTACACCGGATACTACCAATCCGGTGGCCGATCAGGCGGAACTCAACGAGGTGCCTTGCTTGACCAACGATACTCCCTGGCAACCCCATTTCTTTGGTCGCGGTGGCAATCCCGAGATCGGCTTCGAATGGACCAACCATTTCTTCTGGGGCCTGGAAGACATCATCGCGGTCTATACCAACATTTGGAAAGGACTGGGTACCAACAAGGTGGTTGGTGCGTTGTGGCCAAACGATGACGACGGCCGGGCTTGGGGGGATGAAAAAATCGGTTTTCCACCGGTGCTTATCGAGAAGGGCTACACTTGGGTTGATACTGGGCGATTTCAGGGTCTAACTGACGATTTCTCCGCCCAGATCCGAGCCTTCAAGGATGCCAATGCCGAGATCGTGACAGGCGTCGTTCTACCGCCCGACCTAACGACCTTTCTGACACAGGCCGCGCAACAGAACTTTCGGCCCAAAATCGTCACGGTAGGTAAGGCCTCTGAGTTTCCTGCACCCATTGCGGCACTGGGTGAACTGGGAATCGGGTTATCGGTAGAAATCTGGTGGTCGCCTCATCACCCATTCGTCTCGGGATTGACTGGAGAAACCTCGGCGGAGCTCGCCAGTAAATACACCAAAGCAACCGGACGACCCTGGACTATGCCACTCGGCTTCAAGCATTCCCTGTTCGAAGTTGCGATCGACATATTCCGGCGCACGCAGGACATCGATGATCCAGCCTCTATTCGAGACGCGATGGCTGCCACGGACTACCCATCCATTGTTGGCCCGATTAACTTCCAGAAAGGCCCGGTACCCAACATTGCGAAGACACCATTAGTAGGTGGCCAGTGGCAGGTTACCGAAACGGGTGCGCTGGATCTGGTAATAGTCACTAACGAAACTGCGCCGGAGGTACCGTTAGGGGGTAAGCTCAAATCAATCCTCTGAGCGCGTATGAGTTGACACCAGAGCACGGTAGGCACCCCTGCCTAAACGAAACTGGGTTTGGGGTTACACGGCACGAGTTTAGTTGGAGTTTGAGTTTGGAGTTTGAGTTTGGAGTTTGAGCTTATCGTCAAATCCGACAGAAAGTGGAAACACATCGATTTTAAGGAGGAACAACTATGGCCTTAACAGGAGTTTTGCGCGCTGGCTTCGTCCAACTACGAGTTCTGGATATGGAGGGAGCGCTCACTCATTACATCAACCATGTCGGCCTTGATGAAGTCGAGCGGGCAGCGGACGGGCGTGTCTATCTCAAGGGATGGGATGAGTTCGACCGGCATAGCTTTATTCTGCGCGAAGCCGATTCGGCAGGCATGGACGTCATGGGTTTTAAGGTAGTTTCGGACGACGATCTCGACCGTTTTGAGGTACGCATCAAAGAATTTGGTCTCGAGGTCGATCATGTCGCAGCCGGTGAGCAGCCCGGAGTCGGGCGGCGCATTGGCTTCACGATCCCGACCGGGCACAGAATCGAGCTGTATGCCGAGATAACACGTTCAGAGAACGGCCCGGCTATCGAGAACCCGTATGCCACGCGGGATCAACCGCGCGGCATGAATGTACTTGGCTTCGATCATTGTTTGCTTTATGGCCCCGGCATTGCCGAATCCACGCGCTTTTTTACTGAGGTCCTCGATTTCGACTTGCCGGAGAAGATCGAAACGCCCGATGGTGACTTGGCGGTGTGGTTAACCAGCAGTAACAAGTCACACGAGGTTGCTTTCGTTGAGCATGAGGCTCCGGGAAAGTTCCATCACGCCGCATTCCAGCTTGAGAACTATCACGACGTGGGTCATGCGGGGGACGTGATAACACGTTTCGACATTTCCCGCGATATCGGGCCAACCCGCCACGGGATCACACGGGGGCACACCATCTATTTCTTTGACCCCTCGGGTAATCGCAACGAGGTGTATCAAGGCGGTTACCGCTATTTTCCCGACCATCCAACCAGGGTGTGGACACCCGACCACATCGGCAGGGGTATCTTCTACTATGAGCGAGAGCTGAACGAGGCTTTTCTTAATGTGGTGACCTGAGCGGTATTGGTGCACGGTTGCTGGGCGCTGTCTGTCGTCAGAATGAGTAGGCCCACTGAGGGCACTATCATTCAGCAGAGTTAGTAACCGTGTATCCGGTCTTTGGGCTGCGGTGCACTGGCCGATGGTTTGGGTGGAATCCAAAAGATCGATACCCAGTTAGGCCAGCGGGTTGATTTGACGAGCCTCGGTCCGGAGGTGCACGAGCAGAGCCCAGGTGTCGTGACTAATACGACGTTTATAGACTGCTACACCCAGGAAATCGACCGGTCTGTGCCCGAAGCCGTCATCCCAGTAGAACGATAACCGTCAATGCACCGACAATGAAACGAGGTCACTCAGTGGGAATGGTCAATGGATCCGTTGATTAAACTACAGACCGTTACCAAAAGTTTTGGCTCGGTCAAGGCTGCCAACAATTTCAGCATGACTCTCGCGCGCGACGAAGCGCTCGGCATCATCGGTCCCAACGGCGCTGGCAAGAGCACTCTATTTAACATTATCACCGGTGACATCAGTCCCAATGAGGGGCGCATCTTCTTCGACGGGCACGATATTACCAACCGGTCCCCGCACGTGCGCTGCCGGTTGGGCATCGGACGCTCCTACCAGATCCCCCATCCGTTCGCGAACATGACCGTGTTTGAGAACCTATTGGTGGGCGCGGTCTTCGGCGGCAGTCGCCCAGAGCGTGAGTGCTACGACCACTGCCGGGAGGTGCTCAACCGCACCGACTTGTTGCCCAAGGCCAATGCTATGGCCGGTACACTGACCCTGCTCGAACGTAAGCGGCTGGAACTGGCCCGCGCCTTGGCGACACAGCCGCGGGTACTGCTGTTGGATGAGATCGCGGGTGGCTTGACCGAGCACGAGTGCGACGCTCTGGTCGAGACTATCTGGTCCATCCACGCTGACGGTACCGCCATCGTCTGGATCGAGCATATCGTGCATGCATTGACTCCTGTAGTCGATCGCCTGATCGTCCTCAATTTTGGCATGAAGCTAGCGGAGGGGGCACCTGAAGAGGTCATGACCAACCCAGAGGTACGCGAGGTCTACATGGGAATCGACACCGAATGAGTAATACTTTGGCCCTCCTAGAAACCGTTGACCTGACGGCCTTCTATAGTGACTTTCAGGCTCTATTCGGTATTGATTTTAGCCTGAACACAGGCGAAACCGTCGCTGTCATCGGCGCCAACGGCGCGGGCAAGTCGACCTTCCTGCGCAGTGTGGTCGGTCAACTCAACTCGCCGGCCGAAAGCGTGCTCTACCGGGGCAAGCCCATCGGCGCCCTGCCTGTACACCGAATCGTGCGCATGGGCATTGCGCTGGTACCCGAGGGGCGCAAGCTGTTCCCCTCACTTTCAGTCGAGGAAAATCTTAGCCTTGGAGCCTATGGGGGACGTGTCGGGCCGTGGCGCCTGGAAGGCGTATACAATCTGTTTCCCGTACTCAAGGAGCGCCGCACCGCCCCCGCTACCTCCCTTTCTGGCGGCGAGCAGCAGATGTGCGCCATCGGCCGCGCCCTAATGTCTAACCCTGAACTGCTGCTGTGTGATGAGATCAGTCTGGGCTTAGCGCCCATCGTCATCCGCGACATCTACCAGACACTGCCGCGTATTGCCGAGGACGGTACAGCGCTACTGCTGGTCGAGCAGGACATCCAGCAAGCGTTGGCTATCACCGACCGCCTCTACTGTTTTCAAGAAGGGCGCATCTCGCTCTCTGGCAAAGCGGGTGAAATTAGCCGCGAACAGATCAGCGCGGCCTATTTCGGCATTTGAACGGCGATGGACTGGCTCGACACGGTGATCCAGGGTGTTCTATTGGGTGGCCTCTATGCCCTGTTCGCCGCTGGTCTGTCGCTCATCTTCGGGGTCATGCGCCTGGTAAACATCGCTCATGGGGACCTGATCGTCCTCGCCTCCTTCCTGGGTCTGGCAGTGGTGCAGGGTATCGGCATGCACCCGCTGCTCAGCCTGGTGCTGGTGATCCCGATTATGCTGGGGCTTGGCTACACCCTGCAGCGTGGCCTTCTGAACTTCACTCTGGGCAGCGACATTTTGCCCCCGCTGCTGGTTACTTTTGGCCTTAGTATCATCATACAAAACGTTCTGCTGGAAATATTTTCAGCCGATACCCAACGACTCCAAATAGGCGCACTTTCGACAGCCAGTATCCACATCGGCGAGAGTCTGGCGGTTGGCTGGTTTCCGCTTATCGTGTTTCTCTGCGCCATTGGCGTGGTCGCTGGATTGCAGGTGCTGCTTTCCGCTACACGCTTGGGCCGTGCCTTTCGCGCCACTTCTGACGATCAACAGACCGCGGCATTGATGGGCATTAACGACCGACATATATTTGCCCTCGCTATGGCGCTGGCTCTTGGTGTTGTAGCCTTGGCAGGTGTCTTTCTCGCGATTCGGACGAATTTCTCCCCGGCTATCGGCCCGGCCCGCCTGATCTATGCATTTGAGGCGGTCATCATTGGTGGCCTGGGCAATCCCTGGGGCACCCTGGTCGGTGGCGTCATTCTAGGAGTAGCCCAGAGTGTCGGTGCCACAATCCATCCGGGTGGACAGATCCTGGCTGGGCATGTGGCCTTTCTAGTGGTGCTGGTGCTGCGTCCTGGTGGGTTGTTCCCGAGGACACGGGAATGAGCAGGATACCAAGACAAGCCGTCGTCCAGCGCGGTACCCCGCAAAGCCGCTTTGGCGGTCTTTTCGCTTTGGCTGCGCTTATGGTTTTGGCCTCGATTCCATTCTGGGGTGGGCGCGGGGACATGCGCATCATCGTCGAGATCTCCTACTATTTGGCGCTGGCCCAGATGTGGAACCTGCTCGCCGGCTATGCAGGGCTAGTCTCGGTGGGTCAGCAGGCGTTCCTCGGTTTCGGCGGCTATATGCTGTTTATCTTCACCATGGCCCTGGGCATCCACCCGATCGCTGCGATTCCGCTGGCTGGCATCGCTGCCGCCCTGATCTCGATTCCCACTGCCTTCATCGTCTTTCGCCTACGAGGAGCCTATTTTGCCATTGGTACCTGGGTCGTGGCTGAGGTGTACATGCTGGTGTTTGCACAGATTTCGGCACTCGGCGGCGGTTCGGGTATGAGCCTGCCAGCACGTATCGTCAAGACCATTGCCTCCGATCGCTCCATGCGCGATTCGGTGATTTATTGGATTGCACTGGTGGTGGTGGTGGGAGTTATTGCGCTGGTCTACATGCTGTTGCGTTCGCGTCACGGTCTGGCCCTGACCGCGATTCGGGATTCGGAGCCCGCTTCAGAAAGTCTTGGCGTGGACAACTTTCGCACCAAGTTCACGGTTTATATTTTGGTCGCTTTTGGCACCGGCCTCGTTGGCGCTCTCGTTTATCTAACCAAGCTGCGCATCTCACCTTCAGCAGGTTTCGATGTGATCGATTGGACCGCCAATGTCATCTTCATCGTGGTTATCGGTGGCATTGGCACCATCGAGGGACCGATTCTCGGCGTTATAGTGTTTTTTATTTTGCGCGAACTGTTGGCGGACTACGGAAGCTGGTATCTGATCATCATGGGTGCCATCGCCGTGTTCGTCATGCTGCGCGCGCCACAGGGCCTTTGGGGTTTGATCGCGGAACGCTACGATTTACGCTTCTTTCCGGTACAGCGGCGCTTGGTGGAGCCGATGACGAGGTCGCGCAAATGATTGATTACAAGGTGCGGCTCAACCAGATTTGTGTTGACAGAAATTGTTGATAGGGCATGGCTAGGCGTTTCACCGTGACCATTGAAGACACCGGCGAGAGTTTTATTTGCCTGGAAGATGAGCGAGTGCTGATCGCCATGGAAAAACTGGGTTTGCGCCATATTTCTGTCGGTTGCCGGGGGGGTGGCTGCGGCACCTGTCGAATAACCATCACCCAGGGAAACTACCGTACACAAAAAATGAGTCGGGCACACGTGAGTGCGGTTGAGGAGCAGCAAGGCTATGCGCTGGCCTGCCGTGTTATACCTGAGAGCGATCTGTTCTTGAGGCTAGCAGGTGGGTGAGTGGCATGACAGTAACTGGATTGAAATTCCTAGAATTACTGTCAAAGCGGCACACGAGTTTATTGATGAGCAAGGTGGAATCAAGACAGGCAAGCATCACGAGATTTATTTGAGCGATATGAGAAAAGCTGCGCCGGAGAAATGGAGGACTATCATCCGGCAGCCGTTTGCATTTAACTAACTCGACCTCTCCACCAAATCCTCTGCTCTTAAATGCGTATAGCGCATCAGCATCTTCGTAGTTTGTGATTAAAGAGCAATTCTTGCTCCTCTAATTCCCGCCCCAGTCAGATGGTCTAGTCATATCCATTGACCCGCTAAACCCCCGTTCGCGTTTCTTGAGTTGGCCACTATCATCTCTTAGCCTGCCTAACCCTTGCCGTTCTTCTTGCAAGTACGGGAACCAGTTGGGGCGGGAATTTCGAAAAGGGACTTGCTGCTTACGAAAGTGGTGATTTCGCAACTGCTGTTCGCGAGTGGAGACCCTTTGCCGAACAAGGGAATGCCGCTGCCCAGACCAGTCTGGGTCACATGTACGAAAATGGAGAAGGTGTTCCACAGGACTATAAGACTGCGGCGAGGTGGTACATGCTTGCTGCTGAACAGGGGCATGCCTATGCCCAGCTCTTACTGGGTACGATGTACGAGGAAGGACGAGGTGTCTCACAGGACTATAAAAGAGCAGCGGGATGGTTCACCCTTGCGGCTGAACAGGGGGAAGCCGATGCCCAGCTCTTACTGAGTACGATGTACGGACTAGGGCACGGTGTCATACGGGATTATGTCTATGCCCATATGTGGGGAAATATTGTTGCTTCCAATGGAAAATCGGACGGGAGAAGGTTGCGAGACGTCGTTGCTAAAAGGATGACCCCTGCCCAAATCGCAGACGCAGAGAAACTTGCCCGTGAATGTGTCCGTAAAGAATACAAGGGGTGTTGAGTAGACTTAACACGGGGTAGCGTAACAAAGATCACGAACCGGCCAGGAAGGTCCAATCCCGTCCAACCAAATCCAGCACTTCTGACGGTAGCTTTGACGGTAACTATTTGGGGGTAACAGAAATCACATCAATAATTCAATTAGTTACAGACCTGTTCGATCCCACCCATAGCCACCATCTAATCAATGGCTTACGACTCCCCTGCGTTTCTGTCCTCTGTTAGCGTGACCAAATCGTGACCTGTAATCGAGCAGACTTACCGCAGACTCCAGACTATCCTGCTCCAAATGAGCGTAGCGTTCAGTCATTTTGATCGTGCTGTGGCCCAGTAACCGGCTGACTTCCAACAGCGGTACCCCTTCTGTCACTAACCAACTGGCGAAGGTGTGGCGCAGGTCATGGATACGAAAATCAGAGATACCCGCACGCCGTTGAAACCGAACGCTTAATCGATCCTTGATCGACGAATAGGTAAATAACAAACTGGGTGCAACTCAAAAAAAACACATACAGAGTCTTTTTCGACCTTTGAACAAGCACCAAATACATGACCAACAAATAAGCCAGGCTGATCGACAAAATAAGTGCCACAAATCCAACTTCGCCAACTACACCTTGTATTGCTATGTACACCCAAAATAAAAACAAGCTAACGCCATTCAATAAAACAATCAGCTTCGGAACTTCACCACGGAAGTGCCGTGGTAAGGCTCTGAAATCAGACTTGATAGTGTGGGAGAGGCTTGCCATACCTACTACCCTATTAGGGTTGTGTTAATGAGCGTATGAGTGTGTGGGAAGGACACCATTTACAACACTAAAAGTTAATATATCTAGAGTAATAGTCTCGGTTAACTAACTGTTATCTGAAGCTATAAGATTTGCAGGTGTGTTGAAAGCAATGGTCATGCAGGCTGAACTGATCCAGTATCATCGGTCCTGAATGACTGGCCTATCAAGCGAAGCGGGATAGCATGAGTAACGAACCAACAAAAGATACTGATCGTTGGAATATTGGGAAGTCGAACCTCGTGCTGAATACGGTGTTCTTACTGCTGTGCCTCACAGTGAGCCATCTATTCAACTTAACTTTTCTATGGGCAGTGCTATGGTGTCTACCACTTATACCTGTGTGGTTCTTGGTCAAGCAGCTATTGAGGCAAGAGGAATAGAGAGCAGGAATCTCTGCCAGTTAACCATTGTATGGAGTAAACTGTTTAATGACCTTTGGCATGTAGTAATCACTACTGTTCTATTTCTGCTGAAGTGTTAAACACCAATCTATTAAACCTACAGGACTCATGGAGAGTAATATGAGCAGCTTGGATGTAGTTCAGGGTACCTACGCCGCTTTTGGTGAGGGGGATATGGAAAAATTAGCATCGCTGTTTGCAGACGATTGGGTTGGTACCGTACCAGACCATATGCCAAATGGTCGGGCATACCATGGAGCATCAGATTTTATCCAAAACTTTCTAGCAAAACTGACGGAAGTCTGGCCTGATTTCGGCTTGGAGCCAATTGGATTCTATGAGTCCGGCGACACTGTTTTTATGCATGGGAAGATAACTGCAGGTGGGAAAACAACCGAGACGATCCATATGAGCGTTGTAAAAAATGGGAAGGTCGTTAGTTGGCAACCTTTCGATGACACCCACTCTTTAATATCTGCGGCTAGTTAGAAAAGTTAAATTTGATCGGTGACATTGGGGTGGGGTGATATGCCCTACCCCAAAGTTTCCTGTAAACCCTCCGTAGTGTGGCTGTACAGGCGCACTATCAGTCTTAGAAGCTATTAATCAGGCAGATAGTCTTCGCCAATAGGTGAGATCACTTTAGTACTGGCGACATCTACACCTGCTTCGGCACGAATTTTGGCAACATCTTCTCTCTCGCCAAAAGTCTTCATTTGAGTCCAATAGTAGGTTACTTTGACCCAACGATTGCCTAAAGAACACCCTACACCTATTCCGATGAGAAAAAGCCTAAGACCCCATATCAGATAATTTAGATTCATTTATGAATCACTCATCGGGATCGAGAGGATGGCCTTCAGAAAGACTATCTAACGAAGAAGAAATTTATCGTCGATTGGCTTGAATGTCGTCGCCTCTGCTATTAGAGATGCAGCAGTTAATTCCGGAACACCATACACTTCACTGTCGGTATTGAATTCGGTTCTGATTTTCCTAATCAGTAAATCGAAATCACCGTCACCAGATGCCAAAACAACAATGTCCGATTGTGGGGCAAATTCCATAACATCAATCGCGATGCCAACATCCCAGTCCCCTTTGGACGAACCATCTCTTCGGGTAATAAATGGTTTAAGTTTGACTTCGAAACCGATTGCTCTAAGGATATTTTGAAATTCAATTTGTTTCTTGTCTCCACGATCTATCGCATAGGCTCTTGCAGTTACGATTTTTCTATCCTTAGTAGCGTGACACCAGAACTTGTTGTAATCAAAATTACTTTGATACGTTGATCTTGTTGTGTAGTAAACATTTTGTACATCAACGAACAAGGAAATCTTTTTCACATGGGGTCACCATAAACAGGGCCGACAAAACCACACTCACCAACAGAATAAGGATGCGGATCATTGCCCAATAATACGCCTCCTACTGAAGGGAATCTAATCGGCGTGTGAGAGTGGCAGAGAAATGTGTAGAGGTGTTTCATTCCCAACATTCCACCAAAACTGTAATCCTTTGTTTCTATTCGCCCATCAGTCGCGGGTCATCAGTATGAACCGGAGCATAGAGGCTAGAGGTGTTATAGGACTCAGCTGAGTCGATGTGTACAAAATCAGCTTTTGATCTTTGAAAAACTTCTAGCTCACAGCTATACCAGAATGTAGGCGGATCATAGGCACCACCCGCCGTACCAATTAGATCTGGGACCATTTCAGGTTCCCAAAATAACGTAGTGCTACAAGTTGCACAGGATTGATAATCCATCTCTTTGCCGCTTTCAGTTTTAAACTTATATGATTTCAAAGTGCCTCGTGTGATTCTGAGATTTTGCTTCTGAAAAAATACCGAGACTCCAAGAGCGCTACCGGATCGTAACTGACAGTAGCGGCAGTGACAGACTCCACTAAACTCAGGTTGGCCAGAAACCTCAAACCTTACTTCCCCACATAAACAACCACCTTCGTGTTTATCACTATCGGTCATTTCAATACTCCTCGATGATTATTTCTAAAACATTAAAGAACTTCTTATTCCCAACACCCCACTAAAACTGTAAACCTTTCTGCCTTGAACAAACTAGCCAACAATAGGAGTAGAAGACGCTTTATATCACCAATACCACTCCCATAAGAGGAGTGCGTTAATCAGCGTGTGAGTGTGTGAAGAAGGTCATTTCCCGCAGCTGAAGCCAACCTAATTAAATGCGGATATTGACTATCTACGCTGCTTTATTGTGTTTCCAGTAGTGTTCGAAGGTTTGAGGTTTATGATGTAGCTAGGTGGGCGTACTCGTCAGCGTAAAGAGGCCCAGTTGGTTTAGTCGCGACGACGCTACTACATCCTCAGGCAACTGGGTATTCCCACCGGTTGCTGACCGGTAGGATTTAGGTGAGATGAATTAAGCGGGTAAGTTACTGGATCGTTGCCGGGTGTCAGTTTACTCATTGGGATTTGACAAAGCACTCTCACAGCTGTCGCCAACGGTCCCCAACTGTCAATGTCCTGGGGATTTAAACTTTATTCACTCATCCCCCATCCTGGCTGTCCCATATGAGGTTTCGTACACTGATTTTTGCCTTTACATTTGAACCTGGCTCGTTGAAGTGAACGCTGTCTATTGACGAAAATCCAATATCATCGAATCCCGCAAATCGCGAGACCCCGCCGGCTACTCCATCCAACTCCTCATCAGTCAATGTAATGATCTCTTGTATTTTCTCTGCGGTGAACTCACAACCACATTCCGCGCCAAGCGCTATCAGTGCTTCGGCATCGATCTCTTCACCAATCGCTGTCTGAAGTGCTTCACTCTCTGCTACCTGCACCATAAACTGTTCAAGTTTCTCTTTGCTCATGGTGTCCTCCTAATTGATCTCTTTCCTATACTTTTACATTCCGTATCGTGGCCGCCATCGTATCATCTTGGAAATATTTGACATCATCTGTAACGTCTGTTGTTGTTTTTGAAGCATGTTCTGAAGGTCGACATTCGCCAACTGGGCGTCATCCCCAACACTATTCAGATTCTGTTTGAAATTCGCTAAATTAGTATACATCCTTGATCCACCTCCACCACCTGCAACAGACGCCAACTCGTCGTCTGCCAGTTCCACCATCTCTTTTAGATCTTCTTCGGAAAATTCGAAACCTTGTTCAGCACCAAACGCAATTAGTGCTTCAGTGGTATCGACGTCATCACCGATGCGAGAGGTCTCCTCTTTATCTATAACGGTTGACAGAAACTGCTCAAGGCTTTCTTTGCTCATGGTGTTCTCCTGGTCGTAGACGCAGAGAGTTGTTTAATATTGATCAGGGGAGGTCAGGTCGTTGTACCTTTGAACTCCCTCCGATGGGGGTGCTCTAACTGTAGACCTTCAATTTCTATAGGGCTAAGGTTTAATTTTAGAGAAGAAAAACCGAACATAACGGGGCTGTGGATGGTGGGCAATACCTCGTAAGTTCCACCCGCCACACCATCCAATTCCTCATCCCTTAACTCAGCATTCTCTGCCAAGTCCTCTACGGTAAATTCAAAGCCATGCTCTGTACCCAGAGCAATCAACGTATCTGCCGATATATTGCCATCGCTATCGAGTTGATTCTCAATAGATGCTCTGAGTTCCTCGCTGTCTGCGATCTGTGTAGCGAACTGCTCTAGATTCTCCTTACTCATGGTGTTTCTCCTACACTCGACTGGTTCGGCAGAGTATTCTTTGACCCACCTTTGCTTTATCGCAAATGACACTCCCAAATGCTGTATTTTCGTTCCCGCCACCCGCGGGGGTGAAGTAAACCTGCCCTGCGGGCTCATACTGACCTTTAGGCCGGACAGAATTCATCGCACCTTGATGCATGCCGCCCGAAACTCCATCTAACTCTTCATCACTCAACTCTACCAATTCCTGTAAATCCTCAAAGTCAAAGTCATAACCATGCTCAGCACCAAGCACAATAAGGGCTTCGGCCTCTATCTCTTCTCCTATTCTTGCCTGTAGTTCTTCACTACCTACGACCTGATTCATAAACTGCTCAAGATTTTCTTTACTCATCTTGGGCATCCTCTTTCCTCTGACTTCTATCACTTTTTCTTTTGCTGATTTGAATTGCCATACATGTTGAGATCGACTTCGGCAAGTTGGTCTCCCTGCAGGCTGTTTCCCTGAAGCAGCGGTGAACTCTTTTCGACAGACATATCGATCGCGAGACCAGAAACGGCGCGGCGGCCCCGGGTACTGCCGCCACCGTATTCCCGCTCCGCACGATTGCTCCCCCCGGATACTACGCCTGTGCGTGAATAGTTGACATAAAGTTCTTGTTTCAAGTCAATTCTGGCCGAATATTGCAGTGTAATATTGTTCTCGTGCCTGTAGGAATGTAGTCAGAACAGACAGGAAATGAAGTGGAGACAAAACGTAAGTCATTGAAAAGATGGTGGGCCCGGAAG
>PVBE011637626.1_pt1 | contig 16875 bp, 12 predicted proteins | sample 1631181 | NCBI WGS metagenome assembly PVBE01 (sample SAMN08397723, study PRJNA350692) | Marine metagenome, whole genome shotgun sequencing project. | isolation source: water | place: Pacific Ocean | collected 2012-04 | reverse complement strand
GGTACGTCACCATCCTGTTCAAGCCGGTCCACGATGACCTTGGACCCATCGTGAAAGTGGGAGTGGACCGTGATGGGAAGTACACCACGCCCCAGCTCAACCCTGGGCGGTACATAGTCCTCACCGTGCCGTCCGAGGACGATCTCGGCCGCCCCCAGTACAAGGTCTCGGCCCGGGTCCTCATCATCGATGTCGAGAAATCCACCACACTTGATATCGAGATGAAACCGCTCCTCATCGAGAAGGTCGGCGGCAAGATAGAGCACGTCAGCGCCCGCTCTGAGTGCACGGGATGATGCCCATGGATAGGTACGCGGCGTGGAGCACGCTGGGCATCCTCGCCATCACACTTTCGCTGGTAGCCATCCCCGGGGCCGGCCTGCCTCCCTCGCTCGATTATCGCACCTACGAGCTGTCGCTCTACGTGCATGCCGACGGTACATGTCGGGAACGTATCGACGCCGCCTTCGTGAACAACGGCACAGAACCGCTGGAGAAGGTGTCGTTCACCGTGGGCAAGGACATCGCGAACCTCACCGTGACCGGCTCACGTCCAGTGAGCGTCACCGAGCGCGAGGCGAACTGGGCGCGGATCATCATCATCGCGTTCGACGAGCCCGTACCGCCGGGCGAACAGGCCGCGTACATGATCCGGTTCGACACCGCACAGTTCACGCGTGTCGTGGGCGACGAGCTGGAGTTGCGTACCACCTACAAGGCCGCGTGGCCCATCGCCGACTTCAAGGCGCGGGTCGACCTCCCTCCCGGTTACGTCCTTCCCATAGCAGAGAACGTCACACAGGTGGCATCGGTGGTCGTACCGGCCGCCCGGCTCGAGACCGACGGCAAGCATCTCATCCTCCGCTGGGACCAGGGTCCTCTCGACAAGGGTGAGACCATGGACATCTTCGTGCGTGCCAAGCGGCCTCCGGCCCCTGCACCGGACAGCGGGAGCTCCGCTGATGGCGTGTCCATCCTCGTTGCCGGCATCATCACAGGTGCCTTCGGCTACGCCCTGCTCGTCCACCTCCAGGCTAGGCCCTCGGTGCTCGCCGGCTTCTCCCTGGACGAGCGCATCGTCGTCTGTGAGCTGGCCAAGCATGACGCTCCCATGAACCAGAACGATCTGTGCAGGGCCCTCGGGTTCTCCAAGTCGAAGCTCTCGCGGCTCCTGAGCGACCTCGAGGACAAGGGCGCTCTCGCCAAGGTACGGGTGGGGGCGGTCAACCGGGTGACCCTCGACCGCACGCTCAAGGAGGCGTGCCGGAGGGAGTCGGGATGAGCCGCCGGGCGGCGGTCCTCCTCCTGAGCCTCCTGTTGCTCCTAGGTTCCGCTGTCAACGAGATCGTCGAGAAGGTGGACGCGACCTCCCTGGGGCTGCTGACCACGACAGTGCGGTATGCGCTATCCCCCGATCAGGTCCGTGGGCTCACCGAGGCAGATCTCCGGACACGCTGCGCGACCCTCTCGGGCGTCCTTGAGTGCACGGCCTCATTGGAGAGCACCGCCGTGGTGTTCTCCGTACTGTCGTACCCCCGGTTGGATGTGCGCTCGCTGGACATCGGCGAGAACGAAGTGGTAGCTGACCTCCTGCTGGAGTACACTCCGCTCCAGTTCGTCCTTTGCGACGGCCTGCGGACAGGCTCGCGCTCGCTCTCGATCCTCTATCCGAGCCATACGACATCCTTCAGTAGCGTGCGGGGTATCCCTTATCGTACTTCCTTCACAACTCGCCTCGAGCGCCGACCTCTCGGGATCAGCCTGCACAAGAACGAGTACACCCTCGGTGAGGCCATCCCGCTCCCTCGACTTGGAGGCCGGCTCTGTGCGGCCCACGTGGACATGGTGGAGGGCGAGGGTAAACTGACGACCTACCGATGCTCGAACCACACACTGACCCTCCCCGCGGAGCTCCAACCCGGTACCCACACCCTGACCATCGCGCGCCTTGAGCCCAAGATAGCCTACGTTGCCAAGTTCCCCACACGGTTCCGCGCGGCCGAACTTGACCTTGCCCTACGGCTCAAGGAAGACCGTGCAGCCCTGGGTGAGCCGATCAACCTCACCGTGACGTCCTCCAAAGAGCTCACCGGATGCTCCGTCCACATCCTCGACCGGCACGGGGTGTCCGTCGACGCGGTGACGTACGCGGCGTGCGACACCGTGATGCTCGGCACGCAGCCGTCCTGGGAGCCCGGCGAGTACGTTGTCCGGCTCCGCGGGTTCGCCGAACGCGTCTCCGGTGTGGCCTCGATACGTGTCGTGCTCGAGGACACCGGGCTCATGGATGCCGAGCTCGCCCTGGAGAAGCAGACCTACGGGCCCGGCGAGGAGATCCGTCCGTCGATAGATGTACCGGGCGCGACCGGTAAGGAGCGCACCGTCACGGAGCTCGTGGACACCTCGGGCGAGAGCGTTGACAGCCAGGAGGTGAACGGTCTCGACGGAACGGTCATCCCCGTCACACCGGACACTCCCCCGGGGGACTACGTTGTCAGGACGAAGGTGTACGATGACGAGGGCGTGGTCGCCGTGGCCTCCCGGGCAATCCATGTGACCGAATGGCAACCAGCATCACGCAGGTCAGCGCTCTGCCCGCGGGGCAGCCTCGCTGTGGAGGACGACTCCATCGCATGCATCGCCGAGGGTGACGTGTGCGTACCGACCTCGAGCGACATCCCCGTGTGCCTTTGCTTCGACGAGGGGGGGGATCCAGCCCACGTATGCTCGTTCGGTCAGCGGTGCGCAGCGGACGGGTGTACGGGCGGACCCGACTCGCCCTACACCATCGTGTTCGAGCAGTCCCGCTGCCGCGCCAGACGAGGCATCACGACCCTCCCCTGCATAGGCCAGGGCGAGGTGTGCTTCGGCAATTGCGTCTGCCTTGACGAGAACAACGTCCCCCTCTCGCCATGCAATACGGGCGATGTGTGCGCTCCCGCCGGCTGCGAGGACGCCGGCATCGTGCTCCGGCTCGACGGGATGACACCGGGACATGCCGGTGTTGACGAGCTCGAGGACGGTATCAAGGTCACCTGGACCGGTTTCCTGAAGCGTGGCGACCGGTTCTTGGGAAGGATGGCCACCCGCGACATCAATATCACGGCCAAGCTCGGCTCCCTCAAGGCCGAGGAGACGGGCTTCGAGCACATGTCGCTTGACAAGGGCTGGCAGTTCTGGGCGAGGTTCACCGACACTCTCCCTCCCGGTCACTCAACCCTGTTCCTCATCATCAGATACGAGAACGATACGGTACACGTGGTCCGCCGGCCTTTCGCGCTACACGTTCCGGTCGACGAACGTGGCTTGAACGTGTCCATTAACGTGCTCACGCCACAGATGGTGAGCCTGGAGAGCCTGCGCATCGGTACCGCTGTCCGGGTGCTCGCTGAAGTGCGGGACGACGAGGGGGAGCCTGTCACGGACCTCGCCACCGAGGACTTCATCCTCAGTTTCGGTGCCGTCAAGGCGCGCTCCCTATCCGCCCAGTTCGAGCCAGCGAGCAAGCGGTGGCGCGTGGTGGGCACGCTCGAAGGCAAGGTCGCCGCGGACAAGCTCACCCTCAAGATCGACTCGCTCGGCCGCAAAGCATCTGCGTCTAGCCCCCTCTCGGTCGTCGAGCACCTGCCGCTGTCGTTGGAGATGAGCCGCATCAGGCCGGGCACCGGTGACAATCCGCTCTATTCCATCCTCCTGGGCATCGGGTTCAACATGGACATCCATGTCGACCTGGAGGGGGCCGATCTGGTGAGGGAGGAGGACTTCAAGGTGAGCATCGGCGAGCGGGACGTGACGTCGTCGCTGGCGTACATCATGTCGACGCCCTCAGGTGTGCGGCTCCACCTGTCACGTGTGAAGCTTTGCCCTGACGCGCCCCGTCCCGGTGATCCCGTGCCGGTCGAGGTGTCCGTGACGTCCGAGGGTGTGACCGTCCGTGACCGTATCTATATCACGGTCCAAGGGAACCCCGGTGCGTGGTCCGACACCGCCATCGTGTGCTAGATCCGGGAACGGGCGTCGATGCCCTTGAAAAGGAAGTGCAGGGCGGCCGCAAGGACCGCCCCGGTCATCTGTGGTTCGCTCACTCGTCACGGGGGCCGAAGATGGCCTCGACGACGTTGATCTGACGCTCCTTGTTCAGGCGCATATCTTCGAGCTTGGTCTCCTGGCGACCTTTGTACCACTTGCCGAACAGGGGGACCTTGCCGAGGAAGTCGTTGTCGATCTTCTCCTGACGCGAGCTCACGTCCTCTTCGAGCTTCCCTCGGATCTCGCCATATAGCTCGTCACTGTCCAGGCCGAAGACCTCGACTGTGTTCGAGTGGCGGTCGACGTAACCGTCGAAGGAGTCGAGCAGCTCGTAGGCAACGGCCGCAGCGCCAGCGCTGTCCACGACGGCCTTCACACCGCTCAGGTCCTCGAGACCGTCGATGTTCTCGGTGAGCTTTCCGCGGAGGCTGCCGTACTCGGCATCGATGGTGTACTTCTCCGTGATCCGGCTCCAGTAGGGACCGGTGTTCTCGCTGCTCACCCGCTCGGTCTTCACGAGATCGAAGGCCGCATGGCGGTAGCCGATGATGAGGTCCGAGTCGAACTTGGCGTGGATGCCCTGCTCCTCGCAGGTCTTCTTGATATCCACTGCCTTCTCGTTGAACTTCTCCTTCATTGGGCCCGTCACGGGGAAGATGAATCCCCTTGCAGTATCGTAGGTACCTACGCCCTCGTAGTTGTTCTCCAGGCCGGCCTCGGCAGCCACGGCCTCGCCAACAGCGCCCAGCACGCTGTACGTGCCGCCGCTGACGTCGAACTCGTAGGGCATGCGGATGTCCTCAACTTCGCCGATCATGTAGCATTACCTGTTTGCTGCGGACCTATTAAGGGTTAATATAGGTACCCTTTGGGTCGGAGCGTGTGGCTGTATGGCATCACGAGGGCCCCGTGATGCCCTGCCACCTCACTGGAGAGTGACACCCCCATAGGTACTGCCTTGATCCTATTCGACCTAGTATTAACTTCGTTCATTTCACCTGATATCGTATATCCGACCATCTGCACATGACGTCCAATTCGCCTATCCTATGGCTTCAGGGGCGATATCCGAAGACGAACGATGGACGCGTTATCGGACCCAATACAAGTAATCGGAGAATACCGCGGGGGCCATGTCGTCTTCCCTCCGGCAGAGCGCTTTCTAACGAACCTCGTCATCGGACCAGCACGCGGGAGAAGGACGACACTCCGCGTCAGGTATCGCTCCGCAGATGACGGGAACGCGACACGTCTCTGGGGATCGAGTGTGCTCGATATCCCCCTTCAGGGTGTAACTGTACTTTTTCTACAAGGCCGTACATACCATGGTCAGAGTGAACGAGATGGCGATCCGTATCAGGCTCCAGAAGACCGACGATGACCGTATATCGCTGGCGCTCCCCTATGACAGGGACCTCATCGAGCGTATCCGGACCGTCACGGGCAGGAGATGGCATCAGGACGAGAAGGTCTGGACCGTCCCCAGGGAAGCGGGCATGGTGGAGTGCCTGCAGCAGCTCTTCGCGGACCTTGCCGTCGAGGTGGACCCCGCTCTCATGGGCGTCGTGGGCCCGCTGGAGCGAATGCGACGCGAGCTGGTGACCAGGAAGTACAGTCGCCGGACCGTGAAGGCGTACGTGCGGTTCAATGAAAGGCTGCTAGAGATGGTCGGAAAGCGTCCAGAGGACGTCGACAACGAGGACGTCAGCCGGTATCTGGCGTACCTGGCAGAAGGGCGAAGATGCTCTGCCTCGACCCTCAACAGTGCGATGAGCGCCATCAAGTTCATGTACGGCCGTGTGCTCGGACGTCGGTTCGTTTACACGCTGAAGCGGCCGCGGAAGGACCGGCGGCTACCTGTTGTGCTGAGCTGCGGGGAGGTGTCACGTATCCTCGGGATGGTCTCTTATCCCAAGCACCGGGCGATCCTCATGCTCACCTATGGTGCCGGGGTGCGTGTCGGCTAGGTCGTCCGGCTGAAGGTCGGGGATATCGACCGGGAGCGGATGCTGGTACGCGTCCGTAGCGGAAAGGGGCGCAAGGACCGGTACACGCTCCTTCCCGATCTGGCCCTTTCGCACCTTGATGCGTATCTCGAGGGAACGCCCGTGACCTCATGGCTCTTCCCCGGCGGCCGTAAGGGGCACCTGCACGAGCGCAGCGTCCAGAAGGTGTTCTCGCGGGCAGTGCGAGCAGCGGGCATCACCAAGGACGTCTCGGTACATTCCCTGCGTCACAGCTTCGCCACGCACCTGCTGGAGAACGGCACGGACCTTCGCTACATCCAGGAGCTTCTGGGTCACAAGAACAGCAAGACCACCGAGATCTACACCCACGTGAGCCGGCGGGACCTGTGCCGTATCAGAAGCCCCCTGGACGCTCTGGGGGGCGGGAAGGGAGCGTGACGGAGGACGGGCGCGTCCAATATAGCAAACTATATGTATACTATAAGCCACTATATTCATTGATGGCGACCACCATCCAGATCAGCGACTCCCTCCAGCAGGAGCTGCTTTCGCGCAAGCTCTTCGCTCGCGAGACGTACGAAGAGGTAATCTGGGACATTATCGAGGACACTCGCGAGCTGAACGAGGAGACCAGGCGCGAGCTGACCGCGGCCCGTGCAGAGGGGAAGGCAGGAAAGGTGCATACCCTGGCAGAGGTCAAGCGGGAGCTCGGGCGCTGAACGATCATGGTGTACGAGCTCCTGTTCACCGACATTGCCCTGCGACAGTTGCGCAAGCTGGACAAACAGGTCCGGGTGCGCATCCTGGGCGCACTGGAGCGGGTGCGCATCCGACCGTATGCCCATGTCACCAAGCTCGTGGGCGATCCCGGCTACCGGCTCCGGGTGGGGTCCTGGCGCGTGCTCCTGGACATCCAGGAGAACAAGCTCATCATACTCGCGCTGACGGTCGCCCACCGGAGCACTATCTACAAGCGGTAGCGCGGTATGCGAGGGGGATGGATACATAGCTGACAAAGTGAGGAATATGCGCCATATATCGCATATCCTCCCCCAGCGGGAGATTATGCGAATCCAGGGTTCGCATATGCACTAGTTACACGGACATGCCCATCTTCGTCTTCATGTAATGGTCACTTCGCTTTTTCCCCGCATGTCGGTAGTGAGGCGACATCCATGGTCCTGGAGTGTCCGGGTGTTCTTCTTACCTGAGCTCCCACTAATTAGGCACGTGATTCTTGGCTGATACCGCCCATTACCGCGTTTTCCAGCCATAGGTTTATAAAATTAATGCGCCTAAATAGGCTCATGAAGAAGTACACCCGTATCAAGATCATCAACGGCCGCGAGTACGCGTACGAGATCACCCCGTACTACGACCCGAAGACCAAGAATACGCGGCAGAAGAGCAAGTATCTTGGCGCGGTCCAAAGCGATGGCTCGATACGCAAGGTGCGACAGAAGCTCCCGCGCAACTCGTTTTCCTACGGTCAGTTCATCCCCGCCCTCCACGTCATCAGTGAGCTCAAGGTCGACGAGATCCTGACCCGGACCTTCGGCGAGGCGCGAACGAAGCTCCTTCTCGCCCTCGCCATGAACCGGGCGCTTCGCCCTGTCGCGTTCCACAACGTCAGGAACTGGTACGAGGGCACGATCCTCGTCAAGGAGTACGGCGACCTCCCGCTCTCGTCCCAGAACATCAGCAAGGTCCTCTCCGCCACCGGGCAGAGCTCGGCGCCCTACGAGTTCTGCAAGTCGTTCACGCGGAGCCGCCCGAGCGCCGACACCCTCGTGTACGACATCACATCGCTCTCCTCCTACTCGGACCTGATCAGTCTCCTCGAGTACGGGTACAACCGTGACGGGCTCAGTCTGCCACAGGTGAACCTCTCCATGGTCCTCGACAAGGAGCGCGGCATCCCCGTACTGTTCGACGTGTACCCGGGGAGCGTCCCGGACGTGTCCACCTTCAAGAACACGCTGACGAAGCTCGGTGACTGCGGCGCCAAGTCCTTTCGCCTCGTCCTCGACCGCGGGTTCTTCAGCTCCGACAACGTCATGGACATGCTCGATGCGGAGCTCGACTTCGTGATCCCGGCCAAGGCGTCGCTCAAGGAGGTCAAGAACCTCATCTCGAAGAACCACACCAAGAAGGAGGACCCGTCCTTCCTCAGGTTGTATCAGGACAGGACGCTCTTCGTCAAGGACGTGACGGTGAGGATCAAGAGCGACGAGAAGGAGAAGGACGTTCCGGCGTACCTCTACTACGACCTGAGACGGGCACAGGAGCAGAAGGACGCGTTCTACAAGGCTCTCCGCCGATGCGTAGAGCAGATCGAGGAGGCCAGACCGAGATCATGGCAGAAGCCGGCGAAGGTCGTGGGGGGGATCGCGAAAAAGCTCGTCACGTTCATCAGGTGGAAGAAGATGGACGGGAACAGGATCAGCGTCACGCTGAAGAAGAAGGCGATCTCGCTGCGGGTGAACAAGATGGGGTTCACCGTCCTTCTCTACAACGGCGACCATACGTGGGACGGCGCGCTCACACTGTACCGGGAGAAGGACATCATCGAGAAAATCTTCCAGGTCCTCAAGCGCGACCTGGAGGCAATGCCCATGAACGTGCAGTCCACAGAGACCATGAAGGGATTCGTGTTCGTGACATTCCTCGCGCTAATCATCCGATTCAGGCTCATCAGGATGCTCAAGGATGCGGGCCTGGGAAGGAAGTGGTCCGTCGACAAGTTCCTCTTGGAGATGGAGAAACTAAGCAAAGTCGAGATGGAAAACGGGGAAATGTTCACAACCGAGATCACGAAGAAGCAGAGGGAGCTGATGGAGGCGCTCGGATTAACCTGTGCCTAAAACGGGGGAGCTCAGGTTCGGATGTGACAGAAACCGGAGCGCATCCGAGGTCCTTTCCCTCTTAATAATCTCCTCCCGTTCGAGGATCGCCTCCGTCTCTATCTGTTGGTCGGATATGATCCTCTTGAGGAGGTCTTTATTCATAGATATTATATTGTCAAATATTTATTAATACTTTGTCAATATAATGTTGGAGTTTTAATTTATCGGCTTCCCGAGCTAACTCAGTTCCAAAGCCCTCTGCCCTCGCGTTCCACGATCTTTTGAGTGCATCACTGTTAATGATTGGATGACGGGGACTGATATCGAGGAATGAGCGCCCCTCGTGATGTGATCGCGCTGGATTGGCGATTCGCTTAAGTCGTCTCCGTGATCTCGGAGTAGAAGTCCGAAAGCCTCTCGGGGAGGGCGTCCACGTTATCGAGCACACAGTAGTTACCGTGCCCGAACATGGTCTCCAGGTACTCGCCACCCCGGCTGTCGATGGCCATGGCATACGACTGGATGCCCATGTTGTGGCCCTCGTCGATGGCCTTGCGGATGTCGTTGAACACGTAGTCCTTGCCCTGCTTGTTGGGCGAGTCGCTGTAGTCGTTAGGCTCACCGTCGGTGAGGTAGAGGAATATCTTGGTGCGGGCGTCGGTCTGGTCGAGCTGGGCCATGGCGTGTCGCATGGCGGGGCCCATCTTGGTCATCGAACCGGGCTCCATGCCCTCGATGCGGCCATGGGTTATCCCGTTGTAATCCTCCTCGAAGGATTTTACGCGGTAGACGCGCACGTCGTCCTTGCCCGACGTGTCGAATCCGTAGATGGCGAACTGGTCACCGAGATTATCGAGCGCCTCGCTCATGAGGATCATGGACTCTTTGGACTTCTTGATGATGTTGCCGTAGGTGGAGCCGCTCTGGTCGACAAGGATGCACACGGCCACATCGCGACCCTGCTTCCTCGACTCCTCGAAGATCTTGTCGTCCATGCCGTGGCCTGTTGCCCGGCGCTCGCCCCACGCATCGGTGTAGGCGTCCATGTCCACGTCGGACCCCTCGGGGAGTCGGCGCTCCTTCTCGAGGTGGGCCGGTTTGAGCTCGGACATGGTGTCGATGATCTGGCGCCTGATCGTGTCCATGTCCCTGATTGTGGCTGAGTAGAACTCGGTGGAGGCCTTCTCGCGGATGATCTCTTTTACGGTGCAGAACTCGTAGAGGTAGTCGCTGAGGGTGGAGTCCCACTCGTCGTACTTGAACTCCTCGATGACCTCGTTGCGGTCCGTCGGATCGCCGCCACCGCCCTGGTCGGGATCGGGGGGCGCATCGCTGCCACCCTGGGGCTTGCCGCTGCCGCCCTGCTGCGGGTCGCCGTCACCGTCCTGCTGGTCGTCTCCCTGGTCGTCGCCGTCGCCACCGCCGCCGTCCTGGTCGTCGCCCTCGTCATCACCGGACTCTCCGCCGTCACCCTGGCCGTCCTGGGGCTCGCCGTCGCCGGACTCCCCTCCGCCCTGGCCCTCCTGTGGCTCGCCGTCGCCGCCGTGGTCGCCCACGTCGTCTCCCGGCTGCTGGTCCTGTGGCTCGGTGAGCTGGGGGAAGAGATCGGTGACAATGTCATAGACCTTGCGCGTGGCGCTCCATGTGTCGTACACAGTGCCCGGTTCGGATTCGGTCTTGTATATGTCGTAGCACTGGTCGAATGGTGCCTGGTACTGGGGATCTATCTGGGTGACGGTCGTGCCCATCTTGACCTTCTGGAGGAGCGCGGACATGAACTGCTGCCCCGGGTCCTGGGCCTCGGGCCCCTCGAGAGGCTTCATGATATAAGCCGCGTTTGTGAGGTCCAGTTCCTCGGAGATGAGGCCGCCGTACTCGTCGCGGAGGTTGTGCTCGATGCGACCGTCCTCGAGCAGGTTCCAGATGTGCTTGGCAAGGCCCTGCTTCTCGTACTCTTTTACAGCTTCCTTGATCTCCACGGCGAAGGAGTCGTACTTGATGTGGGACATCTCATGGTCCATGAGGCCCCAGTAGAGCATGCGGTTCTGGTCGTTATCGGTGTACGCGTCCACGCGCTTGGGGATGAAGATGGTGTTGTTGTCAGTGTAGGCTATGGCGCTTCCCTTGACGATGTCCACGCCCACGGGTTTCTCGAGGATGCCGCCCACCCACTTGCCGGCGGAACCCTGGATGTCCTCGAAAGCCACGTAGTGGTACTTTTCCTTGAGATCGTCCATGAAGCCGCGGGTGAGCCCGAGCTTGAAGAACTTCTCCGCGGCGTCGACGCCGTGCTCCTTGTAGACGTCCAGGCCCTTCTCGGCCCAGTCCTGGAGGACACGACCGTCGAACTCCTTGAGGATGACGCCGAAGTTCTCCATGAACGCCTTGGCGAGCTTGGTATCGACCACCTCCACCTTCTGCTCGGCCTGGTAGACGGCTGCGAGCTGCTGTGGGTCCTTGACGGCCTCCATGGAGGTGATGGTGTTGTTGAGGTAGTTGTTCATCTGGGAGCTGTAATCGACGGAGAGCTTCTCTCCCAGGCCCAGTACGAAGTCCTTGATCATGTCGGGGAACTTGGAGAGGCGACCCAGCTCCTTCAGGTCGCTGATGGCGGCAGTGTCGTTCCGCTCGTAGATGGTGGCGTGGTAGTCGAAGAACTGCTGGCGGTCTTCGGGCTTGACTGTGCGGAAGAACGTCTCGGTGTTCTTGAGCAGGTCCTCCTTCCGGCCTTTGTAAGTGGTGCTGTCGAGCTCACCCTTCCAGGTGAGGTAGTCGGGCGCCGACATCTCGGCAAGGAAGGGTATCGAGCGCACAAAGGCACCGTAGGTAGCGGCATCGATGGCGTTCGAGGATGAGTAGTAGTAGCCACTGCTGGTGAAGTCGTCTTCGTTGATGGTGGTGCCCTCGCGGATGAACTGCTTGAGGCTGCGGTCGTTCATACCCTCCAGAGCGCGACCGTTCTCAAGGATGGCCCGGGCGAGGCTGGCGCGCTTCTTCTCGGTGGCCATGGTGGCCATCTCGAACAGGCGCCCCTTGTCGGTCACCTTCTCCAGGAGCTTGGCGTCCATGTGGTAGGGTGCGTACTCGTCCTTATCTGTGACCTCGTTGAGCTTGTAGGCGAGGGTATTGAGGGTGTCGAGCTCTTCCTTTCCGAGGAAGGGAGTGAACGCGGCTGCCTTTTTGACCACCGTCTCCACGAGCTTCTCGTTGATCCCCTCGACGGCGTGGAGGTACTTGTCCTGTCCCTCCTGTTCGAGGGCGGCAAGCTCGTCACGGGAATGGTAGAGGACGGCCTTGCGGGCATCGTCGGTGGTGAGCCTGAGGGCGATCTCCTTCCATACCCCGAAGGCGTCGGGGCGGAGGATGTCGGTGATCCCGCCGGTGTGTGCGAAGTAGCGCTCGCCCACGTAGCCGTCGCCAGCAAGGCGCTTGTCCATAAGCTCCTTGCCGAAGGCCGCCCAGGTCTCGAGGTTCTCGTCGCCCTGACCGGGATCGTACTGCTCCTGCAGCTGGTTGAAGAACTCGGCGGCCGCCAGGCCGTTCGTCCCGGCGAGCTCGCGGGTGAGCTCGAAAGCCCGCTTGGTGGGCTTCCCCTCGAGGGTCGGGATGACCTTCTTGGAGTTCTCGAAGAACTTGTAGGCGGCGGGGTCGCCGGCGAAGACGTTGGCCGTCTTCACCCAGTCGAACATGAAGCGGTTACCGAGATCGTCGATGAGCTCCTTGGTGCGGTCGAAGTATGATTTCTTGAGCTGGTCGTCCAGACCGCGGCTGACATCGATCCACTTCCGTACATCCTTGAGAGAGCGGTCCTTGAAGTGGTCGTGGCTCTGGAGGACCTCCTTGGCAGCATCGCCCTCGCCCTCTTCCACAGCGTACTCCACCATACGGAAGAGCTTGCCGCGCTTGTGCCCGTCATAGGAGCGGACGAACGTCTGTGTCCTGTCGAGCACGCGGTCGGCGACGTCAATGTCCTTCTGGGAGATGCGGTTGGCCACATCGCCGATCTGAGTGATCGTCTTGGCGTTGACATCGCTCAGGGACGTCTTGGTCTTGTCCACGAACTTAACCGGATCGTAGTATGATGCACCGACATCGGCCCAAGCACTGAGCGTGGAGGCCTTGGCCTCCTCGATATACTGGCCCGCCTTGAAGGTGGCGGCGCCCATGGCTTCGTTCTGCTGGGCGACGTCCTTGACGATGCCCAGGACCTTGTCTCGGTCCTTGACCTGTCTGAGAACGGCATAGGAGTCGTCGAAGTACCGCTTGCGCAGCTCCGGGTCGGAGAACGAGTCGGCGGTATCCTCCCAGGCAGCGACCGTGCCGGCCTCCTCCACCACGCCCCGGACGTCGCCGGAGGCGTTCATGAAGGAGTAGGCCAGGGGCTTGCTGTCCTGGTAGTATGATTCCATGCCCTCGATGACGTGCTCGCGCACGTCCTCGTCCAGGCGCTTGAAGGTGTTGGCGGCCTTGGTGAAGAACTGGCTGCGAGCAAGCTTGAACGAGCCATCCTCGTACTCCTTGCCCATGGTGTAGATCCTGTCGTTCTGCTCATCGCTGAGATTGCTGAACAGGTCGTCGGCGTTAGTGAAGTAGGACTTCCCGTCAGCGGGTTTGTCTGCTGCGAGCTCGGCGGCCCGGCCTAGCACTGTGACGTACGCGTTCGGGTCCACCTTGTCCACAAAGGAGTCGATGGAGCGGGCCATTGTCGAGACATCGGAATTGTCAACAGTAGAGATGAATGACGCGAGCTCACGGTGGGCGGGTGCGAGCTGTTCGCCCCGCTCAGCGAGCTTCTCCCACATCTCGGTGAAGTTCGAGACGTGGTAGCCGTACTCGGGCTTCTCCATGAATCCCAGGAGCTTGTCCCGGGCCTCGCTGTCGCTGAAGTGGGTGAAGACTTCTTTGGTCTTGTCGATGAACTTGCTCGCGTTCCACCTGTTGAGTCGCTCGAGCTTGTCCGCGACAGCGTTCCATTTGGTGAGCTGGTCGTCGGAGAGCCCCAACCCGGAGAGGTCGGGGCGTTCGAGAGGTTCTGTGGTGGTGGCGGAGGTATCCATCGTCAGGTCCGTGTTAGTATCTTGTACAGGACGTGTCTACTGCTGGGCCTCGGCTTCCGCCTCTGGCTCCTGGGCGACCTCACCGCGGTTGTACTGGCCGTCGATGACGTCGACCTGCCGCATGATGGCCTCGCGCACGTCGGAGTAGTCGGGCAGCGGTTCCGTGATGACGCTAACGATACCCATCTGGCACGCGTCGTGGAATGCATAGCCTTGGCCCATGAGCTCGGCAGTGGCGATAAGGGTGCGTGTACCGGCTCCCTCCTTGAGCTCCTTCATCTTGCGTGTGAACACGCCGATCTCGACGAGCATCTGTGAGTCCTTCATGGCGACGTTGCCCTCGTGGGCGACGATCTGGGTCTCGAGCTCGGCCTGAGGTGACTTCATATCGCGAGCGTAGTCGATGTCGACTGCCATGAAGCGCTGCTGGAGCGAGGGTTTCAGCTGAGCGCGCTGGTAACCGGGATTGTAGGCTGAGACGAAGTAGAAGTCTTCGGCAGCGTGAACGATCTCGCCACCTTTCTTTTCCAGTGTGATCTTGCGCTGGTGGTCGGTGGCCTCGTTGACCTTCGAGAGCACGTCCTTGCGCGCCTCGGCGATCTCGTCCAGGTAGAACACACCGCCGTACCGAGCGGCCAGGGTCAGCGGCCCGTCCTGCCACTTGATCTCATCGCCCTTGACGATGTAGCGGCCGATGAGGTCGTTGGACGACAGGTCCTCGTTCCCTATGGCGTAGAACATGGGCTGGTCCGTCTTGAAGCAGAAGTGCTCTATAAGACGTGTCTTGCCGCACCCGGTCGGTCCCTTGAGCATCATAGGTTTCTTGACCGCATAGGCGTCCATGAGCACGTCGAGCTCGTTCACATCTACCTGGTTGCCGTCCACTACCTTGTGGTACTCCTTGACGGGTAGGTAGTATGGCTCCTTGGTGATCTTGTAATCGTCGATGTTGATCTCGTCCGGCGCCCCTAGATTGAGGTCGACCTCTTCTCCGGTGTCCAGGTACTTCGCGTGCACCTCGTTGGACCCGTTGTCGATACCCTCGATCTTCAGATCTCTTGCCCTGCCAGTGTTCTCGTCATAGATCTTGAGCGTTTCACCGACTGGAATAGTGATATCCTCGCTGATTTCTCCGTACATCGTCAGTACCCCACCTTCTCCAAGTTAATAGAGAGGGTAGCCGTCTCCTGCCCGACTTCCGACTTATATACTTTCTCTTTAGTTGTCCCTTGAAAGGTACGAATTTCGTACCTTATTATAGACCCAGGCGACCTAGCGACATCCCTTTAAAGCTAGCCGGTCCTCCGGTCCAGAGCACCATGCCCACCGTCCTCGTGCTCTGCTTCGATAGCCATGTGCGTCTCATCAGGGAGTTCTTCGAGCGCGATACCACCTACGACGCCGTCATCGATCCGCAGTCCGCTATCGAGCGCGATGGCGTGGGGGCCTACGTCGAGCGGATCGCAGAGAAGATACGATCGGGCCGGCTTTCGGTCGACGGTATCGCCACAACCACCGAGGACCTCGCGTTAGTTGCGTCCGTCATCGCACGTGAGGCCGGTCTTGCCGGACCCGCTCCGGGCGCTGTGTTCGCCTGTCAGAACAAGCTTGTGCAGCGCACGCTCCAGCGGGAATGCGCTCCCGAGGCCACGCCGGACTTCTTCCTGGCCCGGGACTGGCTTGTGGGAGAGGTCCCCGGTGTGCAGTTCCCTCTCTTTGTCAAGCCGGTGACCTCGGCCCTGTCCTTCTACTCCCACCATGTTGAGGATGCGGGCGAGCTCCGACGGATCATACGCGAAGGACGCGATATAGTTCCTTCAGGCAACCGGCTCAACAGCGAGGTCATCGAGCTCGGTTACATCGACCACCCGTGGGCGCCCCTTCATAGTGAGCTGTTATGTGAGGGGGTGATCACGGGCACACAGGTCACCGTGGACGGCTATGTGCGAGAGGGGGGCGTTGTGCTCCTGGGGACGACCCTCTCGGTGTTCGTCCCGGGGACGATCAGCTTCTCACGCTTCGACTTCCCACATCAGTTCGATCCGGAGATCGACTCCCGGGTCGCTGGGCTCGTCCAGCGCGTGGTCACTCATATCGGTCTGGATGATACTCTGTTCAACATGGAGCTCATGGTGGACGGGGGAACGGGCGCGATAAGCATAGTCGAGCTCAACACCCGCCTCTCGTTCCAGTTCGTACCCCTCATCGAATGGGTGCGTGGCGTCAGCCCTCTCCGCATCATGTGCGACATAGCTGTAGGGCGAGAACCCAAAAGGTTAGCTACTGAAGGGGCCGGACCTTATTCAATGTCGAGCTCATGCGTCCTTCGCACGCCTGAGGACCGGTGGGTGGTCGACGTGCCCTCATCAGAGGACGTCGCGCGCATCGAGGCGGAGCGTCCCAATGTGCGTGTATTCCCCTTGGTGGCGCCAGGGACGCGCCTTTCGGACTACCTGCAGGACGCATATACCTATCGGTACTGCCTGGTGAATATCGCTGGCGAGGACATCGACGAGGTCATCAGCACCCTTGCGGTCGTGAAGAATGGGCTAGGATTCCGGCTCGCACCGGCTGAGGACTCCCCTGCTTCGCCGGTCAAAAAAGAAAAAAGGTAGTGGGGTCCGGCAAAGCCGGACCCCGGGGGGAAGGAAATCCAAAAAGCATCACACAATTGCCACCAATTCTCGCCTCGCTGCCACTCCCGCATTACCGAGAGTTCCATTCCTCTGAGGGATGTAATGGTTTTTTCTTAAAATAACCATTATGAAAAAGAATATGAAAAACATTGAAACCTATCTAGATTGCCTCACACACGTCCGTCAACGAAGAGGTGGCGACCGCGCTCGGAGAGCTCCACGACCTTGCTCCTACCCTTTTCGTGCTGGAGCAGGTGGCCGGCGCTCACGAGATTCCTTACCCGCTTGCGTACGGTGGGTTGGCTGATTCCCAGCTCAGCGCCGATTTCGGTGTTGGAGG
>PVBE010691253.1_pt1 | contig 16875 bp, 13 predicted proteins | sample 1631181 | NCBI WGS metagenome assembly PVBE01 (sample SAMN08397723, study PRJNA350692) | Marine metagenome, whole genome shotgun sequencing project. | isolation source: water | place: Pacific Ocean | collected 2012-04 | reverse complement strand
GGTGGTCGACACCGACAACCGGATCCCCGTCGACGCCCTGAGCCTCGACGAGATGGATGGCGTCGACATCCGCCGCATGGCCGACGAAGCCGCCGACAAGGCGACTGCGGCCCTGCGGGAGAGCGGCGACCAGGAGACGGTCCCGTACCTGGACCCGGTCATCCGACGCACGTTCCTGGGGCTCAAGCAGGTCATCAGCGACGGACCGCCGCCGGAGCACCCGGACACCGACTGAGGTCGGTCGCTACTTCTTCTCCAGCAGCGCGCGGATGACCTTGGGGCCCGCGGGCCGGGCCAGATGGTAGCCCTGGAGCATGTCGCAGCCCAGGCTGGCGAGGATCTTCGCCTGGGATTCCTCCTCGACCCCCTCCGCGATGACCTCCAGGTCGAGCGTGTGGCCCAGCTGGATGACGCCCTGGATCAGCTTCTCGGCACGCGCCCAGGAGTCCAGGCCGCGGGGACCGGAGACGAACGAGCGGTCGATCTTGAGGAAGTCGAAGGGGTACGACGAGAGGTTGGCCAGGGACGAGTAGCCCGTCCCGAAGTCGTCCAGCGCGAGCTGCACGCCGAGGTCCTTGAGCATGCTCAGCGTGCGCCCCGCCTGGCCGGGACGGTCGATGATGGCAGTCTCGGTGACTTCCAGCTTCAGCTGGCTGGGGAGCCGCCGTGGTCGAAGCCACGCCCCGGCCGGCGCCGGAGCCGACCCCGGCCCCAGCCCCCGTCGTGGAGCCGACGCCGGCCCCCCCCGCCGCGCCCGCGGACGGCTGCCTGGTGTTCAAGAGCTCTCCTCCGGGGGCCAAGGTCTGGGTCAACGGCTCGGGCACGGGCCTGATGGCCGGCGCGGGCAGGTCGGTTCGATCGACGCTGTCCCCCGGCAGCTACAAGGTCGGGATGGGGATCGACGGTCCGGAGCAGTCCACGACCGTGACCGTGAAGGCGGGCGTCGCGACCGAGGTCAAGTGCGACCTGTTCGGCGCCGGCTGCAGCATCAAGTCCGCCGGCGCCTGCAACTGACCGCACCTAGCGGCCGGGGATCCGCAACCGGCGCCAGCCCAGGTCCAGCAGCAGCAACGCCAACGCGGCCCACAGCAGCATCGCGTGCCGCGCTTCCCGCACGATCCGCTCGGGCGCGTCCGAACCGAACACCTCCGCCGGCGTGGGCGCGTACAGCCCGCGGGTCTGCTCCGCGATCCGCCTCAGCGCCCGCGGGTTGAACGTCGCCGCCCGGACCTCCTCGGGCGGGGTCGCAGCGACCGACGCCAGCAGCTCGCCACCGGGCGCGGGGGGACCGTCACGACCGATCGTGGTGCCCACCGCCGCCGTGCGGATGAGGGCAGCGCCCGCCTCCGGAAGCTGGACGGTGGCGGCGTACCGGCCCGGCCCGGTGGGGGCCAGGGGCACCGCGTAGGCGTCGCCGTCGGTCGGATCCACGATCGCCTCGACCACCAGGTCGCCGCGCGGGTTCATCAGCGGGTCCATCGCGTCGTACTCGATCGTCGCGGTCCGGCCCTCGACCCGCGTGCGCAGCGCCAACCGGTCCGGCGGCTCGGGTCGCAGCAGGGCCTCCACCACGCCTTCCCAGAGCGCGCCGTGCTGCTCCCAGTCCTGCCACTCCTGAGACCAGGCGCCGCCCACATCGGAGGTGAACAGCACCACCTGGCCGCGCTTGTAGCGGCCCGCCACGAGCACGGGGTGGCCGTCCGCGGTGGCCAACGCCAGCTCCGTGCCCGGCCGCTGTTCGCCCCGCACGTAGCCCTTCAGCGCCGGGTACCCCGGATCCTCCGGCAGACGCTCCAGGAAGCGGCTCCCGACCACCGGGTGGACGTCGAACTCCTTGTCGATCTTGTTGGTCCGCGTGACCTGCATCATCTCGTCGAGGAACAACTGCGGGAGCTGGTCGAATCGCTTGGCGTAGTAGGCGCGGCCGCCCCCCGCCTCGGCGATGCGCTCCATCTCGGACCGATCCGAGTCCGCCGACACCGCGATGGTGCTGACCGTGATGCGCCGCCGCAACATGGCCGTCACCACGTCGCCGTGGCGGGCGAACGTGGTCGTCGACTGGCCGTCCGACAGCAGCACCACGTGCTTGACGAGGGCGTCGTCGGCCTTCAGCGCGTCGTAGGCCTGCTGGAGCGCGTGGTAGATGCTCGTGCCGCCGCGCACCCGGACCTGAGACAGCGCCCCGATCACCGGGTCACTGCCCATGAAGTCCGACAGCGGGTGCACCCAGTGGGGCAGGTCCGAGAAGCCGAGGATCCCCACCCGGCCACCCTCGGGCAGCAGGTACAGGCTCTGCGCCAACGCCGCCGCGGCGAGCTCGAACTTCGCGCCGTTGGCCATCGAGTCGGAGGTGTCGAGGCAGTAGACGACCGACAGCGGAGCCCGCTGTTTCTTCTTCGTCTTGGGGAACTTCACCGGGAGGATCTCGGCCAGCACCTCGGTCTGCGTCTCGTCCGTCACGAGCCCCTGCTGGCCGCCCGTCATCAGCAGCCGTCCGCCGCCGCCCACGTAGTCCACGAGGCCGCGGGTGCGCTTCCCGTCCAGCGCCTTCAGGTCCGGGTCCAGCACCACGACCATCGAGTGATCGTCGTACGGCGGCGCCGGCAGCTCCGTGCGGGCCTCCACCCGAAGCTCGGGCACGTACCCCGCCACCGCCGCCCGCAGCGCTCGAGCCTGCTCCGAGGGGCCCACCACCAACGCGGTGGGGCGCGGCTTGACCCGCAGCCGCGCGAGGCCGACGTCGTCGTCCGGCCGAGCGTCGCCAGCCACCGCAAGCTCCACCCGGAGGTCGTGCACGCCGCCCCGATCGGGGGTGAACGTCAGGGTCTCGGTGTGAGGCCCCGGGCCGAAGCCGACGGACGCCGTCGCCACCGAGCGGCCGTTGGCCAACAGCGTCAGCTCGCCCGTCACCGGGGCGTTGCTGTCGAGATGGGCCTCCACGGTCACCTCGTCGCCGTGCAGCTGGTCCTGCAGGGGCACCAGCCGAACCACGCCCGTGCGCAGCGCGGGGGGGCCCAGGGGCACCACGTGCACCGGGATGTCGCGCGCCGAGGCGACCCGCAGCGCTTCATCCACCCGCCCTCGGGTGGCCGCGCCGTCGGACAGCAGCACCAACTCCCGGTGCCGGGCCTCGGGCAGGTTCGCGAGCCCCACCTCCAGGGCGCTGCGCAGATCCGTGCCCGCGGAGGCGCCCGCTCGCGGCGCGGTCCTCACGGCGGATGCCAGGTCCCCACCGCGCAAGGTCGGCGCCGCCTCCCCGGCGAGCGCCTCGAGGCCGATCAGCTCGGTCACCTCCCCCGCCAGCACCGCCCGGACCGGCACGTCGGCCGCCTCCCCCATCGCTTGCTGCAGCCACGTGGCCGCCGCCTCGGTGCGGGTCGGATCGAGCGACGTGGACGCATCGACGACGAACACCGCCGACCGATCCGGCACCGTCGTCTCCACGAACGGCTGCGCCAGCGCGAGCACCAGCACGGCGAACGCGACCCCCCGCAGCAGCATCGCGCCGAAGCTGCGCCACGCGGGGTGTCCGGCCGGGGACCGCTCGCGCAGCAACGCCAGGAGCGGGAGCAGCAGGAGCGCCCACAACGCCGACGGAGCGGCCAACTGCCAGGAGCTGAGGTCGATCATCGGGTGTACAGCCCGAACTCGCCGAGCAGCACGGCGCCGGTGCCGAGCGCCAGCAGCAGCCACAGCGGGTTGCGGTCGGGCTCCTCGTCCGCCACGAGCACGGGGGGCGGCTCGATGCGAGCGCCGTCGTGGGCGGGAAGCGATGCCAGCGACGACTCCGAGTTGTCCCCCAGGTTCACCGCCACGTCGTAGCTCCAGCCGGGCCCGTCCAGCCGCCACAGCCCGGGGTGCGGCAGGCGGAGGGGACGGGGTCCGTCGCCCACCGCCCAGCGGGTCGTCGCGCGTTGGGCGCCGCGCTCATCGTCCTGCGCGAGGGCCACGGCCTGCTGACCCAGATCCGTCAGCCCGATCCAGGCGCCGACCTCGTCATCCCCGCCGGCGCTCGCGGCCACTTCGTCGTTCGTCTCCGCGCGAGGCGCCCCCGAGACTCCGTCGGGCCCCACCCAGAGGGGGTCTCCCAACGCGTGGCGCCCGCCCGGAGGCTGGCCCACGGCCCGTCCGTCCCGCATCCACAGCAGCGTGTTGACCATCGTCTGGGGGAACGCCAACCGCAGCGGCAGGTCCGAGGCTCCGAAGTCGAAGCCCCAGCCGACGGACCGCCCCGACGCAGTCTCCCGAGCCAGCGCAAGCGGGCCCGCCGGCGAGCCGATGAGGCGCACGTCGTCGGGCCCCGCGGTCAACACCGCGCTCGTCTGGACATGGAGGTCGCGAAGCACCAGCCCCTTGAACAGGGGGTGGTCATGGTTCCAGTCGGTCACCGCCGGCGCCGCCACCATCCGCTCCACCGCGAAGGGACCGCCGGCCGGGGGAGCGACGTAGAAGGCCCGCGCGGGCTGCCTGCCGTTGGGCACGAAGCCGTCGAGGAAGACCACGTCGTAGGCATCCGCCGAACCCGCCCGGCGGCTCCACGCGGCCGGCTTGATGCGGTCCACCGACGCACCCGGGAGCAGGCTCAGCACCCGCTCGAGGAAGCGGTTGCCGTCGGTCACCAGGAGCACCGAGATCGGCGTCACCGGCTGCACCCAGGCGTAGGCCCGGTCGTCCGCCGCGAGCGCGTCGTGGCTACCGTCCTCGAAGGTGATCCGGCGCAGCACGGCCTCGATGCCGGAGCCGTCCAGGGGCCGGAAGCGGTACCGGCGGACGACCTCCGCTCCCGGGGCGAGCATGACGGTCGCCTGGCCGAGGATCGAATCGACGGTCTCGAGGCGAAGCTCCACCTCCGCCGGCGAGGTCGACCGGTTGCTGAGGCGGACCACCGCCTCTTCTTCGGCCGGGATGCCCTCGCTGGCGCGCAGGTCGAAGGCGGTGATGGCAACGTTGGCGCGGGGCTCGAAGGGGGCCCGGATGACGATCCGATCGGTGGCGAGCGCGCCGGCGTCGGCGGCGTCGGTGAAGACCTCGACCAGCGCCCCCGGCGGGCTCATGGCGACGGCGGCGGACAGATCGGCGGTGACCCCGTCGACGTCCAACAGCCGCAGCGCGAGCGCCACCCGCTCGCGGTCCAGCCCCACCGGTGCCAGCAGCTCCGGCGTGGACGACGCGCCGATGACGCCGACGGAGACCCGCGGATCCAGGCCCGCGAGCTCGTCGCGCAACAGCCGCCCCACGCGATCGATCCGAGTGCGGCCGTCGGCGTCCACCGCCCCCATCGACAGGGAACGATCGACCACCCAGACGCGCTCCAGGATCACGCCGTCGGCGAGCTGCTCCGCGGCCGTGTCCTCGTCGTCGTCCTTGCGGGGGTCGCCCAACGCCAGCGCCAGCGCCACCACCGCGGCCAACTGGAGCGCCACCATGAGCAGCTCCTTGAGCAGCGGGTTGCGCCGCTTGGGGAGCACCTTGTCCCACAGCACGTGGCTGCTCACCTCGACCACGGGGGGGCGGGGACGGAGCAGGAAGTACAGGATCACCAGCGCCGCGCCGATCCCCGCGACGAGCGCCACCTGCCCCGCCGGCAGGCCCTGGAAGGTCCAGCCCTCAGGCAAGGAGCCGCTCCGCCCGCATCGTGCGCAAGACCATCTCCTCGAAGGGCTGGTCGCTGCGTCCGTGCGCGTAGAACAGGTTGTGGCCGCGGGCGTAGCTCTGGAGCGCCTCGCCGTGGTCCAGGAACGCCTTCTTGTAGGCCTGGGCGATGCGGTCGGTGACCCGGACGCGAATGCGGCGGCCGGTCTCCCGGTCCTTCAGCACGATCTCGCCGCGCAGCGGCGCCTCCGCCTCCTCGGGCGAGGAGATCTGCAGGATCCCCACCTCGTAGCGGGCGTGGCGGAGCAGGTCGAGGGCCCGACCCCAGCCCGAGGGGGCCAGGAAGTCGGAGATGACGAGGGCGATGCCGCGCGACCGGGACACCCCCGCGAATGCCTTCGCCGTGGCCTCCAGGTCGGTCTCCTCCTGGGCCCCGATGCCGTCGAGGTACCGGAGGATCTGAACCGCCTGCGCCTTGTGCCGGGGCGGCGACATCGGCGGCTGCAGCCCACCCCCGAACGGCCACACGTGCACGCGATCCAGGTGCGCGAGGGCGACGTAGGCCAGCGCCGTGGCGACCTCGTGGGCGTACTTGCTCTTGGCCGGCCCCATCGACCCGGAGCAGTCCACCAGCAGGTGGAGGTTCAGCTCCGTCTCCTCCTCGGCGAGCCGCACCATCAGCCGATCCATGCGGCCGTAGAGGTTCCAGTCGATGTCCTTGAAGTCGTCACCGGGCGTGTACGGACGGTGGTCCGCAAAGTCGATGCCACGCCCCAGCTTCTTGCTCCGGTTCAGCGCGCTGAAGCGGCCCGTGTGGACCCGGCGCGCGACGACCCGGAGGAACTCGAGCTTCCTCAGGAAGTCCGGGTTCAAGACGAGACGCTGTCCAGGATTCCCGCGACGACGCGATCGGTGGGCACGCCCTCGGCCTCACCCTCGAAGTTGAGGATGACGCGGTGGCGCAGGGCGGGACGGGCGACCGCCCGCACGTCGTCGACCGAGGAGTTGGCGCGGCCCTGCAGCAGGGCCCGAATCTTCGCCGCCAGCAGCAACGCCTGGGCGCCACGCGGGGAGGCGCCGTAGCGCACGTACTGCTTCGTGATGTCGGGGGCATCGGAGCGCTGCGGATGCGACGCGAGCACGAGCTTGATCGCGTAGTCCGTCACGTCCTGCTTGGTCAGCACCTCGCGCGCCAGGGCGCCCATCGCCAGCAGCGTCGGGGCGTCGCACACCGGCTTCACCTCGGGCGTCTGGTTGGTCGTCGTGCGGCTCATGATCTCGCGCATCTCCTCCAGATCCGGGAAGTCGACTTGGAGCTTGAAGAAGAAGCGGTCCAGCTGCGCTTCGGGCAGCGGGTAGGTGCCGTCCATCTCCAGCGGGTTCTGGGTCGCCACGACGAAGAACGGCTTGGGCAGGGGGTACGTCTCGCCGACGATCGTGACCTGCCGCTCCTGCATCGCCTCCAGCATCGCGGACTGCGTCTTGGGGGTGGCGCGGTTGACCTCATCGGCCAGCACCACCTGGTGGAAGATCGGCCCCTTGTGGAGGTCGAAGCGCTTGCCCCCGTCCTCGGTCTCCACCACCAGCTTCGTGCCGGTGATGTCCGCCGGCATCAGGTCGGGGGTGAACTGGATGCGCGCGAAGTCCAGGCCGAGGGCATCGCCCACGCTCTTGACCAGCAGCGTCTTGCCCAGTCCGGGCACGCCCTCGAGCAGGATGTTCCCGCCCGCGACGAGCCCCGTGAGGCACCCCCGAACCACCGGCCGCATGCCGACGATGACCTCTCCAATCGCCTGCTCGATGCGAGCAAACGTCTCCCGAAACTGCTGCGGATCCATCGAATCTCCTGGGGGACGAGCTATTGGTCGTCCGAGCCCGGCTTGATCGCCTCGAAGTAACTCTGCGCGTAATCGCGGAACAGCGGCGGCAGGCTGTCCCGGTTGCTGACCATCAGCTCCTCCGCCTCGGCGAAGTAGTCGACGACCACGTCATCTGCTTCTGTCGCGGGCCCCGCCTGCACCTTGTGGCGCGCGATGCGGTCGAACACCGCCTCCCGCTGCTCCGGGGGAAGCCGCCCCTGGGCCAACTGCGTCAGCGCCTGCTCCAGCGGCCCCTGCGACGCCGCCTCCGGGGAGACGACCTTGTCCAGGAGCGCAGCCAGGCCGCCGGTGGCGTTGGGGTTGCCCGTGCCCGCGCCGGAGGCGCCCGCCTCGGTGCCGGTACCCGCGGGGCCCTTCATGGCCATCGCATCCTCCGACACTGGCCCCTTCTTCATGCTGCCGCCCTGCTCGGGGCCGGGACCTTCGCCCTCGCCCACCATCTCCGAGGGCGCCTCGCCCTCGTGGCGCTTGCTGTCGTCCATCTCCTCGAAGCCCGACTCCTCCATGGAGTTGCTCTTGTCGGCGACGCCGTCGCCCGGGTCGACGTTGACCTCACGGCCGTTCTTCTTGCCCGGCTTCTTGTCCTTGGTGGACCGGCCCATGGCGGCGTCCGAGACGATCTCGCGAACGTCCTTCACGAAGTCCTGCAGGAACTGGTTGAACGACTCCCGCTTGTCATGACCGAGGTCATGCTCGCCCATGCCTTCTTCGGACAGGTCGCGGCGGATGACGTCCTGGATGTCCTGGCTGGGGTCGTCCACCGACTCCGCCCCGTACTCGCCGAAAGCGTCCCGCACCGGATCCTCGCCGCCGGCGAAGTCGCGCATGTCCGTCCCCTCGGTGGGGTTGGTCCACTCGTCCCCGTGGGCCTCGTGGGCGGCGTCGATCTCGTCCTTCTGGCTGTACTCGAACTCGTCCAGGAGCTTCTGTGCGGTGCGGCTGTGGTCGAACAGCTGGGACACCAGCTCGTCCGTCTCGGCGTCGGTCAGCCGCAGCTGCTCGAGCGTCGACTCCTCCAACCGTTCGAGGTCCTCGGCGGTGATGAGGTCGTTGTCGACGACGGCGTCCAGCTCCTCGGGGAGCTCCGGTTCGTCCAGCTCCGGCTCGACGAACCCCTCGTCCTCCTCCGGCTTGATCCGACGCGCGACGCGCTCGCGGAGCTCCTCTTCCCGCGCCTGGATCTGGCGGATGGTCCGCTCCAGGTCCGTCAGCAGGCGCACCGCCTCCTTGTCCCCCAGCTCCTCCATGCGAAGCCGGTCGGCCTCGATGAGGGCGAGGAGGTCGTCCGCGGCGGTGGGCTCGGGCTCGGGCTCGGGCTCGGCCGGGCCCAGGCGCCACGTCAGGGACGCGCCGCCGATGAGGAGGAACAACGCCAAGAGGGCCGCGAGGCGGGCGAATGTGCGGCCCGTCCAGGGAACGCCGAAGGCGGCGGCGGGGGCGGCGGCAGCGGCGAACGCGGCGGCGTCCTCCCGCTGCAGGGCGGCCATCGGGGACGGGTCGGCGGCGAACTCGAGCGCGGTGCCGAGGCGGTCGGCGTAGCCCGCTCGGCGATCCAACTCCGAGGCCGCGACCGCGCCCGGGATGGGCCGCAAGACGGCGACGGCGACCGCGATCGGGAGCAACAGGAGCCACGCCGCGAGCCACGGCCAGTGGACGATCCCGAGCCCCCCGCGGGTCACCTCCAGGACGAGGGCCGTCGCGGAGGCCCCGATCAGGGCTGCAGCCAGCGCCGTGAGCGCGGCTGAACCCGCCCGAGCCCGCTTCCAGGCTCGACCAGCAGATCGCGCTACGCTTTCGATCCCTCGGAGCATCACCTTCCGATCAACCCATCCGGTACAACTGTGTCAAGCATGAATCCATTGTTTCCACGCGCGCGGAGCCAACGGGGGCGCGTGACGCTACCAGCCGCGCTCATCGCCGTGGGGCTGGGTCTGGGGGTCTACGCCGCGCTCAAGTATGGGCCGGTGTACAGCGATTTCCTGCGCATCCAGGCCCTGGTGGGGGAAGCCGGCCAGCGGGCGGTGACCGACGGCCGCCTGGATTCGGCCCAGAGTTGGTTCAACGAGCGCACCGACGCGGAAGGTTTCGCCTGGCTCCAGAGCGATGCGCTGTTCTGGGAGCGCATCGACCGCGAACACGTCGACGTGGGCGTGCGCTACGAGGTCCGGGTGGACCACCTGCTGCTGGGCGGGCACAGCCTGGAGCTGGACTATTACTGCACCGCTACCCTCAGCGGCTGCGCGCCCTTCGTCCCTCGCTGGTGAACACGGACGCGGGCGCCGGACGGGCCAGCAGGTAGCCCTGCGCCTGGGCGATTCCCAGATCGCGCACCAGGGCGAGATCGTGATCACGCTCGACTCCCTCGGCGACGAGGACCGCCCCCAGCGGCTCGAGCATGGCGACCAGCCGCCCGAGGCGCGCCCGCGCTGCCGGCCGGCCGAAGCACCATCCACGAAGCGACGGTCCAGCTTGATCACGTCAGGCTGGAGCAGCACGAGCGCCTCCACCGGCGTGCGACCGAAACCGACGTCGTCCAAGGCGATCTTGATCCCCGCGGAGCGCAAGCGATCTGCCGCGGCCGCCAGGACCGCGGGGTTCCCCAGAAACTGCTGTTCACTGATCTCGACGCAGAACCGGCCGCACGCCCGGTCCGGCGGGAAGAGCTCCAGCAGGCGCTGCGGCTTCACTGAAAGCAACGTCGACGGGAACAGGTTCAGGTGGATCTGGAGCCCGTCGGGGACCGACTCCGCCGCCGCCAGACCTTCGCGAAGGCAGTCCAGATCGACCTTCGTGAGGAGGTCGTGTTCCGAGGCGAGCGCCAGCAGTTCCACGGGTGAGAAGAAGGGTCCATCGGGCCCTCGGGTCAGCATCTCGTAGCCGACCAGCCGCCCCCCCCCGCGTCTCGAAGATCGGCTGCGCCCAGGCCCTCGCCGCGGTTCCCCCGCGCAACGCCTCCAGGGCGTCAGCGACCGGGTCCCTGACGTCGCGGTCCGGCTGGAGGATGGCCTGATCCGTGACGAAGTTCTTGCCCGCGCTCTTGCTCGCGCGAAGCCCGCGACGGGTGGCGATCAGCGCCTCTTCGACGGACACCGCATCGGCGCTCACCGGCGCGATCGAGATGCTCGCGGTGACCCGCACATCGGCGCCGTGGGCGATCATCGGCTGGGCGAGCCCGAGGCGGATCCGCTCGCCCACCGCCCGGGCTGCGCTGGCTTCGCAACAGCCGAGGATCACGAGGAACTCGTCGCCGCCCAGCCGCCCCACCTCGTCCGAGGTTCGGAGCACTTCCCGGACACGCCTCGCGACCTCCTTCAGCACCACGTCGCCGACCGCATGGCCCAGCCCCTCGTTCACCCGCTTGAAGTCGTCCAGGTCGATGAGGAGGGCGTAGATGGTCCCGTCTTCCCGCCGGGCGCGAGCGGACTCCTGCTCCAACGTGCGCTCCAGCCCCCGCCGGTTCAACAGGCCCGTCAACGGGTCGAATCGGGCCAACGCCTCCAGCCGGTCGTTGGCCTGGCGCAGGCGGGCGTTGAGTTCCCGGAGTACTCCCTCCGCCGCCCGGTGGGCCACCGCGTCGCGGAGGGTCAGCATCCGAGCTGACCGCCCCTCCCACCGGGTGGTCTGGGCATGGATCTCGAGCAGCAGGGAGCCGTCCGTTCGGGGCAGCTCCACGAGGGCGATCTGCTGCCCATCAGGGGGAGCGTGGGGGAACGGCGACCCGACAAGCTCGTCGTAGGAGCGCTCCAGGAGCGCCACCGCGGCGGGGTTCGCGAACGACACCCGGCCGTCCCCTCCCCCCAGGACGACGATGCCGTCGGCAACCTCACTGACGGAACCGGAGGAACCGGGCAGCTCGGCGCCGATGACATTCAGACGGGCCAGCAGAGCCTGCCGCTCCAGCGCGTAGCCCACCCTTGCAAGCAACAAGTCCCCCGTGAGCTCCTGCTTCAGGATGTAGGCCTGCGCGCCGCAGCCGACCGCCTGTGCGGCGACGCGCCGGTCCTCGTTTCCGCTGAGCACCACGACCCGGTCGATTCGGCGCCAGCGTCTGCACGCGCACGAACGTCTCCAACCCATTGCAGTCAGGCAGCCCGAGGTCCGTCAGGATGAGATCTGGCGCGTGCTCGCCCACGAGGGTCTCGGCCTCGGCGATGGAGCGAGCGCTGCGGATGCGCACCGCCTTCCCGCCGGCCGTCTCCTCCAGGAGGGCTTCCACGAGTGCGGCGACCGCGGGGTCGTCCTCCACGTGGAGCAGGTCGATCCCGACCGCGGAGATCCGCTCCAGGCCCGAGCCGAAGAACGCGCGCGCCGTGCGTTGGCGGACCGCGCGGTCGACCGCCTGGATCAGCTGGTCCGGAGCAACCGGCTTGCGGAGGAAGTCGAAGACGCCCTCCCGCAGGGCACCCACGACCGTCTTGAGCTCGGCCGCCCCCGTGTGGATCAGGGCGACGAGGCTGGGATCAGCGGCCCTCGCGGTGCGGACGAGCTCCAGCCCGGTCGGTGGGCCCATCCGGTGATCGGTGATGAGGATGTCGATCCCGCCACGATTGAGGCGCCTGGCAGCGGCCGCGGGATCTCCCTCCGCTTCGACATGGAAGCCGGCATCGCCGAGCAGCCGTGTGACGGCGCCAAGGCAACTCGGATCATTATCAACGACGAGGATGCTGACTTGACCTCGGGTCATCGACCCCAAGTCTAACCGGCCGGCTTCAGCGTCGCCGGAGGCGCCTCCCGAAGAGCCCCACGACCATCAGCAGGAGCGCGAGCAGACCGCCGTCGGAGCCGCCGGCCATCGAGCAGTCCGGGCTGCCCTCTTCGCCGTCGTCGTCGTCGTCGTCGTCGTCGTCATCGTCGTCATCGTCGTCGTCGTCGTCGTCGTCACCGCTGGCGTCGCAGTCCTCGTCGACCTCGCCGTCGCCGTCGTTGTCCTCGCCGTCGCCGCAGACCTCTTCGGTTCCGGTCGGGTCGACGCAGACATTCAGGTTGTCCCAGCCGCCGTCGGCGTAGAAGTCGATGAGCATCACGAAGACGCCGCACGTGCCGCCGAGGTCGACGGTCTCGGTGCTGGCATCACCCAGCGCCGAGGCGGTGTACGTCGCGATGGTCTGCACGTTGACGTCGAACAGGATGACCTGAGCCGCCAGCTCGTCCGCGGCCACACCGAGCAGGTCGATGCTGTGCACGCAGGTGCTGCTGCTGAAGTTCACGATCCACCAGGTGTTGGCGTTGTCCTCGGCGGGCATCACGTTGCCGTGGGCCGCGAGGCCGCTGTCCACCGTGATCGCCGGGGTCGTGATCTCCAGGTTCGGGTCGTCGTACTGCTCGACCGTGATGCCCCAGTTCATGTAGCTGTCGCCGATGTCGTCGCCGCTGGCGATGGCGTCACCCCACGGATCGGTGTCGAAGTCGACGCCCATGGGGCACTCGTCGATGCAGTCCGGGATGCCGTCGCCGTCGTCGTCGAAGCCGTTGTCGGCCGCGCCGTCGCAGTCGGTGTCGACGTTGTCGCAGAGCTCCTCGGCGCCGGGGTAGGCGTCGGGGTTGGTGTCGTCGCAGTCGCCGTCGCACTCGGAGACGCCGTCACCGTCGTCGTCGGTCTCGGTCGCGGGGATTACGCCGTCGCAGTTGTTGTCTTCACCGTCGCAGATCTCGGGGGCGCCGGGGTACGTCTGGTCGTTGTCGTCGTCGCAGTCGTCGCAGCTGTAGCCGTCGCCGTCGAGGTCCGCGCCGTTCTCATCCACGATCGTGTCGCAGTCGTTGTCCTGGCCGTCGCAGATCTCGGTGTTGCCCGGGTAGTTGTTCGGGTCGTTGTCGTCGCAGTCGTTGCACGCGTCGATGCCATCGTTGTCGTCATCGGCGATGGCGCCGTAGTACTCGTGGCGCGTGGTCGGCGGGTACGTGTTGCCACCGACGAAGTGGAGCAGGCCGTACGAGTCGTAGGCGGCGCCCATCTCGCGGTTACCGCCCTGCGGGTTCAGGTCGTTGAGGTTCGTCCACGAGTTCGTGGCGACGTTGTACGTGTACGGGCCGTCGTTGAAGTACGCCGGGCTGCCGTTGAAGTAGTTGCTGGAACCGCCCCAGACGTAGAGCAGGTTGTCGTCGGTGTTGAAGTCGCCCGCGGCCATGTAGCGGCCGGGGCCGGGCATGTTCGTGCCGAGCGTCCACGAGTTCGTGGCGGGGTTGTAGACCTGGGTCGCGTTGGTCGCGGCGCCGGTCTCTTCGTTGTTTCCGGCCCAACCGCCGGCGAGCACGATGCGGTCGTTCCAGTCGTCGTACACGGCGACGTGGCCGAAGCCGCCCACCAGGGGCGCGGCGGCCGACGACCAGCTGTTGGTCAGCGGGTCGTAGACGTTGTGCTCAGAGCCGAAGTCCTCGCCGCCGATCCAGTGGATCAGACCGCGGGTGCTGTCCGCGACGATCGCGGGGGCATAGCTGTTGGTCGCCGTCGGGGCAGACGCGAGCACCGTGTAGCTGTCGGTGTCGATGTCGTACCGGGAGAAGGCGCCGGGGGCCGCGTTGACGCCGCCCTGCCAGTAGATCGAGCCGTCCAGGTAGACGGAGTTGCCGCCGTAGCTGGTCCAGCCGGGGAAGCTGATCGTGTCCCAAGCGCCACTGCAGACGTCGAACACGAAGGCGCAGTCGAGCGCGGGCAGCAGGTCGGGCGCGAACGGGTAGAAGGTCTGCCCGTTGAACGTGTAGATGTTGCCGTCTTCATCGGCGACGACAGCGTTCTGCGACATCGGCAGAGGCGTGTCCGGCGCGACGTTCCACTGCGCGAACGCGCTCGTGGAGGCGAGAAGAAAGAGGCCCGTAGCGACACCAGCAACCCAGAGACGACGCATTCGTTCGTCCTCCATCATGCTGAGGGCAGGTTCGCCCCACCCTCGAACTCCGTTCCAACGTCACAAGTGACGGGCCCCTGGAACGGGGTCGTTTTGTTTTCTAGCACAGTCCTTCACAACTGCTTCACAAATTCTTGACGTCTTTTGCAAAGCACTGTGGTTTCACATCAGCGAGACTCCTAAGTCCCTGAAAACACAAAGGGATCGCGACGCGATGCGCCACGATCCCCAACTCCTTATCCGGGGATTCCCCACACCCAATGGAGAAGGTCCCGGTACCCAGTCCTTGTGTTAGCGCTGCTCTCCGGACGGTGTCAAGGAGTCCACAGCACCCGGTCGGAGCTGCAGACGACAGCCCCGTCGACGTCGCCGCAGGTGCGGAAGGGGACGCGCGTCTCCGGCATCAGGCCCGGAGTCCAGCCGTGCCAGAAGACGGCCGACGAGGTGCCCACGCTGCTGGAGTCGTCGTACTCGGCCGGCCAGCCCGGCCCCCGCTCCCACCAGCCGAGGCCACCCGGGCGGAGGGTCCAACGCACGTTGGTGCGGTCTTCTTCGAAGGTCGCGCCGACCTCGGTGATGGCGGGGAACGGACGGTCGACGGCGACGCCCGGTCCGACGGCGGCGCGCAGCTGCCCGGCGACGGCCCGGAGCGTGCCGGGATCGGAGTGCGGTGAGGGGTCGACCTGGCCGGCGGCGACCCGGGTCTCGACCTGGTCGGCGAGTTCATCCAGCGAATCGGCGTCGTGCCGAAGCCAGGAGGCGAGGTCGTCGTTGGGGGCCTCCTGCCAAACCCGGAGGGTGACGTCGGCGTTGACGAGGAGGCGCCACGCGCGGGTCTGCTGCTCCAGCGCGAGGGTGCCCTGCTGGAGCTCTTCGAAGTCGTCAGGATCGAGCGACGCGGAGGCGAGCTGGACCGCATCGAAGGCGGCGGCGGCGAGCGAGTGCCCCTCGGCTCCCCACTGGTGAATCGCCACGAGGTCGCTCTGCGAGGGGAAGGCGAGCGTCTCCCACCGATCCGCCCAGCGGTCGTCCCACGGCCGGGGGTCGTCCCACGTCAAAGGAAGCTCCCGGGCGCCGGCCCCGACGTCCGCGACGGCGATGCCCAGCGGGTGCGTGGCGAGCTCCAAGGCCCGTCCGGTGGCTCCCAGGGCGGCCGCGAGGGACGCGGTGTCCTCCAACTCGGGAGCGAGCCCGAAGCGCTCGCCCGTCCACTCCAGCGCCAACGTCTCGGGCGTCACCTCGAGCTCTCGGAAGAGGCGGAGGGCGAACTCGAGGTTGGCGACGGCGAGCCCATCCCAGGCGGTTCGAGAGCCGCATTTGGTGTCCGCAAACCAGGCGACGACGCCGCGCTCGCGGTCGTGGCCGATCCGGTCGTGGAGGCGCCGCGGGAACAGCAAGAGGGCGTCCGTGTCGCCGTAGCTCTGGCCGCACAGATCCAGATCGGCGACCACCTCGCGGTTCGCCCCCTCATCCAGCGTGGGGTTGTCCGCGGCCCAGCGATGCGAAGGGCCGCGATGACCAGACGCGCGCACTCGCGCGTGAGCACCGACGCCCTCGTCCAGCGCCGTCGCCATCACCTCGCCGAGGTCGACATCGGGGGCCGCGACCGTCAGCGCGTCCATCCACCAGCCGGACCGGCCGTGATCGTCCAGCGCGACATCGAAGGCGCCGTAGACCGCGTTGAGGCGGTTGGCCTGGCCCGCCGCCCCGACCGTGTCGCACGGGGTGCAGGTGCAGGGCACGTCCCAGGGGGCGACGTCAGCGGCCAGATCGATCGACACCTCGTCGATCTCGGGGTGCGCAAGGAGCAGGGACGCCAGCGCCGTGGACCGGCCCGCGAGGGTGGCGTCGTCGGTGGGGTGCTCCGGGTCGAAGCACATCGACGCGGGCACATCCGTGCCGAGGGCCGCCACCTGCACGCCAACGCCAATGTCCGGCTCCGACCCCAGCGCCTCCGAGAGGGTGCCGAGCGCCTCGACCGTCGCCGCTTCCGGGCCGCCATCCAACGTCGGGGCGAGCTCCCCGGCGAGCACGATGCCGGTGGGCCGGAGCGCCTCCCGCGTCGCCAACGCCTGGTCCAGCGAATCGCTGTCGTGAACCACCAGACTCATGCCCGCGATGCGTACGACCGGGGCGATCGGAGGTTGCTCGGGGGGCACGGTGGTCGTCTCGCAGCCGAGCATGGCGACGGAGGGGAGCAACAGGAGCAGCAGGTTCCGCATCCCCCCCAGTGTAGCTACCCTCTTGCCCGATCATGGGAGACGACAGCTACCTCGCTCAGATCCAGCACTTCATGCAGGTGGGGATCCCCTTCAACAAGTTCCTCGGACTTGAGGCCGTCGAGGTCAGCAAGGGCTACGCCGTGCTGCGCCTCCCCTTCCGCGAAGAGTTCGTGGGCGACCCCACCCGGCCGGCGCTGCACGGAGGCACGATCTCGATGCTCGTGGACACCGCCGGAGGGGCGGCCGTGTTCACCGCCGGCGACCCGGGCGACACCTGCTCCACCATCGATCTGCGGATCGACTACCTCCGCCGGGGGGAGCTGACCGACCTGATCGCCG
>PVBE010563278.1_pt1 | contig 16877 bp, 12 predicted proteins | sample 1631181 | NCBI WGS metagenome assembly PVBE01 (sample SAMN08397723, study PRJNA350692) | Marine metagenome, whole genome shotgun sequencing project. | isolation source: water | place: Pacific Ocean | collected 2012-04 | reverse complement strand
TCGCTGAGGTTTCGGAAACCAGCGCCGGTGGCTGCCGGTGCCAGCAAGGGGGCACCCGATGTTGTTGAGAGTACCGGCGTCGATGCGCACGCGCCCATCCCTTTCCGATCTGATCGAAGGCCGACTTTCGTCGCCCGACGCCCGAGGGGCGGGTCAGCCGCATCGTTGAACTGGCGGCGCTGGGGCGTCGCGTTTTCGGCTTTGTCACGGGTCGGCGCGCCGATGGTGGGTCTGAGCGCCGCCTCCTGGTGCGCGACGGCGAAACCGTCGGCGAGGCCCCCGGCTGGCCCGAGAACCGGCCCGTCTTGGCGCTGGCGGCGTGGTGCTCATAGCGCACCCGGCTCGTTGCCGGATCGTAGCTGTAGACGTCGGCCGAGTTGTGATTGCGGAACTTGACGCTGTTGACTAACCACAACCGGCCGCCGTAACCGGCTATGTTGGAAAGGTGCGGCCACGGACCGACGCGGGCAATGATATCGAGGGTCTCTTCGGCGGCGCTCGGCGCGGTGCCGACGGCGACAGCGGACAGGACGACCAGGATTCGGATCGTGGCCTTCATGGGCAACGCCGCGCTCGCCGTAGACGGGGTTCGGCAATGTCTAGCCCCGGGCGTAGGGGTGGCGCCAATCACGAACGCGGAAGGTGGCGCCCCGGACGACTCCGAAATTAGTGGCGGAAGTGGCGCATGCCGGTGAATACCATGGCCAAACCGGCCTCGTCGGCGGCGGCGATTACCGCGGCGTCACGCACCGAGCCCCCCGGCTGGATCACCGCCGTCGCTCCCGTCTGGGCCGCCGCCAGCAGGCCGTCGGCGAACGGGAAAAAGGCGTCCGACGCCACTACCGAGCCTTCGGCGCGGCTCCGATCCTCGCCCGCCGCCGCCGAGGTCTCGCCGGCCTTCCACGCGGCGATGCGCGACGAATCGACCCGGCTCATCTGGCCCGCCCCGACGCCGACAGTGGCGCCATCCCTGGCGTAGACGATGGCGTTGGACTTGGTGTGCTTGCAGACCCTGAACGCGAACAGGAGATCGGCCATCTCTTCGGCGGTCGGCTGGCGCTTGGTCACCACCTCAAGGTCGGCGCCGGTAAGGGCACCGTCGCGGCCTTGCACCAGGTAACCACCGGCCAGGGAACGCACCGTCATGGCACCGGCATCGGCGTCGGGCATGGCGCCGGTGATCAGCACCCTAAGGTTCTTCTTGGCGGCGAGCATGGCGCGCGCCTCGGCGTCCACCCCGGGCGCGATGACCACCTCGGCAAAGAGCTCGACGATTTCCGACGCCGTGGCGCCATCGAGGATGCGGTTGAACGCGATGATGCCGCCGAAGGCGCTCACCGGATCGCCGGCCAGCGCTTTGGCGTATGCGGTCGCGAGGTCTTCGCCAATGGCGGTGCCACAGGGATTGGCGTGCTTGATGATAGCGCAGGCGGGGGCCTCGAACTCGGCGACCAGCTCGAAGGCGGCGTCGGTGTCGTTGAGGTTGTTGAAGCTCAGCTCCTTACCCTGGATCTGCTCGGCGGTAGCAATGCCCGGCCGCGCCACGCCGCCCGTGTAAAAAGCCGCCTCCTGGTGGGGGTTCTCGCCGTAGCGCAGCGTTTGGCGCAGCGCCGCGGAGAGGGTCATGCGCCGGGGGAAGGTCTCGCCCAATTGGTTGCTGAACCAGCCGCCGATGGCGGCATCGTAGGCGGCGGTGCGCGCATAGGCCTCGGCGGCCAGCCGTTTGCGCAGTTGCGCCTTGGTGGCGCCGCCGTTGGCCTTCATGTCCTCGATCACCGCGCCGTAGTCGGCGGGCTCGACCACCACGGTGACGAAGGCGTGGTTCTTGGCGGCGGCGCGGATGAGCGCCGGGCCGCCGATGTCGATGTTTTCGATGCAGGCGGCGAAGTCGCCCCTCGCCGCCACCGTCTCCTCGAAGGGATAAAGGTTGACGGCGAGGAGGTCGATGGCGCCGATGCCGTAGGCCTCCATCGCCGCCTCGTGGTCGGCGTTACCGCGCACGGCGAGCAGGCCGCCGTGGATGAGCGGATGCAGGGTCTTGACCCGGCCGTCCATGATTTCCGGAAATCCGGTCACGTCGGAGACCTCGGTGGCTTTTATACCGGCGTTGGCAAGGGTCTTGGCCGATCCTCCGGTGGACAGGATTTCGACGCCGCTGTCGGCCAGGAAGTGGCCGAAGTCGGCAAGGCCGGACTTGTCGGAAACGGAAATCAGGGCACGGCGAATTTTCACTGCTTTTGCCTCGTGATGGGCTCTTGCCTGTCGATGGTCATGCCGACGCCGCACGGGCCGGGCTTTCCGCCGCCGCACGGTACTCGGGAACCAGTAGGTGCAGAATCTCGGCGATTGCGACGGCGTCGGAGCGCGCGCAGGCCTCCGCCAGGTCGTCAAAGGAGCGCAACAATTCCTGGTGGTCGCCGGGCCGGGGCATCGCCAAGAGCACGCCCTTGGTCTCGGTGGGGACGAGGGACTCACCGCCGTGGAACGTTTCCTCGTTGAGTTTCTCTCCGGAGCGCGTCCCGATGAATTCGATCTTGATGTCGTCGTTCGGGCGCAGGCCGGCGAGGCGGATCAGCTGCCGCGCTAGGTCCAGGATGCGGACAGGCTCACCCATGTCGAGGACAAGGATTTTTCCCTCGTGCTCGGAGTCCCGGCTGCCGTGGGCCGAGGCCTGCAGCACCAAGGCCACGGCTTCGCTGACGGTCATGAAATAGCGCGTCATCTCGGGGTGGGTGACGGTCAGCGGGCCGCCCTGCGCCAATTGCCTTTGAAAGAGCGGCACCACCGATCCCGTCGATCCCAGAACGTTGCCGAAGCGCACGGTGATAAACCGCGTCCCGTCGGTGCCGCGCCGAACCAGGTCGAGGGCCTGGCAGTATTGCTCGGCGATCCGTTTTGTGGCACCCATGACACTCGTCGGGTTCACCGCCTTATCGGTGGAAATCATCACCATGGCGGTGACACTGGCCTCCATGCAGGCGTCGGCGACGTTGACGGTGCCGGTGACGTTGGTGGTCACGCCCTCGGCCGGATTGGTTTCGACGAGCGGCACGTGCTTCAGGGCCGCGGCGTGGAAGACGAACTCGGGCCGGAAAGCCGCGAACAGTCCTCCGATGCGGTCGCGGTCGCGCACGTCTCCGATGATGGCGTGGCGGGCGAGCGCCGGATGACGCTCGGCCAGCGCCATCTCCACCGAGTAGAGGTTGAATTCGGAATTGTCGAGGAGAAAGAGTTCGGCCGGCGCGAAGTCGGAAATCTGACGTACCAGCTCGCCGCCGATGCTGCCGCCGGCGCCGGTAATCAGGACACGGCGCCCCTTGATGAAGGTGCTAAGCATGCCACGGTCCAGGGTCGTCTGCGGCCGGCCGAGAAGGTCCTCGACGGCGACCGGGCGGATTTCCATCTTGTCGTCAACCCCGTTCTTGAAATCGGTGAGCTTGGGCAGGCGCGCCATGGTCATGCCGGCCTCGGTAGCGCCATCGAGAAGGGTGCGCACCTTGGCCCCGTCCATGTCATCTTTGGTAAGGATCAGCCTTTGCGGCCGGTCGCCCCTGGCGGCGAGTTTCTCGACCACGGCCGGGAGCTCTTCCGTGGTCCCCATGGCCTCGATGCCGTGGATATGCCGGCCCACGTTGGCCAGCCGTTCGGTGACGATGCCGACGACTCGGTAGTCGGCGCCGCCGGGCCGCGAGGTGGCCCGGATGAACAACTCGGCGGCATCGCTGGCGCCAACCAGCAGGACCGGGATGCGGCACTGTCCACCGTTTCCCAAGCTCAGGTCGAAGCGGCGATCCTTGATCAGGCGGTAAAGAAACCGCGGGCCGCCGAGCAATGCGATCAACACGAACCAATTGATGAACGGCAGCGAGCGGGGCACCTGCTCGAGCCGCGTCCACAAGAACATGAAGACAAGAAACATGAGGATGGCAAGGGTGACAGCACGGGTGATCGCCAACAAGTCGTTGAGCGAGGCGTAGCGCCAGATTCCCCGATACAGCCGCATGAACCAGAAGGCCAGCGCGCACACCACGGTGAACAGAAACGTTCCCACCAACAACCAGTCGATGGATTTGTCAAACAACTCCGCGCCCAGCCGCAAGTAGAGGGAGAGGGCGAAGGAAACCGCCGCCATAACGATGTCATGGGCGTAAGCTATATACGCGGGTTTAAATCGGCGAGGATCAAGCACCATCTCTCAGGTATTCCGCCATCCAGCCATATTTCTCGCTCAGCGATCCCGGGCGCGCCGCGACGCGAACCAGGATACCGTCTCGGCCAGTCCTTGGGCCATGGTAAATGGTGGAGCCCAATCGAGTTGCTTGCGGATTTTTCCGTCATCGATGGCAAGCGATTCAAGCAGACGTCCGACCGCGTCGGATTTTCCCGTGAGGTGGCCGGCCAAGCGCAGGAGCACCCCCGGCACCGGAAACAGCCGCGCCGGCCGCCCCAGGGCGACACCGACGCGGTGGATCAGCTCGGCCGTCGAGACATCCTCGCCGTCGCTCATCAGATAGGTCTGGCCGGCAGCCTCGGGCCTGACCAAGCAGGCCGTGACGGCGTTTGTCAGGTTGCCGAGAAACATGAGACTGCGCAGGTTCGAGGCGGCGCCGAGCGGAAGCGGCGGGGCGCGCCGGCAAAGCTCCAGCAGCCTAAGAAAATTGCCCTTCACTCCGGGGCCGTAGACGAGCGGCGAGCGCAACACCACGGTCTCGAGCCCGGTGCGCGCCGCCACCTCGGCGAGGGCCTGTTCGCCTTCCCATTTGGAGAGGGCGTAATCATCGCCGGGAACCGGCGCGTCGCTCTCGCGAAAGGGGTCGGAACCACTGGCCTCGCCGTTGACCTTGACCGTGCTCAGGAAGACCACGCGGCGGACGCCGCTGGCGGCGGCGGCTTCCGCGAGGCGTCGCGTGCCCTCGGTGTTGACACGGCGATAGGCGGCCAACGGTTGGGCGTGACGCTCCTTCATCACGTGCACGCGCGCCGCCAGATGGGCCACCACCTCAACGCCGGCGAGGGCGCCGCTCCAGTCTGTGCCGGGGCCGATGTCCGGGATGGGACGGATTTCGAGGCCAGCACTCCACGGCTCGGCCGCGCCCCGCGTCGACGCCACCACCTCATGGCCCGCCTTACCGAGGGCGGCGCACAAAGCCCGACCCATGAACCCCGACGCCCCGGTGACCAGCACCCGGGTCATGCCGGGACAAGGACTCCGACCTCACTCCCCCGTCCCACGATCACCAAGTCGAGGACCTCCATCATGCGCCGCGCCTGGCTTTCGCGGGTGTGCAGGGGCGCCGCGGCGAGGCTTCGTTGAGTGAGGGTTTTGCGCATCTCGAAGTCCTTCATAAGATTGATCACCGAGGCGGCCAGAGCATCGGGGTCCTCGGCCGACACCCACAGGCCAGCCCCGTCGCGCTCCAGGATGTCGGCCGCCTCACCCCGCGGCGCCGCCAAGAGAAGCGGCAGCCCCATGCCCATGGCCTCGAACATCTTCGATGGGATCACTTCCTTGAAGACCGGCGAGTTCCGCAGATGGACCAGGGCAACGTCGCACAGACCCCATATATCGGGCATGTTTTCCTTGGGCTGGGGGGGAATGAAGATCACGTTGTCGAGCCGCCTGTGCTTGGCCTCGGTCATGAGTGCTACGCGCTCGGCCCCCGAGCCGACGAGGATGAATCTCAGTTTTTTCTCGTGACGCAACTGACCGGCGGCGTCGAGGACGTTTGTCAGGCCATGGGCCATGCCATGGGTGCCGATGTAGCCGACCACGAAGCGCCCACCGAGGCCCCAGCGTTCGGCCAGTTTCTCGTTGGGTGACCTTGGGCCGTAGCGCGAAAGATCGACGCCGTTGATCGCCACCGCGATCTTTTCGGCGGCGATGCCGCGTTTCGTCAGGTTCCTCTTGAAGGAGGTGGTCAGGGCCACCACTGCGGCGGACCGGTGATAGAGGAATATTTCCACCGCCTCCATCCATTTGAGAAAGACGTTGTCGTGGATGGCGCCGACGGCGGTGATCGAGGCCGGCCACAGGTCGCCTAGCTCGAAGACGAACGGTACCCGGCGCACTCCAGCCACGGCCCAGCCCGCCACCGCAGCAAAGAACTGGGGCGAAGTGGCGACGATGACGTCGGGCCGCGGCTGAAACAACCCGGCCACAAATCCACTCAGGAAGAAGCTCAGGAAATCCAAAGTGCGAAAGAACACCGCCCGGTTGGGCACGATCAGGGTCTTGACCCGCACCACCCGTATCCCCGTCATCTCCTCGGTCTGGTACCAGCGGTTCCGGTAAGAGGGGAACACCCTTCCACGCGGGAAGTTGGGCACGCACGTAATGATCGTGACTTCGTGGCCCCATTTAACCCAATAGCAGGCGCGCTCATAGACCCGGGTCGCCGCGGCATTGGTCTCCGGCGGAAAGTTCTCCGTGAGAAAAAGGATGTTCATGAACGGCGTCCTTCGTCGTTCGCCCCTGGGCGCGCGCCGAGATAGAAAAGCAGTGTCGCGACGACGACGCAAGCGCCAGTCAATGCATGCCACGGCCATCCCCACGCGGCAAGCCCGGCGAGGGCGATAAGAAACAGGTTGGCGAGCAGCATGGCGCCGACCACCGCCGCGTGGTCGAGGCCGCGGCGAACCGCCACCTGGTAGAAGTGCTCGCGGTGCGCCCGCCAGATCCTTTCGCCGCGCTGGACGCGCCGCGCCAGGGTTATGGTGGCGTCGGCCAGATAGTAGAGGGGCAGGATAATTGCCACCGCCCACAAGCCCTCCGCCGCCAAGCCCAGGAGCAACCAACCGAACAAGAACCCAAGTGGCGCGCTGCCCACGTCGCCGAAGAATATTCTTGCCGGTTGCCAGTTCCACCACAAGAAGCCGAGGGCCGCCGCCGCCGCCGTCAGGCCGTACAGCATCACCGGTTCGCCGAGGCCGGCGGTGAGCGCCGTCAATGCGACCCCGGCCCCGATGCAGGCGGCTTCAGTCCCCGCGATGCCGTCGATCCCGTCCATGAAATTGAAAAGGTTTATGAACCAGACCCACATCACGGCGGCGGCAATAGGGTCGAGCGTGCCGGGCAGCAGGCCGCCGAAGTAGGGGTCGCGTACTGGCATCCAGGCGAGGGTCACGGTGACCGCCAAGACCTGGCCTATGAGCCGCCAACGGACCTGCAGCCCACGCAGATCGTCGATCCACGAAATCGCCGCCAGGCCGAGAGCGCACCCGCAAACGACCAGAATCTCCAGGGCCGGACCTGGCGCCGACAACCCGACGATGCCCCAGGCTACGACGACAACGGAAACCACCGCCAGTCCGCCGCCGCGCGGCGTCGGCGTTTTGTGGCTCGATCGCTCGTTGGGGAGGTCGAGGATGGCGCACCGGCGAAGGACGCCGAGCACCGCCCGCGTACCTCCCAACGAGGCGGCCAGGACGACGACGAACGCCACAAGAGCCGTGATCCAGTCCATGAACCGGTATTTATAGCGAAGCCAGGGCGCGGCGACAAAAAAAAGCGCCCGGCGGGGCGCTCTTGGCGGCGAACAAGGCGTCGGTTCGGGTTACATCAAGCGAAACTCCCAGCCAATGATGCAATCCTCCCCACCCGACGTTCTTTTGACGACGATCTGGTCGGTGTCGCGCATCTCGTTGAAGCGCGGCGCATAGACACTGTCGCGCAAACGCACCTCTTCACCCGGCGCCTCGAATCGCCAGCTGCCGCCGCCGGGCAGGTGCAAATCGACGGCGCCCGGTTCGCTTTGCTTGGCGGCGACGTCCGGGTGCAGGTGAAACCGAGCGGCGACGCCGCGGTCCAGTGCCGCGCCCGAGCCATCGATGCGGTCCTCGCCGGCCAGGCACCGGCCGTCGGCGGAGAGGGTGAGGGAACGGTGATGGATGAGCCCCAAGTGGCGGTAACCGTCGTGGCGCCCGACGACACGAATGCCCGAGGCGTCTTCGTAGCGGGTGCCGCGCGCTTCGCGTGGCCTGCGACCGAGACGAAATGTGCCGTAGACCTCGGCGCTGTCCTCGCCTTCGACACAGACGGTGCTGTGGGACGCCGTACCGCGCAGACGGTTGCGCCAGTCCGCGTCCTGGTAAGCATAGGTGCCGCAATTGACGACGAAGCGCTGGGAGTGGTGCGAGAACTCGAAAGACAGCGTATCGGCGTGGGCGTGGGCGGGCAAGTCGTCGGGGCAGCAAGGGCCGGCGTCCATCAAGATCAGGGCGCCGCCCGCCGCCATGCGGTGATAGCCGCTTTCGGGAAGGGAGCTGGGGGTGGCGCGCCCCCCCCCCAGGTGGCGGTCGACGGCGGCCAGCCGTCGGGGCGCGCCGACGTCCCCGTCATTGAAGAGCGCCAGCCCGCCATCGCCGTGGCGGAAGAACGTCAGGGCGCCGCCCATGCGCGCGATGGCGTCCTCCAACCAATCCGGCGGCGGCGCCTCCTCGGCGATCAACTCCCGCAGGTCAAGGAGGTCGCACAGCACCTGCAAGTGGTAGGAGGGCGAGCGCTCGTAATGCCCGCCGTCGGCGAGCACCTGCCTGGACACCTCATGTTCGAGAAAGGCTTTGGCGCCTGCGCCGGTTTGGCCGTCGAGACAGCGCTGCACGGCGATCAGCGCCTTGAGGTTCTTGATGAGATGGTTGCCGCCGATATCGCGTTCCACCACCCGCGCCAGATGGCGCGCTTGCCGATCCAGGGAGTCGCGGTAGCGATCGCCAAACGCCCCCTCGGCGCCATCCAGGACGAAAGGTCCGTGACGCAGCCACGCATACACCCGGAGCGACAAGGGATAGGGATGCCAGGCGACGGCGTCGGGCCGCGGGTGGGCGGCCATCCAGTCGTCCATGAGGGCGCGAGCGCGGGCCGAGGCTTGGCTGCCGCCGATGGCCTCAAGGTCGGCCAGCCACTCGAAATAATGGAGCGTGAAGCGCCACAGAAGGGGGTGCCCTTGGGCCCGCCAATTGACGGGGGTGGCCATGGGGTGGTCGCCGCCCATTAGGCGGATGGACCCCTCGATGATGCGGCCTCCGTTGTCCGGATCTCCGGGCCACAGCGCCGGCGGGAACCGAAGGGGTCCATCCGGACGGCGCGGGGCAAGACAAAGGCTGGCGTAAAGGGGCGAGGCGAACCAGGGCATTCTTCCCCGGTTCCAAAGCCTATGTATTATCTGCTCAGGGCGCAGGTAACGCAAAGTGCGCAGCGTCCGGGCCAGTGTCACTGCGCCGCCTGCCACGCGACCAGCGCCAAGAGCGCCCAGACTTTCAGGGAATGGTCGCGCCGGCCTCGCCGGTATTCGTCGAGCAAGTCCTTGACGGGCCGCCAGTCGAGCCCGGCCGCTGCCATAGCGGCGGGGGTCAGGCGCGCGTCAACAAGGGGCGCCAATTCCCCCTTCAACCAGACGCCGAGCGGCGGGTTGAATCCACGCTTGGGCCGGCGCACCACGTCGGCGGGCAGCAAGCGGGCGGCAATGCGCTTGAGCAGGAACTTCATGCCGCCCTGCAAGCGCAGCGCCGGCGCCAAGCGTCCCACCGCTTCCACCAACCGGTGGTCGATGAGGGGCAGGCGCAACTCCAGCGAACTCCGCATGCTCATGGCGTCCCCGTAGGCCAGCAGGTTGCCGGGCAGGAAGGACAAAAGGTCGGTCTGCTGCATGGCGTCGAGGGGGTCCTGGGACGGCGCCCGACCGTAAAGGTCGGACACGGGCCGCGCCGGCGGAGCGTCGATGCCGAGCAGCGCGCGGCGCTCTTGGGGATCGAAGTATTCCACCCACGCGGCGTACATCTCGGCGTCGTCGAGATTAGCGGCCGTAAGAAACTCCCGCGCCCGGCGCCAGGAATGGCGGCCGGTGGAACTTTCCGGAATGAAACGGGCGGTTGGCTCGAGGACGCCGGTTCTCAGCCACTCCGGCAGGCGGCGGAAGTGGCGCGCCAGCACTCCGCCCTGGTAGCGCGGATAGCCGGCGAACACTTCGTCGCCGCCGTCGCCCGCCAGCGCCACGGTGACGTGCTCGCGGGCCTTGCGCGACAGGTCGTCGACAAGCAGCGCCGTTGGATTGCCGAAGGGCTCGCCGAAGCTGGCGACGATGTCGTCGAGCCGGCCGGCGAGCCGTGGCGAGACCGGAAGCTCGGTGTGGGTGCTTTCGATGTGACGGGCGACACGGCGCGCTTGGGCGCTTTCGTCGTAGGCCGCTTCGTCGAAGGTCATGGTGAAGGTGCGTACCGATGGGGCGCCGTGGCGGCGCGCCTCCTCGGCCATGAGGGCGGCAACGACGGAACTGTCGATGCCTCCCGAAAGGAAGCACCCGACCGGTACGTCGGCCACCATGCGCCCGGCCACGGCGCGGCGCAGCAGCGGCAGAAGTTCGTCCACTGCCTGGTCCGCCGTCGGCGCGCGGCCGCCCACCACCTGGGGCCGCCAGTAGGAGCGGATCTCGATATTGCCGTCACGCCACACCAACAGATGCCCGGGCTCCAGCTTGCGGATGCCCCGGTGGATGGTGCGGGGCGCCGGCACGTAGAGGCACGCCAAGTACTGGGAGAGGGTCTCGGTATCGCGGTCTAGGTCGATGCCCGGGTGTGCCACGAGGGCGTGAATTTCCGAGGCGAAGGCGAGGCCGCCGTCGGGCAGGGACGCGTATACCAACGGCTTGATGCCGAGGCGGTCGCGGGCCACAAGAAGCTGCCGCGCCTGGCGGTCCCAAAGGGCGAAGGCGAACATTCCGACCAACCGTTGGAGAGCTTCGGCGCCGTCCCGCCGGAGCAGGCAGAGCAGAACTTCGGTGTCGCTTTGGGAACGGAAGATCTGACCGTCGGCCTCGAGTTCGGCGCGTAGTTCCCGGTAATTGTAGATCTCTCCATTGTAGACGAGCCGATAGCGCCCGCAGTCGGAAACCATGGGTTGGGCGGCGGCGGCGCTGAGGTCGATGACGGCGAGACGGGTGTGGGCGAAACCGACCCTCCCCTCCTCCTCCTGCCACAGGCCTTGGTCGTCCGGGCCCCGATGCGCGAGGCGGTGGCGCATGGTCTCCAGCACATCCCTCTGCGACGCCGTACTGCCGGCGATCCCACACATGGCTAGTGGCCTATCGACGTGAATGTCATGAGGACGTCAGTAACTTCTGGCATTGGTCGAGGACGGCGACAACATCGGCGCCGAGCCGCAGACTGGCCAGCTCCGGCGCGCCGGCGCGGGCGGCGGCGGCGAACTCTGTGACGGCGCATGTCAAGGGGAGCGTGGCATCAAGGGGGATGGATCGGGCCGGTCCCAGGGGGGTGCCCGGCGCCGTAGCTTCCGGGTAATGGACCAGCTTGTCATCCACGGTGTCATCGTAGGCCAGCATGCCGCCCTCGAAATAGGCCTCGAAGCGGCGCCGGCGCTCCGTCATCAGGTTGCCGACCTCGATCGCGGCGCCGACACCTTCGGAGAAAGCGAGGGTGAGGCGGAGAACTTCCCCCAAGCCTTCCTCCGTCCGGCGCGTGTCCAGACGGCTCGCCGTCGCCGTCTCCGGCATTCTTCCAAGAAGGTCCATGCACAGTGCCACGTCATGGCTGCCCCAATCCCACAACACCGGGGTGTCGGCACGATAGGGACCCCGGGCCCCGGCCGTGGCGCGGATGGCGGTTGCGTGGCCGAGCGTCCGGGCCCGCTTCTTGAGTTTCCGGTAAGCCGGGTGAAAGAGGTGAGTGTGCCCGACCAAAACGAGACCGCCCTCGGCGCGGGCAAAATCGTAAAGGGCCTCGGCCTCGCCCCGATCCAGGGTGAGCGGCTTTTCCACCAATACGGGGAGGTCGGCGGCCACCGCGGCGCGCGTCATCTCGGCATGGAGGGCGGGAGGAGTGGCGACGATTACGGCGTCGATATCCGTCGCTTCCGCGACCTCCCGCCAGTCGGGCGTGGTCAGACAATCGGGTCCGGCGAGCGCCGCGCTGGCCGGGTTGCGGCTCGCCAAGCGGGTGAGAACGACATCGTCGATCCGACGCAAGGTCTCGATGTACACGCGGCCCCACCGTCCGGCGCCGATCAATCCAAACCTGAGTGCGCCGTCTTTCAACGGCTCATGGTTCTCCGTCATACGTGGCGTCGGTCCAGGCGAGGAAACGACCGAGCCCGTCGTCGAGATCGACGAGGGGCTCGAATTCGAGCTGCAATCGCGCCTTGCGGATGTCCGGACAGCGGCGGTTGGGTTCGTCCGCCGGATAGCTGTCCGGGTACTCGACAAGGTTCTTCTCGATCTTGCGGCCGAGCACAACTTCTATACGCTCGACCAGATCGAACATGGAGATTTCCGGCTCGGGGTTTCCGATGTTGTAGGCCTCGCCGGGAACGCCGCCGAGCACGGTGAGCAAGAATCCCACCACGGCGTCGGTAACGTAACAGAAGGTGCGCGTCTGCCGGCCCGTGCCGTAGACGCTTAGCGCGCGCCCACCCTTGATGCGGTTGGCGAAATTAGGCAGGACCCGGTAGTCGGTCTCCTGCATGCCGGGGCCGAAGACGTTAAACGGCCGGATGGTGTTGGTGGAGACCCCATGCATCTCGTGGTAGACGTAGCACAAGGTCTCTCCCAGGCGCTTGCTTTCGTCATAGCAGGCGCGCGGCCCCTGGCAGGTGACGTTGCCGCGGTAGTTTTCCGGGGTCGGCACGTGCTTGGGGTCGGGGTCGCCGTAGATTTCGGACGAACTGAAGAAACAAAAGCGCGCCCCTTTGTCGCGCGCCATCTCAAGCAGGTTCTTGGTGCCTACGGTGGCCACCTCCAGGGTCTCCAGCGGGTAGGCCCGGTAATAGTAGGGGCTGGCGATTCCCGCCGCCTGGATGATGTAATCGATGGGGCCGTCGTGGGCCAAGGGCTGGGTCGCGTCGTGGCGCGTCAGGCGGATGTGTTCGGACCCCTCGAAAGCCTTGCCCTCCTTGCCCGCGGTGATGAAGTTGTCGACGACGACGACCGTGCACGGCTCCTCGAGGACGCGCCTGTTCAGTTGGTCGAAGACGGCCACGAAGTAGCGCCCGAGAAATCCGCACCCGCCGCTGAGAAGCACCGTCTGCCCGGCCAATCCCCGGGCCCGCTCGCCTAGCCTGTCGACGATTTCGGCGATGTCTGAAGCGAGAAAGAAATCCGACATGGTCAATGAACTTCGATGGTTGGAAGGGGGGCGATGAAATGGCCGCCGCCGGCCTTGTAGGCGGCCTGTTTCCTCATGATCGGGCCGGCGAAGTTCCAGGCCAGGATCAACAAGTAATCGGGCCGGCGCTCCTCGATGGCCGTCGGGGGCAGGACCGCGATGTGGTGGCCGGGCGTGTAGAGGCCCTGTTTCAAGGGGCTGTCGTCGACGATGAAGTCGATGACGTCAGGGCCGAGGCCGAAGTGATGCATCAGGGTCGTCGCCTTGGCCGGAGCACCGTAGCCGGCGACGGTCTTCCCCGCCGCCTTGAGGCCGCCGATCAGCGACCCCAATTCATCCCTGAGGGAGCCGATTCGCTTGGCGAAGTCCTTCCACGTCGCGACGCGATCGAGCCCCAGTTCGTCTTCAAGCGCCGTCAGCTCTGCCACCGAGTCACCCACCGGACGCGGCCCGCCGGCGTGCTGGGCGATGGCGCGCAGGGACCCCCCGTGACTGTCGACCCTGAGGCCTTCGATCATCTCCATACCGGCCTGGACGAGGAAGGCGCGAAGCGGCTTCACGGAATGATAGGCGAGGTGTTCGTGATAGATGGTGTCGAACAGGGTCTTGCGGTAGACGTCGACCAGATACGAAACCTCGAGGACGAACACGCCGCCGGGCTCCAGAAGATGGCGGACGCCGGCGACGATGCCGGCCAGGTCGTCGGCGTGGGCGAAGACGTTGTTGGCGGTGATCACCGAGGCCGGCCCGTGGCTGTCCAGGATGGCGCGGGCGCGCTCTGGCGTGAAGAAGCCGACCAGGCTCTCGATGCCCTTGGCGTTGGCGGTGGCGGCAACGTCGCGGGCCGGATCGATGCCGAGTACGCGCCGGCCGCGTTCCTTGAAGAAGCCGAGAAGCGTCCCGTCGTTGGAGCCGATGTCGACCACCAGACTGCCCTCGGGCGGCGCCATGCGGTCGATCACGTCGTCGGCGTAACGGCGAAAGTGATCGACGAACACCGGCGAGGTGCCCGACACATAGACGTAATTCTCGAACAAGTGGGCGGGGTCGACGACGTCCAGTAGTTGCAGATGGAAGCAGTCCTTGCACAGGAAGACGTCGAGGGGAAACACCTGTTGCGGCGCGCCCACGGCCTCTTCGGCGACGAAGGCGTTGGCCGGCGGCGTCGGCGCCAGCCCCAGTACCAGCTCAAGCTCACCGCCTCCGCACAGCCGGCAGGTGCCGCGCCGGTGGCAGGCGATGGCCCCGGGCGGCGGCTCAGCCTTTGACAAGCTCGATGCGCTCGACATCCGCTTCGTAGACTTCCTGCTTGCGCGAGTTACGGCCCAGGGTGAGAAAAGTCGTGTCTTCTGGAAACACCATGGTGTGGTCCACCATAGGCGGCGTGAAGAACAGCTGCCTGCTCTTGATGAGGACCATTTCGGGCTCTCCATCGCTGCCGTGCGGGCGGTGGTAGTACTCGATCGAGCCGGAAAGCACATAGCAGTAGTGCCAATCCGTCTTGTGGTAGTGGTTGGCGCGCACCGTTCCCTTTTTCGAGGAGATCAGCACGCAGCTTTTCATGTCGGCGTCGACGAGGGGCTGTATGGCGCCGCGATCATCGGCAAACGGTTCCTCGAGGGGAACGACCACGCCGTCGGGCCACGATGCCTTTTCTTCGTCGGTCAGGGGTTTGATGTCGATCATGGTGTTTCTTCGGACGATAGGGGCGCCGAGGGCGTGGATTCAGGCCTCATTTGAGGAATCTTTGCCTGAAGATCATGCCGATCACGGCGATCACGTGGTAAGCCTTGATTTTCTTTCCCTCTTCGTAGGAGCGGCCGTGATAGCTGACCGGCACCTCGTAGATGGCCTTGGCTTTCTTGACCGCCTTGGCTAGGATTTCCGCATGCTGGGCCCAACCCGTCGACCTTAGATGGTCGGCATCGAGCAAGTCTCGGCGGTAGACGAGATAACAACTGTAAATGTCCGTGAAGGTCATGTTGTAAAGGATGTTGAAGAGCAGGGTGATGAAGCGGTTTCCCACCTTATGCCAGAAATAATAGACACGGGTGAACTGGGGCGCGACGAGGCGGCTTCCCATCACCACGTCGGCGGAGTAGCGCGTTACCGGTAGCAACAGTTTAGCGTAGTCCGCCGGGTCATACTCGAGATCTGCGTCCTGGAACAAGACGTAGTCGCCGAAAGCCTCCCTCAGTCCCGCTTTCACCGCCGCTCCCTTGCCTTGGTTTCGCGGTTGTTCGATCAGTTTGGTGTAGAAGTGGGGGTTTTTTCGAAGAAAATCCACCGTCCCGTCCGTGGTGCCGTCATCGACGACCACGACCTCGAATTCGATGCCCTCGACGACTTGTTCGTTGACCGTCTCGAGGAGGCGCCCGATGGTCGCCTCTTCGTTATAGGCAGGGATCAGAACGGTTACCTTCGTCATCGCGCCATCGCCGCCATGCCGCCAAGTGCCCTGGACGCCCGTCGGTGGACGAAGGCTTTGGCGCGCCTGATATTCAAGGGTTCACGAAGCCGGGTCAACGAGAACACGGATTGCCCACCATGTCGATACGACCGGCGTCTTTTCCTTTAAAAAGATGGTTGGAATCAAGCTCGAATGTTGCTTTATCAATCAAGAAACCTGTTTCGCTTGTTTCTTTCTGAGCAACAAATTTTGCAAGACCTCCTCGCCGCGCGATTCCGTCCTGCCCGAGAGCAGGTTCATGACAATCCGAAGAAGCCGCTGCGGTCTGCGTAGGAACATAGTCCCGTAAAACAGAAAAAAATAGAGGTAACGGGCCCAAACAAGCTGTCTATCGCCGATGCGGGGGTTGAATGACTTTGCATGCTCGAGATCGGAAAAAGGGATGAGACTATCGAAATAGCCATCCGACATCGGATCCAGTTTGTTTCCCGCGGCAAGCTGGAAGTACAACTCTGACCCCGGATAGGGAACATAGGGAATGAAGGTAGAATCGTGGACCCCGAGCCACGCGCACTTCATCCCGAACTTGAAGTTCCCCCATGTCTCGCGGGGGGTGTCTTCCGGGAAGGCGAAGATCATGTTGATCTTGACGTTGAGCCCGCGCCTGATCGCGGCCCGCATGGACTCCTCCAACCGGGGAAGGCTTACCTTTTTCTTTATTCTCCTAAGCACCTCTTCCGAGCCGCTTTCCGGCGCGTAATTCATATTTCGGCATCCCGACACCCACAATCGGTCTACCACTTCGGCATCGATTGCCTCGGACCGTGTCCCACTGGGTAGCTGCCAGGTAAATTTCAACCCACTTTTGATGATGAGGTCACAAAATTTGATTATCCATTTCTTTTTGATGATCGCCGTCAAGTCGTAAAAATCAAAATTTTCCACATCATATTTTTTGATGTACTTGACCATTTCATCGAACACCTTTTGCGGGGACCGCGCCTCCCAGCGCGTCGTCCACATGAAAGGGCTCGAGCAAAAGGTGCATTGAAAAGGACATCCCCGCGTCGCCAGGAGCGGCATGCTGCGTCCCAGGTTGACACCGTGACCGAAGCCTCCGGCCATATACGTCTCCAGCGGCAAATCCTCCCAATGGGGCTCCGGTATGTCGTCGACGTCACGGATGCGGGCCCTGGGAGGATTGCTCCGAATGGACCCGTTGTCGCGGAACATGATGCCGTTCAGCGTACGCGGGTCCTTTCCCGCCGAGGCGGCGTTGACGATGTCCAGCAACGTCTCCTCCCCCTCGCCGCGCACGCAAAGATCGATCGGCGGAGAGTCCTGGAGCACATACTCG
>PVBE011760792.1_pt1 | contig 16881 bp, 13 predicted proteins | sample 1631181 | NCBI WGS metagenome assembly PVBE01 (sample SAMN08397723, study PRJNA350692) | Marine metagenome, whole genome shotgun sequencing project. | isolation source: water | place: Pacific Ocean | collected 2012-04 | reverse complement strand
GGGCATGATGCACGGCTTTCCCCTGAGGGTCCAGAACGCCGTTTTTGAATGTAATGTGAATTTTTGCGAGCATTTCAGGGCGGATTATCACAGAACTGGACTCATTTCACAATGCTTTTAAGTGAGGTTTTTGCAGAAAAAGGCAAAAAAACCTCCTCTCCTCGTAGGAGACCTTTGTGCAAGGGGGCATATTTTGTTTTTGTAGTTGCCCAATTTATTGGGCGCTTTTAAAACCGCCTGATAAATCAGGCAGCTACAAATTCAAGGCAAATGCTTTTTTATTATTTGCTGCCACTTTTTCAAGTTATGCCGTGCTACCCCCGTCATGAAGTACCGGGGCCAGTGCGAATTTCCTTGAATCCACTCAAGACAGCCGCTATATTTTTTTGGTTTAGATGGTAATCATTTACTTGGGAAATAGGACCCTATGCAGAACTTATGGAATGACTCTGACGCCAAAGCAGCGATCGAACAATATAATGACGTATCAGAAGATATCGCACTGCGCGTCTACACCTCGCGGTTGATAGGAGCCGACCTCTCCCTGGTACTTCATGGTGGCGGAAACACCTCGGTGAAATCAGTTGCAAAAAATGCGCTGGGGGAGCAAGTCAACGTACTCTACGTTAAGGGAAGCGGCTGGGATCTGGACACGCTTCAACCGCCTGGCCTGCCGGGAGTGCAGCTGGACCACTTGATCAAACTGAGACAACTGGACAGCCTGAGCGATGAGGGCATGGTCAATGAGCAACGGACCCACCTGCTTGACGCATCATCCCCTAATCCATCGGTTGAGACTTTACTGCATGCTTTTCTGCCGCATAAATTTATCGACCATTCTCACGCAGACGCTATTCTGGTGATCGCCGATCAACCCGACTCTGATGCCCTGTGCAGGAAAATTTATGGCGACTCTATGGGAATCGTGCCTTACATCATGCCCGGATTTGACCTGGCCAAAGCGGCGGCGGAAGTTTATGAGAAAAATCCTGACGTCAAAGGCCTGTTTCTGATCAATCACGGACTGTTCACTTTTGGTGCCACAGCAAAGGAGAGCTACGACCGTCATATAGAAGCGGTGCAACAAGCCGAAGATTTTATCGCCAGCCACGAAACAAAAAAACTATCTCCCATCGGCACCGGAACCACTGCCGATGGAGGAGACATACTTTCGGCTATCGGACCCTGTTTGCGCGGATTGTACGCAGAAGAAACCGGGCAGAGTTGGGTCATCCACCATCGGAAAGATCCCGCGGCCTACGATTTCGCATCAAGCAAGGAGTGCGCCAACTGGTCGCAAATTGGCACAGCGACGCCGGACCACGTGATTCGCACCAAACAAAAACCCCTTCTGCTGAATCCCAAAAACCTGAACGACCCGGAAAAACTGCGCGAAGAAATTTTCAGCGCGCTCGAAAAATATAAAGAAAACTATCATCAATATTTCAAGGCCAATATTGAAGCCAAAGGCGTCGATAAAAAAGAACTCGACCAGCTACCACGAATCATACTGGTGGCAGGACTCGGATTAGTCGCCATTGGGAAATCGGTGAAAGAAACGAAAATCGCCGCCGATATTTACCAGCACACAATAGATATCATCAGCAAAGCGTTCAACGTGGGCCAGTTTGCTCCGCTCAAAGATAATGACCTATTCGACATGGAATACTGGTCGCTGGAGCAGGCCAAACTTGGCAAAAGCAAACCCGCATTAACACAGGGGAAGATCGTCTATATCACAGGAGCGGCATCGGGGATAGGCCGGGCGACCGCCGAATTGTTCGCGAAAAATGGCGCCAGCCTTTTTCTGGTGGACCGGGACGAGGAAACCCTGAGCGCCACAGTGGAAGAACTACATAAACAATACAAAACCGGCATAGCGTTCCAGGTCATGGACGTTACCGACGACAAAGCGGTGAAGGAATCGTTTGAATCTGTAACAAGAGAGTTTGGCGGATTGGACATCCTGCTCTCCAATGCTGGCAACGCCGTCAGAGGAAGGATAGGTGACGTGGACTCAGCAACATTGCGGAGAAGCTTCGAGTTGAATTTTTTTGCTCACCAAACACTGGCATCGCAGGCGGTACATCTGTTCCAAAAACAAAAAACAGGCGGCGTCCTGCTGTTCAACGCATCGAAAGCGGCGTTTAATCCGGGAAAAGATTTCGGACCCTACGCCCTGCCCAAAGCAACCGTAATCGCCCTCATGAAACAGTACGCCCTTGATTATGGCAAGGAAGGCATACGCTCCAACGCAGTCAATGCCGACCGCATACGCACCCGGCTGTTCACCGAAAAAGTACTCGCCGAAAGATCGGCCGCCCGAGGGTTGACCCCCGACGAATATTTCAAGAGCAACCTGCTCGAAATTGAAGTGTTCGACACCGATGTCGCCAAAGGTTTTTTCGAAGCCGCACTGGCAGAAAAAACCACCGGCAGTGTCATCACCATAGACGGCGGCAACATCGCCGCCAGCCCAAGGTAAAAAAACAGTTCAGAGCTCCTCGTTCTTAGCAGATTGGTGAAAAAAGGAGAAAAAACATCATGAAGCTATACACCACGCTGTCATTGCTACGATTACCATACTGCTATTGTACACCAATCTGTATGCATTCACCGTCAAGGGACTGATCACAATGCCGAGTAAACATTCCGTTGATACCACTTTGGATAGGTATGAAGCGGCATTAAAGAAACGCGGATTAATGTTTTTTTGCGCGCCTCGATCATGCCGCCGCGGCCAAATCCGTTGGTCTGAAGATGCCGCGTGAAACCGTCATCGTGTTCGGCAATCCACGTGCAGGTACGCCGACCTTTCTCAATACCCCCACCGTTGGGGTTGACCTTCCGCTTAAGGCAATGGTCTGGGAAAACGCAAACGGACAGGTGTTCCTTAGCTACAACTCGGCTGAATACGTCTTTGGCACAATCTTCGTGCGACATGGAGCGCCGTACAATAAAGCCAAGCTAGAAATGTTCCCGCAGACATAGCTGACGAAGCCCTGAAGTAAGGGGAGGAGTTATCGACAATTGCTTAAAGTTCCCAGCCTTTTTCGGTGCAGAGTTTTAGTATGGAGGGTAATACGGTGATGCTTGCTATGAGGCAACAACCGACGCCCAGTGACAGGACTAGTCCCAGGCTATGCACTCCTTGATGATCGGCTACCATCAGACTGCCAAAGCCTATCATGGTTGTGAGCGAACTGAGGACCACTCCCTGCCCTGTACTCCGCGATAAAACATTCACGCTCTTATCCGTTTCCTCCCGGTAGCGATGCACGATATGGACTCCGTTGACAACTCCTATGCCAATGATCAATGGCAGGATAACCATGTTGGCCAGGTTGAATGAAACGTTTATCAGGCCCATAATTCCCACCGTCCATGCCGAACCCACTGCGACGGGCAACAGAACGACCAGTGCCGCCCGAAGAGCACCGAATGAAAAAAGGAGATAAATAAAAATAGCAACCATCGCGTAGATTCCGCCGTAGACATAACCATCCTTCATCAAGCGGGTCGACTCAAACATGTGTATAGCATTTCCTGTGACATTGGGATCCACCTGCTTCAATTGCTTTACAAACTCCGTACGTTGATCAATATCCCACACGTCCACGCTCGGGTATACATTGATCAAATACACTTCGTTTCGACTGACGTACCGTTCGCGTAAATTTTCGGGCATATCTTCAACACGGACAGGTGTGGCAGAAACGTTCATTTTCAAGTCGGCGATCTTACCTCGGTAATCCGCGAAAAGTTTTTCTGAAAAACTGTTGAGTCTTTTTTCGGCAGTCCCGTTATCGACTTTCTCACTTTCGTCGAGGAAACTTTGCACCAGCTTACGCGCAGTGGCAACGCCTCCCTTGTCTGCTTTACCTTGAAGTTTGAAACGGACTCTCTTCATTGTTTTTATCAGGCTCGATTGCGAAACAGGCTCGACCCCGGGTTCAATTTCGAGATTATTCAAGAGTGGAGCCAGTCCTTTGATATATTCAATCTTTTTCTCCTGATCTTCCGGCAGAATGGAAATGATGCTTTCAACATTTCCAACGGTCGACATTTTTTCCAGCGCATTATGTTTTCTTCTGGTTTCTTCCAGAGAATCGGCGAGCACTGCGACCGACCAGGCAGACCGCCCTGCCGTTTCGATCACTTTCATTTCATACTTCACCGCCTCGGTTCCATGCGCTTGCAAATTAAGAATGTTGTAATCGAACGTCACTGTCCTCAAGGATAAAAGAGACAAAATAAATAAAGCCATCGAAACGAAAATTATCGCACGGTAATTTTCGAAAAACTTTTCCAGCCAGCGGCCTTTTCGATCAGACTGTTTAGGCAGATACAGAGGTTTTGTTATCTTTTCCTCAACCGTGATCAAAGCGGGCAGAAGAAGAATCATCGAGATCATGCATAAAAGAATTCCACCGCCAGAAATTTTCCCCAGCTCCGCGATACCGACGAAATCGGTCAAAATCATACCGCCGAAAGCCATCGCAGTTGTCACCGCGCCAGCAAAGTTTCCGCGCCCGGTTCCCTGTACCGTTTTCTGAAGCGCCTGAAGAACGTCGCCTCCTGCCGTACGCTCCTCTTTATACCGCTCCAGAATATGGATTCCAAAATCGATTCCCAATCCGATCAAGATAGTAGTGAAGACAATGGTAAGAATATTTAGGTGGCCGACCACCAGCGTGGTCCACCCCATCGACCAGCACAAGGCGACAACGAGTGCGAAAATGGCAAGAAGCGGTTTCACCACTCCGCGATAAGCGAGAATAAACAGTAAAGCGATGCCAACCAGAGCGATTTGAGAAGCCTTTTTAACATCCACCTGAGTGGTGTCCATTTCATCGGCGGCAATAACATCTTCCCCCGTCAGCCCAACCTCGATGCTGGGAAATTCGGAACGCGTCTCTTCAATCAGGTCACGAAGGAATCCTATAGATTCGGGGATCGCCGTGGCTTCCTTATTATCTTCGTTTGGAACAATAAGGATGAACATCAGCTTTTCATCCCCGGATACGAGATAGCCCTCTTCCGCGAGGGACTTTTTGTTGTCCGTTAAAAAAGAGTTCCAAGGTGAACGATAGGTCGTTTCGCCTTGCAGGTGTGCGAGCAGTTGTTGTTGAAGGGTTATCAGCAGACTGAGGTCAGCCGACTCATCCTCTCCTTCTCCACTGTCACCTCCGCCGATAAATCCGGTCAACAGCGAGTCGACCATTCCCGCGCTTATTTCAGCATTGATGCTTTTTATAAGCTGGTTGAGTCCGGGAGAAGCATTGACCTCTTCGAGAAAATTTTCATGCGACTCAATTTTATTTCCAAGATCAACCAGTTCATTCTGATCAAGATATAATAGACCCTTTGTCCTGAAATACTGCGTATCGACTCGATGAAATATCTTCGAAAAATCTTTTGGATATTGTTTCAGTTTGCTAACGAAAGAATCCGTGAACCCTTTCATATTTTCAGGGTCCTCATCGGCCACGACCACCATCATTCCATCGAAGTCTTCGAATTCATGGCGATACTTTTCGTACATTTCCACGTAGGCGAGTTTTTTTGCCACCAGATCGCCCCGGTTATTTTTGAAGGAAAGTTTTTCGACTGTGAGCCAGACAGACAAGCCCGCGATCAGTAGAGAACTCAGTATTACAGCGATGGAATGAGTGTAGGCAAACCGCTCAACGTTTAAGAAAAAACTGTCGAGAAGGCCAGCCTCCCTGGTGGATGATGCTTGCGCATCAGAATTATTGCCCTGGGCCGAAGCGGCCATATTTGATTCCTGACTGGTGGAAAAATTCTATATGGAATCAGGTGGTCCGTTTGATTTGAATCAGTCTGATCTATCCGTTAATAAAAACTCCAAGCTCGTCCGCTAACGTAGGCAGTCCTGAAACGACGACCAGACAACAAAACGTAAACTGACAAGAAAAGGGAGTAATTAGAAGAAGTATCTGAGGGAAATCAAAAATGCGGTTGTATTGACCACCGTCCTGCTCTCCAGGGCGATGTCGAATCAACCCAGATCAGAAGCTCATTCCCAAGCTGAACACATTGGTATTGAGGCCGATGTTGGGGCGTTGTATACCTGCGTTGGAAACGTGAAAAAACCTGTAGTTCAAAGAATACGACCCCAATTTTCGGAATACCTCCACCCCCGCCCCTAGATGAAGCAAGAACTCAAATTCTGAACCCAATTCCGGCACAGCTTGATCTTTCCAGTTGGTCATAGAAAATCCGGCACCCGCTACCACGGTGGGTGCCCACCTTCTTTTCGGGCTAAGAAATTTGTATTCCGCCATGAGCGGAGAAAAACCGACCAGATATTCATTATCCCGGTGGGTCAGTACGGCCATACCCGCTTCAACGTGCCAGAATAACGCACCCCGCAGGAATGAATCCTCGGCCATAATTCCGGTTAAATTGTACTGCCAGTTTGGAAATATCCATGCAAAACTGAGATCGGTCCGGCTTCTTCCTGGCGGAATTTGAACAGTATAACCCATACCCAATTGTCCGCCAAAAGTAGAGCTCCCCTTGGCAAACCGGTCGGAAAAACCTTGTGCTCCAACAAAAGCAGGGCACGCAAGAATCAACACCAATACCAACACCAAAAATCTGCCAGAGCGTTTCATATAGCTTCTCAAAGTTTCTGTTTAGTTATTATTTTTTGTACTTTTTCATGCGCAAAAAAACCCTTAGAACTTTATCATAAATATGTAAAACCCCAAAATACTTTAATTCAGTTTGTTTTTACAAGGATTAAGTGCTAGACTTGTTCATCTTATCCGCAAAATTAACATTTATCATTTTATAAGGACTCCTCATTATGATGGGCATTGGTTTTCCTGAGTTGATGATTATTTTAGTCATCATCATGATTATTTTTGGCGCCGGAAAGCTCCCAGAAATCGGTAGCGCGTTTGGCAACAGCATCAAGAATTTCAAAAAATCCATGAAAGAAGCTGAAGAGTTACAAGAAGCGGCGAATCTGGAATCTTCCGCAATCGAAGAAGGTACAGATAATTCTGCCGCAGAACCTTCAGAAGAAGGCACTACAGAAGATACCGCACCAGCCCAGGAAACTAACGAAAAATAGACCTCATTCCTCACCAGCACAAGCCGCATACTCAGGGGCAACCTATTGTCCCCTTCGGGAAATCAACAATGGCAATATCTTTGAATCACTTTCCGTGGAACGGGCATCTAACCGTATGGGATCAAAAACTGACATCCTTTAAATCCCGGCAGATGTCTTATTACTCCCACCTATTCGTTATGGCTGGAGGGAGTTGACAGAGTATGGGATTTTCTGAACCCAAGGAAGCGAAAGTTGAAGAAGAGCAACTGGTAAAAGACCTGCAAGCAGGTAAAACGGAGTCTTTCGAGCGACTTGCGACCCTTTTCCAGAAAAAGATATATGCTCTCAGTTTCAATTTGACGCGCAATGCGATGGACTCAGAGGACGTTACCCAGGAAGTGTTACTGACCCTTTTCAAAAAGATTCATACCTTCCAGGGGAAATCGGCATTTTCAAGTTGGGTGTACCGCATCACCCTCAACGCCACTTACATGAAGCTGAGGAGTCGAAAAAAAGATCAAAGTATCTCGATTGAGGAGTTGCTCCCCTCATTCAACGGATCGGGCTTTCAGCAGGAAAAAATACAGGACTGGTCCGAAAACACAGAGTCCCTTCTTTTTGATAACGAAACACGGGAAACCATTCAAAAGGCGGTCGACCTGTTACCCGAAAAAGAAAAGATCGTTTTCCTGCTTCGCGATGTTGAAGGTCTATCGACAGAAAAAGTGGGTGAGATTCTGGAACTGACCGTCCCTGCGGTAAAATCTAGATTGCACAGGGCACGATTGTTTTTGAGAAAGAAACTGGCGAATTACTTTGAAGAATATAAAGTTCGCAAGGAGACGAAATGATTTGCTGTAAAGAATGTTTGGAGTTATTGCACGATTATCTGGAGGGAGACCTGCAACCAGAGGTGAGCACTTCTCTCGAAGAACACTTTGAAGACTGCCCTCCGTGCATCGCTTTCGTCAATACCTATAAATCGACCACGCACCTTTGCAAAACGACCCTCAACAGCACTGAGATTCCAGATATCGTTAAAGAAAGACTCAAGGAATTTGTCGATAAAAATAAAAACGCCTGACAACCCAGGGCTTCTTGCCTAACAACCTTACCCCAGGTTCCCGAAAAGCAGTTCAAACGGTCGTTGACAAATCGTGGCGGTTTAACTATATTCTGAGAACAAGTCCATTTAATGTGGCATGTTAACTTGTATCCACAGGAGTATCATTTTCAGGCTCTGAAAACTGCGAGAAACAATTTTTTTGAGGTCCCTCTATGGTGGAGATGAAAGTTGAAGGACTCACTCTGGATCCCTTGACAAACATGCCTATTATTATTCTTAAAGACCTGTCGGGCGGTAAGGCCCTGCCTATCTGGGTGGGCTATTTCGAGGCCAACGCCATCGCGCTGGAAATCGAGAAAATAAATACCCCGCGCCCCATGACACACGATCTTCTAAGAAATATGATCTCTTCCCTCAAGGCAGAGGTTAAGCATATCCTGGTAAACGATCTCAAAGACAATACATTTTTTGCCGTCATTTCAATCGTTCAAAATGGAAGTGACATGACAGTCGATTCTCGTCCCAGCGATGCAATTGCGCTGGCCTTAAGAACCAAAGCTCCTATTTTCGTCGAGGAAAAAGTCATTGAAGCCGCCAAAAGCCTGGACCTGCCTGATCCGGATAAGATTCAGAAAGACGAAAAACAGCAATGGAAAGACTGGATCACAAAAATCAAACCACAGGACTTTGGCAAACTTTAAGGGTACCCCGATTGCACACAGTCTGTACTCCCCCTCTGAAACTATCGCTTCATCCAGCAACCTGTCTGACTATTATTTCATCTCATTAATCAGGAAACGGTCGACCTATCTGGAAACTCCATCAATGTATAAACCTGACCTGATGCGACAGGTGACACCATGAAAAAAATAGGCGTGTTTTGCAAACCCAAGGCACCCGCTGGAGCCGCAACCCTTAACAAGCTCATTCCCTGGCTCCGCGAACGAGGTTGCCAGGTTTTTTTAGATAGCGACACAGCGGCACTCATCAATGAATCCTCCTCCCACGAAAGAGGGGAAATTTCCCAGCAAGCCGATTTACTGATCGTCCTTGGAGGCGATGGCACCCTCCTGGGAGTCGCCCGAAAAGCTCACCCCTACGATGTACCGATTCTGGCAGTAAACCTTGGTAGCCTAGGGTTTTTGGCCGAGGTTTCACTGGACGAACTTTACCCCTCACTGGAAAATATTCTGGCTGGAAAGTTTGACGTCGAATGCCGAATGCTACTCAACGCCTGCATTTGGAGAAATGGCAAAAAGGTCGAAGACCATAACGTCCTCAACGACATCGTCATCAACAAAGGTGCTGTCGCCCGCGTCTTAAATCTTCAAGTACTGGTCGATAGTCAATACATGACATCTTACCGGGCAGACGGTCTCATCATAGCGACACCAACAGGTTCTACCGCCTATTCATTGTCCGCAGGCGGACCCATCATCCACCCAAGCATGCATACCCTGGTGCTGAGTCCTATTTGCCCATTCACATTGACGAATCGTTCGATACTGATACCCGACCAGTCCATCATTCAAGTTAAACTGGCAGGGGAATACGAGGATGTGAGAATAACCCTGGATGGGCAGGAAGGTTGCGATATGAAAGCGGAAGATATCCTTAAAATCCAGAAAACTAAAACCACCCTTAAGCTGATTCCAGGACCCAATAAAAATTACTACCAGACACTCCGGCAAAAACTTCACTGGGGTACCCCGAATGATGAGGATATTTCAGAAGCATAATTCACCCCGACACTTCGCAACAATCACTGACCGAGGTGGCGGATTTGAAATTGAGCGTACGCCTTAATGAGTCAGAAAATCGTTGCCTGTGAAAAAAGCGTTGAGATTGGCTCCCCCGTAGTTCTCTGGAATGCCGCAGGCGGCCTGGCCTGCCCCAATAGAAGAGGTCGCTCGGCCTGCACTCAACACAACTCCCGGCTAAACAACAAACCTCCGGAACCTGCGGCAGAATACTCCATCGCAGACCCAACTCAAGCCTACGATGAACTGAAAAATAGTGTCTACCAACTCATCATCCACTACGACGTCTGCTATTCTTCGCACCATTGCCACCAAATCATGACAGAAAGCACATTCAAGGGAAGCCATTTTTATCTGGACCTGGACGGCACCCTCTATCAGACATGTGACCTGTACTGGAAAACCAACACCGCGCCCGCCGATGACCGGAAAGGAAACGAACGAGCAATCCATGTGGAGATGGCAAACCTGTCGTGGGAAGCCTTGCAATCAGAATCGGACTGGCACAAGGTCGCATCAGACCAATACCGGCAGAGAAAAGATCGCTGGGAGTTCCTCCTCCCTGACCACTGGAAGAAAACCTTACGGACCCCGAATTTCCGCGCTTATGCCGCCAGGGGATATGGACAACGAGGTTATTTCAGCCGACAAATCAACGGTAAAATAGTCCGCATGTGGGACTTCACAGATGACCAGTACAACGCGCTGATACGTCTTAGCATAGGCCTCAACCAACTGCTTCCCAAAATTCGCCTGCGCGTCCCTTACGATAGTAAAAAGAAACGAACACCACTCGACCGAATCCGCAACTACTCAACCTTTGAGGGGGTTCTCGGCCACGCCCATGTGCAAAAAGGTGGAATCGAAGGCGTCTCCTGCAAATATGATCCGGGTTCAGCGTTCAACTGGCCGCGTTTACGCCGGGCTTTTGCGAGTGAAATAAAACATCCTGCATTTCCCCGCTGAGTTTCTCACCCTGCATAGTCTTTGTAGCCTCCTTAATAATGTCTCTCGTTCCCATGCTCCAGCGTGAGAATGCATACCACCGTTGCCTCATCCGTTCCCACGCTGGAGCATGGGAACAAGAATAAACAAAATACCTCTCACACACCTGTACTGGGTACCAGTACGAAGATCCTTGCAAAAATCAGGTTGACCTGCCTGTCCATACAAGGTAGCTTTTTAGATATGATCTCCAACAACAGAACAAACACATTTACCCCGTGCTTATGAAGCGGTATCAAACAGCCATAAAAGGTCGACTATGAACGAGAAAAAGAATTCTATTTTCAGGGAAGAGCTCCCTGGTGAAAAAAAAAGTATTGTCAACCTGCTCATGACAGGACATATCGTAACCATATCCTGTTTAGGCTATATGGCATTTTTCCTGCACATCCAACTCGGGCAGGTTACCCGAATCGTTGACACCATAAACCCGGTATCTATGACGACGGAACAAATCAACCTGCTTAAAGGAAGAGTTACGAAAAGTGTGGGACAATGGCAAAGTGAAATGTTGGGACTTGCCATCGTCGGCTCGATCATTTCCATTATTGGCGGTATTTACACGATCAATATGGTCGTCCGTCCGTTGAACAGGCTAGTCGATTTTGCGGATAGGGAAGGAAGGACTGAACCGCTCCCTGAATTCAAGTCCAATAACGAGATCAAACAACTCGCCACAGCCATTACAGCACTGACCGCGAAGCTCGAAGACCCTCATTGAAAATGAAACAATAATAAAAAAAGGGGCTGTACCGGATAACTAAGAAAGTGTTTTTCACCAGACATCCGAAACTAACGACCATAATTTCACACATCAGAACTTAATGTTTGAAGTGCCTAATTCCAGTGAAAACCATTGAAATACCATTTTCATCAGCGGCCTGGACCACCTCTTCATCTCTGATGGAACCGCCCGGCTGAATGATGGCGGAAACTCCACTTTTGGCCGCCGTGTCCACCGAGTCACGAAAAGGAAAAAATGCGTCGGAAGCCATAGCGCAACCTTCCAGAGGTTGCTGTGCTTTCTCAATGGCCAACCGGGCTGAATCGACCCGGCTCATCTGCCCCGCACCGATCCCAAGTGCTTCTCCATTACGAGCATAAACTATTGCATTTGACTTAACGTGTTTTGCCACTACCCAGGCAAACAAGAGGTCCTCCATTTCCTGAGCATCGGGTTGTTTTTTGGTAACCACCTTTAATGTAGACGGATCATGCGAAATGATATCTTTGTCTTGCACCAGAAGTCCGCCACCCACTCTCTTCAGATCAAACACCCGTTGTCCAGCAACAGAAGGTTCAGCAGGCATTCTCATGACACGAATGTTCTTTTTTCTCGCGAACAGTTTCAATGCTTCATCTTCATAATCGGGAGCTATCACTGCCTCCACGAAATTTTTCAAAATTTCTTCCGCCGTATCCGCGCTTACCTTACGGTTGAATCCTATGATTCCTCCAAACGCCGAAACAGGATCCGTCTCGCGTGCCTTGATAAACGTTTCCAATTGATTGTTGCCGACGGCCACACCACTCGGATTGGTGTGTTTGATGACAACAGCTGAATCCGTTTCAAAATCTATCGCCAATTGCCAGGCCGCTTCCAGATCTATAATATTGTTAAAGGAAAGTTCTTTCCCCTGAATTTGAATGACAGAGACAACATCCTGCGGCCCTGCATCAGGGTCACGATAAAAAGCGGCTGACTGGTGCGGATTTTCGCCATAACGCAGTGCCTGGATTTTTTCAAAAGGAAGCTGAAACAGAGGAGGGAAATCTTCTTTTTCTTCCAACTGGCCCGATAAATATCTGGATATCAAGGAGTCGTATCTAGCAGTGTGAGCATAAGCATCCCGGCTCAAACGCATGCAGGTTTTTCTGGTAACAGAGCCCTCATTTTCCTCCATTTCTTTCAAAATGACAGGATAGTCTCCCGAGCTCACCACCACGGAGACATCATTGAAGTTTTTCGCCGCCGAACGAATCATGGCAGGTCCGCCAATATCTATATTCTCGATAGCATCGGTCAACACACAGTTTTCACTGGCAATTGTATTTTCGAATGGATACAGGTTGATTGCCACCAGATCAATGGGTTGAATACCATGTTCTTCCATGGACTGCATGTGGCTCTTGGTATCACGCCTTCCCAAAATGCCACCATGTACCTTAGGATGCAGGGTTTTTATACGACCATCCATCATTTCTGGGAACCCGGTATAGTCGGAAACCTGGGTTACAGCAACTCCGTTCTCTATTAGCAGCTTGGCTGTTCCACCTGTAGACAGGATTTCTACGCCAAGAGCATGAAGTTTTTGTGCAAACTCCACCACACCGGTTTTATCCGAAACACTGATCAATGCTCTCTTTACAAGTGCCATCAACTGAAAATTTAAGGTTTATTTTTTGGGGGCGGGACTTTCTTTATCAGAAAATCAGGAGTGACGAGGTCGATGATCCTGAGCATCCAGACGGGAAAAGAACCTATCGATTCAAACAATCCCGGGTCTTCCTTACCTGCTGATTGGGGAGCTTTCTGGTTACTTTGATTTTTTTCCATTGCGTAGATCGTCCTCTGCTATTGAGAAACTTACTTAAAAATTAGGGTGAAGTGCGAAATATTACACCTTTTTCCGGTTTTGTAAAATAAAAACTCCATCTCAGGGGGAAACCGTTTCCTACGAGCACATCGCCTATCAAATATTTCCTTTGGTAATGCACAGGCCATGGGTGAACCGCCAGTCAATCTCACTTTTGGGATCAAGGCGACCGAATTGCCCTTGGAGGCGCAAGACACATTCATTCAATAGTTCAGACAAAAACTTTCTGTCCGCCTCGACCCAGGCCAGAGGAAGTTTGAGGAGTTCCTGATGAAAAGACTCCACCAGAGCATCGTCACATTGCCTGACTTCATCCCTGAAAATCCCAGGCAGAAATATGATCTCAAGAAAACTTTTTGCGGCCAATTCAGGTAACGGCTCACAAGAAATTTTCTTAAAAAGGGTGAAACGCGCGAACGCCATCATTGTCCATACGATCAAATCCGCTTCATCATCCTTTTCCGGCACATCACATCTTTCCATGTACTGCTTTATAAGTTCATCATTCAAGCCAAGACCTTTACGCGCAAACCTGAGATAAAACATCCATCGGTCAAGAAGTGACTCTGCATTTCGCACCTCCTCAACAGATGCAAAATGCCTCCAGTTTAAGGATTCCTTATCACCATCCACCTCGGCAACCCTTGGGAAACGATCCACCAGAGCCGCCAGTTGATCCTTATGAAATTCCGCAAACATCCATTGAAGAAAACTCCCGTTTTCCTTTAGAAAATTTTCTGCCTTCCACTTCAAACTCATCAACTGTTGATAGCCCACCTGAAATAAAGCCTGAATCTGTGTGCGACCAAGCAGTTTGCCTCCCTTTCCTAAATCACTGGAAGCGCCCAGTTCCAACCCTATGTTCACATAGCCCAGCACTTTCTTTAAAGATTCTTCCCTCATTTCCAGATTGGAAGGATCCATCTGATCGGCCACCATAATCTTATTCGCCAGATAGACAAGCTCCCAACAAATGGTGTTGACGCGCTCAGGATTATCCAACAGCAAAATGACGTCCTTAAAAAATGGCACCCCCCCGACCAGAGAAAGCGGATAAGTCGGAGCTATATTAAATTCCTGCGGGTAGGCAAAATCTTCCAACTCTGGAACGGAAGTCTTCAAGGCTTCTGGGCTCAGGCGACTGTAAACTCCTATCGCTTCTTCAAAATCGGGTATTCCCCGCTCAGCTGTCCGGGTGAGACGCCAGCGATATGCCTTTTCAACTGTCTGCGTTACCGGATACCAGATGACCGCCTCAAGAAGAGATTCACAAAGGCCCTGGTCTTCAGATCGTAACAGAGCGATTAATCTTTTAAGAGCCGCGTGTTCTTCAGTTTTAAAATAAATATCGTAGACACCATCCAGATTCAGGTGAGGCATACCTTCCACACCTTCATAAGAATCGGTCATCTCATCATCCTTACATACCTTGATGAGCGACTGAAACAGGACCACCTTTTGTTCAAATTCCTCAGTCTGCAACCATTCTAGAATGCTGGAGTCATCACATTTATCCAAAAGCTCAAGCCACTCAAGAGCGCATTCGGGAACAAAGCGGTCTCTTTGCCACCACTCAAGATCAAAACTATATTGCAACTGGTTCGAAGACATCACCGCAAGCACGGGAAGCGATTCCCCCAATCCGGTTTCCTTGATCATTTGATACAATTCTTCGGGAGGCAGTCCTCTAATCAGCGCATGGGCATTGGGTGAGAGATTTATGAAAGCCTGCATTTGAGGTCCGCGTAACTGCATGGCATATCGAATTTGGTCCTCAACCGATAGTTTAGCCAGAGCCTCTTCCACCTTACCCGGATGCTCACGAATCCATTCGACAGGAAAAGGCAGTACGCCATCAGGAAGCTTATTTGAAGAATCGGTTACATTTTTCATACTTAAATTAAAGGGAGTTATTAAAAAAATTAACAATCATAAACCTGCGGCCACTCTCGCGCTCACTACGTAAATAAATTTACAGAGGAAAAAGTATTACCAGGGAGGATATAGGAGGTTTCAGTCAGGAGCAAGCATGAAACCTGCGACAATAATCAAGAGTCTATCTTCTCGGTCGAAGCATTGCCAGTGTCATCAACCTGCCTGTCTTTCCTTCTTTACGATAGGAATACCATCGGTGATTGTCGCAAGAGGTGCATGGTCCATCGGTATAAATATTTTCCTTTAATATACCCGCCTCACATCCTTCCTGCCGATTCGCCTCCGGCAAGTCGATAAAAAACTTTCCCGCTCCCGCTTTCACAACAAACCCGGAGTCAACAGAACTTCTTTCAATAAAAGGCAGAGCACAGGGCTCATCCACCTCGTAACAACACCCTCCTATGGCGGGCCCCATACTCACTATCAGGTCTCGGGGCCGGGAACCGTACTCCCGCCCAACAACCTCTATCGCATTGGAGAATATACGCTTTTCAGTACCCACGCGCCCGGCATGAACCACACCCACCACGTGGTTTACAGGATCGTAAATAATGATAGGAACGCAGTCTGCGGTTAAAATCATTATCGGACAATCTGGAAGGTGCGTAACAATAGCATCTGCTTCCTGATGCCTGACACCATCAACAATAATTTTAGCATCCGTCAAAACATAAACTTGATTGCCATGAACCTGACGCACACGAAATAAATCTTCTCTTTCTATTCCCAACGACTGCAAAAATAATTTCTGATGCTCACGAAACAATTCACCGTTATCGTTTTCAGGGGGACAAAAAGATTCCCTCACCCCTTCCTTCATTTCGAAATATCTCGGGCTGGTTCCATGAATCAGCAAGGACTGCTTTTGGAGCGACTCAACAAAAAATGATGAAATCATAACCTTACACCACAAAATTATTTCTCAAACGCGGATTTTCACAAAAAATAATAAAATTATCTTTACCCCAAAAAAAAACCTCAAATTAAAAACACAAACGAGCATACCCCGATGGAATGCATCTGGCAAGGGTTTACGCCAGCACATAACAACAGAACCTACAACCCACGCAAACACCAACAACACCCAGCTATTCCCCAATTGCATTTTGGCCAATATTCCCTTGACTTTAAACACGTATGGAATAAAATATTTAAACAATGTTGGGGCGCTGAAACGAAATCCCGATATTGCTAAAAGGAGATCTTGATGGCAGCCAAGAAAAAAGCAACAAAGAAAAAAGCAACGAAGAAAAAAGTAAAGAAAAAAGCAACAAAGAAAAAAGCAAAGAAAAAGGTAAAGAAAAAAGCAACAAAGAAAAAAGCAACAAAGAAAAAAGCAAAGAAAAAAGCAACAAAGAAAAAAGTAAAGAAAAAAGCAACAAAGAAAAAAGCAACGAAGAGTGTTGGAAAGATATTCAGGATTACCGGTCT
>PVBE012634315.1_pt1 | contig 16882 bp, 17 predicted proteins | sample 1631181 | NCBI WGS metagenome assembly PVBE01 (sample SAMN08397723, study PRJNA350692) | Marine metagenome, whole genome shotgun sequencing project. | isolation source: water | place: Pacific Ocean | collected 2012-04 | reverse complement strand
GACGATCTCCTCGAGTTCCTGCTTGGCCTCGTCGATCCCGGCCACGTCCTCAAAGGTGACCCGGTCGGTTTTCTCGGTTAAAAGCCGCGCTCGCGACTTGCCGAAGCCCATCGCCTTGCCGCCGCCCGACTGCATCTGGCGCATGAAGAAGATCCAAACACCGATGAGCAGCAGCATCGGGAACCACGAGAGCAAGTAATGGAAGAGCGGAGACACGTTCTCCTCCTCCGGCCTGGCGGTGATCCGCACCCCCTGCTTCTCCAGCTTGTCGACGAGATTGGGGTCATTCGCCGCGTAAGTGCTGAACGAGCGCCCGTCGGCGAAGTGTCCGGTGATGTTCGGTCCCTGGATGGTGACGTCGCTGACCTGTCCGGCCTTCACCTCCCCGAGGAACTCGGAAAAGGCAAGATTGGCCTGCGGCCCGCGGTGCGAGGCAGGTTGGAAGAGGTTGAACAAGGCGATCAGCAACAGGGCGATGATCACCCAGAGCGCCAGGTTCCTACCGAAAATATTCACGTGATCGTCCTCTGCTGGTTCGCACCGGGCCCGCATCTCCGAACAGAACCCGAAGGCCGCGCGCCGATCTCCCTTACATGGTTACATCGAATTATTTGGCAATGGTAAAGCACGGGCCCGTCAACGCAGAGACCGGTGCAAACACAACGTCCAAGGCGTCTAGGCTAACAGCATCACCCCCATCGCGTCCACCGCGAGCGAGCGCATAGCCAAGATGAGGAACGGCGAGCGGGCGTTCGCCGTCCCAAACGGCCGGAAGGCTGGGGCGGACCGGGGCCGGCACCGCGGTGCGGCGAAGCCCGGGCACGTCCGCCACCAACGCCGCCCAGCCCGGCCGGCCAAGCTTGGCAACCAGCAGCGGAGGTCGGGTTCGATGCGCCTTCATCCGCAGCCGAAAGCGGCCGTCCCAAACCACGCTCTCGCCGGGACGGATGGCGATGCGATGGCAGGCCGCGGCCGATTCGCGGCAGACCAGCAGGTAAGGGACCTCGGCGCGGCGACGCCAGAGCACATGGCAGCCGCCCAGCGTTCGGGTTGGCGGCGCTTCGGCCCCGAAACCCGAGGCAGCGGCGCGAATCGAACCATACAGGCGTTCGAGGCGCTCGAGGCGCGGGCCGTGCTGGCTGCCGCCGATGCAGGTGAGGATGCGCTGAAGCGCGCGCAATCCGATCTCCTCTGGGGCGCCGGCCAGGGGCACCGGATCGACCCGCGCATAGCCGCAGTCCCGAAGGCTTACCGAGCGCGCGAGCAGCACCGCCACCGCATCCTCCAGGGCAGCCCGGGCACGGGCCATCCCTCGCGCCGTCGCCGCTAGGCGCCTCGCCGTCAGGCCCTCGGCCTCTAGGATCGGCCGCGCCGCGCGGACGCGGGCGCGCGCGAAACGCCGGTCCCGGTTGGTCGGGTCCTCGCTCCAGTCCTGCCCGCGGGCGCGGAGCGTAGCGATCAGCCGCGTCCGTCCGATGCCCAGGAGCGGACGCAGGATGCGCACGGGCCCGGCCTCGGCCAGAGGCGCCATTGCTGCGAGCCCGGCAATCCCGCTTCCCCGAGCGAGACGCAAGAGGAAGGTCTCGGCTTGATCCTCCAGGTTGTGCCCGAGCAGGAGGTGAAGGCAGCCATGGGCACAGCACCACTCAAAAAGCAACCCGTAGCGTCCGGCCCGCGCCACCGCCTGAAGACCGCCGCGGCGCGCCGCCGTCGGCAGCGCGGCAACATCGAGATCGAGCACCAGGTGCTCGATCCCGCGTGGCCTGAGCCAGCGCCCCACCTGGCGGGCCTCGGCCGTCGACCCTTGGCGGAGATGGTGATCGACGGTGAGTGCGACGACCCGCCCGCCCGCGGCGTTTCCCCACTCGACGACCAGCAGCGCCAGGGCCATGCTGTCAGCACCGCCGGAGACGGCAACGGCGAGCCGGGGCACCGCCTCGAACGGCCCGAGCGCGTTCATGGCCCGGGCGAACTCGGTGTCGTCGACAGGAGCTGCCGACGAGTCGGGATCTTGGGAGTCGGCGCGCAAGGGCGAGCCTAGGCCTTATACCAAAGGTCCTGGATATTGACCCATCTCACCGCGGGACCGTTGCCCGCTCGCCAGGCGCGATCCGCGCCGTGGTGCGCGCCCACCACAAGCGAGACGCAACGCCGCGAGCGGGAAACGGGGCGCGGCCTTCGGCGGGGCAGATCGGCCCTGCGGATTCGTTGCGACGCTCGCCCGATGGCCCAGCATCGCGCCTCGCGCCGCGCCTGCCCGGAGGGGCCGATCTGCCGCCATGAGATGGCTCAATATCCAGTACCTTTGGTATTACTTGCAGACGTAATTCCGGACAGCCTCCTCGGCCCGCTCCCTGATCGCCGGTCGTGCCTTTGGAAATTCCTGGCGAAGGCGCTTGAGCGTGGCGCAGGCGTTCTCCTTCTGCTCCAGCCCGCCGAACGACTTGGCGAGCTTCAAGAGGTTGTCGGAGGCCTTGATGCCCTTGGGATGCTGCTTGTAGCCGTCGGCGAAGGCGATCGCCGCCTGGCGGTAGTTCTTGCGCACGTAATAGGTCTCGCCCAGCCAGTAGCGGGCGTTCTCGGTGAGGCCGTGATCGGGAAAGGTTTCAAGGAATCCGCGGAACGACTGCTCGGCGCCTGCGAAATCGGCGCGCTTGAGGAGCGAATAGGCCTTCCGGTAAGCGTCTTCGGGCGAGGTGGCCGGCATGGCTGGCGCGGAGGGCGGCAACATCGTGGCCTGGCGGGTCGGAGCTGCGACGCCCGGATCGACCTGGGCCCCGGCGCCTGCGGCGACCGGTGACACGGTCTCCGTGGGCGCGGCGGTGGTGTCCGCAGTCTCCGGCACGATCGTGCCCTCACCCTCGAGCACACTGGACGGCAATTGACCGAGGACGCCGCCACCGGAGCCCATGCCCGGACCGCCGATGGCTTGGCGCGAGATCGGCGGGGGCATCGGCGCAATCCCCGCGTGCGGGGGCGCACTCGCCGGCGGCGGTCCGGTGCCCGGCGTGACCATCGGCAACGTCACCTGCGGCAAGGCAAGCGGCGGAACGGCCGCAGTCCGCGACTCCAGGGCGCGCAGCCGGAAGTCGACGTCGGTAACGAGCTTGTCGACGCGCGTCGACAGCCGATTGGCCTGGAACGACACCCTCTCCATCGATCCCCTGAGCGCACGGAGTTCGGTTTCCAACTCGGTCAGCCGTTGATCGATACGGGCCTGCGCGGCGCCGGTCAAAGCCGGCGCCGGCGGGCCGGCCCTCACCGCGGTAGCGGTGCCCGCGGTGGGCGCGGCGGCCCGCGGCGCGGCCCCTGGGCGGTAGGTCTGGCGCTGCAGATCCTGGATCTCGCGCTGCAGGCGCTCGACCTGCGCGCGCATCGTCTCAAGCTCGCGGCTCTGGGCGAACGCCTCCTGACCCCCGCAAACGCTCGCGAGAACGAGGACCGTTGCGGCCAACAGGGGGACCAATGGCGACTGACCGAGCTTGCTCATGGCTTGCCTTCCCATGTGCTGTCACGCCCTGTCCACCAAATCCGGAAACCCCGGGGACGCGACCTCGCACCTCCCGGCGCTCCCGCGACCCCTAGGAAAGCTTTGTGGCAAACCGAAGGCCCCGCCGTCGCCCAGCTGCCCCGGGGCCGGCGGTGGGGACTCGGCAGCCCGTTACGTTCGCGGGCCTACGCGCCCGGGCCGGAGAGGGTGGTCACGGCGCGGCGGTTCTGCCGCCAGGACGCCTCGTTGGAGCCGGTCGCGACGGGTCGTTCCTTGCCGTACGAGATGGTGCGCACGCGCGACGGATCGACCCCGAGGCTCACCAGATAGTCCTTGGCCGCGTTGGCGCGGCGCTCACCCAACGCAAGATTGTACTCCCGCGTGCCGCGCTCGTCGCAATGGCCCTCGACGATGATGCGCACGTCCGGGAACCGCTTGAGCCAAGTCGCCTGACGCTCCAGGACCTCTCGCGCCCGAGGCTTCAGATCGTACTTGTCGAAGTCGAAGAACACGCGATCACCGACGTTGACGACCAGATCTTCCGGGCTGCCGGGCCGCGGCCCCGGCACCGGCACCGGTGCCGGCTGCACGGCCTGGGCAGGAGCCTGGGCAGGGGCCTGGGTCGTGGCTTGGACGGCCTGACCTCCTCCGCCCGTGGCGGCCGTTTCTTCTGGGGCAACCTGGCAGGCTGCGAGAAACAGAACACCCGCGAACAGGCTCAAAAGTCTCATAGTCATTCAGAAATTTCCCTTCCTGCGGAACTCTCGACGCTTACATCATAGGACTCATAAAAAAACAACCTTCGCACCCAGCAAGTGTCGTTCTGGTGACAAGTGCCCAATCTCACCGGAAAAACAACTCCGCCCAACGATCGCGCACTATACTTTTGTAATATCACGGAATCAAGGGTGACCACGCCGGGTCAGACGCATCCATCGGCGTGGAAATTTCCCGTTCGTTATATCCCGTGATATCAATCGAATACAATCGGACTCGCCCCCCGCGCCCCTTTTCGTCGGACCGAGTCTGGCGGAAGTACATCAAGACGCGGCCGTTCGGCGCCCAGGTCGGCCCTTCGACGAGGAACCCCTGGGTGAGCAAGCGCTCGCCCGAGCCATCGGGGCGGATGACGCCGATATAGAAGGTGCCGCCGAGGCTGCGAGTGAACGCGATCAGGTCGCCCCGCGGCGACCAGACCGGCGTGCCATAGCGACCGCGGCCGAAAGTGACGCGCTGCGCCGGGCCCCCGAGCTCTTCCATGACGTAGATCTGCTGGGAGCCGCCGCGGTCGGACTCGAAGGAGATGGAACGCCCCTCGGGCGAGAAGCTGGGGCCGGTGTCGATCCCCGGATGCATCGTCAGGCGCACCTCGCGCCGGGTCCTGAGGTCCATCACGAAGATGTCGGTGTTCCCGTTGCGTGCGATGCTCATGATGATGCGGTTGCCGTCCGGCGAGAAGCGCGGCGCGAAGCTCATGCCCGGGAAATCTCCCACCACCTCCTGGCGGCCGGTGTCGATGTTGAAGAGATACACCCTGGGATCGCCTCGGAAATAGGAGAGATAGGTGATCATGTCGGCAGCCGGCGAGAAGCGCGGCGTCAGCACCAGCGCGCTGCCGTCGGTGAGAAAGCTGTGGTTCTCGCCGTCCTGGTCCATGATCGCCAGGCGCTTGATGCGGGCATCGCGCGGGCCGGCCTCGGCCACGTAGACGATCCGGGTGTCGAAATAGCCCTGCTCGCCGGTGAGCCTCTCGTAGATCTCGTCGGCGATGAGGTGCGCCACCCGGCGCCAGTTGCGCGGGACCGTGGAGTACGTCAGGCCCTTCATCTGGGCCTCGGCGAACACATCCCAGAGGCGAAACTCGACCCTGAGCCGCCCGTCACCGGTGCGCTCCACCCGCCCCTGCACCAGGGCCTGGGCGCCGATCACTCGCCAGTCGCCGAAGCGGGGTTGCATCCTCAGAGAATTGACCGTCTGGATGAAGGCGTCGCGATCGATGGCGTGGAACAGGCCGGAGCCCGTGAGATCGGAGGTGATGACCTCGGAAATGTCGCGCCCGTAGCGCGCGTCCTCGCCGGTCTCGCCGAGGAAGTCGGTGATCGCGACCGGCAGCGGCTCGACCTGGCCGCGAGTAATGTCGATCTTGATCTCGGCCTGGACCGCGCCTTCGGCCATCAACAGCAGAGCCAGCGCCGCCGCCCAGCGCCGGGGCCAAAGACCCGCACGTTCGAGGCGACTCGACTTCGCACTCATAGCCCGAACATCTCCTTGGGATTGAACGTCAGTATCATCTCTCGCCATTGCTCGTATTTCTTCGCTGGCATCCTCAGGGGGCTGCATTTGAGCACTGCCGTGCGCGCACTTTCCGCAACCACCCGATAGGTCGAGTCGCCCTGCAGGCGCGACCCGTCGACGATCCGGGCGCGCAGGACCGAGCCGTCGGGGTTCATGGCGACGCTCACCTCGACGACGACGTCCTCGATTCCCTCCGCCCCGATGGGCACGTTCCAGCACCGTTGGATCTGGGCGCGGATGACATCGAGCTCGCTCAAGCTAAGCGGCGCGTCGCGCGCACGCTCGACCAGCGGGGCGGCGGCGATCTCGGGCAATGGCGGCAGCTCGGCCGTCTTCTCCAGGGTCTTGTCGTCCTCGGTGCGGCTCACCTGCTCCTTCATATTCTCGACCGACTGAAGCACGGTGGTGATGAAGTCGATCGGCGGCTTCGGCTTGCTCCGCGGTTTCGGTGGAACCTTGAGCGCGGGTGTGCTCGCCACCTTGGTCTTGGGTTTCGGTTTGGGCTTTGGCGGCGGCTTGGGCTTGGCTTGGGGGGACGGTGGCTCGGACTTCGCCTCGGGCTTGGTCTCGGGTTCCGGCTTCGGTACCGGCCGCGGCTTGGCCTTGGGCTCGGGCGGCGGCGGCGGCGCGCTCGCCACCGTCTTGGGCTCGGGCGGCGCGGGTGGCGGTGGTGGCGGTGTCTTGGGCTTCGCTTGCGTTTTCGGTTTGGCTTCCGGTTCCGGCTTCTTCGGCTCCGAACGAGCACTCGGCAGGTTGGTCACCTCGGCAATGGTCACCACCTCGATCACGATCGGCTGGTCGGTCAGGTGATCTTGCGCCAGCGAGGGCAAACCGAAGACCGCCACGAGGATCACCACCAGGTGCAGAATCGCCGAATAGAGTGCCGCCTGTCGCATCCAACTGTCCGCTCAATTCCCCGACCCGCCGTCGGGAAGCAGGGGCCTCGGCAGCTCCGCGATTAGCGCGACCCGCGAGAACCCGGCCGCGTTGACCAACCCCATCACCTCCATCACCCGGCCATAGGCGATGGCGCGATCGCCACGCACGAAGATGCGGTTGTCGCGCCTGTTGTTGGTGATCGCGCGCAGCCGCGGCATCAGGTTTCGCTGCTCGATCTCGGTCTCCTGGAGGAACAAACGTCCCTGGGCGTTGACGGTGATCACCAGCGGCTCATCCTTGCCGCTGATCGAGGCGGCGTGGGTCTTCGGCAGGTCCACCTGCACGCCGACCGTCAAGAGCGGCGCCGTGACCATGAAGATGACGAGCAGCACCAGCATCACGTCAACCATCGGGGTCACGTTGATCTCGCTCATCGGCCGGTAGGGATTGCGCCGTCCCTTGCGGTCCGAGGTGCCGAAGGGGGCGAGAGCCATGGCTCAGTTCCGCTCCTCGATCTGGCGCGAGATGATCGCCGAGAACTCGCCGGAGAACGCCTCCAGCCGCCCGGCGTAGCGCCCAAGATCGTTCGACAGCTTGTTGTAGGCGACCACAGCCGGAATCGCCGCGACCAGCCCGAGCGCGGTCGCGAACAGCGCCTCGGCGATACCCGGTGCGACCACCGCCAGGTTGGTGTTCTTGGAGATCGCGATCGCCTGGAAGCTGTTCATGATCCCCCAGACGGTCCCGAACAGGCCGACGAAGGGGGCGGTCGAGCCGACCGAGGCGAGAAAGCTCATGTAGCGCTCGAGGCGCGCCATCTCGCGGCCGATGGCCACGGCCATCACCCGCTCCACCCGGTGCTGGAGACTGTCGCGAAGGGCATCCGCACCGATCAGACCCCTCGCCGAAGAGCGCTGCCACTCGCGCATCGCGGCAACGAACACCGACGCCATCGGATGCGACGGCGTGCTGCCGATCTTCTCGTAAAGTTCCTCCAGCGAACCGCCGGACCAGAACCGGTCCTCGAACAGGTTGGCCGAGGTCGCGAGCCGGCGAAGCCGCACTACCTTCTCGAAGATGACTGCCCACGACCAGAAAGAGGCGATGAAGAGCAACAGCAAGACCAGCTTGACCACCGGGTCGGCCCGAAGAAACAACCCCCACATGCTCAGGTCCTGCTGGACGCTTCCCGCCAATGCCACCGCTTCGACCGCGCTTGATTCCATTCCTTGCGTCCGTCCTTCCAGTTGGTGTGCGACTCGAGGGGTGCTCAGCCGGCCCGCATCAGCGGCACGAACGCCCAGGAGACGTCTTCGGGAAACCTCGCCGGCCTGCCGGCGAGCGTCACGCAAGCGAGCCGAACCACCATCCGCGCCAGCTCGACCCCGTCACGCCGGAGCGACTGCAGGAGCCGGAGCGAGGCCCGGCGAACCTCAAGCACGACCGCGTGCAGCCGCACCGCGTCGTCGAGGCGGGCGGGTTGCAGGTAGTCAATCTCGCAACGCTTGACGGCAAAAATGAGGCCGTGTTCCTCGGCCAGCCGGCGGTGATCGAAGCCGAACAGGCGCAGCATCTCGGTCCGCGCGCATTCCGCGAACCGGAGGTAGTTGGCGTAATAGACAACGCCGCCGGCGTCGGTGTCCTCATAGAAGACGCGAAATCCGATCACTTGCTCGCCATCAACGATCGCGCGCGAAGCGGACTGGGCGAGCGCCTCAGTCAACGCCGTTCTCCGCCGTTTCGGCCCCCAGGAAGTTGAGCTGCTCGGAAGCTCGCTTCGGGACGCCGAGGCCGAGGTGCCGGTAGCCGAGATCGGCGAGCATCCGCCCGCGCGGGGTGCGCTTCAAGAGCCCCTGCTGGATGAGGAACGGCTCGATCACCTCTTCGATGGTGTCGCGCTGCTCGGAAAGCGCCGCGGCGAGGGTCTCGACGCCGACCGGCCCGCCGCCGTAGAGCTCGGCGATGCAGCCGAGATAGCGCCGATCCATGGCATCCAGCCCGAGGCCGTCCACCTCGAGGCGGGTGAGCGACCGGTCGGCCACCTTGACGTCGATGCGGCCGTCGCCGTCGACCGTGGCGAAATCGCGAACCCGGCGCAGCAGCCGGACCGCGACCCGCGGCGTGCCGCGCGAACGCTGGGCGATCTCGCCGGCCCCTCCGTCCATCAGGTCCATGTCCAGCGTCGCTGCGCCGCGGCGGATGATCTCCTCGAGTTCCTCGACGCCATAGAAGGTGACCCGGAGCGGAATGCCGAAACGCTCGCGCAGGGGCGTGGTAATCAGACCCGAGCGGGTCGTCGCCCCGATCAGGGTGAACGGCGGTAGGTCGATCCTAACCGAGCGCGCCGCTGGCCCCTCGCCGATGATGAGGTCGAGCTGGAAGTCCTCCATCGCCGGGTAGAGCACCTCCTCGATGGCTGGGTTGAGACGGTGGATCTCGTCGATGAACAGCACGTCGCGCGGCTGCAGATTGGTCAGGATCGCCGCCAGGTCCCCGGCCTTGGCGATCACCGGCCCCGAAGTAGCGCGGAATCCCACCCCGAGTTCCCGGGCGACGATCTGCGCTAGGGTCGTCTTGCCGAGCCCCGGTGGCCCGTGGAAGAGGATGTGATCGAGGGCCTCGGCCCGGCTGCGGGCGGCGCTGATGAACACCTCGGGATTGGCGCGAAGCTGCGCCTGGCCGATGAACTGGTCCAGGCGCTGCGGCCTGAGCGACGCCTCGGCCGCGTCGGCGCTCGCGGCGCCCGTATCGACGAGGCGCTCTTTGGGCTCGCTCACGCACCCAGCTCCTGAAGTCCGGCGCGAATCAGGGTTTCAATGGCAGCATCCGCCCCGAGCTCGCGGCTGGCGCTGGCGATCGCCCCGTAGGCCTCGGTCCGCCGGTAGCCGAGGTTGACCAGGGCCGAGATCGCGTCCGCCGCCGGTCCCGAGGTGGCAGCATCGCCGGGCGCGCCTTCGCTCGCGACGGGAGCCGGAAAGGCCGCGGCGAGCGCCGCCATGCCGGCCTTGTCGCGAAGCTCGTTCAGCATCCGTTGCGCCAGCTTCGGGCCGACGCCGGGGGCGCGGGTGAGCTCGGCTCGGTCGCCGGCAGCGATGGCCCGGGCGAGCGCTGCGGGCGGAAGCACGCCAAGGACGGCGAGCGCCATGCGACTGCCCACCCCCTGCACCGTGGTGAGCAGCCGGAACCAGTCGCGCTCGGCCCGCTCGAGAAAGCCGTAGAGGTGGATGTAGTCCTCGCGGACGTGGGTCTCGACCAGTAGGCTCACCGCTTGGCTTGTGGCAGGCAGACGGCCGAGCGTCTGGCCCGAGCAGAACACCATGTAGCCGACGCCGCCGATGTCGACGACGGCCCAGTCGTCGCCTTGCGAATCGAGGATCCCGGTGAGCTTGGCGATCACGGCGGCGTGCCCGTCCCGGCCGCCACGTCGGTGCGGTCCCGCGCCCAGCGCCGCTGGGTCTCGGTATGGTGCGCGTGGCAGATCGCCGCGGCCAGCGCGTCGGCGGCGTCCACCGCCGCGATCCTAGCGTCCGGCAGCAGCGTGCGCACCATCATCATCACCTGCTCCTTGGTCGCGTGGCCGACGCCGACCACCGCCTTCTTGATCTGGTTGGCGCCGTACTCGTAGACGGCAACCCCGGCAAGCGCCGGGGCGAGCAGGACGACGCCGCGCGCCTGGCCCAGCGTCAACGTGGTCGTCGGGTTCTTGTTGACGAAGGTCTCCTCCACCGCCGCCTCGTCGGGCGCATGGGCCTCCAGCACCCCGGCCAGGCCCTCGTGAAGCTCGACCAGACGGTCGGCCATGGGGCGACGGTGATCGGCGCACACCACCCCGTCGGCGACGTGGCAGAGCCGATTGCCGACGATATCGATGACGCCCCAGCCGGTGTTGCGCAGGCCCGGATCGAGCCCCAAGATCCGCATGTTCGCTTCCCCCTTGGCTCCGGTCAGGCGCTCAGGCGCTCCATGACCTCGTCGGGGATCTCGTAGTTGGCGGCGATGTGCTGGACATCGTCGGAATCCTCGAGAACCTCGAGAAGCCTCAGCAGCGTGTCCGCGGCCCCCTCGTCGGGCGCCACCGTGCTCTGCGGGCGCCAGTCGAGCCTGGCGCTCACCGGCGGCCCGAAGTGGGCCTCGAGCGCCTCCGCGAGCGCCGCCAGGTCGCCGGGTGCGCAGCGCACCTCGTGCCCGCGCTCGCCGCTCTCGACGTCCTCGGCCCCAGCCTCCAGGGCCGCCTCGAACATGTCCTCGGCAGTGGCCGCGTCCGGCGCGTAGGCGACCTTGCCGGCGCGCTCGAACAGAAAGGCCACCGAGTTGGTCTCGCCGAGGCTGCCGCCGTGCTTGCTGAAGGCCGCACGCACCTCGGCGGCGGTGCGGTTGCGGTTGTCGGTTAGCGCCTCGACGATGATGGCCACGCCGCCGGGCCCGTAGCCCTCGTATCTGATCTCCTCGAAATTGGCCTCGTCGCCGCCGCCGGCCGCCTTTTTGATCGCGCGCTCGATGGTATCCTTGGGCATGTTGGCGGCGCGCGCCGCCTGCACCGCGCTCCTCAAGCGCGGGTTGGCGGCCACGTCGGCGCTGACCCGCGCCGCCACCGTGATCTCGCGGATCAGCCGGGAGAACTGCCTGGCACGCTTGGCGTCCTGCGCGCCCTTTCGGTACATGATGTTCTTGAACTGCGAGTGTCCGGCCATCGGCTCCGCTTCCACCGCACCCAACGTGCTGGGCCTGTCCGCGGTGCTTATACCATATCTGGTAGGACAACGCACGACCCAGGGCTATGCGCTAATCGACCAATATGGCAATATTTTGACGCCCGGCGCCAGGTGCCGCCGGCTCAAGCGGGAAAGGCCGGGCTGAGCCGTCCGCCGAGGCGCACCGGCTCGGCCCGCCGGGCGAGGCCGGTGGCGCCATCGGTCACCACGAACAGGCCTGAGAGCGTCGCCTTCCCGGTCGCCGGCTCGAGGCGTCCCAGCGGCGCCTTGCTGGTGAAACGCTCGATGGCGGCCTCCTTCCGCATGCCAATGACCGAGTCGTAGTCCCCGCACATGCCGACATCAGTCTGATAGGCGGTTCCCCCCGGCAACACGCGCACGTCTGCGGTCGGCACGTGCGAGTGGGTCCCCACCACCAGCGAGGCGCGGCCGTCGAGGTAATGCCCCATGGCCATCTTCTCGCTGGTCGCCTCGCCGTGGAAATCGACGATCACCGCATGCGCTCCGCTATCCAACCCCTTGCCCGCGAGCACCAGATCGACGCGCGCAAAGGGGTCCTCAAGCGGGTCCATGAACAGCCGCGCCATCAGATTGATCACCAGCACCCGCCTGTTGCCCGCCACCGAATAGGTCCCGACGCCGCGCCCGGGCGAGGTCGCGGGGTAATTGGCGGGGCGCAGCAGCCGGGGATCGTCGTCGATGGTGTCGATGATCTCGCGCTGGTCCCAGACGTGATTGCCGGTCGTGATAACGTCGGCACCAGCCGCGTAGAGGTCGCAGCAGATCTTGTCGGTGATGCCGAAGCCGTGGGCGGCGTTCTCGCCGTTGACCACGACGAAGTCGAGCGCCAGGCGGGCGCGGAGCTCCGGCAGGTGCTCGCGCACCACCCGGCGCCCAGCGCGGCCGACCACGTCACCCAAGAACAGGATTCGCATCAGTCGCCGTCCCCACGGCGCGCGCCAGGCGCGCACTGGCGGGCGCCCTCCTCAGTCACCACCCAGTCCAGTGGCTCGTCGCCATCGCCGGCGGGCAGATCGGGGAACTCCTGCGCGGCGAAGGCCACCCCGACCGTGGTCACCGCCCCCCGGGCGCGCAAGCGCGCCAGCGTCGTGTCGTAATAGCCGGCGCCGTAGCCGATCCGGCGCCCGGCGATATCGAAGGCGAGTAGCGGCACGATCACCAGCGAGGGCACGATCTCGGCGCACTCGGGCACGGGCTCGAAGGTCCCCTTGGGTCCGGGCTTGAGCGCGTCTCCCAGGCGCCAACGCCTGAAGGTGAGCGGCCGGCCGCGCCCCGCGACCACCGGCAGCGCGCAGAGGCAGCCGCGCCCGTCGAGCGCGCCCATCAGCGGCTCGACGTCGATTTCGTCGCCGATCGGCCAGAAACCGGAGACCGGCGTTCCCGGTTGCGGGTCGAAGGCGGCAAGGAAATGGTCGCGGACGCGCTCGGCCACCGGCTCGCCGCGCTCCGCCACGGCCGCCGCCCGGGCGGCGCGCCGGCGGACCAGGGCCTCGGTGCGGAGCCGCTGCTTGGCGTCATTCAGGTCCGAGGTTGAGGGCATCGGCGAATCGGGAGGAGCCTTGGAAGGAGATCGGCAGAGACCGAGAAGGCGCGGAGCCGCACCGGCCGTCGGCGTTATATGAGTCCTCTATGGTCAACCGGCCAGGTGGGCGCCATGATACCGAAACCAAGGCTCCGGCAGAGACAGCTCCCTAGAGGAGTTTTAGCCACAGGGACATCGAACCCCTGACGAGCCGGGCAGCCCCGACACCCCCATTGTACCAGATTTGCCTACGACCAGATTTACCTAAGATCGGCCGAGGCGGACCGCAATATCCTCGATGCGCCCGGCGAGAGTCTCGATGGCCGTGGCCACCGCCTCCTCCTCGGCCACGCGCGCCGCGATGCCTTCATCGCGCCTCAGCACCTGGCGCAGCGAATCGACCTGCTGGCACGTCTCATGGAGCTCGTCCACCAAGAGCAGGCTCGCCATCACCAACAGCCGCGCCTCGCCGACCTGGCCGACCGCCGCGCGCAGCTCGTCGACGCGCTTGTTCACCTCGGCCGCGAGGTCGACCAGGTGCTCCTCCTGTCCGCTATCGCAGGAGATCGGATAATGCTGCTGGTTGATGGTAACGGTAACCTGAGCCATGGCCTTTTCGCCGGCGTCCCTCGCTCACTCGCCGAGCACGCGCTTGAGCCGGCCTATGGTGGCGTCCAGCCGAGCGGAGACGCTCTCCGTGGCCTCGCGAAGGGAGGCGTAGGCCTCGCGGGCCGAGCGCAGATCTTCCTCCAAGTGCGCCACCTCGTCGCGGTCGCTGCCGGCGAGTTCGTTTCGCGCTTCCACCACCTGCGAGAGGCGCATCACGGCTTGATCGAGCCGCTCACAGGCCGCCCTCACCCGCGTCATCCACCTTCACCCGGCTCAAATTTGCCACATCTCCGCGGCTGACCGCGGCCCCGGAGAATGCACACATGTTGGCGTGAGCGTCAACAGAAGGACGGCGATAATGACGGTTGACGAGGGGCGCGGGTGGGAGCATTTTGCCGCCGTTCGCACCCCGCGTCGTCGGGCGTGGGGTTCGTGCCGCCAGTTCGCTTTCCGAGCCCGAGAGGCCCCTCATGACGCCTCCCAGCACCTCGGCCCGCACCCCCCCGTCGACCGCGGGCGCCCACGATCACGCACGCATGGCCAACGCCATCCGCTTCCTCGCGATAGATGCGGTGGAGGCGGCAAAATCGGGCCATCCCGGCATGCCCATGGGCATGGCGGACGTGGCCACCGTGCTGTTCACCGGGGCCATGACGTACGATGCCTCCGATCCGCGCTGGCCCGACCGCGACCGTTTCGTGCTCTCGGCCGGGCACGGCTCGATGCTGCTCTACGCCCTCCTCTACCTCACCGGGTACGAGGACATGACCATCGACGAGATCCGCAACTTCCGCCAGCTCAACAGCCGCACCCCGGGCCACCCCGAGATCGAGGCCCATGCCGGCATCGAGACCACCACCGGCCCCCTGGGCCAGGGCTTCGCCAGCGCGGTCGGCATGGCGCTGGCCGAGCGGATGCTGGCGGCCCGGTTCGGACCCGAGCTCGTCGATCACCACACCTTCGTGATCGCCAGCGACGGCGATCTGATGGAAGGGGTGAGCCACGAGGCCGCTTCTCTGGCCGGCCATCTCGGACTCGCCAAGTTGATCGTGCTCTACGACGACAACCGCATCTCCATCGACGGCTCGACCGCGCTGACGCTCTCCGACGACGTCGCCGCCCGCTTCGCGGCCTACGGCTGGGAGACCGCCGCGGCCGACGGCCACGATCCCGACGCGGTACGCGGCGCCATCGAGGCCGCCAAGGCGAGCGACCGGCCCTCGCTGATTGCGTGTCGCACGGTTATCGGTTTCGGCGCGCCCAACCTGGCCGGCTCGGAGGCTACCCACGGCGCGCCGCTCGGCGAGGCCGAGGTGCAGGCGACCCGCGAGGCGCTGGGTTGGAACCAGCCCCCCTTCGAGGTGCCCGACGACGTGCTCGCCGCTTGGCGCGAGGCGGGCCGGGCGGGCTCGCAAGCGCGCCAGGCATGGTCCGAACGGCTCGGCGCATCGGCCGTGCGCGCGGAGTTCGAGCGCTCGCTCGCTGGCGATCTCCCGGCGGACTTCCACGGCGTCATCGAGGGAATCAGAGACGCCTTCGCCTCCGACAGGCCGGGCTTGGCCACGCGCCAAGCCTCCCAGAAAGTGCTGGAGGCGCTCTTGCCATCGGTTCCCGAGCTGATCGGCGGCTCGGCCGATCTTTCGGGCTCCACCGGCACCTTCGTCAAGGGCACGGCCATCGTCGGGCCGGGTGCGTTCGCCGGGCGCTACGTCCACTACGGGGTGCGCGAGCACGCCATGGCGGCGACCATGAACGGCATGGCGCTGCACGGCGGCTTCATCCCCTATGGCGGCACCTTCCTCGTCTTCAGCGACTACATGCGCCCGTCGATCCGGCTCGCCGCGCTCACGGGCCAGCGGGTGATCCACGTGCTCACCCATGATTCCATCGGGCTCGGCGAGGACGGACCCACGCACCAGCCGATCGAGCACTTGGCCAGCCTACGGGCGATGCCGAACCTCTTCGTCCTGCGCCCAGCGGACCCGGTGGAGACCGCCGAGTGCTGGACGCTGGCGCTCGCGCGCAGCGAGGGGCCGAGCGCGCTCGTGCTGACCCGCCAGAAGGTGCCGGCGCTGCGCACGGAAGCGGGCGGCAAGAACCGCTCGGCCCGCGGCGCCTACGTGCTGGCCGAGGCGGTGGGCAAGCGCCGCGCCACCCTCCTGGCCTCGGGCTCCGAGGTCGGACTCGCCATGGCCGCGCGCGAACGGCTTCAGGCCGACGGCATCGGCACCGCCGTCGTCTCCATGCCCTGCTGGGAGCTGTTCGAGGCAGAAACCCCCGCCTATCGCGACGCGGTGCTCGGGCCGGCGGGTGCGCGCGTCGCCATCGAAGCTGCCGTGACCTTCGGCTGGGAGCGCCATGTCGGCGAGCGCGGCCGCATCGTCGGCCTCACCGGGTTCGGCGCCTCAGCCCCGGCAGGCGAGCTCTTCGCCCATTTCGGACTTACCCCCGATGCGGTGGTGACCGCGGTGAAGGAGCAATTGTGATTGGAAAGGCCCGGACAAGGCCGCTGACCGGCCTTATATTCGGTAAGTTCTGTTTGGGCATCTCTGTCGGCACTCAGCCGATCGGGCGGACCCGGCGGCGAATCGGGGGGAACGGGTGACCCTGCCGCCCCAGCGCCCGTCCCGTCATGTACACCTCACCAGCGTTCGGGAGAACAGGAGATGGCACTCAAGGTTTTTATCAACGGGTTCGGCCGCATCGGCCGGCTGGTCCTGCGCGCGATCACCGAGAGCCGCCACAATGACATCGAGGTGGTCGGCCTCAACGACCTCGGCCCGGTCGAAACCAATGCCCATCTGTTCAAATACGATTCCGTGCATGGCCGCTATCCGGGCGAGGTCAGGGTCGACGGCGAAACCATCGACGTCGGCACCGGCCCGATCACGGTGACCGCTATCCCTAAGCCGGCCAAGCTGCCGCTCAAGGACCTCGGCGCCGAGATCGCGCTCGAATGCTCGGGCCGCTTCAACAGCCGCGACGCCGCGGCGCAGCTCCTCGAGGCCGGCGCCAAGAAGGTGCTGGTCTCGGCACCGGCCAAAGGCGCCGACTTCACCGTGGTGTACGGGGTCAACCACGACGGACTCACGTCGGACCACACCGTCGTCTCGAACGCGTCCTGCACCACCAACTGCCTCGCTCCGGTGGCCGACGTGCTGCACAAGACGTTCGGCATCGAGCGCGGCTTCATGACCACGATCCACGCCTATACTGCGGATCAACGCCTGCAGGACGCGCTGCACAAGGACCTCAGGCGCGCCCGCGCGGCGGCGCTGTCGATGATCCCGACCTCGACCGGGGCGGCGCGCGCCGTCGGCCTAGTGTTGCCGGAACTGGCCGGAAAGCTCGACG
>PVBE010045067.1_pt1 | contig 16892 bp, 15 predicted proteins | sample 1631181 | NCBI WGS metagenome assembly PVBE01 (sample SAMN08397723, study PRJNA350692) | Marine metagenome, whole genome shotgun sequencing project. | isolation source: water | place: Pacific Ocean | collected 2012-04 | reverse complement strand
TGGGAGCGTTCAAGCTGGCTGCATTCCTGTTGTTCCTCATCCCGTGGCTGGTTCTGCGGTTTTCGAGGAATTAAGTTTTACTCTCTTCTGTATCAGTCGCCGGTCGCCCCGTTTTTTGACATGACTGCGTGTGCCGTAGCCCGAACAACTATGTAGCATCGAACCCGTGAAGATTGTGGCGTGAGGCCGAGGAAACCGGTTCCGACGTGGCCGTGGCGGGCGGGGGAGATTTGCGCCAGCTGCGGCTAGTTCGCCCTTCGGCGGGTGAAGATGCGTGACAGCCAGTGGTTCAGCCGGCCGGCGGGCGAACGCTGGCAGATGAAGGCGTCCATTAACTTGCGGTTGCCGGAGCAGAACTTCTGCTTGTACTCGTGGCCGCCCTGCATGAAGTCGAACTCGGTGCAGCCCTCGCTCATTGCTCGCTCAATGTTGTACAGCATGAGCTGCCTGCCAGGGGCGTACTTTTGGTAGTCCGGCAGGTAGGCGACATGAAAAAAACCGTAGCTGCTTCCCTGCCGAATGGCGATCTCGAACGCGATGGCCATTTGGTTGACACGCAGTGCGGTGATCTCCGCTTGGCCAAGCGCCATCAGCTTCGGCAGCAGTTCGTTAAAGAAATCGCCAGACCCGGCCTTGGTAAGGTGTCCCAACTGCTCCCGGCCCTTCCAACTCACTTTCTCGATGGAGCGCATCTCAACATCGAACCGAAGCAAGTCCTCCGGCGTGCGGTAGGTGACGTGTTCAACCGGGCCAAGTTGTTCGAGCAGACGCAGTCGCCGGCGACAGTCCCGGTGCGTTTTGCTGCGGACGACGTCCGTGAGGTAGCCATTGAATCCTGCTTGGGCAGCGAGATCAACGAAGTAGTTGGGCGCGCGGTGGTGGATGCCGGTCAGGTTGGGAAATCGTTGCAGTGCCGGCTCGAGGTGTTCGCAAACCAAGCGCTCGTTGAGTAGCGGAATCCAGATGAAGCGGTAATCGCCAAGCAGTTGGCCAAGCGCTTCAAAAACCGTCCGGAGCAGCGACTCGTCGGGTCGGATTACAAGGGGCTCGAGGCAGTCGGCGATGTCGGAAAGGCCCACCCAAAGGCCCCGCCCACCGATCGCCGGGTACTCGAAAAAAGGCCAGGTGGCGACAAGACAGTTGTCAGCGTCGCGCACGATGAGCGTCACGGGGAACATCCGGCCACCGCGGTGATTGAGCCAGGTGAATACCCATTCGGCGGAAAAAAAAGGGTTTGGCGACTCGGCCTGGTTGAACAGTCTGCGCCACTCGTCCTCCAACGCCTCGAGGGGATTGAAACCGTGCAGGACTTGTGCGGTGTACCGCATGGGGGGGGTGCTTGGCCAAGCACCGGGTTATTTCGACTTGCTGAGGATGCGCCCGATAAGGCGGTTCGCGTAGTTGCGCATTCGTGAATTGGCCTTTGGATCTGTGCGCGCCAGTTTGCCGATGGCCTCCCGATGCGGTGAGGTGTCCTCGCCGATGACGTCAAGCGCGTTGAGGGCAAGCATCGAGAGGGCGATGCCGTTTTCGGCCGGGTCTGCGTACTGCATCAACAGTTCGGCAGCTCGTTCGCCTTCACCCTTGTTGCCGTAACGGCCAAGTGCCTCGGCGGCGATGATGCGGACGCTGGGCGACTCGTCGCCGAGCGCAGCGACCAGCGCTTCGCGCCCCTTGCGGACGCCGTCTTTACCGCGAATGAGGTAGCCCATTGCGGCCCAGTAACGCACAGCGCTGTCGCCGCTTTTTGTGAGTTCTGCCAGTTTTTCGCTGTTTTTTTTGCCCTTGCGCGATGCGACGTTGGCGGCTTGGTACACGGCGTCAAAATCGTAGCGACTGTCGTTGTGGCCCATCTCGTACGGAGATTCATTCCCGGCGCGAGAATGAATCTCGGCTTCCGGGAGGAACCCGATGTCGCGCACATCCTTGGCCCAGTTACGGTGGGCTTTGCGCAGGTGCTTGATGATCTCCAAGTGGTCCTTTGACTTGGCGAGGTTGTGAACTTCATCAGGATCGGTCTTGAGGTCGTACAACTCCTCCGCCGCTTTGGTTTGCCAAAAAACCGACTGTGCGGCGTTGAGTTTTCCGGCATGATAGAGGTCGTGCCAAACACGCGTCGTGGGAGTTTGGAACATGTAATCGAGGTATTGCCCGTACGGTTTGTGCGGCATGTAGTTGCGGATGTAAACAAACCGACCGTCGAACACCGTGCGCACCATGTCGTAGCGCTCATCCATCCGGCCGCGAAAACCAAAGCTGAATTTTTGCGCCGGAGCCGTATGCTGCCCCATGAACGCATGGCCCTGCATATGGGCGGGCGCCTTTGCCCCGGCGATGCTGAGCAGGGTGGGGGCGAGGTCGATGAAGCCGACAAGTCGATCAGTGCTGCCGCCCATTGTGTACTCCGTCGGAGCGAGGTGCTTGAATTTCTCCGGCACGTGGATGATCAGTGGCACGTTCAGTCCGGAAAAGTAGGGCCATCGTTTGCTGCGCGGCATGCCGGAGCCGTGGTCGCCGTAGTAGAAAACAATCGTATCATCGGCCAATCCGGCTTCCTCGAGCTGCTTGAGGTTTTTGCCGACGAGCTTGTCCATCATTGTGATGCGGTCGTGGTACTGCGCCCAGTCCTTGCGCACCTCCGGTGTGTCGGGGTGGTAGGCCGGGATGCGAACCTTGGCCGGATCGTGGATGCGATCCGTCGGGTTGATCTTGTTCCGGATCTGACTCTCGTGGCTGATTGTGTGGTTGAAGATGGCAAAGAACGGCTTGCCGTCGGGTCGGTTTTTCCAGTGTGCCTTTCGGCCGCTCTCGTCCCAGATTTGGCCAACTTTCTCGAGATTGTAATCCTCCTTGGAATTGTTGGTGCAGTAGTAGCCGAGTTCGCGCAGGTAAACGGGGTACATTTTGATGTCGGTCGGCAGGCGGGTCATGCTGCGCATGTGCTCGGCGCCGGTGGCAGGCGGGTAAATGCCGGAGATGATTGTGGTCCGAGCCGGGGCGCATACGGGTGCGGTGGAACTGGCCCGGGTGTAGCGCAGGCTGCGCTTGGCCAAGTTGTCAAGGTGCGGTGTGAGTGCGTATGAGTCGCCGTAGCAGCCAAGGTGCGGCCCGTTGTCCTCGCTCGTGATCCAGAGGATGTTGGGCAGTACCCGCTCCGCCCGCGCCTGACCAAGCCCACAGGCGGCTAAGGCGGCGAACCAAAAGAAATCTCGACAGATTTTGAAGAGGATTGACATCGGCGGTATTAAACCACTAACGCCCATCGGAGGCAACCGCACAGTGCTCACGGCCAAGCGTTGTGCGGGTTGCAATGTTCTGAATAGCACGGTAGCTTCGGGCGTACCGTAACGACGATGCAGCATCACGGGCCAAGGTTGAGTGATCATTTTTTTACGCGGCGCGAGTTTCTCTCCCGTTGCGGTATAGGCATGGGGGGCTTGGCTCTTGGGTCGATGCTTCCCAATGCCGCCTGCGCGGCAGTGTCATCGACGCTTTCGGTCAAGCAGTCGCACTTCGCTCCCAAGGCCAAGCGGGTGATCCATATTTTTCTCAACGGTGGCCCCTCGCACGTCGATACGTTTGACCCGAAGCCGTCGCTGCAAAAATACGCCGGGAAGCTTCTTCCGATGAACAATTTGCGGACAGAGCGAAAAACCGGGGCGGCGTTTCCGAGTCCGTACAAATTCCGGCAGCACGGCCAAAGTGGCACGGAGGTCAGCGAGATTTTCCCTCACACGGCGGAATGCATCGACGACATTGCGGTGATCCGCTCGATGCACGCCGACGTGCCCAATCACGAACCATCGCTCATGCTGATGAATTGTGGCGAGGCACGGCTCATTCGCCCAAGCGTGGGCTCATGGGTGACGTACGGACTCGGCAGCGAAAACCAGAATCTGCCCGGTTTCATCGTCATGTGCCCAGGGGGCTACCCGATTCAGGAGTCGCAAAACTGGCAGTCCGGTTTCCTCCCCGGCATTTACCAGGGCACGCACATCGACACGCGGCACACGTCTGTCGAGAAGCTCATCCAGCACATCAAGAATCGCGGGCTATCGCTCAGCGAGCAGCGGCGGCAACTTGATTTTATCCAGTCGCTTAATCGCCGGCATGCGGACAAGCGGCAGAAGGACGCACAACTTGAGGCACGAATCCAGTCGTTCGAACTCGCGTACCGAATGCAGATGCAGGCAAGCGACGCGTTTGATATCAACCGCGAGCCGGAGCATATCCGCGATTTGTACGGTGAGGGGACACAGGCGCGGCAGTTGCTTATTGCGCGGCGTTTACTCGAGCGTGGTGTGCGGTTTGTACAGGTGTGGCACGGTTCCGGCCAACCGTGGGACAATCACGACGATATCGAGGTGAACCACCGGAATCTGGCCAAGCAGTGTGACCAGGGAATTGGCGCGTTGCTAAAAGATCTCAAGCAACGCGGAATGCTAGACGAGACGCTTGTGCTGTTTGGTGGTGAGTTTGGCCGGACGCCGACGGTCGAGATGCCGACGCCCGGTTCCAACGCGGGCAAGATCAACGGTCGCGACCACAATCACCATGGTTTTACCATGTGGATGGCAGGCGGCGGGGCGAAGGGCGGGAGCGTGTACGGTGCAACGGATGAGTTTGGTTTTCGGGCAGAAGTGGATCGAATGCATGTGCACGATCTGCACGCCACGATGTTGGCGATGCTGGGTTTCAATCACGAGAAATTCACTTACCGCCAATCGGGATTGGATTTCCGCCTGACCGGTGTCGCGGGCAAGGTCGTCCACGACTTGATTGCTTAGCCCCACAACTGGCGGTCCAGCGTCCGGTACTGGAGGGTCTCGGAGAGGTGCTCAGAGTTGATGACGTCCGCGTCGGCGAGGTCGGCGATGGTGCGGCTGACTTTCAAAATCCGATCGTACGCACGCGCGCTCAGGTTCAATTCGTCCATGGCCATTCGCAGCAGGTTTTTCGGTTCGTCGGCAAGTTGGCAATATTGCTTGATGTCGCGGGCCTGCATGCGGGCGTTGCACGTGACGCTGGTGTCGCCGAAACGCTGTCCCTGCCGCTCGCTCGCAGCGACCACTCGCTCGCGGATGCTGGCTGATGGTTCCCCGTCGCGTTTGGCTGTGATTTCCTGAAACTTCACTTGTGGCACCTCGACGTGCAGGTCGACCCGATCGAGCAACGGGCCGCTGATCCGGCCGAGGTAGTTTTGGATCTCTCGCGGCGAACTGCTCGATTCGCCCGGCATTTTGCCGTCCGGCGTGGGATTCATCGCCGCGATGAGCATGAACGCAGACGGGAACGTCATCGAGCCGGCGGCGCGCGAGATGGTCACGCTGCCTTCCTCGAGCGGTTGGCGCATAGTCTCGAGCACGTTGCGCTTGAACTCCGGCAGTTCATCGAGAAACAACACGCCGTTGTGCGCCAGCGAGATTTCACCGGGTGTGGGGTTGATGTTGCCGCCGAGAAGGCCGGCGTCGCTGACAGTGTGGTGCGGCGCGCGGAAGGGTCGCTGCGTGATGAGTGCCTGGCCGGGTTGCAACTGACCGACGATGCTGTGGACGCGGGTGACCTCGAGAGCCTCTTCAAGTTTGAGCGGCGGGAGGATGCCGGGGAGCCGCTTGGCTAGCATTGACTTGCCGGTGCCGGGCGGGCCGATCATCAGTACGTTGTGGCCCCCAGCAGCAGCGATCTCGAGGGCGCGCTTGACCGATTCCTGTCCCTTCACGTCGGCAAAGTCCGGCCCGTCGATGTCCTGCACAGCGAACAGGTTGGCCAAGTCAACTTGCTTGGGCTCGATCGTCTCGCGGCCCTCGAGAAATGCGGCGGCTTCTCGCAGATTCGCGACGGGATAAACGTTCAGACCATCGACAACGGCGGCCTCGGCGGCGTTGTCGCTTGGCACCATAATGCCGTCCATGCCAATCGCGCGCGCCTTGAGTGCGATCGGCAGCACGCCTTTCACTCGCCGCACGGCGCCGGTTAGCGCCAGTTCGCCGACCATCATGATGCGCTCGAGTTGGTTCGACTCAAGCTGCTCGCTGGCGGCGAGCATGCCGATACCGATGGAGAGGTCGAAGCTTGGCCCTTCTTTTCGAATGTCGGCTGGAGCGAGGTTGATGGTGATGCGGCCCAGCGGCATCTTGAAACCGGAGTTGGTGAGGGCGGTGGTAACGCGGTCGCGCGACTCGCGCACGGCGGCATCCGGTAGCCCGACGATAACGACGAGCGTCTCGCCGTAGCCGTCGTTGACCTCGACCTCGACCGCGTGAGCAGCGATTCCCTGGACGGCGGCGCAATGGATCTTGGCTAACATGACTTGGTTTTGCGGACGACGCGTTCCGCAAATCGCGATTTATTGATGACGTTCAACCTGTGGAGTCCGTTGGCGATTTTTTCCTGTTCGTCGAACGCCTCGAGCTTAAAGAGGAACTGAGTGCCCTCGGAGCGTAGCATCCGGGCGCGACAGGTGACGGCTTGGCCAAGTGGCGTGGGTGCGAGGTGCTCGATATCGATCACGGTACCGACGGTACTCTCAGTAGGATCGAGGTGGGGGAGCATCGTGTCACGGGCGGAGTGCTCCATGAACCAGATTAGCCAAGGAGTGGAGAGTACTGTCGGCATATCGTCTCCGGCGAAGTCGATGGCGTGTTTGGCTTCGACGACAAACTGGAGTTCCGCGTTCTGGCCAGGTCTGGGGCGGGATTTCATGGAGTAACTTGCTTGGCTTATTGTCAGGCGGGCCTATCTAAACCAAAACCGCTTACTAGTCCAAGCGCTTGGCATGCAAAATTCTTCTTTTCAAACCTTAGTTGGGTGGGTTGGATTGCCTCTGCCGGGTCGTTTTGGCTTGGGTAATTGCTCAATGGCCATGAAACAGGTTGAGTTGAAGTGAAAAGTCGCAGTTGGGTTTGCGATGACGGCCATCAGCGGTTTCGTTAATTTGTAGTTTTGTTAGTTGACCCCGGCGCCCAAATAAATGCCAACATATCACGACTGTATGTCGAACTGCGGCCGATTGCTTGTCGCATGCTATCTTTTAATTCAAATCCGAGACAATTTGTACCGATGAAATTCCTTCCTTCAGCTATATTCGCTATTAACAACAGCGGTTCTTCGAGTCGGCAAAATGTCCGACAGTTGCTGAAGCTTGTCCTGATTGTCTTGGCTTTCATCTTGAGTTCGAGTGTCGTGTTTCATTGGATTGCAGAGTATGAAAATATGACAAAGGACAACTATGGTAGCAAAATCCAGTGGTACGACGGCTTTTATTGGACCATGGTCACCATGTCCACGCTTGGTTACGGGGACATTACTTTTAGTTCGGCACTGGGCAAGTTTTATTCTTTAGGAGTTATGCTCTTTGGCATGCTTTCCATGTTCATTATTCTCCCTTTTGCTTTCATTCGGTTTGCCTATGAACCCTGGGTGGAGGCTCAGAACATCTCGCGCACACCCCGTAAACTGTCGGAAGAAACAACAGATCATGTGATCCTGACCAACTACGATCAGGTGAGCCGGGCACTTATTGTTAAGCTTGAACAGTACGATATTTCATATGTGCTAATCGTTCCCGACAAGGGCGAAGCGTTGCGCCTGCATGACCAAGGGGTCTCAGTTGCCGTAGGAGATTTGGACGACCCAGAAGTCTACAACAATGTTCAGGTAGAGAATTGTGCGATGGTAGTGGCCACAGGCAAGGATGAGGCCAACGCCAACATCGCCTTCACTGTGCGCGAATTGGTGGACAACCGGGTGCGGGTGGTGACCTTGGCTAAGTCGGAGGCGTCGGTTGATATTCTTGAGTTGTCCGGTAGCCGAAATGTCATTCGGTTAGGCGAGATGATGGGGCAGTTCCTGGCGCGCCGCATCATAGGCAGTGATGCGCTGGCGCATGTCATCGGGCATTTTGGAGAGTTACTGATCGCTGAGGCTATGGTCGCCGGTACGCCCATTGTCGGCAAGACCTTGGCCGAGTGTAATTTCCGAGAGCTGATCAACACCAGCGTCATTGGAGTTTGGGATCGGGGTAAATACGTCCCGGCAGGCCCCAATACCCGGATCACTGAAAGCACAGTGCTTGTGCTCGCAGGATCCAAGGATACGATCCAAAAATACAATGAGGTATTCTGCATCTATCATACTGAGGACTCACACGTTGTGATTATCGGCGGTGGCAGGGTGGGGCGTGCAACGGCAAGGGCATTGGCCAAGCGCGGTCTCAAGTATAAAATTGTCGAGGAAATGCCGGAGAGGGTTCGTAATGACAAGTATTACGTTCAAGGTAGCGCCGCGCGGATCGAGGTTCTAGAGGCGGCCAAAATTAGAGAGGCTTCCACAGCGGTAATCACAACCAGTCTTGATGATACCAATGTCTATCTTACGATTTATTGCCGTCAGCTTTGCCCTGAAATTCAGATCATTAGCAGGGCCAATACGGATCGAAATGTCAGCACTCTGCATCGCGCTGGAGCCGACTTTGTTGGTTCCTACGCTTCCATGGGGGGCAATATTATTTTCAATCTACTTAAGCGCAGCGATATCCTTATGGTGGCTGAGGGGCTGAACATTTTTCAAATCAAGTTGCCTGCGGCTCTCGCTGGTCAGTCGCTGGTAGAGTCGGAGATTCGGCAGCGCACTGGCTGCAGCGTAATCGCCATCCAGCGAGAAATTGATGAACGCAGCAAGTACTTGACCCACCTGAACCCAACGGATGAACTGCAGCCTGACGACGAGTTAGTAATCATAGGAGATATCGAGTCCGAGGAATCTTTCATCAAGACTTTCGTCAGTTCCTAGAACTCTTCATCTGAATTTAACAAAGCGCATTGTGAATGAATATAAATTAGTTGCTTTGATTGGGGAATTGCTTACGAATTAACATTTTCAATTTAATTCTGTTACGAAGCACTGCAATAAAGGCATGTAAGCCTAGTGAGTTTTACTAGTTTTCTGCCTCGACTTTATCTGCCGCCACTCGTAGTGGACTCGCGCGACTTGGCCCATGTAGCCCTGCGCTTCGTGCCCCTTCGCAGCTTTGGCGATGTAGTCAGTCGCCTTTTTGGAATTACCCTGCGCCTCAAAGTAGAGGCCAAGGTAGAGGTGGCCGTAGAATTGATTACGGACTAGGGCGTCTGGGATTGGGTCGCTGACCTTAATGGCGTCGAGTACCTGCTGCTCGGTGCCTTTGCCGGCGAACAGTGCGTGGATTTCCTTCAACGGCACACGTCGGTCGGATGTTATTTTGATAAACTGTTCCTGTGCCGCCTTCACGCCGTCAATCTTCGAAACGCACAGGTAGTGCCACACAGCATTCTCGACGTCCTGGGTGTTGACGGTTTGGTGCGATTCAAACTGTCTGCGACCGGCTTCGTATTTGCCGGTGTAGTAGTGAACAAGTCCACGTTGCCAGTGGAATGGTTCGCGGTTAGGTCTCATTTCAATGAACTTATCGAAGTCAGCCAATGAGTCGGTAAACTTGAGTTGAAAAAAACGCACGACCCCGCGTTGGTGGTACAGGTTGGCGTTGTTGGGTTCGATTTTTAACTTGGCGCTGTAGGCAGCTTCCTCTCTAGAGAAGGAGTTGGTTTTTTTTGCGGGTTGGCCAAGCGCGGTCATGGCTGTGCAGGCGAAGATGAGAATTGCTGTGATGTGGGGTCGAGCGGGACGGTTCACGGCGGGGATGCTGGCCAAGTTGTCCCAGCAAGACAAGTTTTCAAGAGCTTGGCCAAGCGCGGTTTGATCGGTAGCCTTGCGGCGATGTTTAAGGTCGTTATCACTGACTACGTCTTCCCTCCTGTTGAGCCGGAGGAGACTATTTTTGCTGGATTGGCAAAGGTAGAGTGCCTTCGGGCTCGATCGGTTGATGAGCTTAAAGGGCGAGTGGAGGATGCCGATGCGATCATCATTTTTCACGAGGTCTCACTGACTGCTGGGATAATCGACCGGCTTGACAAATGCCGGGTGATTGTCCGCGGCGGGGTGGGGTACGACGCGGTGGATTTTCGCCGAGCTGCCGAGCGGGGTATCCCGGTTTGCAACGTGCCGGACTACGGTGTGGACGAGGTGGCCGACCACGCGATCGGGATGATGATCGCCTGCAATCGGCGGTTTCTGCTGGTCGAGCGTGGCCTGAAGCGGTCTCTGGAGCCGTGGGACTGCCGAGTCGTGGAGCCGGTTCCGCGCCTAGCTGGGGCGACTCTTGGCATCGTTGGACTGGGACGGATTGGGCAAGCAACGGCCCAACGCGCCAAGGCAATGCGGATGCGGGTGATCGCACATGACCCGTATTTGCGTCCCGGCATCGAGAAGGTACTCGGGGTGGAGATGGTCAGTCTCGAGGAATTACTGGAGACGAGCGACGCGGTGTCACTGCACGTGCCGTTGACCGACGAGACGCAGCAGATGATCGACACCGACGCGCTTGGCAGGATGAAGCCAGGTGCGATTCTCGTGAACACCGCGCGTGGTGCGGTGGTGGACACGGCGGCTTTGGCGGCGGCGCTGCGCGCGGGCAAAATCGCCGGCGCGGGCGTGGACGTGCTCCCGGCGGAACCGGCCCGGGCCGCCGAGCCGCTGGTTCAGCTTTGGCGCGAAGCCGACGAGTTGAATGTCAATTTAATCCTGACGCCGCACACGGCGTTTTACTCGGTGGAGGGGCTGCTGGAGATGCGCACCAAGTCTGCTCAGGAGATCGTCCGGGCTTTGCGCGGAGAGAAACTGATAAACTGCGTGAACGCCAAGTGGCTACCAGAAGAAATGCGCGAGAGGGTTTTGATTGGGGCGCCCCCGACAGTCTGATACGCTGCGCCGCCGTGGGAATTGTCCTGTCACAACTGACAATCAGTGATCTGGCGACCGGCGCGGCGATCTGGATGTGCCTTGTGGCGCTACTCTCCTTTCACGAGTTTGGCCACGCCTGGGCGGCGCACAAGTGCGGCGACGACACGGCGCGGTTGATGGGTCGCATGACGATCAACCCGGTCGTGCACATCGACCCTATCGGCACGGTGCTGATTCCATGGGTGCTGATCCTGACGCCCATGCTCGGGGTCGATTTGCCTTTTTTGGTGTTTGGCTGGGCCAAGCCGGTTCCGGTGAACCCAAGTAATTATGACAGTCGGAAACGGGGCGACATTCTCGTCTCGATGGCCGGGCCAGCGGTGAACCTGGGTTTGGCTGTCCTGCTGATGGTGGTGTTGTCGATCGCGGGCGCCTGGCCGGAGAAGTTGGCAGTGCAACAGTTGTGGGAGAACCCAGCGGTCATGGTGGTTTTCCTCAGCCTGATACTTTGTTTTTTTAATCTGATTCCCGTCCCACCGTTGGATGGTTCGCACGTGTTGCGTCACATCATCGGGATGAGCGAGGAGACCTATATGCAGATCGCGCAGTACGGTTTCATCATCATACTTTTACTGATCAACTTCACCCCGGTTTTTCGTTTTGTCGCCCAAATCTCATTCGACACGATGGTTTTTGTTGCGACCAATCTCGGGATGAGCAAATGAAAAAAAAGCCGGAGAAAACGTTTGCGCAGCTCGGCTATCCCGGGCGATTGATTGCCGTGGAGGGGATCGACGGCTCCGGCAAATCGACGCAGCTTTACCTGCTCAAGCGCTGGCTGGAGTTGCAGGGACTCAAGGTGTTCTTCAGCGAGTGGAACTCGTCCGAGTTGGTCAAGAGCGCCACCCGCCGAGGAAAGGCCGAGCGGCTGCTCACGCCGACGACCTTCAGCCTGATCCACGCCACCGATTTTGCCGATCGCTACGAGCGCCAGCTCGTCCCTTTGCTTAAGGCCGGCTACATCGTGCTGTGCGACCGGTACAAGTTCACCGCGTTCGCGCGTGACACCGTGCGCGGCTGCTCGCCGGACTGGGTGCGGCGCATTTACAATTTTGCCGCGCTGCCTGATTTGACATTTTTTTTTAAGGCACCGCTCGGAGTCTCGCTGAATCGTATTTTGCAGGGGCGCCCGCAGCTCAAGTACCACGAGGCCGGGATGGACCTCGGCCTGTCGAGCGACATCGAGGAGAGTTTCAGGCTGTTTCAGGGTCGGTTGCTCAAGGTATACTCCGCGATGAAGAGTGAGTTTGGGCTGATCCAAATCAACGCCAATAAGCCGATTGAGAAACAGCAGGAGCAGGTGCGGCAGTGCCTGGCCAAGGCGATCGATCTTGGCCTGTACGAACTCGACAAACTGTCATGACGGCCAAGCGCAAACCCAGCAGCAGACGGAAGGCCACCTCGCGAGTGAAATCGCCGAAACCACTGGCCAAGCGCTTCATCGGGCATGCGCTGCCGGGGATCAAGCCGGGCGAGTTGACCGGCCGGTTGATCGTCATCGAGGGTGCCGATGGCTCGGGACGCTCGACGCAGATTCGGCGCTTGGTCGATTGGCTCGAGGCCAGTGGACACGCCACCACGCAGGTCGGGCTCAAGCGCTCGAACCTCGCCAGCGAGGAACTGGAGAGCGCTAAGAATGGGAACATCCTCAACCGCACGACGCTGAGTTTGTTTTACGCGACGGACTTCGCGGATCAACTGGAGAACATCATTATCCCGTCGCTGCGCGCTGGGGTTATCGTGCTGGCGGATCGGTACATTTACACGCTCATGGCGAGGGATATGGTGCGTGGACTCGACGCGGATTGGGTGAAGAGCCTCTACAGCATCGCCATCAAGCCAGACGCAGTGTTTTACCTCAAACTCCCGGCAGAGAAATTAATCCAGCGAAACATCATGAAAAACCAGACGCTTGACTACTGGGAGAGCGGCATGGATCTCGGACTGTCCCTGGACATGTTTGACAGCTTCCTTCAGTACCAGCAGTTGATGGCTGGTAAATTCGAAGAGTTTCGCAAATCTTGGGAATTTACCACTATTGACGCTGACCAATCGATGAACGCACTGAACCATGAATTGCGCCGCAACGTCGAGCATGCCCTAGGTTGAACGGTCGATCTGGTAATGGAGGAGTATTACATCGGAGTTGACCTTGGTGGGACAAAGATTCTCGCCGGCATTTTTGATGCTGAGCATCAATGCCTTGCGACAAAAAAAATCAAGACGAAGTCGGAGGAGGGTTACGATGCCGTATGCGGTAGGATCGTCCGAGCCGTCCAAGCTGCCGCTGAGTCGGCCGGCATCGATCCGACTAAGGTAAAAGGTGCAGGAATTGGCGCGCCTGGCTCTATCGGCAGCGACGAGTCTGCCGTGCTCTTTGCCCCTAACCTTGACTGGCGCGATGCCCCACTCAAGGCCGACCTCGAGGCGCAACTTGACTTTTCGGTTTGGCTGGGGAACGACTGCAATGTCGCGGCGAGCGGCATCCACCGGCTTGAACTCGAGGCTAAGCCGAATGACATGGTCAGCATCTTTCTCGGCACTGGCATCGGTGCAGGGATCATCACCAACGGCGTGTGCCTTACCGGAGCCACCTGTGCAGCTGGCGAGGTGGGACACATGGTGCTCGATCCCAACGGACCGCTCTGTGGTTGCGGCACACGCGGTTGCTTTGAGGCGCTCGCCAGTCGCACCGCCATTTTCAACAAAGTCAAGGCGGCTGTGAACGATGGTGGCGAGTTGACGCAATTAGTGGAGGCTGATGACGACTCCGTGACTCGCATTCGCAGCGGCAAACTTCGCCGCGCCATTGAGGCTGGCGACAAACTGGCCGTTCAGGTGCTTGACGAGACCTGTTTTTACACCGGCTTGGCCATCGCGAACCTGTGCAACATTCTCAACCCAGAAGTGGTCGCGCTGGGCGGTGGGCTCATCGAGCAGTTGCACCACGTAATGCTGCCGAAAATCCGAGATGCAGCTCTGGAGCGCATCATGCCCGGCGCGCGGCAGGTGCGCATTATGGCGACCACACTTGGTGATCACGCCGGCATCACAGGCGCTGCCATCCTTGCCCACGACCACGCTTGAATACCCCATGCGGCGCGGCGTCATCGACATCGGCACGAATTCGGTGAAACTGCTGATTGCCGACATCTGCAGCGGCGATATTTCGCCACACCTCGAAACCAGTCGACAAACACGTCTTGGTCAAGGTTTATACGATGGTGGAGAACTTCAGCCCGGACCCGTCCGGGTAACGGTTTCCGCCGTCTACGAGTTGCTTTCATTGGCCAAGCGGGACGGTTGCTGCGATACACGGATTATAGCCACTAGCGCTGTCCGGGAGGCGGTCAACTCGGGCGACTTGATCGGTGCTCTCTGCCAAACGGTGGAGGTGCTCAGCGGCGACGACGAGGCGCGGTTGGCCTTTGACGGCGTCATGTCCTGCTCGAGTTTGACCGGGACACCGGCACTCGTCCTCGATGTCGGTGGCGGCAGCACCGAGTTCATCGTCGGTGATCTGGGGGGGATGCGGTTTCACACAAGCCTGCCCCTTGGTTCGGTGCGCCTGATGGAGCGCCACCCTGTTTCCGATCCGCCTACCACCGGCGAACTGGAAAGCGTCCGGGCCTCGATCGACGGCAGTCTCGGCGAAGCGTCTTTGTCCTGCTTGTGCAGACACCTCAGAGCACTTGGCCGGAAGTCGGTCAAAATGGTAGCTTCCGGAGGAATGGCCGGCATCCTTGCCAAGATGGAACTGTGCAACGATGATTACGATCGAGGACGGATGGAAGCCGTCAAACTGCCACTTAGCCGTGTGACGGGCTGGCGCGAACGGTTGTGGGAACTGTCGTTGGCCACGCGCAGGGAGATCACTGGTCTTCCGCCGAACCGGGCTGACGTCGCCCTGTACGGCAGCCTGATTTACGAACAGATCATGCGGCAACTTGGCTTTGTCGCCCTGCGGATCAGCACTCGGGGCATCCGCTTCGGGGTGTTGCGGTCTTGAGTGTTCAGCAGAAAAGACTCGAAAAAATCCTAGTTTGTCTTTTTACAGCATTTACAGCAGCAGAATTTGCAATGGAGAAAGAAGAACTAGCAGAATGCGTTGCCTGAAAAGCAAAAAGAGTAGCGGGTCTTGTAGAATTTCTCACTGTGCTTAGTTGTGTAATTATCATCGCAGTCATTGATGCATTAATTTATCTCGCTTTTAAGTAAAATTGAAATCCCCAGTTCATGATTCAAAAACTGCTGAATAAAAGCTCCACTTCCAGCGGCCAAAGTTCGCTGGTAACCTTCCAGCTTAGGCCGATTTGTCTTTGGTTGTCCTTAAAATCAGACGAATGAATTAAATGTAAATTATTGTTTTATTTGTCGTTTTCATTTTGAGAGTTTTAAAAGTTCATCAGTATATTCTCTATCCGCATCGACCATTTTGTCAAAAAAATCGTGTGACGGCATGATGATTTTTGGCCCTTCCGTTTCGTAGTTGCTACAGTCAATGGGTATCCACAAGCCAGTCCTTAGGTAAAAAGCGGCGAGACGATCAAGATGCTGGCTGCCTCTGCCAATCTCCATTTGTGTCCAACCACCGGGTTTGGTTTAGTTTTACCGGATATGCCGATGCCAAACTACGGCCCCATGCATATTTTTTATTATTTTCTTCAAGGATTAATTCCCGGAAGCATTCCATTGTTTTTTTACTTTGTAGTGACCGGCGGCCTTGGTCGAGTTCGTATTGAAATTTGACTACTGTTTTCTTGTTCGTCACCTCCCGCAAATTCAGGTTTGTTTTCACTCGGCAATTCTCTTCCTCGCAATATTTATCGTCCTGTGCTTTTGCTGTTTTGTAACTAAAGGTAATACCCCTTAATTTATGGCTGTGTTTAGCTTCTACGTCGCTCCCTTGCCGCTTATTTAGTTTCTAGAAACCCAACAGGTAGGAAAACTCAGGTGGCAGTTTTTTCGTAATTTCGCGGTTTATCTTTACGGCATAATTTGGGCCGTTTAACTCTCGTTGTGTCATGACAAGGTTGCTTTCCAGTAATTCCGAAGTCCTAGTCATGCGTTGTCCGGTTTATTACAAAAAAAACCTCCGGTTGCCCGGGGGTGAAATTTTTTTTAACGTAAAAAGTTTTTATGCCTAGAAGAGCCAGGCCTTTATAACGCAGATTTATTTCTATTTTTGCTCGGGGAATGCATTTTCGCCCTTATTGTGCACAATGTCACAATTCTTGTCGTTCCCGGCCGCCCACTCACCATTTATGTACTCTGACGCAGCCTTGGTGAATTTTTCACTCTTCCGCTTGGCCTTGTCGTACAGTTTTTGCGCTCCAGCCTCCTTTGCAACACCCCTTACCAACCCGGGAATGTTTTCCACTGCCCCAAGTATTTCGTCAGCGTTCCATTTGGCTTTCCCCGGGCAGGTATTGGCCTTATAAACCCTGTCTTTAAATGCCAACGCTTTTTCCGTGAAGGGCGTGCTGAGTTGACTGCATTTAAAAGCGCTCAACATTACAACCCACCATACTGAAAATGAAACACAAACTCATCCTCACATTGGCGATGGCGATGGCGTCATCGAATTTCTGTTTTACGGCAAACGACTACGCCGTGGTCGTCTCGAAGGCGACTTATGCGGACAAGGACTGGAAACCGGTGGTCACTGCGTTGGTGAAAAAGCACGGGGCGAAGGTCATCGAATTCGAGGGCGACGTCACCGGTGTGCTCGACAAACTGCGCGGACAGTTTCCGCAATACACGTGTTTTGTCGCCACACCCAAGGAGGCGACGGGGGAGTTTGTGGCGCGCGTGCATCAGCTCACGAGGCAGCTCGATGACGATCCGTATACGGACACGTTTTGGGGCGTGCTTACCGGCCACAGCGCGGCCAACGCGCTGGCCATCGCTAAGCACGCCAAGCCGCTCATGGTGCGTAAAGTAGCGTCGGGCACGGAGATTGCGCTGGAATGTGTCACCGAAGGGCTGTGGTATGATGAATTGGTGAAGAATAAGTTCGTACGCAAAAAGGCCGGCGGCAAAGCCGAACAACTGCGCGG
>PVBE011150316.1_pt1 | contig 16894 bp, 14 predicted proteins | sample 1631181 | NCBI WGS metagenome assembly PVBE01 (sample SAMN08397723, study PRJNA350692) | Marine metagenome, whole genome shotgun sequencing project. | isolation source: water | place: Pacific Ocean | collected 2012-04 | reverse complement strand
TCGGGTTGGTCTATCTCTAAGGCTCTACGTCTGTGCTTCAGAAGAATTGGTCGGGAGCGCCGGATGCGGGAAATCCGCACGTCCGGTGCGACGAGGGGGGAGGTCGCTCTTCGCGTCCTCCCCTACTCTACCGGTGAAGAAAATCTAGAGTTCTGACGGCTACCCGCAGAGGGAAGAGCTACTGGCGGATTCTTCGGATTTCTATGGTGCCCCGGGAAGTCTGCAACCGGATGATGTTACCGCCGCCGTTCAGCTCTGTGGTAGATCGATCGGATCGTTGGATGGCGAAGCCCTGGGCGATGGGTGGGCGGTTGTTGTTCCCTGAACCGACTGCACGCATGGGGAAATCGGAGCGAACACGTGGTGCCTGCATCAGCGTGCGTTCGATGATGGTCTCGAGGTTTGCGGGGAGGCCTTCCGGAATCGCGAGGCGGATGTTTCCGGAAGTGGTTTTCAATTCAATGTGGAGATCTCCTTCGAGGGAAAGCGGCGCCAGACGTGCCTGGATATCTCCGAATCCGGAGGTCGCTTCAATGGATGATTCGGCTCTCTCGATGCGGATATCTCCCAGTTCGGTGTAACCCTGGAAGGCTCCGTGGATCACCAGACCGATGATATTTCCCCCGGCTGTCTGCAGGGTTGCCTTGCCAGCCGTTCCAATGATGATATCGCCTGCCAGCGTGACCGCATTCAAATCGCCCCGACTCTCTTGGATGTTGATCGATCCTCCGGCCGTTTCGGCCTGTACCTGGCCCGAAATCGTTCCGGTCCGGATCGGTCCTCCCCGCGTTTCAAGTTCGGCGTCTCCGGCGACGTCGCCGATTTCGATCTGGCCGCCCAGACTTCTCAGTTCGGCATTGCCTCCGATGTTTCCGGCCAGGATCGAACCGCCCTGTGTGATCACGGCGGCACCTCCGCCGATATTCTCCATGACGACGTTCCCGCCGGTCGTTCGGAGGATGACGTCACCTTCGGTTGTCGCTACCCGTATGCCGCCGGCGTAAGTGATCAGGTCCAGATCCACCGTCGCGGGAACCCGGATTCGCCAGTCGATCGGACCGAACTGTCTTGCCGGAGCCGTTCCGCCGATCTCAACGTGGTCGTCAAAGCATTGTTCTTCCACTTCGATCGCGCTGTCGGAGACCTCGACTTCAATGAAACCGGTAACGGATGTATCGACGAGTAGGTTGCCGAGGGGCGCCCGTAGAAAGAGGGAGCCGCCGGCGAGTATCGGGCAGCGTGCCAGGGCAACGGATTGAAGGACAAAGATCGCCAGGACAAGATGGATGCCACGCCGGGCAAGATATCTGAATTTCGTTAATTGACTCACTGTCTTCCAGTACCTACAAACTGCAAGGCCTTCATCCGGACGTATGCGTTTTCGTCTTGCCGGGCCGCTTCCTGAATGATCGAATCCATGGTTTCGTCGACCTCGGCCTCGGCGATGGAGGTCAGGGCTTCGATCGCTTCGACACGGATACCTGCATTCTCGTCATTTTCAAGCGTGTACATGAGAGCGAGACGGACATCGTCTTCCATGGCAAATGCCTTCAAACCTTCGAGCGCATACAGACGGACACCGGCGTTCTCATCGTTCAAAAGCGAGCCGATGAGCACTTCCTTTATGCTGGGGTCGCGAGTACTCTGGGCCAGTAATTCCACGGCCTGGAGGCGGAATCCCGGGTTGCTTGGCGAACGCAGCCCACCGAACAGCAAACGTCGCACGTCGTCATCCTCGAGGTTTCCCTGAAGCCTCATCGGCTGCACCATCTCGCCGGCCAGTTGCACCTGGCCCGTAGCCGGATCGGCTTCGACGATCCTCAGGTTCGAAACGGCGGCGTTCTGGGGAATCAGGGCGGCCTGGGCCTGTTGGGGAGCAGCAGGAGTCGGTGCGGGGTTCTGGCTCATGACGTACACTCCCATCGCCAGACCGATCGAGACCAGCGCTGCCGATTCCAACAAGCGCATTCGGGAGAAGACCGGCGCCAACAATGGGAAGCGCCACCATGCGCGCCTGGTTTCGATACGGTCCAGTTCATCCGAAAGCGACCGTCGCGACTCGACGAGCAGATCCGAAGGGACTTCCCAGTCCGAGAAGTCTTCAGTCAGTTTGAAGTGCAGTTCCCTCTCGTTTTCGTAGAACCCCTGACAGGTGGCGCACTCGTCCAGATGCACTCGGAGGTCCATCGAGTCGCGTTCGGGCAACTCTTCGTACAGGTACAGGACGATGTCGTGTTCGCGTTCTCGACAGTTCATATCTTTACCAGATAAGCACGAAGCTTTTGAGTGGCTCTGAACAGGTAGTTCTTGGCTGTCTCTTCGGTGCTTCCCATGATCTCTCCGATCATCCGCAGCCTCAGCCCCTGATAATGCCTCAACTCAAAAACCAGTCTTTCCTTTTCCGACAGGGATTTCAATCCTTTCTGTATCTTGTCGCCGATTTCCCGACCGTAAAGGCGCCGCTCAGGGTTACTGTAATAGCTCTTTTCTTCGAGCGTGTCCTTGAGAGCCGGGCGATCCGGATGGGCGTCGGTGTCGGCTTCGTACGATATCTCCTCTCGCAGGGATTGCCGCTTGCGCAGATGATCCAGCGAGACGTTGGTCGCAATCCGGTAAATCCAGGTATAGAAGCTCGCATCGGACCGAAACCTGCCCAGTGAACGGTAGGCCTTCAGAAACGTCTCCTGAAAGACCTCTCTAGCCTCCTCCCGGTTGCCAAGCATATGAAACGCCAGGCGCAAGATATCACGATCGTGACGGTATACCAACTGCTCGAAAGCCTCACGATCGCCACTTTGAGCCTGCTGGACGAGGAGTCGATCTTCCTCGTTGGTAGCCGCTCGTTTTGACGAAGCCGGTTTCAATGTAATTGCGTCCATGACATGGGTTTTGACGCCCCCAAGTCGGAAAAGTTAAAAGAGAAATTACAATTAAGTTACTAACACCTGGCACCCGAAGGCGGATGCGTCCCCTGTCACGGGTTCCATGCTGTTTTGTGGCCCTCCGGGAAAAGTTTAAAGCATTGCAATAATTGGGGATAGACTCAATGACGACGTCCGACCGCCTCTGTCAGCCTCCGATATAATAATAAGACACCGGACACTCGAAAAAAGCTTAACGCTTCATATAGATTGTGATCTGGTCGCCCGGACGGATGATGGAGAGGTCGGATTCCGGGTTCCATTCCCGGATTGCTCGAACGGAAGTCTTATGGGACAAGGCGATCTTGCTGAGGGTGTCGCCGCGCCGGACCCGGTACACCAATCGTTGGTTCGGTGTGTCCGATTTTTTGGCCGAGGCTCCGGTTGTGGCCGTCGGTGTCGTCAGAACGAGGCTCTCGCCGGCGATGAGCAGGTTCGAAGCCATCCGGTTCCACACCTTGATATTTCCGATCGAGAGTCCGAATCTCCGGGCGATCGTCGATAACGTGTCGCCTCGTCGAATCCTGTACACCTCGGGTGGCGCGACGGGTGTGGCGGGCCGAGCCCCGACCACTCTCGCCAGGGAGTCCCCGGGTACCGTTATTCCGCTGATTGGAATCACGAGCGATTGACCGATCCGAATGATTCGTCGCGCTGATATCTTGTTGGTTTCGGTGATGGCCGATATTGAAACGCCGTACCGCCTGGCGATGTGAGACAGGGTCTCACCGGACGAGACCAGGTGGTGGCGGAACAGTATGCGCTTGTCGTCGGGGAGGGGCGCGATCCTTTCCGCGTAGGATTTCGCATATCCAACGGGCAAGTTGAGTTCGAACTCCGTATCGTCGGGCGGCGTGGCCCATCGCAGCACGTGCGGATTCATTGTCTGGAGTTGATCGAGCGGCAGATCCAGATAGTCGGCGATCACGCGCAGGTCGGTGGCACTGCTCACCCGGACACGCTCGGCTTCGATGCCGTCGGACGGGGTGACGTCAAATCCGTATTTTGTCGGGTTCTTGCCGATGATCGTCATGGCCAGGATCGTCGGGATGTAGTTCCGGGTCTCCCTGGGAAGTTGGCGTTGTCCGGCGAGTGTCCAGAAGTCCGAAGACCCGGTCCGCGCCATGGCCCGACTGACCCGCCCGGGGCCGGAGTTGTAGGCGGCCATTGCCAGGTACCAGTCTCCGAACTGCTCGTAGAGGTCGCCGAGGTGTTGGGCGGCCGCCCGCGTGGATTTTTCCGGATCGGACCGTTCGTCGATCCACCAGTTCTGACGCAGGCCGTATTCGGCTCCGCGTGATGAGATGAACTGCCACATTCCCTGCGCCTGGGCCCGCGAGCGGGCCTTCGGCTTGAACAGGCTTTCGACCTGTGCCAGGTAGATCAGATCGAGAGGCACACCCTCTTCGGCAAGAATCCTTTCGATCATCGGACGGTAGAGGCCTATCCGCTCCAGCGCGACCTCGATCGTTCTGCGGCCGCTGCCCTTCGTGTAGAGGTCCAGGAAAGAGATGACGCGGTCGTTGATTTCGATAGGGAGGTCGTAGGTCGTTTCCCGGACGTCGGCCGCGGCCAGTTTCCGCAGTTCGGGATCGGTCACCTCGCCTGTCTCCACCGCTCGGAGATCGTCGATAGCCGCCTTCTCGGCCTCCCGGGCAGCTTCCAGCGTTTCGAGCCTCACGGACAAGAAGTCGATTTCCCGCTCGATCCGAAAATTCTTTCGCTCTGCCCTTCGGGAAAACGCATCGAGGACTTCCAGGGCTTGCTCGAATTCCGCCCGTGCTTCTTCGATCAACCCTTTGTCCAAAAGGTCTTCGGCGTGGTCGGAGCGCTGCCGCGCCTCGATGAGCGCCTCGGCGAGGGCATCCACAGGCGCTTCGCGTTCGTCAGCGATCCGCACCGGCGGAGCAGAGGGTTCCGAGCGATCAATTGGTGGAGGCACCTGCCGCGCAGTCGTCCGCGCACCCCGGCCGCAAGCCGAGACGACAAGCATCGAAAGAATCAGGCCACCGAGGAGGAGGCGATTGTGAGGACCCAAGAGAGACACCCCCAGATGTCGCGGTCGAATTATCAGCCGAGGAAACCGATCCTTCAGGCCCGCCAACAGGTGGTGTTTCGCTTAGTGGCCGCCCTGCAACAAGTTAGGTTACACACAAGGTTAATCCGAGTCAACTGGGCGGGTGTCCTGGAGTTGGTTGATTGACGGGCACGTGTTTGTCAACGCAAAGTCGCAAAGGAAGTTCTTTGTAACTCTCTACCGCCGAGCCGCGCCTGCCCTGGCACTGAAGTTGGCGAAACGGGGGACATCCCGCGGACTTGCGGAGGTCACGGACGAAATGCGAACCACTATCTTTCTAGCCCCTTGTCCGCCGCGTCCATTCGTTCATTATCCTACCCCAACAACCTTTGCGTCTTTGCGTTTTTGCGTTGACCAAGAACCTGCCATTCCTCGTCACGTTACAGGCCAGGAAACGTGACGATGGGTTGGCCCGGGACCAAGACGATTTGGATGGCACCTAGGATGTCGGTGCGGAGCGCGGGGAGTTTGCTGGGGTGGGGGTGGCCGAACGGGTTGGAGGCGCCGACCGAGACGATCGGGATTCTGGCCTGGACGATGAGACGGGTGTTTTTGCTTCCGTGGTGTGGGATCTTCAGTATATCGACGGACCCAGGAACGGGAATCGCTCGTTCCAGGTCGCCCGTCAGGAGGACTGTTGTTCCATCAATACCCAACTGCAGGACAACGGAGTCGTCGTTCTTGACGCGACCCACCGCAGTCCAGTCACGTGGCGGATGCAGGACGGTGAACGGGCCGATCTGCTGGCCTGCCCAGACCCATCGGATGGGGACCTGGCGCTGGTAGATCTCTTCGAGCAGGTTTTGATATTGGGGGACCATCGGATTCCGGCCGAGCCAGACCTCGCCGACTTCGAAGTTTCCGAGGACATCCAGCAGGCCATCGATGTGGTCCTGGTGGGCATGGGTCAGGACGAGCGCGTCGAGCCTCCGAATGCGCCTCTTGAATAGATATGGGCTGACGACGTCTTCGCCAATTGAGAAGGTCCCCTCCTCGCCGGGGGATCGATATCCGCCCGAGGAAACGCCACCGCCGTCCACGAGAATCCGCTTTCCGTCGGTCAACTCGATCAGAATCGAGTCCCCCTGCCCCACGTCGAGGAGCGTCAGGGTTGCATGCTCGGGTGGAGGGGGCGAGAAGTCGGCGAAGATGATCGCAGCCTGTAGACACATGGCTGCGGAAGAGCAGAGTCCGGCGGCGAGAAGCCGGCGTCGTCCGATTGCCAGAGCCCAGCCGCCGATCACAATGGTATAGGGGACCCAGAACCAGCCCGGGGGGGATCCCACCCGGAAGCTTGCGCCGGGCAGTTCCAAGCCCATCTTGACGGCGAGGACTAGGAGCGCCAGCAACGATTTCATGATCCAGGCAAGAGCGATGCCGAGAAGATTCGGCAGGCCGATCAGCAACAAGCCCATCGGCGTGATCACTGACGCTACGAGAGCCCCCAGTACGTTCAGTGGCAGTGTGATCGGTGAAATGCGGTGATAGGACTCGACCATGAACATCACCAGTACAAATTGGGCGGCGGTCGTCACGATTAACGCTTCGCCCAGGATTCGTCCGACCCGCCAGGGTACGGTAATGGCCCATGTCGGCCAACCTCGGAGCTCGCACCAGAGCCGTCGGGACACCCGCCAGTCGACGATGTCGGGCGGAAGATGTGCGTCGATCTCCTCATTCGGAAGATCGCCGATCGCCGGGCCCAGCCAGCCGAAGCTCCATCGGATCAGAGGAACCGCCAGAATGAGAATGGAAAGTACCGCTGCGAAAGTCAGCTGGAAGCTGGGGTCCTCCAGAGCCCGCGGCTCGAGCGCCAGAATAACCAGAGCTGTTGCGGACAGGGCGTTGGCGATGGAATAACCCCGATCCAGCAACGACCCCGAGATGAGCAGGCAGGCCATCAGTGTGGCTCGGACTACCGGAGTATTGCCCTCAACCAGCATCGCGTATGCGAGTACTGCCGCCAGCGCAAAGACCTTGCTGCCGGTCCGCCGGCGGTGTCCGAATGGCAGGCGGCGACCCAACCACAGGGCACTGGTGGCGACAACGGCAAGGTTGAATCCGGAAACCACAAGCAGGTGGACGAGTCCGGCAGCCTGGAAACGTCTGGCATCGGCCGCCGGCAGTCGTCGCTGCTGACCGAGAACCATGCCGAGGACGAGTGCCTGGATGGTCCGGTCCCGAGCGAAGTAGGAGCCAATCCTTTCGGAAATCCATGCCCGAACGTGATCCGGGCCGTGCCAGCCTCGAGCGAGAACCTGGATCAATCTCGGATTGCGGATCGAACCTGTCCAGTAGATGTCCTGGCGTTCCAGGTGCCGTCGGTAGTTGAACACGCCAGGATTCCGATACACCCGTGGAGGCCGAAGCCGAACGAGAATCTCCAGACGGTCTCCCGAACCCAGTTGGAAGCTGCGAAACAACGTGTCCAACTCCGGTTCGCCCGGAAAGTAAGAAATAAGGGCCCGTCCTGAGATCGGCCGATCACCGACCGAGATCAACTGCACATCCAGATAAAAGCCAGGCTCCCGCCACTCCGGAGGCCCTTCGAGTCGCACAACAACACGAGCCGGATATCCATCGTCAGCGATGACCGGTGGCTGAACATCCTTGTTTGCCCGAAGCCCCGATCCCAGGAGGAAGATCACCAAAACAGCACATTTCGGCCGAGCGATCGCGATCAGGAATGCTGGCACCACCGACAACCAGACGTAATAGGGGTGGAGACACGGCGCAGCCAGGATGCCCGCAACGAGCGCGATGAGCGGCGGAAGCAAAGGTGGCATTCGGGTAAACGAGGGTCAAAAGGAGGGCAAGGGAAGTTTAGCAGCTTGGGGGGCCGGGGAGTCTAGAGTTTGGAACCGGGACGAGCCTAGTTTTGGTTTTGGCGTGTGCGGACCCAGAACCTCCGTCTGTTCCAATCCGCGTAATCTGCGTAATCCGCGTAACTAACTCTTCTCGAACAGCCCGACTGTTTCGATATGGTAGGTGTTGGGGAACTGGTCCACGAACTTCAGGCTGGATAGTTGATATCCGCTGTCCAGCAGGATGCGGGCTTCGGACGCGAAGGTCGTCGGGTTGCAGGAGATGTAGACAACTCTCTGGGGGGCGAGCGCGGCCACGCTCTTGACGATTCCCTTGCCGGCGCCTGTTCGGGGCGGATCCAGTACGACCAGATCGGGCTGGATCTTTGCTTTGGCAAGGAAGGCCCGTGCGGAGGATTTTATGAACTCCACGTTGTCGATTTGATTCTTGCGCGCGTTCCATTCCGCGATCCGCGTCGAGCGTCGCTCCACTCCGATGACCCTCGGGAATGCCCGTGCGAGGGGTAGGGAGAAGAAAGCGCTGCCGGCGAACAGGTCCAGGACCAGGCGGTCGGAAGCCGAAGCGTTCAGGACTTCAGCGACGAGACACTCCAGGAGGAACTGGTTTGCTTGAAAGAAACTATTCGGGCTGAGTCGATACTCGATGCCCTTTACTTTTGTCAGCGGATCATGATGTCCCCATGACGCCTTTTGCCGTCCCCGGCGAAAGCTTGCCGCCACCTTGCCGGTTTCAGGTGATGCGATCGCCCGCACTTCATCGGCTCCCGCCAGGCCAGGCCCGGCAAGCGCAACTTTCGCGTCGGTAATGAATTTGTTCAGCGCCGGCATCAGGGCTGCACAACTCTTGATCGGAACGATCTGACTCGTTTCTCCGACGAAGCCCAGTTGTTCGTCTGTGACGTGAAACGTGGCTCGAAGCCGGTATTCCCACTGGGGGCCGGTGATCCGCTCGATCGGTCCGTCCCAATCGATCTTGCCGAGCCGGTTCAGGCTTTCCCGGATGATCGCTTCCTTCGATGCCAGCTGTTCGGGGTATGTAATGTGGTCCCAGCCACAGCACCCGACCGTTTCAAAATTGGGACACGCCGGATCCCGACGATCCGGTGACGGTTCGAGGACTTTCTGGAGACGGGCGAATGCGTAGTCCTTCTTCTGGTCGACCAGCTCGACTTCCACCACTTCGCCCGGCAGGGTCCGCTGAACAAAAATGACACCTTCATCGGTGCGGGCCATACCCGCGCCCCCGTAAACCAGTTTTTCGATCTTGATCTTCATAGGACCTTTCAACGCAAAGACGCAAACACTCAGATAAGGAGAGAAATTAGAACATATGATCTTTGCGTTTTTGCGTTCTTGCGTCTTTGCGTTGAAAAAACACTAGATTAAATAGAAGAGGCTGAGGCGGGGGACACCGTAGCGCTCCATTAGTTTTCGTTTCCACAGTTGCTGATCGAGCATCGCTATCTGTTCCACTGTCATCGTTTTGCGGAAAGGGGTCAGGTTGCGCTCGACCTCCCGCTTAACGTCGATCAGGGACTCTTCGTCCGCGGCGATCTTGATGATGGCGATCAGCTTTTCCTCGAGTGCCCCGAGCGCCTGCTCTCCGGAACGGAGATCGGAGCCACTCTGATCGCGGATAGACTTCGCAATGGTTCCGAAGCGTGCTTCGAACTCGGGAAACTTCTCGCGTAACGTCTGCACCTGGTCGGCGAGGCTTCCCAGGTACGCCTGTACTTCGTCGGCGCTGAACTCGGGAAGATCCGGAGTTCCGATCCGCATGTCTTTCTGCTCTTTGACGACTTGCGAAACGGCATTTGCGCAATAAGCCAGCGAACTGATCTTGCGTTTCGTCCGGGAGAACGCACGGTCCATCCCCTTGAGGACCGCCTCGAGCGGCACACCCTGATCCTTCCACGTTTCGATCAACACCCAGTCCAGCGTGGACAGCAGGGTAAAACTCTCCCTCCTGGATTGATAGTAGCGCTCGATTTCGGTGAAGTAGTTGAAGTAATTATCCATACGCAGATTACGCGGATTACGCAGATTGTTTTCGGACTTGTTTATCCCAAGATCGATACATTTGGCGGATCGACGGAGTGCGCAAATCTGATTCGACCACCCATTCTTCCCAATCCTGATCTGCGTAATCCGCGTAATCCGCGTAAAAAAATCTCTTCCCCCCCTCCCCTTAATCTGCGTCAACGTATCCAGCCACCCCCCACAACGACATCGTCCCAATAAAAGACGGCGGCCTGGCCGGGGCTGACGGCGCGTTGGGGTTCGTCGAATTCTACCAACAGAGCTTCGTTCTCCAGGTACAGGGTTCCGGGCTTTGGTTCAAAACGATTGCGGATCTGTATGTCGCACCGGATGGGTTCGGTGATGCGGTCGATCCCGATCCAGTTGGTGTCCCGAACGGCGAATCGACGACTTTCCGTATCGGAGTCGTTTCCGATGACGACCCGGTTTTCGTTGGGCTCGATCCGCACGACGTACTGTGGTTTGCCGGCGGCCACCAGACCTTTTCTCTGCCCGACGGTATATTTGTGGACCCCGGAGTGGGCTCCGACGACTTCGCCGTCCAGGTTGACGATTTCTCCAGCTTTCGTTCGACCGTTACCCGAGTACTTTTCGACAAAGTCTGCGTAGGACCGATCCTGGACAAAACAGATCTCCTGGGACTCCGGCTTGTCGTAGGTCGGCAGGCCTGCACTGCGGGCGATCTCGCGGACCTCGGTCTTGGTCAACTCGCCCAGCGGAAAGACCGTCTTCGACAACTGCTCCTGCGTCATACCAAACAGGAAGTACGACTGATCCTTCTGGATGTCCCGGCCCCGAAGGAGCAACCACCTACCAAGGGCGTCATCAAACCGGATGCGCGCATAGTGGCCTGTGGCGACACTGTCGGCGCCGATCTCAGCCGCCTTGTCCGTCAGGTGCCGGAACTTGACGAAGTTGTTGCACAGGATGCAGGGGCTTGGGGTCTCGCCCCCAAGGTAGGTGTCGACGAAGGGGGCGATCACCGTCTGCTCGAATTCCTTTTCAAGGTTCAGGACGTAAAAGGGAAACCCAATGTGAGCCGCCACCCGTCGCGCATCCCAGATGTCGTCGATCGAACAACAACGTCCCGATCGCCTGATCTGGGTCTCGGCATCCGCGCCGGTATCTCCGTCGAGCGTGCGCCGCTGGTTCCACAACTGCATGGACAGCCCGACGATCTCATGACCGTCTTCATTCAACAGGACTGCGGCAGCCGAAGAGTCGACTCCCCCGCTCATGGCGACAGCGATCATCTCGAACTTTCCTCTAGAAATCCTTCAGTGCCGCCTGTATCGCATCGGAGGCCAGGATACTGCAATGTATCTTCGAAGCCGGAAGTCCCCCCAGAGCCTCTGCGATCTCCTCCCGCGTTATCTGACGGGCGCGCTCCACGGCCATCCCGATCAACATCTCGGTCGCAAACGAACTGGTGGCAATCGCCGCCGTGCATCCCTGTGCCTTGAACTTCGCGTCCGAAACCCGATCCCCCGACACATTGACCCACAGCTTGATAACGTCCCCACAAACCGGATTGCTCACCTCAACGGTCGCATCCGCGCCCTGAATCTCCCCCACACACCGCGGATTCTGAAAATAGTCGAGCAACTTCTCCGAATAACCCATAGCTTCGCGTCTTTGCGTTGAAGGCCTATTTCTTGTTGAAGGCCCTATTTCTTATAGTAAGGAGACAACTCCCTCAACCTTTCCACGATCCCCGGCAAAACCTCGACGAGATAATCGACGTCATCCTGTGTCGTCAGGTCACTCAAGCTGATCCGCAAACTGCCGAACCCTTCATCCGGCGTCTTGCCGATAGCGGTCAAGACATGAGATGGCTCCATCGAGCCTGAAGAGCAGGCCGAGCCCGTCGAGACCGCGATGCCTTTCAGATCCAGGGAAATCACCATCCCTTCACCCTCAGCGTAGTCCACCATGATGTTCGACGTGTTGGGCAGGCGCGGCGCGTCCTCGCCGTTGACGTGGATATGGGACATGGCAGCCTTCAAACGGGCTTCCATGTCGTCCCGCATCTCCCCGATACGAACCATCTGGTCTGCGAGTCCCTCTCGAGCCAGTCTTGCCGTCGCGCCGAATCCCACGATTCCCGCTACGTTCTCAGTACCGGACCTTCGATTGCGTTCGTGCCCGCCGCCCGTGATCATCGGCTTGACCGGCGTCCTCCTCGCCACATACAGCGCACCCACGCCCTTGGGCCCGTGAAGCTTGTGTGCGGACATCGAATAGAGATGGACCTTCAGAGCCTTCACCTCGACCGGGATCTTGCCTGTGGCCTGGACACCATCCGAGTGGAAAAAAACACCCGCTTCTTCGGCGATCTGTCCGATCTGCTCGATCGGCTGTATAGTCCCGATCTCGTTGTTGGCGTGCATGATCGTGATCAGGACCGTGTCGGGGCGCATGGCCGCCCGTACCTGCTCCGCCTCGAGCAACCCATCCCGGTTCAACGGCAGCCACGTCACCTCACAACCTTGCTTCTCGAGGTCCTTGCACGTGTTCATCACCGCATGATGTTCGATCTGCGAGGTGATGATGTGCCGGCCCTTGGACTTCTGGGATTCGACAATCCCCCGAATTGCAAAGTTGTCCGCCTCGGTCCCGCCGCTAAGGAAAACGACATCCGTCGCCTGTGCGCCGATCAACCGTGCCACCTGGCTCCGTGCGTCATCGATCGCCGCCTTGGCCTCCTGACCGAACCAATGGATCGAAGAAGCGTTACCGTACTTCTCCAGAAAGTACGGCGTCATCGCTTCGAGAACCCCCGGCCGCATGGAGGTGGTCGCGTTGTTGTCCAGGTAGATGTGTTTCATCGAATAAGTTGCGGGTTGTTGGGGGGGGAGTCCGAAGTCCGAGGTCCGAGGTCCGAGGTCGATGCCGAATTGTCCTAATCCCAGACCACGGACTTCGGACCCCGGACCTCGGACTCCCTCATCTGCGTAATCCGCGAAATTTTCCGGCTAATCCGCGTCAAATCCCCTTATCCGCGTATAGAATCTTAACATGATCATCACCCTCACCACGGACTTCGGACTGGCTGATCCGTACGTTGGAATCATGAAGGGGGTGATTCTGGCAATCGCCCCGGAGGCTCGCCTGATAGACCTCTCCCACGGGGTTGCTTCCCACGATGTGATGGAGGGGGCGTTCGTCCTTTCTTCGGCCGTTCGATACTTTCCGGCAGGGACCGTTCATCTGGGTGTGGTTGATCCTGGTGTCGGGTCGGAACGTCGTCCGATTGCCGCTTCCAACGGGCGGCATATGTTCGTCGGGCCGGACAACGGATTGTTTTCCTTGTGTCTGGGCGACGATGCGGAACTTCATCACCTCCAGAATGAGGACTTTTTCCTCGAACCTGTGAGCGAGACGTTCCATGGCCGGGACATGTTCGCACCGGTCGCAGCCCGTTTGGCGATGGGGGCCGCTCTCGAAGCTGTCGGACCCCGTGTTTATGATTTCTTGCGGCTGATACCGCTCTCGGGCCCGCCGACCATCCTCCATGTGGACAAGTTCGGCAACCTTGTCACGAGCCTCCGGCCTGAGGATCTGTGGCCTGATTCTGTGGCTCGGATCGCGGGTCATGAAGTCGGAACGAGGCGCCGGGCCTACTCCGAAGGCGCGTCGGGCGAACTCTTCCTGATCAACGGCAGTTCCGGATATGTAGAGATATCGATGAATCGCACTTCAGCCGCCGATCACCTTAAGGTCGAGCGGGGCCAGGAATTCAATGTAGAATCCGGACGCCAAAAGCAATAGAATGAACGTTTGCGAAGAATGTCTCGTTCCGGGTGAGATCAGTTGAATCGGCTAAGGAGGAAGTAAGTATGCCGGCAGGACTTAAAGACGTCGTAGCAGGTGAATCTGGCGTCTGCTATATCGATGGTGCGAAAGGGCTTTTGTCCTACCGCGGCTACAATATCCACGAACTGGCTCCAAACTCGACGTTTGAAGAGACCTCGCACCTGCTCTGGTTCGGGAAGTTGCCGACCGCGGGTGAATTGGAAGACACACGGGCCGCGATGGCAAAGGCCAGGGCAATACCGGACGAAGTGATCTCCATGATGAGGCATTTCCCGAAGTCGGCCGTGCCGATGGAGGCGCTGCGATCGGGTGTTTCTCTCCTGTCCATGTTCGATCCGGACTCCGAGGACGGTTCTGTCGAAGCCAATAGCCGAAAAGCCATACGGCTGACCGCGCAGGTTGCCACGGTCGTGGCAGCGGCCGCCCGTCTTCGAGATGGGAATGACCCGGTTCCTCCCCGAGGCGACCTCAGTCATGCCGGTAATTTCTATTACATGCTGACCGGCGAGGCACCGAATGAAGTCGTCGAACGGGCGTTGGACATTTCTCTGATTCTGCACGCAGATCACGAATTGAACGCCTCGACGTTCGCGTCCAGAGTGACGTCGGCGACTCTGGCGGACATGTATTCGGCGGTGACCTCCGGCATCGGGGCGCTCAAAGGACCCCTGCACGGTGGCGCCAATGCGAACGCGATGAAGTTGCTGCTGGAGATCGGTGACGACTCCAATGTCGAAGCCGTGGTTCACCAGATGTTTGCCGACAAGAAGAAGATCCCGGGGTTCGGACACCGCGTCTACACGACCGAAGATCCTCGGGCGACCCACTTGAGACGGATGTCGCGTGAGGCCGGCGAGTGGGTCGGCAATACCAAGTGGTGCGACATATCTGCGCACATCGAGAAGATGGTCAACGAAGAGAAGAAACTCAACGCCAACGTCGACTTCTATTCCGCCAGCACCTATTACACGATCGGGCTTTCTATCGACCTGTTCACTCCTTTCTTCGCCGTCAGTCGCATGGCCGGCTGGACCGCGCACGTCCTCGAGCAGTATGCCGATAACCGGCTGATTCGGCCCCGTGCCGAATACATCGGTCCGGAGCCGACGTTGAAATGGGTTCCCCCAGACCAGCGAGGATAGTGAAACCAGCCAGCAAGTGGGAAATTGAACTCAATACCTGGCCGCGCAAGGCGGTCGCTATTGTGGTGACGCTGTCTGTCTGCGGGTTCATGTTCTACCAGACCTGGTGGCTGTTCCTGGCCGCCTGGATCACGCGCGAGGGCGTCCCCGACCCCGCCATCTACGAGCGTGCCATTCAGTACGATCCGGAGAATGCCGACTACCGGTTCACGCTCGCCCAGATCTACAACTACTCCACCGCGAACCTGGACCTGGAAAGGGCAAAGGAACAATACCTCGCCGCGGTTCGTTTGAATCCCTATCGGTCCTCCCACTGGCAGGAACTGTCGAAGCATTACGAACAGGACGGGGATTCCGATAATGCGCGGAGCGAGATGGCGAAGGCGCTGGAAATGGACCCGAACTACGCGCAGATGCACTGGGGAGCCGCCAACCTGTACATCCGGTTGGGAGACCTGACAGCAGCCGACTTCGAATTGCGCCGGACGGCGGATCTCGACAACTCTTTCCTGACCCAGGTGCTCGACCTGGTCTGGCGATTCTACGAAGATCCCGAACGAATCATGACGACGCACGTGCCGAATACTAAGGCGGCCAACCTGACCGCATTAGGGTATTTCATGGGACAGCGCAGCGAGTTGGGTGCGTCGCTCGCCTGGAATCGGCTCCAGACCTTCGAGACGGAATCCAGGGAAAGGTTCGGCTACGTGAATTACCTGGTAGGCCTGGGTCAGCCCCACGCCGCGTTCCAAGTGTTTGAGGCGGACGCCGACAGGATGGAAATCTATAACGGTGACTTTGAACGCAGCCCGATGAATGGCGGTTTCGACTGGCGGTACTCTTCATCGGACCACGCGGAGGCGCGAAGGGATACGACGCAGTCGAAGGATGGGATGGCCAGTTTTCTCATCCAGTTCGACGGAGAGGAGAACGTCAACTACTCCCGCGTGTGGCACTGGCTACCGGTAGACCGCGACGAGTCCTACGAACTGAGCTTCTGGATGAAAACCGAGGCGATATCGACGGACGAGGGCGTGTATCTGGAAGTGGAGGGTCAGGTGACCGAAGCCCCCCTCGGAACGACATACTGGCAGGAATTCACGATTCCGTTCACGGCGACCTCGGACATGGCTACGGTCCGGGTCCGGCGCAACCCCAGCCGAAAGTTCGATAATTTGTTGAGTGGGAAGGTCTGGCTGGATGGGTTTACGTTGACGAATGTAACTGTAGGTGCGGTCTATGACCGCACTCCTTGATTTGTGCGGTCTGTGACCACAAATCGTGCGCTCATAGAGCGCGTCTACATTCACGGAACACATGCGGTCATAGACCGCACCTACATCGGGACTATCGGACTTTTCCTTTGACCTCAATGCTGAACTGGTACGCGCTATACACACGTCCCCGCCACGAAAGAAAAGTCGAGCAGGAACTCACGAACCGCGGGATCGAAGCCTACCTGCCCACGCACAAGGTGCGTCGGCGGTGGAGTGATCGCTACAAGACTGTCGAAGAGCCACTGTTCAAGGGCTACCTGTTCGTCCACGCCGACGAACACGACTACCGGAAAGCACTACAGCCGCACGGGGCCTTGTCACTCATAACTGTCGAAGGAGTGCCTGCGGTAATCCCCGACGACCAGGTGGAAGCCGTCCGCATCCTGGTGACATCCGAACTGCCGTACAATCCGCATCCCTACCTCAAGGTCGGCCGCAAGGTCCGTGTGAATTATGGGCCCTTAGAAGGTTGTGAGGGGGTCCTGACTCGAAAGAAGGGACTGACCAGACTGGTGGTCAGTGTTCATCTTCTGCAGCGGTCGATCGAGGCGGAAGTGGATGCGGCGTGGATTGAGCCCCGATGATACGCAGATTTTGGGGAGATTACGCGGATTACGCAGATTAGGAAGAGATGATACGCAGATTTTGGGGAGATTATGACCTTGCCTCGATTTGACGTACACCACTTCCCTAAGCAGTCATAAGGTCTGACTCGACATCAACCGGTGTCTTGAAACCGATCGAGGAATGAATGCGTCTTTGAGTATAGAAGCCTTCGATCCAATCGACGATGTCG
>PVBE010811256.1_pt1 | contig 16894 bp, 18 predicted proteins | sample 1631181 | NCBI WGS metagenome assembly PVBE01 (sample SAMN08397723, study PRJNA350692) | Marine metagenome, whole genome shotgun sequencing project. | isolation source: water | place: Pacific Ocean | collected 2012-04 | reverse complement strand
GCATATTGACCATTTACATCATCAAAATCATAATCCTCTCTAGCAATTTTTTCAGCTAGCCATTCTGTGTCATTTGAATAACCTATTATAGGAGCATTATAAATCTCACCAGTAAAGGTAAAACGAAAATGTTCATTATCAAATACTTGAGGTCCAGTAAAAGTACCTGTTAACGGAAGTACACTTTGATACATGAAGATGTCTGTATCCATAAAAGGAAATTGATATTCCCCTCTTTCAGTTACATCTTCAAAATCAACATTATTCCAATTAATTAAGGACTTATCGCTTATACCAAAAAATCCACACATCTAATATATAAAAGTAACTAACGATGATAATATTACTACAATACACATAACTACAAGAGCTTTATAATACATAACAATAGATGTATTAAAATATCTCCATCCTATAAAACAACACTTATGTACTGGGCTTAATATGTATCCCGCATAATCTAAAGCAAAAAACCATGCTAGATATTCTAATCCAAAAATAGATGTTGCAACAACTGTTAAAGCAGAGAATCGACTTGAACTACCTAAAAAGAAACTACCCACAAAACTTATAACAGACATTTGAATTAAAGTTAATCCTGCTGATTCTGTAAATACTTTAATTTCATCTGTATATTGTTTTGCAAAATTTCCAAATATAATAATGATTGCTAGCAGACCTATTAATTGCCAATCTACTAATGTTGTTGGATCAGGTATCCCATCTTGCCGATCAGGTTTTAATTCAGTTGGTAAAATATGAATATCTTCTTCTTTAAGAATATAAAATATGTAAAATAATACAACTGTTAAACATCCTACCAATAAAGGTAGCATATAAGACATTATTGCCCAATATGATAAACCAAATGCAGCCATAGGTAGGATTATAGTTTTTTCAATAGGGCTCCACAAATAATAATGATGTGTAGACAGATAATCTATCATACCTAATTTTTCTCTACCTTTGCCTTCAGCAGAAATTGTATCTAATACACCTGCTGAAACTGACACTCTACCAGGTATTGGTAATACCCCAGTTAAAGCACTAACTAAAGCAACAACCGCTCTTTTAGATTTAACTCTATCTACTACAAATTGATAGATAGGAAAAAACCAATTATAATGTTTTGCATATCCTGCAACTACCATAATACCAGCCAAATAAAATAAATACCATTGATTATTAATCAATAAATTTAATACTTCATTCCAATTCATTACATTTTCTCTGATATAGATTTAAATTTCACCTGTTTATAATCTGATAAATTGAACCAACTAGTTATAGCATATTTACTATGAGAATAAGGGGGATTACCTCTGTGGGTGTGCGTAAAGCCAGATGGCCATATTAACGTCATACCCTGTTTAGGGGTTATTTTTACACCTTGTTGTAAAAATTCTGTTGTTGCTTCTCCTTCAGGAAAGGTATTTAAATATGTCAAGGTAGCTAACATGCGATACGGAAAAGATATACCGTGTTCACAGTGCCATACATGATATCCGCCACCTGGTTTAACTTCTTGTACTTTCATTTCATTAATTGTCATAGTCTTACCATCAAGGGCAGTGCCATATTCTTCGTGATACAAATCTAAACATTTTAATGTCGCATCAAAAAATTCTCTAACACACTTTTTTGCTCCTGGTTGATTTTCAAACGTAATATCCTCATCAGAAAACCAAGTATGTTTATTTCTATTTCTCCATAAAGGAATAATGGTATTTTCCTCATCAAATCCTGAATCCTCTTCCTTGCCTAAATCTTTATGAAGCTTTATTATATTTTCACAATAATCTTTTGTGAAGGTATTTGGGAAGGCCATAATAAAGGTTTCATTAAATTTATCTGCGATAATCTTATATTGCTTCTCCGACAACTTGTACACCTTTATCATAACGTTTACTATAAACTGATATATGAGGCTGGTCATATAACGTTTCTGTGGGTAATAGATGAGTTGCATTAAATGCGACTGATCTTCTTTCACCTTTTCCAATAAATGGATATACGGTGTGTAATAAAGTTGATGGCCATATATACATGTCTCCTGCTTTAGGATGGATCCTAAATGTGCCTGATTCTAATGTTAATGAATTAGCGCAATTATGAACCATTTCTAACCTGCCATCAGTCACTCCTGTTCCAACCCTGGACTTCAGACCTGTAGATTTCCGATCCACCCACTCTGGTGTTTTTAAATATAAAACACATGAAACCGTACATCCAGGATGCATATGTAAAGGGTTATATTCACCTTCAAACATAGAATTAACCCAAAATGCACCCATGTGTACTTTAGTATCTTCTATTACTTGAGTATCACCATATTGTGTTCTTTTTAAACAATAAACAACATAATCTCTAATAATACCCAAAGAAAAATCTTGTAAATTATATTTTTTTAACAAATCGTGAGATAATTTAAATTCATATTCTATTTCACCAACTAATGTATCGTTTGCGGGTTCTTTATTGAGAATTGACTCATCTGTACACTTGATCCATCTATCTAATAAATCACTGCTCATCTGTACGCGTTTAATCGTTGGACCGAAGGGATTATCATACTCTTCGGCATACTCATTATTTTTCAAAGATGTCATGTTTGTTTAAAAGATGATATAGTCGGCCTGGGTGACGCTACAGAGTCTCCTGAATGTAATACATTATTAGAGGTGTCTTTCCACTTTTCAGCAGGTGGTGTTGAGAGAGGCAAAGTTCCAGCATCATGTTGAAGTTGTATTTGTGTATCTATAAGGTCCTGTATTTCCGCTTTTCCTTCATCAGTATCAGATTTATTATTTAACTTAATATTTCTAGTATGAGAGGTTATCCCTTGATCTGCATCTGTAAATGTAATATTTACTACATAATCATCACCTGATTCAGGTGATTCTAATGTCATTTCGTTATTGATAACCCATGTAATTGCCATATGTTCTCCTGTTATTATTTATCTACTAACAACTGTTATGTATAATCCATTCCACCATTGCCCGAGATCTTCTAAATCGTTAAGTATTTTCTTTTCATATATTAACTTTAATCCTGCTTGTTCAATTCCTTCATCTGCACCTTGAACAACACCATCAAAATTTGCGTCGTCGAAAATACATATACATGTTTTAGCAAACGATTTACTAAAATATATAAGAGCATCTCTGGTAACATCTTTTTCATGATTACCATCGTAAAAGAAAAAATCCACATCATCTACACCATCAATATTTGCATTAAACATATCACAGTCGAAAACTGTAACTAAATTATCATCTTTAAATACTTTAATATTTTTAACAAACTCTTCTTTAGAATTTTCTGGTAGCTCTAAATCGTCTCTATGAGGTTGCATAGGACTTTGCCAGTTGTCTATACATGTCACTTTTAATTTATTATTTGATAATGCTGCACATGCTGTAGCTCCATGAAATGAACCAACTTCCAAATAATGTTTAGATTCTTTTGATAATGAATTTATTAAATTTATTACGCGTTGAGATGTTAATCCTGGAATACCTATCTCTATATTTCTATTCGTAGAATCTACAAGCTCTTTTGTAATTAATGTTATTTTAGGATCATACTTCAAAGCCGATTTCTTCTCGTAAACTTTATCACAATATCCACAATCCCAACATTCAAATTTACAAGTCTTTATTTTTTCACGCCATACATTAATAGGTGAATCTTTTAAATTTGTATCTTCAATATACTCTTCAAATGTATCAAATAATATCTCTTTACCTTCTGCATAACTTTTAATTATGTGCATGGATTCATTTAATCTTATAGGAGCTTCTCTACCATGCATTTTAATAACATCAACATATTCTAATAACTCATCCCAATCCTCTCTCCATGGAGGAAAACTTGCTGTCTTTAGCGGAGTTGATGGATCCTCATAATCCCATTTATCACAAGAGACTCTAGATATCGGATCTGCAAAATATTGAGGACCGGGAAGAGATCTAGAATTATTAAATTCATAATGCTCATCCATCATAGGACAATTACCTAAACACCCTTCATTTGCTAATAGTGATAACTTAACACCGACATGTTCTGCAGCACGTTTTATTTCTTTCAGCTTATCATGATCTCTCATCAAATCACGATCCAAATTAACATAATTAAAACCTGCATTGCCTAAAGCTACTACTTCTCTTGGTTCAGTTACATTTCGTAATATCGTATTCTTAATTTCTAACTCAGGGAACTCCTGTTGAATAAGTTTTGTTGCAACCCAATGAGTGTGAGGAATAGTTGCGCTTTGAATTACACCAGAACTATAAACTTGTTTAAAATTACTAATGAATAAATCTAAAAATTGTTGTGTGGGCCGTACTAAAGTATTATTAAATGTAGCAGATAAAGGAATTCCTGTTGATCTAGATAAACCGATTGCATTATCTAATGCGCCAAAATGATCTTCTTCTTTTAAGAAAACATCCCCCATAGCATCCTGTATAAATGGAGGCATTCGACATGTAAAATATATGTCGTAAATATAATCTTTATGCTCTCTTAAAAACTCTAGATAATCATTAAATTGATATTCCGTCAGTTTTGGATTCAACGGTACCGAGAATATTTTTTTCATTATTATTATCCTGTTCAACTAATAAAGGCATTTTCAAATTATCTATTTGTGCTGTTTTGCCAGAATATTTTTGTTCTATTTGCTGATTAGCTGCATCAATAGTTCCATTAAGTTTTCCAGCAAATTCTAACGCACCTTTAAGGCAATCTACCTGATCTCTTTCATCCATTAATAAAATAGAATCTAAATTACCAGAACCCACTCTACCATATGAAATTATATCCATAGCGGCTTGTTTAGCCATACGTGCTAACCAATATCTACGTTCTTCTGCTTCATCATGACCTTTAAATCTCTTAACATCCTCTGGATTGGGGCAAACTTCTTTTATAATTTTAATAAAATCTGTAATCTCTCTTTTAGCTTGAACCAATTTACGTTTTACATATATCATATCATACATTAAATCATCATAATCTTGTTTGAGCATGGCCTTCTCTAACTTATCATCAGTTCTTTTCATGTCTTCAACAGTCATTTGTGCTTTAATTGCCCAACGTTTTAATTTACGATATGATTCTTTAAAATTACCATACCGTACATCAATTTCCATAAAACATTGTTGTACTTTTTTATAAGGTGTTAAGCCTGTTCCAGCTACAAAATTTCTATTAGAATATGCAGATTGACCATTATCATAATTTAAAGCAAACTGAATTATATCTTCAGTATAATTGTCATCAACCAGCTCTTCCTTAAACCGCTTATCTAATTCTACGTCTTCTATTCCAACAGAAACAACTTTATCTAATTCTTGTTGAAGACCAGCTAAATCCCCAACCTCCAAATGTTCAAAATCTTTAATCGCTTCTACACTCATGAATTTCCTTTGTAAAAAGATTGTAAATAATTATATTGATTTGGGAAAATGTTTAAAGCTGCTTTTGTTCTATCAACATACATCGTATTTACCCAATGTCCATATTTCATTATATTTTTATCGATATTATATATATGCTTGTTATATAGGCCATATCCATATAATAATGAAAACCATTGCCCTACATGAAACATTCCGAAATAACCTCTTTCGCGAATTGTATTAGGAGGAGTTGGTATGAATTTATCTAACACATCCTTTACACTCTCCGGATATGGTATTTGTTTAGTTTCTTTCCAATAAGGCGTATCTTGTTTTGGAGATAATGCATAATGTAAAAATACAAAATTCTTAATTTCATTTAAAGATATTTCATACTCATTATTTAAATAATCTCTATCAAGTTCACCTTTATTATCTATCAAACATTTAGTTAGATTATGTATTGCAAACGTTGCAAATGATATTCCTGTTGCTTCTAATGGTTCTACAAATCCTGCTGATAAACCTACCGCATATACATTCTTAACTGCTATTCTATTATGAGTCCCTGTTTTCATTCTTATATGTTGAGCAGGAGCTTCATATTCACCTATTGATTTTCTTAATTTAGTTTCTGCTTCATCTTTATTAATAAATTTATCTGAATAAACATAACCATTTCCTATACTCGAATAGGTAGGTATACTCCATCTCCAACCTGAATCCATAGCATAAGCTTTTGTATAAGGATGCATCTCTTTACGTGCATTTTTATATTTTGTATGTACTACAACAGCATTATTATTCAACAATATATCTTCTAGTGAATTAAATGGCTCATTTAATGCCCCCTCTAATAATATAGATTTAAATCCTGAACAATCTACAAATAAATCTGCAGTTATTTCTTTCCCAGAATCAGTGACTAATCTATCAATACCTTCTTCATTAAATTTTACTTCTACAATAGTCTCCTGAATATTATTGACCTTATCCGAGCACTTTTCTTTTAAAACACCTGCTAACTTTTGAGCATTAAAATGAAATGCGTCATGTGGAGGGTCTAAAAAACCAGGTGTATAATCTAATGCTTGATGCCCTGCTTTAGGTGCTTTATTATTTTTTGCCAGTGTATACGAAGGCATACATTTAAAATATTCTTTTACTGATGGTTTTAATCCGAGCCAGTAATTATGAAACATTACTCCAGGACCTAAAACACCCATTTCTTGAGTATCATTATCAACAAATATATTATCAGGAGCCCAATCTATAAATTCAACACCATACTTATGAATACAATCAGCTTTCAGCATCCAATCTTCAAATTTCAATCCACAATTAAATAAAAAAGGTGTAGTAAAAGGTTGTGTTCCTTCTCCAATTCCCTGTTTACTTAATGTTGATATTTTTGTAGATTCTACTAATGTAATCTTTACATGGTCTGGTAAATTATGAGATAAATGAGCTGCTGCTAGCCAACCGGATGAGCCACCACCTACTATTGCTATATTATCAATTGCCATTTAATAATAATTTAAAAAAGTTATTGCTGTCAATCTAGGATGATCATCTAACATCTCTCCAAAATACTCTGAATGTAAAAGGGGTTTATCAAATATAAGCGCCTTATTGAAATCATTTCTTACTTTTTCTCTTATATCTAAAACTTCATTCCATCTATGTGTTTGGCCTGTTGAAACTATATTTTTCATAGTTTCGAAAAATTCATGAGATGAATGATCAAAACTTATAGGATTATTTCCTCCAGAGAAATCTCTAGGCTTATATCTCCAAAATACAGTTCCATTATCTGTATTATTATAAAAAGGACTTAAATATATTAAACAGGTTTTTCCTTTTAATTGGGTATCGGTTTCATAACTGAATACATCTGGATGAGGTCTTCCATGAGGTAAATTTGCATTCCAATCTTTTAAATCATCTTTAGTAATCATTTGTAAATTAAACGTATATCTTTTTAGCTTTTTTATATCTAAAATTTTATATAATTTTCTTATTGTTATATCAGCGTATTCACTAATAAATGATTTCAAGTGTCCTTGAACTTCAAATTCTCCATAATCATTTGGTAAGCCTCCTGATACAGATCTACGACCTGGATATTGTTGTCCCGGTAATACTGCGTCAGGTTCTGTATCTGTAAATATAGAAAGATCTTTACTTATACAATTAAATAATGTATAGGGAGCTTCATAAAAATCATGTATTATCTGGATTTCCATAATTAAACCATGTTACTATTGAATATCTTATACCTTGTGTTACGGGTCGAATTCCGTGTGGAAACATAAAATTAGAAGGCCATACTATCAATGATCCTGTTCTTAATTTAGTTATAGCAGCACCATTAAACATATCAATTTCGCCACCTAGATAATCTTCATTTAAACCTATAATACAAGATAAAACTCTATGATCTATAGTTCCTGCATCTATATGAGGTTTATAATAATCACCTACTTTATATCTCAATAACTCATACCCAGTATCATCACTTACACCGAGTAATGTAGGATGCATTTCTTTCATTCTTAACAATATCTTTTGTAAGCTATCAAATATTGTATTATCAATTTCTTTTCTTTTTTTATCAGCATTATTTAAAATCTTGGCACCCATACATTGTCTATAACCAGCACCGTGATCTACTGCATCAACGAAATCTATTTCTTTATATTCTTTAATTATATTATTACAGAAATCAGTTGAAAAGACATTGTCGAAAACATGTACGAAAGCAGCGAGTCTTGTATAACCTGTTTCAGTCGGTGTTGGTAAAGTTTGCATGACTATTGGGATAATGATGATGCACTAGGGTCTCTCTTGTTTCAGCAAACTCTTTTGTACAATCGTTATTTACACATCCTATAGGTAATGATGATATTTCAGTATATCTCTTTTCTGACCAGAGCATACAATTTTTATATACATCGTTAGGATTATCTTTTATTTTTCGTTTACAAAATACACAACCCCAATTATGTTCCTGATTTCTAATAACTTTAGGATGAAAACGTAGAAAAGATTCATCAAGAGGATGAGGATCAACTGTAAAATATGTTGTAATAAATTCTTTGTAGGATAAATCACTCTTGAAAGTAACATCATCTTCACGTTGTAATTTATTCATTTTATATAATTTATATATAATCAATGTATTTTCATATGTTGCATATCCAGGGGTTTTGCAACAAGGATTCTTAATACATCGTTCACAGGGTTGAGTACATAATGTATTGGGATCAGAATTTAATAATTCTTTAAGATCACTAGGTAACATCAAAAATTCAATTTATTTCCTAAGAATGGATTAATAACATCTGGTACCCAGTCAGTATCTGCATCTGATTCTAAGCCTCTGGTGCCGTCATCTTTAAACCAGGCCATACGTAAGCCTCTTTTATTATCATTTATAGAACCATCTGCTTCAACACCGCTATGAGCTCTTCCCAACTCTACTGCTTGATCAGTAGGCATCATAATTCCAAAATAATCTTCATATAAAACATTTAATTCTTTAACAGTAGTACATGATTCAAACTTTTTTAATATTATTTGAGCTTGGACTAAAATAGTAGATAATCTATCTTGATATTCTTCTGCTTTTTCTAATATTTTATTTGATAAAACTGTTTTATCAAAACTTCGTTGTTCTGCAATATAATCTAAAAATGGAGTTTTATGGGTGGCATCATCTCCATATGTCAACCATTCTCTTGCTTCATGTTTTTGAATTTCCCATGTAGCAGCTTCTAATTCAGATACATTTCTAACATTTTTTAATTTCTTACTATATTCATTTTCTATAATTTCTTTAGCAAATTTATACATGAACGCTACTGTATTATTTATCTCTGTTTCAGTTAACGCTCTTTTGCTTTTAGTTCCAGAAGGAGGTGGTGAAGTAGTTCCAGTAGGATTAGATGTGGATTCATCTTCCATCGCCCATGTCCAATGCACTTCTGGAGATTCTTCGAAAATGCTTACTTCATCTCTAATTTCACTAAAGAATTGCATTCCATGGATTGCTTCTTCTGCCGGCACTTCTTCAAATGATCTACCTAAAGTAGGCTTTATCGTTTCTAATAATGACGAGGATACTTTAACACATACCATTCCCATTAAAGTATATTCTGCTCTACAAAACATATTCCAATCACCTGAAAGACCATCTTCATAATAAGGTCTTATCATGTTTTCATCAATTATAATATAATTAAAAGCGAAATCTGCTTCAGCAGTACGAATAGTCATTAACTAACTCCAACATTTGTAATAGTAGCAGCACCAGGCGCACAACAACCCGAAGATTGACCATAATGTCCTTTTGGCATGCAAGCCGCACCCATTGTTGTCTGAGCATCATTACTGTGAACATATTTTACAGTATGATTATTTTGTTGACCATCATAATGTCCCATTTGATAGCCCCAATCTTGACCTGTTTCTGGATTTTCTTCTCCACAAGATCTTACTTTAGCAAATGTAGAAATAGTTGATCCATTAGAATCTGAAAATTTATGTTGATGTGTAGTTACATTATTACCACTACCCAAATAATGATGGCCATATTTTGTGCTTAATGCTTTACAATGTCCATCACCATAACTTCCTCCCCAACCACTAGAATGCCACGCATGACTTGAAAACGTTACTGCATGTTTTGTATTAGATGAAAACATTGCCCAACCACTATTTTCTCCATGAGCTCCAGTTGCTGGTTTACCACTTGATGGGCATGCCGTTACTGTATACATTATTTCTGTTGGATAATGAAGATTATTGACTTCTGTTGTTCCACCTCCAGCCCAAACACCTCGTTGTGATACAATTCCTGCCATGCCAGCAGAATCTCCTATAGATGAATTAAAGTTCCAACCTCCAACGTCACCGGCATATCCAGAAGTACCATAATCAAGTCCTTGATTTTTTGGGTCATTACCTACATAACCATAAGAGACTCCTGAAGATGCAAAACCGCCAGTAGTTGTTATTTTTCTTGTTTGTCCATTTGCGAGACTATAACTTGATAAATTAGTACCAGATGTAGTGTGTCCATTATTTTGTAAGTATCCGTTATGGTCGCTAAAGTTACCGTCTAAATATGATCCTTCACGATCTAACTGTTCCCCACAATATAAAGTCGTATCCGTAAGATGCCAGGTTTTATTAGTACATCTCCATGCATTACTTCCTTTATATCCTGCGGCCAAATAACCATGTGTATATAAAGAACGATATCTCCATCCGGATGCTACTGTTGAGGCTGGACCACCTGGATATGACCAATACGCATTACCTGTTCCAGAAGGATCAGATCCGCCTGTATCAGAACCTTTACCAGAATGTAAAGGAGACCCAAACGTATTTGCACTCTGTGTTGGTATTACTGTATATGAACCAATTTTAAAAGCCATTAGCTAACTCCCACGTTTGTTATATTCGCTGCTCCTGGTGCACAACAACCTGAAGATTGACCGAAATGACCTTTTGGCATTGCGGCTGCACCTAATGTAGTTTGAGCATCACTACTATATACATATTTAACTGTGTGATTATTTTGCTGTCCGTCATAATGACCCAACATATATCCCCAATCCTGACCCATTTCAGGATTCTCTTCTCCACAAGATCTTACTTTTCCTGGATTAGCGGTTTTAGCACCATTAGAATCTGAAAATTTTTGTTGCGAAGATGTTACGTTATTTCCTGTGCCTACATAATGATGACCATATTTTGTGCTTAATGCTTTTGGTTGACAATCACCACAACCATCTCCCCATCCACTTGAATGCCAAGAATCATTAGATAATGCTAATCCATAACGAACATTATTTGCATATTCACACCAACCATTATTCTCACCGTGAGCACCCGTTGCTGGTTTACCACTTGATGGGCAAGCAGTTGTAGTATACATTATTTCTGTTGGATAATGTAATTTTGCAGTTTCTGTAGTTCCTCCACCTGACCAATAACCAGCTTGATTTATTATAGCTGCAACTCCTGATGAATCTCCACATGATGTTTGAAAATTCCATCCGCCTACATCACCGGCATATCCAGAAGTACCATAATCAAGTCCTTGATTTTTTGGATCATTACCAACATATCCATAGCTAACACCCGAAGATGCAAAACCGCCAGTAGTTGTTATTTTTCTTGTTTGTCCATTTGCAAGACTGTAACTAGATAAATTAGTTCCTGATGTAGTATGACCGTTGTTTTGTAAATACCCATTATGATCACTAAAATTACCATCCAAATATGAGCCTTCTCTATCCAGTTGCTCTCCGCAATATAACGTTGTATCTGTTTGGTGCCATGTTTTATTTGTACACCTCCATGCATTACTTCCTTTATACCCAGCTGCTAAGTAACCATGTGTATATAATGATCTATAACGCCAACCAGATGCCACTGTTGAGGCTGGACCACCTGGATATGCCCAATAAGAATTTCTAGTAGCACCATCTCCTCCATGTAATTCGGATCCAAACGTATTAGCTGTCATATTAGGCACGACTACGTTATTTGCATGACTGCCCATTTTAAATGCCATGATCGTGACTCCCTAATTCTGTTTTCAATTCTTCAATTTGGATCTGTTGTTCTTTAATTGCTTCTATTAATAATGGGACCATTGATGCATAATCTACGGTTAAATAATCTTTACCTGACCGTGATTTTCCTTCCATATCTCTATCAAATGGTGCTAATGAAACAACTTCAGGAAAGACTTTTTGAACATCTTGTGCGATAAGACCTGCGCGCTTTTTATCAGGATTCCATTCGCCGCCAACTACTTCGTTAATATTATCCACCCAATCATATGTTATACCTTTAAGTTGTGTAATTTTTTTAATAGCACTTGTTATAGGTACTTTATTCTCTTTTAATCTTTCATCTGATGCACTAGATGTAATATCCCCTGTAGCAGATATGCCTCCACCAACATACAATTTATCGCTTGGACTAGTAGATCCGATACCGAAATTCCCTGTAGGTAAAATACACGCCATTTCTGTCGGTTGACTACCTGATGATGTGGCGGGGTTTACTAAAAAGCAGAGAGAAGAACGTTCTGCAGCAGGAGTATCATACAATTTAATAGCTATTCCAGCATGAGCTCCGGCTTGATATGTCGGATAAGATTGTGGATTAAGATGCATGAAGTTAATACCAGCACAATAATTTCCAGCTGCTCTAGTAGACGTATTAGGCCAAAGTCTTAAAGAACAAGTATCATTTTGAAAAGTACTATGAAAACTGCCTCCCATAATTCCTGAAAAATCATTTGTCCCAGATTTAGAACGGATGAAATGACCTAAATTAATGCTTGGAAAAGTAGAAAGACTGTTGCCAACCTGAAACGAACATTGTGGAATACATCCGATACCGACATCACCAGCGGAGTTAATAACAATATTACTATCTCCACCATTAGCTCCTAAACCTAATAAGTTACTTGAATGATCATATTTGATATTACCTATTGCATTATCTCCTGAATCACCAAATCTAATACGTCCAACACTTGAAGTACCAGAAAAAATTGTCATACCAGAATCAGCACTACCTTCAATTGTAAATTCGTCAGCCGATGCGTGTGGCCCGCCGCCCCCATAAGCGGCAGATTTAACAGCTAGTTTCGCACCTTGTGTGTCGGTAGTACCTATTCCCACGCTGCCAGACGCGTTAATTTGCATCCGCTCTGTGCCAGCTGTATCGAATCTGATTTTATCTTCGTCTGCTCCTTCTTCAACTTGAATCTTTGTGTCATTATCAGCATCAGAGAGTGCAGATATGCGTTCTAGTTCATCATGTTCATAATCAGCACTATTATCTCTCCAAATATCTTTATTTTTAGCAGTAGCAAGACCTCCTCCTAACGATCTAGCATAATTCCGCCACATCTTTTTAGTCAATAAAGCAAGAGAACCTACTCCAGCATGTGTTAAAGCACCTGAGGATGATCCACCGCCAGATGTAATAACAGGAGGGACTGCATTTTTATTTCGTTTACGAAATTTAAACTTTCCACCGCTTGAAACTTGTACCTTGTGATCTTCTCCCAACCAAATAGATTCATTGGAAATATACATATCATCAATTTGATCCTCCGAATCACCTAATTGATTGGCATATAGGGTTTCCGTTCCCTCATCATTTGCTTTTATTATAACTGATCCAAATTTGGTTATTAAATCTGCTGCCATTCATTTCTCCTACGATGTTGCTAATGACCAACTACTTGTTGATATTGCAGTCATCACTATTCTTACTGTGCTTGGACCAGAGCCGGCATATGAACCGCCATTATTTGTTACTTGCAAATATCTTGTATTACCACTTGTGCCTATTGAAAAGGCAATATCACCAAATTGACTAGGACTATATGAATCTTGTACTATTGAACCAGGAGAACCGTACCCTGAGTTAAATATAACTTTAACAATACGTCCACCACCTGAATGGTTAGACCAATCTGTATGACAACACATCATTTCACATACAGCGGCTTGATGAGCACCCATATTAAATGTAGCAACTGTTTTAGCACTTGCACTTGTCCAATTTTGTGTTGCAAATTTTACGCCGCCATAACCACCTTCGCCTTCAAATCCTTGGCCTTCGGCAACTGTTCTAACAGAACCTGTTGAAATATTAACGGCCCCGGCCTGTGTAACAGCAAGGCGTTTCGCGCCGGCAGCTGAATCATATAATTGCCAATCAGTTTCACTACCTTCAATTCCGGCTAACCATCTACTAGTGCCTCCTTGATTATATTGAAGCCATGCGGCTGTACCTGCTGCACTTGAATCAAGTCTAACATATGCATGACTGGATGAGTTGACATCAAGTCCAAATGTACCGCCAGTTATTTTAATACCTTGATTAAAACTCCAAGCATCGTCGGCATCTACCCAAGTAATAGTTTTATCTGTAGCACCTTTAAGTGTAATACCGCCACCATCAGCAGTTGTATCAGATGGAGTATCAACAGACCCTAATTCAATATTCTTATCATCAACTGTAAGAGTAGTACTATTTACCGTAGTTGTTGTTCCGCTTACTACGAAATTTCCTGCAACGGTTACTGTTCCATCTGCTTCTATTTTAAATCTTGAAACACCGGCAGTTGAAAATTCTAAAACATCATCCGCGCTTTGAAAAAAACCAGTATCATCATCCCCAAAAGATAAAACAGGGGCAGCAGCAGACTGAAGAGTAAGAGGCCTTCTAAGTCTCAATCGTTTTACTTGGCCTAGACCTAATGCTGACGCGGTTGAATCTAAATCTATAAATCTCATGTACTATCTACTAACAAATATGAAAGAAAAACGTTAACTGATGAGGCAGTGTCTGACCATACTTTTAATATGTCCGATTCTTCCAAAATAAGTTTGCTGCTAGCTAGGATATCTAATGTGGCATTAACGGAAACAACTATTTCACTTAAAAATATTATTGCATTTGTGGAAGCACTATTATCTGTTAGTTCTACAGATATTTTGATGTCGGATGATGCATGCTTATTAGTTACATGACAACCAATTATAACACACTTTGAACTGTCTCCACTCGGACATGTTAAAACTGTTGTTGGACTACCAGAACTATTACTTATATCCTCTACCCAAGCATTTTTAAATGTATTTGCCATTAGTCTCCATCATCCAAGTGCAATAGCTAAAGCAAGTGCATCTGACTCTGCTTTGTTTAAAACTTCAGTTCTTAAGGCAGTTCCTAACTGAGTAGAATTTGCCACTACAACATTATTTATTTTAAAAGATTTACCCGTTGCAATATTCCAATGATCTGTCGACGTAAAATTATCATTGGTGTTATCCCACAATATAGTTTTATCGGAAGTGCCTTTTAATACTAACCCTCCACCATCAGCATTAGAATCTGAATTAGAATCTGAATTAGCAAGAGTTATGTTTTTACCTTCAGAGGAAGCGGATTCGGAGGAGGTTTGAGTGCCAGTAACGGCTAAATTACCAGTGATTTCTGCATCACCTGTTATCTTTATTCCGTTGGCAATCTCAAATACTTTTGCAGCCATGTCAATTATACCGTAAAGAAGGTCGCTTCTGCCTTACAAACTATAGAAACACCATCTGCATTAGCTACTTTCATTCCTATATGTGAAGATCCGGACGATCCAGAACCATCTGTCATTTCAAAAGTTATAGTTGTTGTTATATCATGTCCTAACGAAGCATATTCGTTATTATCCACAGCACCACTTCCACTTTCACAGAATGTGTACTTATGAATTGCTGTTTCATTAGCACCTGCTTTCATTTTTAAAATTACTTCGCCTGCAGAATAAGTGGCTATGGGAGTCTCAAACAGAAAAGCATTACCATTATGTGCAATAGTGGCGGAAGTAACTAGAGTTCTAGAAATATCTTTATGATAGATATCTGTATGGATTGTTAAATCACCGCCAATTACGGCAGCTTTTGCAACTCCTAAGCCACCGGATGATAGTAACTGTCCTGTTGTATTAGATGTAGAATTTGCTGTTCCATCTGCATGTACAACATTAGCAAAAAGTGATAAAGCAACACCTATACCACCATCAGTTTGTATTGAACCAGATGTTCCACTTGTTGAATCTGTTGTACCTTCAACTACTATATTATCTTGAGCTGTTACTTTTCCAGCATTTACGTTAACATAATCTGAAACAGTTAAACTACCTGTTGATAATCCACCAGAAGTAGTTTGAATAAATGCAAACTCATCTTCCGATTCATCCCATACAAAAGCAACGTTAGCTGATGTACCCCTGTTAACCATTAAACCTTGGTCATGAGTAGGAGCAACTGAATCGCCGTTTGCAGATAAAGTAATTAAAGGATCGCTAACACTTAAATTTGTAGCGTTAACATATGTAAGTGCACCATCAACAAATAAACTACCATCAATAGTTACATTAGCAGAAAATGTTGCATCTCCACCGGCTGCAAAGTTCTTTACTTTTAAACCACCGGTTGTATTAGCCGCTAAGACTACTGCAGCTGATGCCCCGCTTGTATCATTAGATGTTGTTATTGCGTGGGTATGTGAAGCTGTAGTGACAGCATCTGTAGTTACTGCTGTTAGTGTATCTGGAGTACCTAATGTAACAGTTTGTGTATCAGCACCTACTCCACCACCTTGTTTAGCCGTAACCGTAATACCATTACCAGCAACTACTGCATCTAATTCTCCAGCATCTATATCGGCTTTTACTTGTGAATATGTACGAGAATGGACATTAGAATTATTGTCCATTTGGAGAATTTTACCATTAGTTGCTACTGCACCATCGGTAGGAGTATTAAGTAGAGTTAAATTGGCATCTGCTTTTAAACCACCTCTTACTCTGAACTGTTGTTGTGACATTGACTAAATTCCTCAGATGTTTTACGCTGTATATTTGGTACATACTGTGCGATGAACTG
>PVBE012040336.1_pt1 | contig 16895 bp, 12 predicted proteins | sample 1631181 | NCBI WGS metagenome assembly PVBE01 (sample SAMN08397723, study PRJNA350692) | Marine metagenome, whole genome shotgun sequencing project. | isolation source: water | place: Pacific Ocean | collected 2012-04 | reverse complement strand
GTTCCCACCAAGAGCGCCCGCGGCCAAAGAAGACGCGAAAAAGGCGACCATTTCAGGACAATGTGTGCCCGCAATGCGCTGCAGAGGGCAAATGCAACAAGATCCAGACGGCGCTGTGGTGCCACGGCCTCTGTAAGCGGCACGCGTTGGCACAAGGACACGCACCATGCAAGCGGGCAAAAGCTGAAGTTGATCTTCCGCCAGTGGATGCTGAGCCACAGAGGGGGTGCCAGCGGGGCAAGGGAACAGATCCACCTGAGAAGCGGGCAAAAGCTGAAGTTGATCTTCCGCCAGCAGCTGCTGAGCCAGAGAGGCAGCGCCAGCCGGTCGAGCAGTAATGCGTTGGTTGTCAGCGCAACCTCGTCCACACCGGGTGTCCGGCACAGCATCTGTACCAGCTCCGGCAGCCGCTGGCGGATGGTCGGTTCGCCGCCCGTCAGGCGGTAGTGTGTCACGCCCATCGCCGCGGTGATGCGCACCAGGCGCTGTATCTCCTCGAAGCGCAGGACCTTTGGCCGTGGGATCCAGGCTGGGGAGGAGGGCATGCAATAGTGGCAGCTCAGATTGCAGCGGTCGGTGACCGAGATCCGCAACTTGCTCACCTGCCTGCCGAATGCGTCGATGAGTTTCATCAGGGGTAGAGGTCCAGTTTGGCAGTACCGGTCGCGCGCCATGCGGCGGGTGTCGGGCAAGCGAGCCTTGCTTTCCCGCCTGCTTCGATCGACCCCGCCGGGCACGGACCGATGCTGCCATTCGAATACTGCGCACGTTTCATGCCAGGTCAGCTGCGGCGGATCATGCTGAAGTAGAATCGGTCGACCACGCGACGCTTGAGGTAGGGGGTCCTGCCGGGGCGGCCAGGCGTTGGCGGCAGCTCGTAATCATACTGGATCGTGGCTGCCCGACCGGGCTCGGTTTGTACTATTCAGGTCAGCCTGCCGTCATAGCTCGGGGCGGGAGGGAGCCCCACCAGCTCTCGCACGATGTTGTCGGCAACCGTCGCTGCCTGGAGGCGGGCAGCCGAGCCGGTCTTGGGCATGGGGAGTCCCGCAGCATCGCCCAGCGAGTAGATCCGATCACCCGCACTCAGCGTGTGCTGGTCGACCGGGATCCAGCCCGATGCATCCGCCAGGCCGCACTGCCGCACGAACGGAGCACCGCTGTGCGGTGGGACCAGCACCAGGAGGTCGTAGGCCAGCTCCGCGCCGGTCCGGGAGCGCACGCGCCGCTGCGCCGGATCGATGGACTCGACCGCGAACGGGACCACGATCTCGATGCCGCGGGCGGACATCAGCCGCTCTGCCCAGTCGGCGATCCGCGGTTCCGGGTAGACCGCCGCGATGGGGTAGACATAGCGCATGCGGGTGGCCTTGCGCAGTCTCCTCCGTCTGAGCTGAGCATCCAGCCGGAGTGCGAACTCGATCGGACTCGGGGGACACTTGTAGGGCAGACGCGTGGCCCCGATGACGACCTGGCCGCCCTCGAATGCAGCGATTGCTTCGGCCAGCGATGTCGCCGAGCGCGGGCAGTGGAAGTGGTTTGCGCCCTGGCTCATTCCAGCGGGTACAGCCGGTCGGTCGACCTGGCTCCCGGCGCACGACGACGAGCGTGTCGTATGGGACGAGCTCGCCCGACTCCAGGCCCAGCCGGCGGCCGGGGCGGTCCAGCTCGACCGCCTTGTCGACGCGTAGCGTGACGCGGGCGTCGAGCAGCGTGCGCGTGTCCCGGCGCAGGCGAGCGGCGCGTTCGGTGCCGAGGGCGACGTTGATCGACCCCGCCTGGTAGACGTGATCCCCGTGGCTGTCGATCAGCGTCACGCGGATGTCATCCCTCGCGCGGACTAACCGGTTCGCCACCGGTATGCCTCCGACACCGCCGCCAAGTACGATCACATGATCAGGCACGAACCTCATGGTGCAATCGCCGTGCCGACCGACCCGAGGGGATGGGGGGCTTGCGGCGCCGCGTGCGGGGACTATCGCCCAGGCGGTCAGGAATTTACCCGCGGCTTTCCGGCAGTCGGCCAGGCAATTTGAAGGGCCTGTTTCGATCACCGGGTTAGAATCTCGCGATGCTATTGATGGTGTTATTCGATATCCCCTACGCCTTTCTTGCCGGCGGGCTGATCGGCTGGCGCGGCCGGGGCCTGCGGCTCGATCTCGCGCTGATCTACGGTGCGTTCGGGGTGGGTGTGCCGGCGCTGGCGTTTCTCGAGCGCTATCCCGACTGGGACTGGCAGTACCTGCTCGACGCGACGAAGCTACCGGCGGGCGCGGGCGCGGTGTTCGTCCTGCTCGTGCTGCTGGGCGCCGCGCTGGGCCACCGCGCAGGACACCGCCGTCCCGGGCTGCTGATCGCGGCGGGCGCCCTGCTCTTGCTGCACCAGGCACTCAGCTTTCCCCGGGCGATCCACGTCGGCACGCTCGCCTCGTGGAAGGCCGGCGGCGGATTCCTGATGCCGGGTCACTTCCTGCTGTTCTCCACGCTGCTGATGGGCGCGTCGCTGCTGCTGTTCATCGGCTGCTGGCACCTCGCCGGCCTGGCCAGCCCGTTTCGCCTGACGCCGCGCGAGCGGCGGGTGGTCGCAGCCTGCGCGCGAGCCGCGCTGCCCGGCGGCCCGGAGGTGGACCCGGTGGACCTGACGGCGAAGGTCGAGCGACTGGTCGATCGCTTCGCTCCCGAGGGCCAGTCCGCCTTTCGCCTGACGCTGACCGCGTTCGAGTGGCTCGCGCTACCCCGCCGGGGCCTGCCGTTCTCGCTGCTCTCTGCGGCGCGACAGCAGCGGCACCTGGCGGCCTGGGCCGACAGTGGCCGCGCGTCCTTTCGGCTGGCGGCGCGGCTGATGCTGACGGTGGTCAAGCCGTGCCTCGTCTCGCGGTCCGAGGTCCAGACCTGGATGGGTTACCTGGTCGATCGTCTGGACCATCTGCAGCGGCAGCCGGCGCCGGACTACCCGGCGGAGCGGGTGATTCAGCTGCTGGACCACGACCGGGAGGTCCGCTGCCAGGTGGCCGTGATCGGCTCCGGGGCGGGGGGCGCGGTGGTGGCCGCCGAGCTGGCGCAGCGCGGCGTAGACGTCGTGCTGCTGGAGGAGGGACAGCTGTTCTGCCCACCGAGAATGCCGCGCAGCGCACTGTTCAACCTGGCCCAGATGTACCGCGACGCCGGCACCACGATCGCGCTCGGTCGGCCGGCGATTCCAATTCCGCTGGGCGCCACCGTCGGCGGGACGACGACCGTCAACTCCGGCACCTGCTTTCGTGTGCCGGAGCGCGTGCTCGACAAGTGGGATGCCCTCGGACTGGGCATCGGCCGCGACGAGCTGGCCGCCTGCTACGAGCGGGTCGAGCAGCTGATCTCGGTGCAGGATGTTCCCGAGGAGCTGGTCGGCGGATCGAGCGCGGTGATCCGCCGTGGGGCCGATGCACTCGGGCTGTCTCACCGACCGCTGCGGCGCAACATCAAGGGCTGCACCAACGCGGCCGTCTGTGCCTTCGGCTGTCCGACCGACGCGAAGCAGTCGATGAACGTGACCTACGTTCCGGCCGCGCTCGAAGCCGGCGCGACGCTGTTCACCGGGGTGCGGGCCGAGCGGCTGCTGACCAGCGGTGGGAAGGCGACGGGGGTCCGCGCCACGGCCGTCGGCGGCGGCGCGACGCTGACCGTTCGGGCCGACCGGGTCGTCAGCGCCTGCGGGGCGATCTCGGGCGTGCCCTTCCTGGCCGGCTGTGGCGTGCGAAGCCGGCACCTCGGGCGTCACCTGACCGTGCATCCTGCGACCAAGGTGGCGGCGCTGATGCCGGAGGTCGTCGACGGCTGGCAGGACACGCCGCAGGGCTACTGCATCGACGCGCACGCCGAGGAGGGGCTGATGTTCGAGGGGGCGTTCGTGCCGCCCGAGTACGCCAGCATCTCGTTTCCCTTCGTCGGTCAGGCGCTGGCCGACGTGATGGGCGCGTTCCGCCGTCTGGCGATGTTCGGCTTCATGGTCGCCGACGAGCCGAGCGGGAGGGTCCGCCGTGGCCTGGGCGGTCGGCCGCTGGTGACCTACCGCATCTCGGACGGCGACCTGGAGAAGGTTCGCCGCGGCCTGCGCATTCTCTCGGAGGTGTTCTTCGCCGCCGGGGCCGAGCGGATCTACCTGCCGCTGGCCGGCGTCGAGGTGCAGCCGGATCTGGACAGTGCGCTGGCCGCGCTCGAGCAGCCGATCTCCCCCTGGGGACTGGAGCTGACCGCCTTCCATCCACTGGGTACCGCGCGCATGTCATCGGGCCGTCGCGAGGGCGTGGTCGGCCCCGATCTGCAGAGCTGGGAGATTCCCGGGCTGTACGTCATCGATGGTGGCATCTTTCCCACGTCGCTGGGCGTCAACCCGCAGCTGACGATCATGGCGATGGCGACTCGCGCGGCCGAGAGACTGGCCAATGGCGACTGAGCAGGCCGACGACGAGCTGGACTACATCATCATCGACTCCGGTTTCGGCGGCAGCGTCTCGGCGCTGCGACTGACCGAGAAGGGCTACCGCGTGGCCGTGATCGAGCAGGGCAAGCGCTTCGCTCCCGAGGACCTGCCGCGCTCGGCCTGGAATCTGCGCGACTACATCTGGTGGCCGAGAATGGGGCTGCACGGCATCCTCGCCATCCGGCCGTTCAAGGACGTGGTGATCTTTCACGGCGCCGGCGTCGGCGGGGGCTCGCTGGTCTATGCCAATACGCACCTCGAGCCGGGGGACAAGTTCTACGCCGATGCGCGGCTGGCTCGGCTGGCCGACTGGAAGGCCGAGCTGGCGCTGTTCTACAAGCTGGCGCGGCGGATGCTCGGGACCACCGAGGCGCCGGCGGTGTTCGAGTCCGACCGCGCATTGAAGGCGGTGCTCGACCAGATGGGGACCGGCGACACGTTCAAGAAACACACCGTCGGGATCTACTTCGGCAAGGCGGGCGAGGCCTGCGCCGATCCGTTCTTCGACGGCGAGGGGCCCGAGCGTGTCGGGTGCAATTTCTGCGGCAGCTGCATGCTCGGCTGTCGGGTCGGGGCCAAGAACACGCTCGATCGCAACTACCTGTACCTGGCCGAGAAGCTGGGGGCGCGGATCATCCCACGAACCCGGGCCGTCGACGTGCGGCCGACCGACTTCGGGTATGAGGTGCGCACCCGACGCAGCGGGCGCATGTCGGTCACGCGCCGCCGCACGCTGCGCGCTCGCAACGTCATCTTCTCGGCCGGCGTGATCGGTACCCTCGAGCTGCTGATGCGCTGCCGCGAGCGGGGCTCGCTGCCCCGCCTTTCCGACCGGCTCGGCACCGAGGTCCGCACCAACTCCGAGTCGATCCAGTCGGTCAGCTCGCCCCGTGACGTCAGCGAGGGGATCGCGATCAGTTCGGGCGGCCTGACGCCGGACGGGACCCAAGTCGAAATGGTGCGCTACGGCCCGAAGGCCGAAACGATGAGCATCTTGAGCACCGTCCACACCGGCAGCGGCCCGCTGCCGCGGCAGCTCTACTTCCTCGCGGCGCTGCTGCGGCATCCGCTAGTGGCGCTCAAGCAGCTGTTCTGGCCCTTCGGTTCGTCGCGGGGAAGCGCGATCGTGCTCGCGATGCAGGACATCGACAACTCGATGCAGCTGGTCCACCGGCGGCGCTGGTACTGGCCGTTTCGCCGGGCTCTGACCAGCGACTGGGGCGTGGGCGACGCACCGCCGAAGTTCCTGCCCAGTGCCCAGGAGGTGACCAGCCGAGTGGCGCGCGAGCTCGACGGCACACCCCACTCGGTGCTGCCGGAGGTGCTGCTCGACACGACGACCACGGCGCACCTGCTCGGTGGTTGTCCGATGGGCCGCTCGGCCGTCGATGGGGTGATCGATCGGGACTGCCGGTCTTCAACTACCCCGGACTGCTTGTCCGCAGCGGTCGCAGGCCTACCTGTTCTGGGTTTCCGAGATCAAGGACAAGTCGCCGTTCCCGATCGGTATCCAGCGCGACGACGTCGGGGCGGCGCCCGGCTCGGACGGCGTGGTCTGGCTCGAAGAGGCCGCACAGGCGATCCAGCGCGCGCCGGGCATGATCCGGCAGCACATCCGCGACGTGGTCGAGGAGTACGCGCGTAAAAAGGGCGTCAATCAGATCGACCTGGCACTGCTGCAAGAGGCCAAGCAGAACGCGTCGGAGTGCCCGGTCAACCGTGCCAAGGCCGAGCAGCAGGAAGAAACCGGACTGCCGACCTACGGCAAGATCTATATTGGCCTGGACAGCTCGCCGCTGGGCGATGGGGCGGCCGAGTTCTCGGTGTCGCTGGCACGCCAGCTGGGCGGCGAGGTGATCGGCAGCCACGTCTACGCGGCCAAGCTGCACGACCAGCGCTTCCGAGCGATGGAGGGCGGTCTGCCAGAGGAATACCAGATGGAGCAGGAGCTGGAGCGGCAGCGGGTGATCCACGACTCGCTGATCACCAAGGGGCTGGAGCTGATCACCGACTCTTACCTCGAGGTGACCGGACAGCAGGCAGACGCGGCCGGGGTGCCTTTCTCGGGCGTCTCGCTCGAGGGCAAGAACTGGCTGGAGCTGGTGCGTGACATCGAGGCGCACGACTACGATCTCGTCGCGCTCGGCGCCCACGGCATCGGCCGGGTCGCCGACTCGCTGCTCGGATCGGTGGCCGAGCGCGTGCTGCGCCGCACCGACCGGGATGTCCTGCTCTGCAAGGTCTTGCCCGAGCAGAACGGTGATCTCGAGCTTCGATCCCTATTTCCACTACGCGATGTTCAAGTCGCTCAACACCGTGCTCTCCGACAAGGCACGAACGGTCTTCAAGTTCGAGGAGCAGGAGAAGCTGCACGAGGACATCATCGACTCCGGGCTGGCCAAGATCTACCAATCGCACCTCGACGTGGCGACCCGGATGGGGACCGACGAGGGGCTGGAGGTCGGCAGCAAGCTGCTCGACGGCAAGGCCTATCACAAGATCCTCGAGTACGCGCGCAAGCACAAGCCGTGGCTGCTGCTGATGGGTCGCGTCGGGATTCACAGCGACAGCGGCATGGACCTCGGCAGCAATACCGAGAACGTCTGCCGTCTGGCCGGCTGCAACCTGCTGATCGTGGCCGCCTGCGAGGAGGCGCCGACCGAGTATCGGGCCAGCGCAACGGTCAGCTGGACCAAGGAGGCCGAGGCGTTCCTGACCCGGATTCCCGAGATGGCCCGACCGGTGGCGATCCAGGGGATCAACAACCACTGCATCGCCGAGGGGCACACCGTCGTGACCTCGTCGGTCCTCGAGGCGGCGATTCGGCAGATCCTGCCACCCGAGGCGATCGCACGGATGGGCATCGAGTTTGGCCACGGGAACGGTATCGAGGCCGGATCTCTGGACAAGATCGCGCTGAGCTTCACCTGCGATAAGTGCGGACATCTGCATCGGGGTAACCGGCCCCAGGTCTGTCCGGTCTGTGGCCGGGAGGGGGCCAGCTTCAAGCTCTCCGAGAGCAGCGACGTGGCCGCTGGCGAAACCCGGACAGCCCTCGGTGATCGCGAGGTGGTCTGGGAGTCGGAGTGCCTGACCGCTCTCGAGGCGATCGACAACGAGGTGCTGCGAGAGCAGCTGCGCAACAAGCTGGAGAAGCAGGCGCTGCGCCAGCGACTGTCGGCGATCACGGTCGCGATGCTGACCGAGGCGCTGCCCGACGCTGGTGAGCCGATCTGGACCGACGCGGCGGCCGTGCGGCTGGAGCGGGTGCCCCAGGGCTTCATGCGCGAGGCGGCGCGCAGGACCATTACAGAACATGCCGAGTCGATCGCGGTCGCCGAGATCTCGCTCGAGGTCGCCGAGGATGGGCTGGCCAAGGCGCGCGAGAAGATGAAGTCGGCGATGGGCGGCGCGCCGCAGACGGCGCCACAGGACGCGGCGCAGCCCGAGGAGCAGGCTGAGATGCCATGGGACGCGGATGCGCTGAACCAGCTCTCCCAGGTGCCGGAAGGCTTCATGCGCAAGATGACCCGGGCACGTGTCGAGCACTGGGCCAGGGCAAACGGGCACGCCCGGGTGACCCGCGAGGTGATGGAGGCCAAGTACCAGAGCTGGGCCGAGGGCAGCGAGGGGCACGAGCCGGAGCTGCCCTGGACCGACGCGGCGGCGGCGCGGGTGGGTCGCGTGCCTGCGTTCATCCGTCCGATGGTGATGCGCGAGCTGGAGCGCGGTGTGCAGGCTCGGGGCCTGAAGCTGGTCGACGAGGACGCATTCTCGGGCCTGCTCGATAACTGGGCTGACGATGCCACGTCGTTCCATGGGTAGACCATGACCGAAGTGGCCTGCAGCCGTTTCGACTGCCTGCTCTCCGACGCCTCCCTGCAGCCGTCGATCTGCGAGCTGTGTCGGCGGGGCGATGCGGTTCGTCTCGACGCACTGGCCAAGCTGTTCAAGGTCAGCGACCTGACCCCCTGGCAGCAGGATCAGGTGGAGGCCGCCACCCGGCGGATCGTCACCCAGCTGCTGGATGCCCCGGTGGCCGAGCTCCGGCAGGCTCACCGGGATTCTGGGCGCGCAAACGCAGCCGACCTGTTCAGGCGATTGTTCCGGCTCGGACAACCCGCTACCTGAACGTGGCAGCGGCTGGCCGCTCTCCTCGGAATCCGGGCTAGCGTAACGGCACGATCAGGGTAGAACAACCACGATGTCAACGCAGACCGACGAGGAGCTGGACTTCATCATCATCGGCTCCGGTTTCGACCGACGCGTGACGCGCGAGCTGCTTCGCTGTGGCCAGGTCGGTGCCTGTCTCTAGCAGGCGAACGCCGAGGGTGCAGTCGGGATCACGGCACCTTCTCAGACACCCGCTCATACACATGCGCCTTCCTGCCCGGCACCCACCCCTGCGGCTCGAGCAGCTCGATCACCAGCTTCCTGAACCGCTTTCGCCTTCTCGCGATCGTCTGCTTCGGCACGTACGACTCCGGCATCATCCGTCCTGGGAAGATCATCACCTTGGTGCGGTCGTCGTTCCAGTGCATCCGATCGTCGAGCTTCTGCTGCACGATGGACTTCACGATCGCCTCCGCAAGCGGTCGGACGTCGAGCCGCTTGTTGCGTTTGGCGACCAGTCGCTTGCGGGTGCCGATGTAGGGCATCGCGGTGCAGGCCCAGATGTCGACCACCCAGCTCTGCATCTCCGCGTACACCGATCCCTGGACCGTGCCGCTCGATCTCGAAGGTCAACAGCGGTGTGTCCCAGTTGACCTTCTCCATACGGTCGAGCTTGTCGGCGGTCATCTGGGTCTGGTGGGCGCCGTCGAGGTGGTGCCATGCGGCCGACAGAACCTCGACGAGTTCATCGCGGCCAGTGGTCCCGGGTGGAAGGCCGTGTAGGTGCCGACGGAGTTGTTGCAGCGTTTCTGTCATGGCTGATTTCATCCTCAAAACCCACCGTTTTGGGGGTTCTGGGGATCCCTTTCGGTGTTTGGATTGACCTCGAACGCCGGGGAAGGCCGACCGCCGTTCGACCCAGCGACCGGGTCCTGCTGACGGATGTGTTCGTGGTCCATCAAGATGTCGAGGCCAGGCTGGAGCGATGCCACGGTCGGGTAGGTGCCCTTCAGCGCCTGATAGATATCACGGCGACTGATCGTGTGCTTCCCTCGGTTGGTTATCACCTTCAGGATCCGCCGCGCCTGCTCGAGGTCCGCGTCGGCACCCATGTGATCGAACGCTATCTTCGCGTGATCGAGCAGGTATTCTCCAAGGCGAATCGCTTTCTCCATCTGGCTGTTTGTCACCTGGCCCATGTCCGACACGACGCTCGCTGCATCGGCGATGTGAAGCAAGCCGGCCAACCGCAGCACGGCGCCGGAGAGCTTGCCCGCCCAATCTTGTAAGCCATGTAGCTCACCACCTTCCGCGAGCTGTGGCTCCAACTCTTGCATGAACCGCCTGAACGTAGTGACGGCCGAGGTCTCGAGCATAAGCTAATGCGGTTGATCAGGACCTTCGCCCTCAAGTTTGAGGACTCGAGAGACGTACTCGCGGTACTGGATCCTCAAGGCCTCGGGAACTGGATCCGGAAGGACTTCACGGCTGCCCACGATACTCTCGGGCACCGAGTAGAGAAACCGCGCATGGAGTCCGCGGTCCCGGTGCGCCTGCTTCGCCCAGCCGCTGCGAAAAAGGGCAGGCTGGATGGTGATCCCCAGGGTCAGTGCCGGCGATTTGAGCAAGCCACCCTTTCGGCCGATCCGATCTACCTGCAGATCATCCCCGCAGTGCGCCCGAAGGAACAGGTCGACGCTTCCCGAACCGTCCTTACTCCGCCCATACAGGCCGGCCATTATGTCAAGCACGGCACCTTCACTGCTGAGCACGGCGATGCGGCCGTCCTGCTGGCCCTCCTTGCCATGAGCTTAGCATGGCATGATGGCTGTCACGATTCGTCAGACGCAATACACAGCGCCTCTTCTCTCCGACGCAAGCTTCACGCTGTTCCCTGCACCGAGGATTGAACTGGCCTGTGTCACGGTCGTCCGGGACACTTTGGTGCCGCCTCCCAGGCACTCACTTTTCTGGGGTGTAGATGCCTGCTGAGGCATCCCAGAGGAGCTTTCCCTTGTGGGTCGCGTACCAGGTTTTCCAGCCGGCTTTCTGTCCGGTGAGCTTCTGCAGCCGAGTCTCGGTGGCGGTCCGGACGTCCTTGTCGGGATGATCGAGCAGCTGAACCAGGTATGCCAAGTCCCGGTGGAGATTGCGCGAAGCGACCAACGCGTAGGATTTCTTCAGCCGCTGGAGGCCTTTAAGCAACTGCTCGATGTGGGTGTGAATCTCTGGGTTTTAAGTCTCCTTCAGCGACATTTCGAGGTACCGATAAAGGCGTGGATCACCGCTGTGAAGCTGCTTTTTTAGATTCTGCGTCGCCGCCGTGCGGATCTTGAATGTCTTGTTGCCGAGGAGTGCGATCTTGGCCTGCCACTGCTTGGCGTGCTCGTCGGAGATGGGCTCGAACCCCCGGAGAGCCAGGTCGATCACTTTTCGCTGGAGCGGGTGAATGGGTGGCTCCAGGAGGTACTGGCCGAGCAACTTCTCCATCGCCCGGCAAGCTGCCGGGTTGCGAGAAACCAGGTCGAGGTAGTCCTTGCCGGTAGCAACCGTCGACTTGGGGCCGTCGAAGATGACCAGACGGGCCAGCGTGGATTGCTGGAAAACGAGCAATCGGTCACCGGAGCAGGACAGCAGAATCGAGCTGAAGCGGTGGCCTGTCAACACGCTAAAACGCAGGTCTCGTTTCTTGGAGTGGCAGCTGAACGCCCTTTCCGAGAAATGGATCTGCTCCCCTCCTCTACCACTGCTGCTGGAGCCGCTTCCTGAGCGCCAGGAATAGGTGACACCGAGCCCGAGGTTACTGGCTTCACCGAAGAAATCCGGTCGTCCCTTGGCGAGCACCTTCAGAACCAGGCGGCCTTCGACCAGTTCCCAGGCATAGATCTTGGCCAGGAGCCCTTGGATGGTTTTGTTCTCCTGGCCGTGAGCTGCGCCTGAGGCCAGCCCGATCAGCGCCACGGTCCAGATGAGAAGGGTTGATTTCACTTCTTGGTTCCTCCTGGCTTGATCTTCCCCTCGATCAGTTGATCGAATTCGGGCAGACCTTGTAGCATGTGAAAGTCGCTCGAGATGCGAGCTTCCCGGCGTGCGCCGGGGTTCTTGAAGATAGCTCGGGCCAGCGCGTCGAGCGCCTGGGTGCGTTTGCCCTGGACCGCCTTGTAGCAGGCGATGTCGTAAAGCGTCCAGAATGAGGACTGCTCCTGCTTGGTCGGTTTCCCCAGCTTCCAGTGTTTCTCGGCGGCTTTACGGTCACCAGCTTCCATGTCCAGAACAGCCAGCAAGCGGGCCGCGCGCCTGTTACCTGAGATCAGCGGGCGATACAGCCTGCGGGCTTGCTCGCGTATCCGTCCGCTGCTGATGCCGGCTTCCCGAAGCAGGCACTGCAGGTTGTGGTAGGCGATGGCGCGAGTGAGGCTCGGCTGATCGTCAGGCGCGAGGCCCCGCACCTGCTCGATGATTTGCAGCGTCCAGGCTGGATTTGGGCGGGTTTTTGAGGGGAGGATGGCCAGCAGAGGTTTGATCCGAGCGACTGCCAGGTCCAGTTTGTCCTGGTCGACCAAGGCCAGCGCATCGAAGAAGGACTGCTCGGGAAAGATTCGGAAGAGGGCTTCCTTGGCACGCCAGCGTGCTTCGGGGCTACCCCGGACAATCACCCGCCGCAAGGCTGGGACGGCGCCGCGTCCCATTCGAATGAGTGCCTTGGTAGCCCGGTCCCGAACCTTCCACTGTGGGTGGTCGAGTTCCTGGGACAGTCTGTCCGCGTCCTGCGACCAGGCGGGCCCGGCGAAAAGTAGCAGAAGGACCAACCAGCCGAGCTTCACGGCTGCTTCTCGTGCTGGCGAGGCCAGAGGCGATGGGACATCATTGGATAGAGCAGCAGGTCGGCCAGGCCGAGGCCGGCGGCCAGGATCAGCAGGCCGATGATCGAATGGAAGGGCCAGACGATGATCATCCCGCCGATCGCCCCGAGAACGCCACCGAGCAGGGTGATGTAGGACAGCTTGTCGTCAGCGAACTCATGAAAGCTCTGCTCGAGCTGAGCGGGGGTGACCGTGTCCAGCGTCTTGGTCAACATCGAGTGCATGTCGACCTCCTTGACGAAAGCCATCACGATCCGGGTCAGGGTCTCCTCGATCAGCTCGCGTCGGTTGTTGAGCACAGTGGGAAGGCGGTCGATGATCGTCCCGAACTCCTTGAGCACCTTGTCGATCGTCTCGGGTAGTGCGTCGAGCTCTCTGTCGACCAGCGGATGGACCGGGCCGAACCAAAAGTGGCGGGCCTTGTCGAGCAGGTAATTGGACAGGCTCTGACCGGCAACTTCGCGCATGCGCTCTTCACAGGCCTCGACGACCTTGGCGCGAAATTCCTGTTTGCCGACCAGATCCTCAGCCACCGTCAGCAGCATCGAGCGGGTGTCGTTGACGAACTCAGGCTCGCGGACCAGGTGCTGAAGCTGCTGAAGCGTCTCGGCGGTCATCTTGGCCACCAGCTCCCGTTCCTCGATCTCCTGGCGGATCTTGCTCTCGTTGATCAGCTTCTCGCAGATCTCGTCCGCCACCTTGGTCAGGATCTCCTGGCGCTGGGACGGGATCAGTCCCTGGCCGAAGATCGGTCGGGGGGAGCGGGGCCGGAACAGCATCTTGACGGCGATCCAGTTGGTGCCGAAGCCGATCATCCCGGCGATCGAACAGGCGCGGAGGAGGCCGTGGAAGTCCCAGAAAAAGGAGGTGGCAAAGACCGAGAGGGCGAACGGCATGTAGAGCTTGAGCAGCAGCCGGAGGCCGCCAGCCGTCTCGAAGGCCAGCTTTTCGAAGGTGTAGGCATCCTCGGGAGCCTGGCCCGGCTCGTCCCCGGCGAACATCCCCTGCGCTTCTTGGGCCTTCTTACGCCACTTCTCGTAGTATTCCTGGAACCCGATCCGGGGGAACCGGTCGAGCCAGTTGGGAGAGTGTAGCTCCAGGTCGTACTTGGGTTTCAGTTGCTGGTCCGGCATGGGGTCAAGATATGGTACCCACCTTTTGGTACCGAGAAAAGCGGTGATCTTGACCCAGTGGGGCCAAATCTGTCTAATCGGCGCACTGCGGGAGATTCGTCTGAGATGATAGGCCTGGGCCGAGGGACCGATCCCTGGCTGCTGAGCTTGGGTTTTCTCCGCCCTTTTTCGGAAAGCGGGAACCTTTCTCCTGGAGCGTCGTCTGAACAAGTCTACTGGCAGTCTGAGAGTCCGCACTTGGGGATCGTCCATGTCCGTTCGCAAGCACCTGGTGTTCGTGTTCACCATCCTGACCCTTCTCCTCGGTAGTTTCGCCTTCTACACCCTCGCCGACAAGTCTGACGAGAAGCCGGCGGATCTAGAGAAACGGGCGCTCAAGGCCTACACCGAGAAGACCTACTCCAAGGCGCTGCCGCTGTACGAGAAGCTGCTGGCCAGCAAGGCGAGTGCCGCGGTGCTGCGGGACGCCGAGCTGAAGGTGGTGATCTGCCTGGCACGCCTGCGGCAATATGACAAGTCGCTCGAGCGGGGTCAGGCCTATGCCAAGGCCCTGGCCGGCACGGTCTGGGCCGGTCGCCACCAGCGCACGCTGGGCGGCATCTGGTACCACAAGCCGCATTACGGCTACCGCAAGGGCGGAAAGACGACCTGGGGCCGCCACGTCCAGGGCGGGACCTACGTCAACAGCCAGGCCTCGGATATGGAAAACGCGGTCAAGAGCTACGAGGCGGCGCGCAATAACTTCCTCGCACTGGACGCCATGCGGCGCGTCGGTCAGGTCAAGAAGGGGGAGGCTCCCCCGCTGCCGGAGATCCTCGGCACCAACGGTGAGCTGGCGACCGCGCTCTCGATGCTCAGCCAGCGGCGCTATCATCGGCTGCGTCCCGGCTTCGTGATCAACCCGCCGAAGGTCTATGACATCAAGAAGCTCAACCTCGAAGAGCGGCTGATCTTCATCTACGACGAGCTGTATCGGCTGGCCGCCGAGGGCGGCCAGCGGCGCGTCCAGGCCGTCGCGCTGTACCACAAGGGGATGCACTTCAGGCGGATGCGCAATTACCGGAGGCAGCAGGACAGCTCCAAGCTGGACCCCGCGGTGCCCGAGCTGATCAAGCGGTATCGGGACCCGATCCCGCTGTTCGAGCGGCTTCTCGCGCAGTTTCCCAAGCAGAAGATCGTCGTCGACGCGCGAATCGCGCTCGGCATGATGCATCGGATGCAGGGCCGCTACCTGGCGGCCAAGACCCAGTTCGAGCGGGTGATCGAGGACTTCCCTAAGTCGACCTGGGTCAGCGACGCCAAGCACTACATCGCCTACATGACCCGCGAGGAGGTGACCGTCACCACGCTCGGCCATTTCGACCCCAAGGCCAAGAAGGAGGTGACGATCGGGACGCGCAACCTGAAGGACTTCACGGTCCGGATCTACCCCTTCGACCTGGCTGGCTTCTCCAATGAGGGCAGCATCCTGAGCGACTACCGGATCTCCCTGGGCCAGATCAACAGCGTCTACCACTCGCTGGCGCTGGTCAAGAAGTACGCCGGCAAGCAGCTGGGGCAGTAGAGCCACCGGAGCGGTGATCGGGGAGATCACAAGTACCGCCGCACACCGGTCGTCCTGCCGCAGGTCAGCGGGATCGGTGCGTATCTCGTCGAGGTAGCGGGGCGGCAGGTGACCCGGTACACGCTGGCGGTGGTGACCGACATCGCGCTGGTCAAGAAGCTGGACAAGGACCGCGTCTTGCTGTGGGTCGCCGACGCCCGGACCGGCCAGCCGAAGGCCGGCGCCAAGCTGCTGGTCAAGGAGCGCTACCGGGGCGGCCAGAGGGTCCAGATCAACCGGGGCGTTTCGGACGAGACCGGTGTGGCTGACATCCCCCGGGTCAAGAACTTCTATTACGGCTCGGTGGACGCGATCGCCCACCTGGGCGGCAAGCGCTACGCGCTCTCGGTCGGCGCCTACTCCCACTACCACGCACAGGGCCAGGCGCAGCACCGGATCTACACCTACACCGACCGGCCGGTTTACCGGCCGGGCCACAAGGTCTACTTCAAGGCGATCGTGCGGACGTACGAGAACGGCAAGTACGGTACCGTTGCCGGCCAGCCGGTCGAGGTGCGGGTCCGGGGCCCGCGAGGCAAGGACTTGCTCAAGACCACGCTGCGGACCAATGAGGTGGGCACGATCCACGGCGAGGCGGATCTGGGCCAGCAGGCCGCACTGGGCACCTACTACGTCTACACCCGCATCCCGGGCACGCGGAAAGCCTACTATCACGCCTCGAGCAACCGCTTCCGGGTCGAGGAATACAAGAAGCCGGAGTACGAGGTCACGATCAAGGCCGAGGCGGCCCACATCAAGCTGGGCCAGCCGGCCTCGGCGCGAATCTCGGCGAAGTATTACTTCGGCGGCAACGTGCTCGGCGCCAAGGTCAAGTACCAGATCTATCGCGACAGCTATCGCCATGTCTACCACTGGCCCGGGCCGTACGACTGGCTCTACGGCCGGGGTTACGGCCTGCGTTACATCACCAACCTGTCGTACCGGAACAACTGGTACTTCCATCACGACTACCTTCCGCAGCCGCGGTCGGGCGAGCTGGTCAAGCAGGGCGAGGGACGCCTCGACGACGAGGGCAAGCTGATCGTCAAGTTCGAGACCGCCAAGTACAAGAAGGACTCGCGCGGCGGACTGGACCATCGCTTCCGCATCACGGCCCAGGTGACCGACCAGAGCCGGCGGACGATCACCGGCCAGGGCAGCGTGATCGCCACGCGCCAGGCGTTCACCGTGCATGTCGACTCACGCCAGCTGCTGTACCGGCCGGGGGACCGGACCGAGATCCGGATGCGGGCGATGACGCCGTCCGACACTCCGGTGCAGGCGGCGGGCAAGATCAAGGTCTATCGGATCAAGCTCGCGGGGACCGGGAAGATCGGCCAGGACGGCCACGAGCAGGTGCGGGCCGAGTTGACCCAGGTCCACGAGGACGAGCTGGCGACCGCCAAGAACGGCTTCGCCTTCTACCGCTGGGCGGCCAAGGTGTCGGGGCGTTACCGGGTGCTGTTCGAGACCAAGGACTCCTGGGGCGAGGTCGTGCAGGGTCACAAGGACGTCTGGATCGTCGACGACGACTACGACGGCAACCAGTTCCGCTTCCGCGGGATCGAGCTGTTGACCGACAAACGCAGCTACGAGAAGGGCCAGAAGGTCCGGCTGATGGTCAACGCGGAGCAGGCCAACGCGACCGTGTTGCTGTGCACCGAGGTCGGCCACGAGATCGTGCGTTACCAGGTGATCCAGCTCAAGGGTCGCTCGAAGAT
>PVBE011798034.1_pt1 | contig 16897 bp, 16 predicted proteins | sample 1631181 | NCBI WGS metagenome assembly PVBE01 (sample SAMN08397723, study PRJNA350692) | Marine metagenome, whole genome shotgun sequencing project. | isolation source: water | place: Pacific Ocean | collected 2012-04 | reverse complement strand
TGTACAGCAACGGGCTACAGCTTCCCGTGCATCGCCCATAAAACAGGTTGATCAGAACCGGGCGCTCGTCCCATATTTCGCTGAGGCGATGTCTTCTGCCCTCCGTATCAATGAATTCGCCGTCGGGTACCGGTTGGAACAGGTATCTCGATTCGGCTCGAAGGATCTCATTGACGCCTTTATCAGTGGCGCTGGCCTCAGTGTGTGGCCAGGCGAGATATGCAATCAGGATGATGCACGTCCGGGCACCCCACCGAATAATCGCGTGAGCCAGGTTACCCGACGCGCACGGCGACTTACTGATAAATGCTCGCCGGACTACGCGCGAGCGGCCTTCAGCCAGCATTGCACCGCCTCCAGGATATACAGAGCAAGACCGACACAGAACAGCAGGGAAAAGCCGACCGCGATCAACGAGTACACTGCACCCTGTGTAACCTCCGCCGGGTACATGGCAAAACGGCGTGGCACGCCTTCCGCTCCGGCCAGATAGAACATCGAAACGAAACCGAAGCCACCCACCACCATCAGCCCAACCATCACCTTCTGCAAGGTGTCATTCGAGACATGCTGGCTCTCCTTCTGCACGTAATGGTAGAAGTAGGCGAGAACCATGAGCACCAGACCTTCGAGCATATACGTATGGAAGTGAGCCGGCACCCACAGCGTGTTGTGGAACTTCACGTTTACGGCGATGGTGGAATCCACGACAGCGGCGACCCCGCCGATGGCCCAACCCATCATGCCGACGAACAAGAACATCGAGACCACATTCCATTTCATCTTGGAATGAAAAATCAGGAGCAGTGCACCAAAAATGGTCACTACCGCAGCGGGCAACGAACTCATGTAAGAGGCGATCTGCCCGAGGTACTGAAAGGTCTCTGGCTGCACGAAATCCATGTACAGATGGTGGAAGTAGGCGAACATCACAATCGCCAGGACGCTGTTCCACGAAATGGCAACGATCTTGTTCGCCTTCCAGGGGCGGCCGCAGTACTCCGGCAGCAACTCATAGATCACCGCTACGCCGAGGTACAAACTGATGTTCACCAGCGTGTGGCCGAAGAAGAAGGTCAGGTTCTTCATCAGGAGCGCGTCGTTGACGGTGCCGGTGAGCAACTCAAAGTAGAACAGGACCAGGACGATCACTGCTGAAAACAGGCACGCGATGCCGGCAATCAGGCTAACCGATGTGATGATCACACACGGCGGCACCTCGGGTTCGGTCTTGCCTGCCAGGTAGTGCCAGCCCAACGCTTTCGAAATCGTGTATTTCCCGGCGATGGAATAGAGCAGGGACAGGCACCATACCAGCCAGGTCGCTCCCAACACAGTCAGGGACAACAGGAACACGATTGCCGCCCAGGTCGGCCAGCTGCCGCTAAGTGGCAGCGGATAGAGAAAGTACCATCCGGCAGCAAACTTCCCGATGAACACAGAAACCAAGAGCAACACGACGCCGATCACGGTGCCGACGATGGCAAATAAGGACACGCGATCGCTTGTTCGAGTGTATTTGGAAATGATTCTTTCCACACACGCCATTCCGCCAACGAACCACACCCCGACCATACCCACACCGTGCAGGGTCATCATGGGATAAAACCACTCCGCGGCACCCCCGAATGTGTTGCCCTGAACAGCACGTAGAAACACGCCGGCAAGTAGGAGGATGGGAAACAGAATGCCCGTGATGGCGATCCAGGTTAGAGTGTTCCTCTTGGCCGGGTCCATTGCTGCCAGTAGCTCAAGAGCACTCCTCTTGGAAGGTATTGTAAGTCCCTCAAGGTTATTCCCGTTGGCCAGTTCCATGGTTGCTAGTCCCTCTCCGTTTCCTGATCGGGTTCCTGATCGGGTTGGTCGTCGTCAACGACGAAAATACTGGATCGCATGAGGTGGTGGGCGTTGCCACAAAACTCCAGGCAGAGTACGGGGTATCGGCCCGCTTCGTCAAAACGGATTCTCAAGCGATTGATATAACCCGGCATGGCCTGCGTCTGGGCGATGATTGCGCCATCCAGATCGTAGACCGCAAATCCGTGCGTGGCATCAAGGCTGGTGACGCGGAATTCCACCAGGGTGTCAGGGGCTATTTCCAGAACAGGTGATGTGGGTATTTGGCCGAGTTCCTCCACGCTGGTTACCGGCTCGCGGCTGTAACTGAAACTGAATTGCCGGGCCGTTGTGTAGACGATCTCATCCGCCGTTTCGGCATTAAGGTCGTAGGGGTTGCTGGGTAGCGTGATCGCCAGGAGACTCAACAGGACAACCGAGCCGCTGATAAAGAAAACCCGACGCAGCTTGTAGGCCGACTTCACGTCGACCACCTTCGGCTCGGCGGTGCTCTCGGCGACAAAGAAAAAGACCGCGAGAATGATGGCGGTAATAAACAGAAACACGGCGAGCGCCACCGACTGCACACCGCCGAACGATCGGTCGTCTATCTCAACTGACGGAGGCAGCCCCAGCCCAGCCTCGGAGCCAACCGTTTCGCTCGTTATCCTCATATACTCGATGACCGATTCCACCTCTGCCTCGTCGAGGTTACTATTCGGCATGGCGACTCGCTTGTATTCGTTCAACAACTGAGTGGCCAGCTCATCTCTCTCGGCGAGCATTCTGTCGGGTTCCAGGAGCCAGCGCGTCAGCCAGGCCGGTTCTCGTTCGTCTACGACCCCTAGCAGATCAGGGCCTACGATGTCGCCGCGGCCAATCGTGTGGCACTGGGCGCACTTGGAGACAAAGATCTGAGCGCCGTCTTGCGCATGTACTCCGATAGCAGACACAAACACCCAGAAGACCGCCATGAGTGGTATGAACCTGCTGGCTCCAGTGCACGCGCTACGAGAGTAGCGACCGTGCGACGAATCCGCCCGTGCGTCATGTTGCATAGTTCGTCCGTCTGCTCCGTTGGGGGTATCTGTTTGCGACGATTGAGTTTCAACCGGAATGCCTCTTCGTCCGGTTCGTCGATCCGCGAGACACAATGACTGGCGGCCACCGTGGCGAAAGCACAACACTTCCCCTTATATACTAAGAATGGCCTCTAAGGGTACCAGCATAAACCCGCCGACTACATCAATTTCGTAATGCAAACGTACTGAGTCCTATTCCAGGGCGGCGCAGGCTGCCAATTCCGATCAAGAGAAGCACCCATTCGGTTGCAGTGAAATTGAAGTCGGGACCCTGAACAGACGATCTTGAGGCTCTGGAAAATGGAGTAGTTTCGACACACTACTTCTTCCGCAGTAGTGTGTCGAGGCCGGCAAAGGGTCGGAACCCGGAAGGCGGTGCCTCTTCCTCAGTTGGAGCGGTTAGAGAGGAATCTTCAGGTGCGTCTGCGACGTCATTTCGGGAATGTTCGTTGTCGTGACAGTACAGGCACAGGAGTTCCCAGTTACTCCCATCAGCAGGGTTGTTTTCGTGGTTGTGGTCCTTATGATGCACCGTGAGATCGCGGAGTTTCTTCCCGCTAAACTCCCGGCCACAATGCCCACAAACGGACGGATACATTTTCAATGCCGCAGCCCGATAACCTTTTTCGCGCTCGTTCTGGCGCAGGCGTCCCTCGGCGATCAGCTTCTCCTGCCAGTCACCGGCTGGGATCTTTGCTTCAGACATCTGGTTTCCTCCCGCGTCAGCTACCGTCGGCAATATCTCCGCAATTATCCTGCATTATCATCTGGACGCATCGAAATTCCAATCGTCATAGTTGGCGGCCGCTTAGGGGGCAGGGGGATTTGGTGCGGGGGGGCCAGAGCGTGTGTCCTGTATGGGTCTCGTAACCGGAGGTGGCCGGGGCGCGTTTCCTGTACCGGGTCTCGTTCCCGCGGGTGGCCAGGGACGGCCACCCCGACACGCTGTCCTGCGGGTTTTGGGTGTGCCTCAGTGGGGCAGGGGCGGGGGGGACGGGTCGTCGGTGTTGAGGGGGGCGAAGACGCCTGCGAGGTAGAGGAGGAGGCCTGCGGCGAGAAGGATGACGGAAGGGCCTGCATCCAGGATTTCGATGAGGCCGGTCGCCCCCTGGCCGATCCGTGACGAAGTGAGATCGAGGGTCGGCGTGCCGGAGAGCACTCCGTATATCTCGGCCCCGAGGCCGATCGCGATGCCTGCAAGCGCCGCCCCCCAGGAGAGTCGATCGCTCCTGGCTGTGGCAACGGGCTCCCGCGACCGATCGCGGAGGGCGGGGGCGGTCTCGTCGTCGAGGCGTGCCGTGCGGGCGATGATGGTCGCGGCCAGACCCTCGGGTGCCGCGGGCTCCGGCTGACGGCCGAGCTCGGAATCCAGCCATTTCGCGTTATCAAGAACCTGCCGACACTCGACGCAGTCCCGGGCGTGGCTCTCGGCGGCCGCAAGTTCGTGCCGCGGGTACTCTGCCAGAGGCAGCACTTCGACGAGCGTGTGAACGTGCTTCAAAGTCATGTCAGTCCCTCGGATGCCGATCGTTCGTTTCGTTTCACGGTGCGGCGCAGCCGGCGGCGCGCCCGAAACAGGAGTGTCTTCACGGTGCCGCTTGAGACCCCGAGTACGCTGGCAATGTCATTCACTTTCATCTCCTGGCGATAGTAGAGGAAGACTGCGGTTCGTTCCCCCGACGGGAGCGCCGCAACGGATCGCCACAGGCGCCGGCTGCTCTCGTCGGTGATGAGCTGACGGAGTGGATCGACTGTCGTAGCCACTGGTTCGTGGACCGGGTCGAGCGCAGTGCCCTCACGCGTGGTCACCCGGGCGTGGCGTCGCAGCCAGGTCTGCGCCAGCCGTACCGCGATGGTCGCAAGCCACGGATAGAACGGGCGACACTCGTCGAAACGGTCGAGGTGTTTGAAGGCAAGGACGAAGGCGTCCTGGGTCACCTCTTCGGCTCCCGTCGGTTGACGAACCATCATCAGGGTGAGGCCGAAGACCCGTCTCTGATAGATCTCCACCAGCCTTCCGAACGCGTCGGGGTCCCCGCCGCGAACTGCGCGAACCGCCGAGAGCACGGCGCTCCTCTCGGGCGTGATGACCGGAACAGGCCTCGCTCCTTCTGCCTCGATCCTCTTGCTGGACCCCGGCTGATTCACGCGTTTGGCTGATCTGCATCATCGACAAGGCCGAGTCCCATCGACACATAGACGAGCTTTCGCGCGCCGTAGAAGAGCGGGAAGAGCCCGATGAGGAGTAACGGCGGAAAGAGAAGCCCGAGGAAGCAGACGACAAGACCCTGGAGAGTAAGATCCACGGCATCCTGCTTTTCGCGATCCGAACGCGGCACTGCACGCATATAGGCGCCGAACGACTCGTAACCGGCTCGCGTCGCTTTGTGCCGCAAGCTCCTCCAGACCGCCACGACGACGCCGAGGACGATAAACGCGATGACCACCAGGCTCAATAGGACGAGGTAACGAACACTCACGAGATAGACCTCCTCAAAATATGGGTTTGTGAACCGGCGGCCCCTTGGGCCAGCGGTCTCTACCGGTTATACGATGCGAGATCCGCCCTGGTTGACAAGAATTGACAAGAATTGAGAGTTTCGCTCAAGGTTCGAAGAGAAGAAGAAGCCGAGGCTCCTGGATCAGTTCGACTTCCCCCAACCTAGCGCGTCCCGATGCGCCTGGGTCCGGGGCGTCGTGATCTCCAGGCCTTCGTAGAACTCCCCGCGATCGACTAGCTCGCCCAGACCCAGGGAGAGCAGACCCCAACCAGCCCACGCCTCCGGCCAGAGCCACCACAGGACGGGTGGAAGGGTCAGGCCGAATCCTATTCTCACGGCGACGAGGAAACCCCGCCGGACGGAGCCGGCACCGTGCCCCTCCAGAGACTTCCTCCGGAAATAAAGGACAAGTTTGATCACTCCAAGGACTCCGAAGGCCGACTGGGCCTCGAGCAGCGCCGCAGCGAACAGCGGTCCCGTCAACAGGGCATCCGCGCTGTGAATCGGAACGGACTCGGCGGCCCTTACCGGGTCGTACACACGGTCTATGCACAAGAGGGCCAGGAGACCTGTCCCGGAGGCGACCCAGCGGAGCGCGACGGGTGGGTCCACCCACATGAGCGTCAGGGCGGTGACTCCCAGGAAGGCCCCGAAAGCTGCGATCTCCCAGCTGAGGCGCGAACGACCGATGTTGAACACCGCGCGCCAGGCCCGCAGCGGCCGTCCCAGGTGAAGCGTGCTCACGGCCAGCGCCGCAGTGGCAAGGGGAACGAAGAGCAGGGCGTTCACTTCTACATTCCCCGCGGCCGCCGCCGAAATCCACCCCACCAGGGCAGCCGACGCCGTGGTGAAGAGCCAGAGGGGAAGCTCGGAACGTAGTGTGATCCCCTGCCCCGTATCGGGACGCGATCGATCGAATGATGCGATGACATCCTCGGTGAGCGACCACGTGCTCTCGGCGGGCCAGACTCCCTGTTTCAAGGGTCGGAAGCGAATGCGTGGACCAGCCGGCGTCGCGGGAAACCCCGGCGTGTCCTGCTCGCCTTCCAGAGGTCCGAAGCGAAGGGCCACGGTCGGACAGGCATCGACACAGGCCGGAGCCCGGGCGTCCTTGAGACGGTGATTGCAGGAGGTGCACTTGGTCATGACCGAGAGGCGATCGTCGTAGGGCAGCGCGTCGTAAGGGCAGACCCAACTGCAATATCGGCAACCGATGCAGCGCTCGGCGTCGATGAGGACCGCGCCAGTCGAGGCTTCACGGCCGATGGCCAGGGACGGGCACTGGCTCATGCACGGAGCGTCGTCACAGTGGTTGCAGGCCAGAGAGAGATGGAAGGTGGGGATACCGGGGCGCCGCTCTTCGTTAAAGGGAACCACCTGGCGCCAGCTCCTGCCCCATCCAAGCTCGTTCTCGGTGGAGCAAGCCAACTCACACGCGCGGCACCCGGTGCAACTACCGACATCGAAGAGGAAGCCATCGGTGACGTCGCCGTCGGGTCCTCTCATTCGGGCACCTTCTCTACCTCCACCCGGTTTTCGTGGAAGGCCGCACCGTGACCCATGTCCGTCTCCCGAGCCGCCGAGAGAATGTTAACCGCCGCTCCGTCCGTAAGCCACCAGCCGTTGGTCAGAGACACACAGCCGGCGCGCAGCCCGAAGTCCAGTCGAGATCGTACCTCCAGGGATCCCCGATCGTTGAACACCCTCACTCGCTCGCCGCCGTGGATCCCTCGCGTCAGGGCATCGGCGGGACTGATATCGAGCTGGGGAACAGGATCATGCACTCGGATCATCTGGAGGTTGCCGAACTGCGAGTGGATGCGGTTCTTCGTCGTCGGCGTCATGAAATACAGGGGGTGCTGCTCGCCGTCGCCGGCTTTAGCGGGCACCGCCTCGGACGGCGCGACCCACAACGGAAGCTCATCGACATGCCAACGTCGTCGAGCCTCTTCCGAGTACAGCTCGATCCTTCCCGAGGGCGTGGGGAAAACCAGGTCGGCGAAGGCCACCTCCTCGTGGCCTGGGGCGAGCACCGGCCCCTGCCGCAGGAGTTCCATGCTCAGACCGGCGAAGGGGGCCAGCCTGGCCGCAAGCCATGCGTCTATGTCCGCGTCGCCCGGCCCGGGAATGGCCGCGGCATCCCCCGGCAGACCAAGACGCTCGGCCAGCAGGCGGTAGATCTCCGACTCAGGCTTCACCTGTCCGGGAGGATCCAGGACCTTCTGCTTGAGCTGGATGTAGGGATGCCAGTAGGCACCGATGACGTCGGACTGCTCGAAAAGGGTCTTGGCGGGCAGGACGATGTCCGCCTCGCGCGCGGTGTCTCTGAGGAACTGCTCGACGACCACGCGGAAGTCCAGGCGGCGGAAGGCCTCGAGAACCGCGGAAGTATCCGGATTCTGGATGACGGGGTTGCCCCGCTCGACCCACGCCATTTTAAGCGGCGGATCCGTAGTGGCGAGCATGTCCGGACCCAGGCGAGCCGTAGAGATGCTGATTCGTGCTATGCCGTCGGGCTTCTCGGGCGGATAGAACGCGATGGGGTCTTTCACCTCGTCGAAGATCGCACTCTGGAGGTTGGCAAACTGCCATCCCGCTCCGGGCCGGCCGATGTTCCCGGTGAGCGCCAGGAGCGCGATTATCGCGCGCAGCGTCTGCCCGCTGTTGGTGTAACGCTGCATGCCGAAGCCGGCACAGATGGTGAGCGGCTTCACTGTACCCACGGCCACCCCCAGGCGCTCGATGAAGCGGGCGGGGACACCGGTAATCTCCTCCGCCCACTCCGGCGTGCAGGCCTCGACCGCCTCGCGGTAGCCCTCGTGTCCGACGACGTGGGTGTCCAGGAACGCCTCGTCCACCAGGGCTTCCCGGAACAGGATGTGGGCCAGAGCCAGGGCCAGGGCGAGATCACTGCCCGGCCGCGGCTGTACCAGCAACTCGGCCCGTTCGGCCGTCTCGGTGCGGCGGGGATCCACCACAACGAGCCGGGCTCCTGCCTCCACGGCGGTCTCGATGAAGGGCATCTGATGGATGTTGGTTTCCGCCGGATTCTTGCCCCACAGGAGGATGAGCCGGGCGTTGGCGAGGTCCCAGGGTGCACTGTGCTTGTTGTCTCCCAGCGTGAGGCGGGTGGATTCGAGGCCCGCTGGCCAGCAGAGGTCGCCGTAGGTCCCGGTGTAGCCTCCAAAGAGACGCCAGAAGGCGGTACCGACGCCGTTGAGCAGTCCCTTCGTGCCACTGCCCGAAAAGTAGAGGACGCTCTGGGGACCGTACTCCTCGCGAATTCGGAGCAGGTGGTGGGCGATCTCGTCAAAGGCTTCCGACCATGAGACCGGATGAAAGCTCCCATCACCGCTTCGTCGCAGCGGGTGAAGTATACGATCCGGGGATGCGACCCGTTCCACATAGCCGAGGCCCTTCAGGCACGGTCCCTCCGCCGTGGCAAGGTTGCCTGCATTGGGAAGCACGCGGCGCAGCCTCCCTTCCTCCACTTCCACCGTCATGGCACACGTGCTGTAACAGTTCCGCGGACAAGCCGTGGTGAAGACGCTCGTGGCTTTCTTCATGGGAGCATCAGTGCGAAGGTGCCGTCTCGATCTTCACCGCGGCGCCCGCATGTTCCGGTTCCCGGATTCGGTCGACCAGTTCCTGCGTCGCGGAGCTTGGGGGCGGGAAGAACCAGGTGAGTCCAAGCGTGACGACAAAGTTCAGGATCATGCCGACCGTGCCGATCCCCTGGGGGTCGATTCCCGAAGGGAGCACTCCAAAGGTCCAACGGCTCATTCCGAAGAAGACGGTCGCGATGATGTAAAAGGCGGTGAAGGAAATCCCGGTGAGCATACCGGATACGGCGGGTATGGTTCCCACGCGTTTGCTGAAGATTCCCAGAACGATAGTCGGAAAGAAGCTGGCTGCGGCCAGCCCGAAGGCAAACGCAACAACCTGGCTGACGAATCCCGGGGGATAGATTCCGAAAATGCCGGCGATGACGACGGCGATGCCGATGACCCCCCTGCCCACACGCAACCGTTGAGCCTCGTCGGCACCCGGCCGGAGGATTCGGAAGTAGAGATCGTGGGCCACGCTGGACGAGATCACCAGAAGGAGACCGCTGGCGGTTGAAAGTGCCGCAGCGAGGCCTCCGGCGGCAACCAGCGCAACGATCCAGTTGGCGAGGCCGGCCATCTCAGGTGTTGCCAGAACGATGATGTCCCGGTCCGGTCCCGAGAGTCCGGCGCTCCTCAGGGCAATCCGGCCGTCGGCTCCGGCAGCGCCGGCTGTGTCCAGCCACTGCTGGTGAGCAACTCTGAGGGATGTCAGTTCCGCCGCAGCCAGCGTTCCGTTTCGAAACACTTCGTTGTCTTCGCCCTCGGCGTACCGGAGCGTGCCGTCGCCATCATCCAACCAGAGAATCAGGCCGGTCCGTTCCCAGTTCTCGAACCACTCCGGCAGCTCTTCGGCGGTTTGGCCGTTCAGGCTGTCGATCATGAAGTAGCGTGCGAACGCCGCGGTCGCCGGCGCCGTGAGGTAGAGCATCGAGATGAAGAACAGCGCCCAGAACGCACTCCATCTGGCGGCCTTGACTGACTTCACCGTATAGAAGCGGACGATCACGTGCGGCAGTCCGGCCGTGCCGACCATCAACGCCAGGGTGACGAGAAAGACGTTGACCTTGTCCCACCCGCCGACGAATGTTTCGGTGTAGGCGGCAAAGCCGAGATCGGTCTGAATCTGATTCAACCGTTCCAGCAGGTAGACGCCGGAACCATCGGTTGCACCGACCAGTTCACCTCCGAGCCCCACCTGGGGGAACAGGTTGCCGGTCAGGCGGATGCTGATTGCGATTGCGGGTATCAGGAAAGCCGTTATCAGGACCCAGTACTGAACCACCTGTGTCCAGGTGATCCCTTTCATGCCGCCGAGTGTGGCGTACACAAACACAATCGCCATACCGATGACGACACCGACGTTGATGTCCACCTCCAGGAAACGGCTGAAGACCACACCGACGCCGCGCATCTGTCCGGCGACGTAGGTGAACGAGATGAAGATCGCACAGATCACCGCAGCCATTCGTGCCACGTTGGACTCGTACCGGTCGCCAATGAAATCCGGGACCGTGTAATGCCCGAACTTTCGGAGATACGGCGCGATCAGGAGAGCCAGCAGGACGAACCCGCCGGTCCAGCCCATGAGGTACATACCTCCCGCATATCCCATGGTCGAAATCAACCCTGCCATCGAAATGTAGGATGCGGCGCTCATCCAGTCCGCCGCGGTCGCCATCCCGTTCGCCCCTGAAGGCACTCCTTGTCCGGCGACGTAGAACCCCTTGGTATCGCGAACACGGCTCAGCCAGGCGATCGCAAGGTAGAGGCTGAAGGTGAATCCGACGAAGAGGTAGGTCCAGGCCTGTACGCTCACCGGGTGTCTCCATCCCGGCTCTGCTCGATCTCCCGATGGTGTTGATCGTCCAGGCGATTCATCAAGAGACAGTAGACGAGGATCAGGAGGACGAACGCAATGATGCTGCCCTGGTGTGCAAACCAGAAACCGAGCGGGAATCCGGTCCCTGGAAGGGTGTAAGCGTTCAGGCGGTCGGCGAAAAGAACTCCGGCGCCGAGTCCGACCGCAGCCCAGACCAAGAGGAGGACGCCCATGATGCGGACGTGGCGACGCCAATACCCCTGGAACAATGTCTCGGGACCGGTCGTTGTGGATTGGGATCGAGAGCTCATTTGGATCTCTGAGGTGTTGCGATTCTATCGGAGGGGAAACTTGAGGTCAACGCAACCCGATCATAGGACCGAGATCCTGCAATCCCGGCATTGAATTCGGATTGGGAGATGTGGCCTCGGGCCTGGGCCTCCCGGGCTTCGAGAAATGCAGTCTAACGTTCAGGATCAAGCGACGGGGAGCTGACGTTGCCGCCAGCAAGTCGCGACGGGTGACGATTACCTACTTTGCGCGCTCGTATCTGGTTTCGACGGCCTTGGCTTCCATTCCTTCGGGATGGATGTTGTATGCCGTGATCGTCAAATGGTCGTCATCAACGAGTTCATACTCGGTTCGCCAGCTCCATCTCGGTTGATCTTCGCCGACGTCGTACTCACCCTGAACTTTGAAACCGCTTTCAGTCGATTCGCCTTGTGAGAACATGATTGCGTAGTTCATGTGAAAGTCGTCGACCCAGGATAACTGGAACGACTTAGTGATTGAATTGAATGCGATCAGTTCTTCACCGTGTCTTGGTTTTCCCTGGATCGTGCTTTCGTAGGTGTGCCGAACGAAACGGCCATCAAGCACGTCCACGAATTCTCCGGTGATCTCAGACTCATCAGCGAGCTTTCCCGGTTGGAACCAGGTTCGGCTGGTACCTTCCCATTTTCCAATCAGTGTTTTAAGGAGCTCTTTCTGTGGCATTTGTGAAACCTGTCCTGTGTCGGTTTGTTCGGGGGTCGGTTCTTGAGCGTTTACGGAAACGACGAAAGCCAGAACGGCAATCGTCAAGACAAGGGCTGTTTGCTTCTTCATGAATTTCCTTTTGCCTGCGTGTGACAACATCACTCTGACGCTACGTCCTTATCCGGACAGCATGACCCTGGGAATACCGGGAACAGTTCTCCGCCCGGAATTATTCGACATGATGGATCATGGGATAGCCTGAAACGATTGTGCCATCAGTCGGACAGGCTCATAAAATAAAAACAGGACAGGCGAAGACATCGCTGTTTTTCTTCCTTTCAGTCTTGCTTCCTCGGTTCCGGCGCGGTCCAGAAAAATAGTCCGCCGAACCGCTCCTGGTTTGGGTTAGGATCGACGCCAACACACACAACACAGGCTGGGGAGGAAAGACATGAGCCGGTATTCGATCTCCGAATTCGTATCCAGTACATCGCAGAAGGATCGAGGTGAGGGGCTGTTCGAACTGGAAACAGAGCGGATGCTCGAGGTGAACCTGAGCGGCCTTGTCTGGACCAAGATGGGGTCGATGGTGGCCTACCACGGCGACATCAAGTTCACGCGGGAAGGCATCCTCGAGCACGGCATCGGCCGCATGCTGAAGAAGAGCTTCACCGGGGAGGGCGTACGGCTGACCAAGGCCGAAGGCGCCGGCACGCTGTACCTGGCTGACAAGGGCAAGAAGGTGTCGATCCTCAAACTCGAGGGGGAGTCGCTCTTCGTTAACGGCAACGACCTTCTGGCCTTCGAAGACGGGATCGAGTGGGACATCAAGATGCTGCGCAAGGTCACGGCGATGCTGGCCGGAGGCCTGTTCAACGTAAGGCTGGAGGGCCGGGGGTTGGTCGCCATTACCACCCATTACGACCCGCTCACACTCAAGGTCTCGGCCAATCGTCCCGTGACGACAGACCCCAATGCCACCGTGGCCTGGTCCGGTTCCCTGTCCCCGGAGTTCAAGAAGGACGTCTCGTTCAAGAGCTTCGTCGGCCGCGGCAGCGGGGAGTCGATCCAGATGTTGTTCCAGGGGGAGGGCTTCGTCGTCGTACAACCGTACGAGGAGGCCTATGTTCAGGCGGGCCCCAAATAGGGGGTCGGCTCCTATTTCCTGGAAGGAAGGCTTCTCTGGTAGTCGACGACGGCACCCACGATGACTCCAAACATCAGGTGGTCTGCGAGCTGAGGGACAAACGCCAGCGCGCGAATTGCGGGGATGGTCTGACCGATGATCAGAATGTCGAGCACCGCGATCAATGCTCCTGCTATCAATCCCCACAGCACTCGTCGGCGTGCCGGAAGAAGAGCACACAAGACGGCTGCCCAGAAGAACGACATGACACCGTGAAAGACGATCGCCGCCGCGATCAACCTCGAAAACAGAGCGTCGGAACCAAGCACGATGGCGCCTACGGCCAGTGTCGCTTCCCATGCATCACCACGGGTCACCAGAGCCCACGCCGTGGATGGAATACCGCCCAGGATTCCCGCCAGAACGGCCGCGGCCAGACTGTCGGTCCAGAATCGCTTTCCGAATCGCACGTCTCTATTAAGGGGGCAGAGCCCCCATTACCCTAATTCATTCTCCACCTATTGCAGGATAGGCTTCCGGACCACTGCCCAACTTTGCTCTCGCGGTTTCAGGCATAAACTGTGTCCTTCTTCATCTCTCGGGTGCGAGTCAGAAAGCCCCTGTGTCGCCGGTTAACCGCACCATCGCAGTAGAGTTCCGCAACCAGTTCTTTGAATCTGTCCTCGAGCCTCCCCGCTGTCATGTTGAGGGGCATAAAGTTCACGTCGAAAAGAGTGCACTTCCGCCAGTTCCCCGGTTCGATCAGTCGGCCACCTTCAGCCAGTTGCCGGTACAGCGGGGTACCCGGAAAGGGCGTCAGGACCGTCACCTGGACGTCATAGAGCCCCGTCTCCTCTACGAATCGGGGGATCTCGTCGAACACGTGTTCCGTGTCGCCATCCAGACCCAGAACGAAACAGCCGTTCAGCGTAATTCCGTGCGACTGGATCCGGTCTATGGCCTTGCGGTAGTAGTCGCTCTTGCGGTACTTCCAGTTGGACTTGAGTTCTATGTTATCGACGCCGGACGCGTTTGGTGACTCCAGGCCGACGAGCAACTGTCGGCAACCGCTCTCGGCAATCATCTGGAGCAGTTCGTCGTCCTCGGCGACCGAGATATCCGTTTCGGCAAACCACTTGACGTTTTCGCCGCCGATCGCCTCGACCAGTCTGCGGCCGTGACGCCGGTCTGCGAACGAGTTGTCGTCGGCCAGCTCGATGAACGGCCGCGACCACGTCTTCTTGATCTCCCGGATCTCTCGAACGACACGGTCGATCGGTTTGTGAACGTAGTTCGGCGTCAGCAGGATCGAGCTGGCACAGAAGCTGCATTTGAACGGGCAGCCCCGCGAGGTTTGCACGCCGAAGCGGTTGTAGTTGTCCGGATCCAGAAGATCGTAGCGAGGGATGGGCGACCACGACATGTCGTACCGATCGAAAGATCCGGCCTGATAGCGTCTCTTGAGCCGGCCACTTTTGAAATCGTTCAGTATCGCAGGCCAGACCGCTTCACCTTCACCCACGACAACCGCGTCGGTGTGACTCCCTGCTTCTTCGGGCAATGCGGTCACGTGCAGTCCACCCATCACGACCTTTGTCCCACGCGACCGGTAGATGCCGGCAATCCTGTAGGCGTCTTCGCTCTGTGCCGTGAACGACGTGATCGCCGCAAGGTCGCAGTCGGGAGGTTCTTCGACCGGGAACTCCCGGTACTCGCGGTAAACGATGTCGATGTCGTCGGGAGTGAGCGCAGCCAGTGTTAACAGGGACAGACTGGGCATCGCGAACAGCGTCTGGGCCCGTTCGAGGAACCCCGGCAGAACCATTCCTAACTCCATCAACTTCTCGTTCTCGGCACGGATACCACTCATGGCAATCAAGGCAACTTTCATCGGACTAAACCTCCAATCGTCAGGATTACGGCGGTGAGCAGGCACAGCACGGGTGCCGCGAAGATCTCGAAACGTCGCCAACCGAAGGCGATCGAAATGCAACAGGCCGGCATCAGGACGGCGCCGGCGATCATGGCCCAGGATGCGGTTCTCGCAAGCATTGTGGGCAGGACGACATCCTCAAGCGTCCCGGCCAGCAGAATGTTCAGCATCCCAAGGGCAACAAGAGCGACGTGGGCGAGCCGAACCATTCTTCTCGACAGAGAACCGTATCCGCCGAGCCACGTGTCCGACTGAAACTTCCACCCCATGTACAGGCCCATCAGGACACCCGTAAGAATTGAGATCCAACCTGCTATTTCGTTCAACATGACTACCTCCTGATCACAAAGTAGCGCCGGGATAAGGCAGGCGTGACCGGCAGGAGGACAGTTTTTGAACTGTCACAGGCGCAGTCTGGGTAGAATCAAACAGAAGCGGATCGCTTCGACTGAGGATCATGATGGCTATTGCAATCGACAGAAACAGTGACGTCTCCCTCCGGCGCCAGATCGTCGAGCAGATCGTGTTTCAGATCGCCACCGGAATGCTCAACCCGGGGGAGCAGTTGCCAAGTGTTCGGGAGATGGCACTTCGGCACAAGATCCACGCAAACACGGTCAGCAAGGCATACCAGGAACTCGTCTACCGTCACTGGGTCACGAGGCACCGGGGGCGGCGTATGGTCGTACGGTCGGTCGAGGAGCACCCGTTACCCCACGAAGAAGATCTTGACGACTTGATCAACGCCACCATCCGGAGTGCGCGGGAGAAGGGCTATTCCCTGCAACAGCTGAGAGAACGGGTCCGCGAGCGGTTGATGGCCGAGCCTCCGGACCACGTTCTGGTCGTTACGATCGAGGAGGCGATGGGCCGGTTGATTCAGACGGAACTTGCCCAAGCGATACCGTCGCCCGTGGACTTATGCCAGCTGGAAAAGTTCTCCGCAAACCGGGGCCCGGCGATCGGAGCACTGATCATCTGTATGCCCGGTGTGGTTTGGGATCTCGCGCAGTTGCTGCCGAGAGGGCGTTCCCTGGTTCCCCTGGAACCGTCAAAGGCGGATGAACAGGTTGGCCTGGTTCGAACGTTCGAGCAACCGTCCCTCATCGCCCTGGTGTCGATCAGCCCGTACTTCCTGTCTCTGGCCGAGGCGGTGCTGGCACCATTCGTCGGAACACGTCACACATTGGAAGCCTACCTCCTGCGGGATGGGGAATCGAAGGACCTGTCGGGAGCCGACGTCGTCTTTTGCGACAGCCTGACTGCGGGGCCTGTCAAGGCACCCAACGTGGTGCCCTACAGGATCGTCTCGGAACAGCAGGCCCGGGAAATCGGAGGCTTGATCCAGGCACGGCAGGACTGAAGGATTCTTGGGGAAAGAACAGCCCGGGGTTTAAACTTCGACGAGGCCACTGAACAGAGAGGAGATCAATTGTGAAGGCTGTTACTTTCTATCATTCCGTGATTTGACCTCGGTGCCAGGTGGCAGGTTTGTCACTTTCACGAGTTCTCAAGGATTTTCCCGATATCACGGTTAACAAAGTTGAATTGCTGACCAACCTGGGTCGCTCATACAAAGAGGGTGTCCATTTGATACCCACACTGGTGTCGGGACAGAGGCGACTCAGTGGAATAGTTTTGACGAAGAAGAAGATTCGCCAATTCATAGAGTCTCTATAAAGGATCACCAAAGGGGAGAAACATGAAAGCCCACAAGGCCGGACCCAAGTTTCTGATCTCAGCCTTCACGTTTTTGATTGCGGCGTTTCCGCTTACCGGAGCGGGCGCACAGGGAAGCTCGCAGTTCAACGCGGAGTTGCTTTCCGACGCGTCCGTCCAATCGGCGTTCCGCTACATCGAGAGCAATCGAGAAACTATCGTCGATGAGTGGATCAAGCTGACGGAAATACCCGCTCCTTCAACAATGGAGGAACGGAGGGCGGCTTATCTCCGGGAGCAACTGGAAGCACTTGGAGTGGATGAGATCTCGTCCGATGAACGAGGAAACTTGATC
>PVBE012581999.1_pt1 | contig 16900 bp, 21 predicted proteins | sample 1631181 | NCBI WGS metagenome assembly PVBE01 (sample SAMN08397723, study PRJNA350692) | Marine metagenome, whole genome shotgun sequencing project. | isolation source: water | place: Pacific Ocean | collected 2012-04 | reverse complement strand
AATACATGATTTTCTTTTTGTAATGCTTTCATCACATTTGGTTGTGATAAATATTGTTCTATAGTTTGTTGAAAACCTTCTTCTGCTTTATCTATTGTTGTTTTTAAACTTTTATACGGTGCAACTGAAACAGCAGCACCTTCTAATGTTGTACCATCAATTTTTAAAACAGCATTTTCAATATCTTCTAAATCCCATTTCATTATATCTTCAGCCATTAATCTAACATTACGGTCAGTAACTTTTTGTTTTTTTAATTTAGGTAATTCACCAATTATTTCGTCAAAAGCATAATCTGTCATATTGTCGCCACGTAAAAAAGATGCTAAATAAGAATCGCCTACTTCTCCTGCTGCATTTACATTTAATCGTAAATGTTTAATTGATTTTTCAATTTGTTCGTATTTTAAATTAGTAATAGAATTTACTAAATCTTTGTTACCAATCATTTCAGCTAACATTTCTGCTTCTTCATTATATAATCTTGTAGCCATAAACTGTTCTCCTAAACTTCCTTGCATCTGTACAACAGTTTTACCTTTACGTCCAATATCACTTTTTAATGAAGTTAAAAGTACAGGATGTGAAAATACATTAGGTCCTCCATAATATGCTAGACGAACTGATTCTTCAGGTGGAACTCTTAACGCTAATGCTAAACGTAACATCCATGATGGTTTTAATACTCTCTGCATAACAATATCGTTATATACGTAATCTATGTTTCCTTTTGGAGATAATGATACTCTTCCGCCTCTTGAAGGGTCAGGTACAAATGCTTTTCTAGGAACTTTAAAAAACTGTTGATTAATTTTAGAAAAAGCAGATGCTTTAGGGTCATGCCACATGACAGATTTTAATCTACTCCCACTAGGTCCAACTAATCTATTAAATCTTTTACCTGCTTTAGCTAATTGTTGATAATCAATTAAAGGAACAAAATGTTCTGCAAACTGAGACATAGTTAAAGCTGTAGGTGCAGCTACTGTTTTACTTTGAAAAGTACCATCAGCTTTTTGAACTGCATCAGCTAAATATTCAATTTTAGTTCCTGGAAACGATAATGCTACTCCATCTGCATCATAAAAATATTTTTTAGTTTCTAAAGTATTAGATACCACCTTTGAAACTCTTATCATTTCTTCAAGTGCATCTGGGTCTTCAGCTAAATCAGGATTATTTTTTACTACAAATTTTGCAATTCTTTCATTTAGTTTTTCGACAACATTAACAACATCTTGTTGATTTTTTGATTCTAATATTTCTTTTATATATAAATCTCTTAAAGTTTCTTTTTCTCCCATAGCAATTAAAGAACCTTCTATGTTGTTTACTGTTTCTGCAATTTGTGTTACTGCTGCATATTTATCAGGTGCTAAATCAAATAATCTTCTTGTTTTTAAAGGAAGGGTGTACATTAATTGACTGCCCATTCCTACCAAACCTGCAAATGGGTCGTTTTTCATTTTACCCATAAACGCACCAACTGTTCTTCTTAGTGGTGCAACGTCTGTACTTCCACCTAATCTTTTAGCTAATGCGTCTGATGCTTCACCTACTAAACTTTTACGCATTGGTAATTTTGTTAATGGTGCATTTTGTGCAGCTAATCTTATTTCATCTCCAACAAAAGCACCTGAGTATGGTGCAATCATAAGTTCTGAAAAATCACCTTGTCTCATTAAACTTCTAAGTGATTCTCTCATTATATTTTTGTCACCTACTTTTGCTAAATAATCTAAAACTCTAGGGTCAAGTTTTTTAAAACCAGGTATCATTCGTAATCTAGCTACAGAAGTGTTTTGAGTCATAGCATCTACAAATTCATCTCCCCATTTTGTATCAAGTATTTGATTTGCTGTTTTTCCAAATGTTAATGCTCTAGCTTCTCTTCCTCCTTTAGTAGGTTTTAAAGTTTTTAATGCTCTTGCTATAGTTGGAGTATTTCTTACAAAATCATCTACAGCAGCTTGTGTTACAACACTTCTAGCTGCAGTTTTAATTCCTGAACCGTAACCTAATAAAATGTTTATTGGGTCTGCACCCAATCTAAATGCACCGTCAATTATCGTACTTGTTAATGCATAAGATATATCACCTTCTTTGCTAAATTGTCCTGCAACAACTCTTCCAGGTGATATAGGAACTCTTTCTCCTTGTGGTGTTGTATATTTATATCTATATTCATCTTTTTCAAATTCATCTGTTATTGGTTTTCCATAAGTTTGTTCAGCAATCGTATACGCTTCTAATGGTGTCTTACCTAATTTTATTTCTTTTCTATATACTTCTGTATCTTGTAAATCCATAGAATTAGGTAAAATACCTGTTCCTAAATTTAAAGGATTACCTGCTTTCTGTTGTTCTCTAGCTCTTCTCCATTCTGTAGGACCATATGCTTCTTTAGTTGCCCTGTATGTTTTAGCAAATTCTTCTCCTAATAATGATTCTCTAGCTGCATCTGAAGATTCTACTGATGGACTAAATGCTGTAAGTAAATTTTTAGCTACTGCTTTTCCTACAGGCATTCCTGTTTCTTGTGCTGCTACAACAGTAGATTTAAAATTTTGTGATATGTTTTGAAATGGTGCATCTAATGCTAAAAATCCTAACTGAGTTGCTCTTTTACCCCAACCAACTTGACTCTGCCTAACACTTCTTTGTTGTTTTTCTAATGCATTTTGTTGTTTTTGTGCAAGTCGTAATATTAAATCATCATCTGCTTCTAATCCATATAATCCTGTATATACTGCTAATCTTTTATCTAATGTTGGATATGCTTTAGCTATAGATAATATTTTTTCTGCTAACTCAGGCGTAATGCTTCTTCTAAAAGAATTTATTTGTTCGTTATTTAAAGAATTAAAAGATGCTAAAGATTCTTTGTGTAATGGTAAATTAAAATTTGTGCGGTAATACATTACGCATCTAACAATTCATCCCATATTGGGTCAGGAAATTCTAATTTAGCAGCTTGAATAAAGTTATTTACTGTATCTGTTCCCATGTTTAATCCACCATTGTCTCCTGCACCTAATGGTATACCTGAAGTAACTGGTTCATTTGGTTTCATTGTTGCTGCACCTAAATTTACAGGTGAAGGTGGCATCATAGGTGCTGCGTTTCCTAAACTAGCATCTGTTGGATTACTTACAGCGTCTACTTGCGTTTGTAAATCTTTTGTTTGTCCAAATGAATCACCGTCTGCTTGTGGAGGTACAACAATATCTGCATAAGCTCCACCACCTGTCATATCAGTTGCTTCAGTTAATGCAGAATTTCTTCTGCCTCTATTGAATTTCGCCACGTAACTCATCTCCTAACTCTGGATTAAATTCATAATCAAATTGTATATTTATAAAAACATCAGGATGAGGTGTAGGTAATGTAATAAAATTTGTCATCATTATTCTTGATTCTTGTATTTCTGCATCTCCTGTAAATGCATCAGTATTCCAATCTTCTTGGTTAATCATATCCATAAATTTAACTAACACTTCTTGTTCATCCACTAGGAGGTCCTCCTTGTTGTCCTAAAGCTCCTATGACTTGCTCTATTCCAGGTAATCCACCTCCAGGTCCTGTAGGAATTTGTGGTCCACCCATTCCCATCATTGCTAATTCTTCAGGAGTTGGTTCTTCACCTTCTGATGTATAAAACTTATCTAATATTTCTGACATTTTTGAAGGATTTTTTCTTATCTCTATTGCAGCCATTGTAGCTTGTGCATTTCCTTCTGCAGCTTGTGCCATAAGAGATTCAAATAAAACTGTTTCTGCTTTTTCTGCATTTATTCTTTGTTGAATCTTTGTTATATTATCTAACCCATCCATATTTTCTTGTAATGTTTGAGTATCAATAATACCTTGTTGTTTTAATTGCAGTCCTGTTATTATTTTTTGCGGTTCATCAAATCCTGCCATTACACCATACACTCTTCGTGTTGTGTAAAATTGTTTTATATCAGATTGTGGAGAATATGTTTCTTTATAAGCAGTGCCTTTATGATAACCTGCCATAGGTTTTCTTACACCTGAAAACATTTCTTCATCATATTCTAATCTTTTTGCATCTAGTTCTTGTATAGCATCTGCTAAAACAGTTTGATATTCTCTAACATGCAATGATGCTGATGTACCAAGTTCTTCTAATCCTCTACCTGTAACAAATGAATTTGGAGATTGTCCGTCATCAGATACAGGATAAGCTGCTCCTAGTCGTAAATGTCTTTCTAATCTATCTACTTGTTGAAATAATTGATACGGTAAATTGTTAACAGGTTTTGATACATTTGAACCTGGTGCTAAGTAGTTAACTGCATATCTACCTTTTCTATATTTACCTGATTCTATTTCACCAACAATATTGGTTTCTGTAAATACAGCATCTTCCATAGCAATAGTTCCAAGAATATTAATCTTTGCCATGTTAGCCATAAGTCCTGTAATGTGTTGGAACTGACTTTGTAGTTGGTCAAAAGCATATCTTTTAGCAACTACAAAACAAGGACCTGACTTTAAAGGGTTAGGCATAAAATCTATAATTTTTTTATTTTCAGGTAAAAATACGTATGTTCCTTCTTCATCTCTATACTCAACTACAACTTTTCCATCACCATTTGAGTAAGACCAATTATTCATTTTTTCACCGTAACCTAATAATGCTGAATACGGTGATACTTCGTCATCTGTATTTCTTGCAAAAATATGGCTTTTAGCTTTAGGATATTGTTCCGCAAGTATTTTATGTGGAACTCTTGTAATTATTGCTAATTCTTTTGGTTGTTGGTCATTTCCAAAATATCCAGGATAACATGTAAAAGTATCTCTTAATTCTGCATGAGGATAAGGATTACCATCTTTATCTCTTCTATGTCCTATAGTCCAAACAACAAAACCATAACCAGGTAGCCATCTACCAACTTGTGGTAATTGCATATTTAATTTTGAATATTTGTCATACGCCATGACAATACGTTCTAGTTTTTCAGATTTCTTTTTTGCACGTTGTGAATCATTTTCGTTCATTATATCTACTTTTAAATCAGGACTTCTACCTAATTTTTGTGCAAATCTATCTAAAGCTGTTAAAAATAAATTAGGTGCTGGTAATTGATGATATTCAACATTAGCTCCATCACCCAATAAGGCTTTAACTCCAGCTTCTCCACCATTCATAATGTCTCTTACACGTGACCTATCAAGAAGATTGTCTCTATTAATTATTCTTAGGTAATCAATTTTATCGTATAATTTATCGCTATTTAAAGGCATCTATCTCCAATTATCTATATCAATACTACTAGGTTCGTACCCTGAAAAGCTAGGATTATAATCGTACCCTAATTCAGCAAAACGTTCTTTTTGCATACGTCTTATCGCTTTCATAGGAAACCAACTAGCCATAACTATATCAGTCTTTGTACCTATTGACTTACTTTTAGTTTTTGCAGAACTAAAATAAACCAACTGACTCGTATATAAGTTTACCTTTTCTTGAGCTTCAAATCCTAAATATGGCAAAGAAATTTTATTTTCAGTAAATAATGGTCTCATAGCAGTAACACCAAATATTGGGTCAAATTTATTGTTGTGAGTTTCGTGTCCTTCTAAAAATATACCATGAGTCGAAGCAAAATCTCTAATACTTCTATCTTGTCTTATTGCTTTTTGAAAACCGTTTTCTTCAATAACCCAATGTGATAAATTATATTTCATCCACCATTCTTTAATTACACTTAATGCTTGTGGAATACCTCCTCCTAAAGAGTTGTTCATATCTACCATATGTAAAACATTTTTATCAACATCAATAGCCCATAAAAAAGCAGCCTGATAACCTGTTGATGCAGGGTCTAAACCTGCAATAAGTCTAGTTCCAGGTGGTACTTTTCCTATATCTCTACCTTGGTCTCTACATGCTTCTATTTCTACTCTATCAAATAATGCAAGTCCTTCAGGCATAGCAACATTAAGATAAACCATTTCATATATCGCTCTACCACCTGTAGTTTCTGCAGCACGTTTTCTATCCATTAACCATTTGTGTGTTCTCTTAGAACCCCATAACATACAATCTGTATGCTCCATTTCTTCAGGTAATGTACAAGCTGTATCGTGTGCTTCCTCTATTGTTGTTGTCCAACTTTCGTTTTCAGACAAATGAGAATATAAATCGTCATAGTGCTGTCTTGAACCAATAACTACAATAGCTGTATGTTCCTCTTTTCTACTTGATAATGTTGTAGTCCACCAATTTCTTGTATTTTCTCTACTAGATGGTTGCATAGTAGAACTGTGGTCTTCAATGTCATCTGCAATAATTATGTCACAGTCTCTTGAAAGTATCTTACCGCCACGTCCTAATCCAACCATTGTCGGACTTTTAATTCCTGTAACAGTTCTTGTTCCTACAGTAAATCCACTTTGTGACCAGGCTTTACCTGTACGTGAAGTTGGTTTAAATTTTTCTCCAGGTCCACAAAACTCTTCTATTAATAATTCATTACTTTCTAGTTGGTCAAGAACAGAGCTAACTGCGTTCTTAGATATTTCCTCATTACCTCCAACCCAAAGTATTCTTACATTTGGATTTTTACAAATTAACCATACAGCAAAGTGTATTAATAAATCTGTTTTACCATGACGAGGCGGTGATAGTATCATATGCTGTCCACCTTCTTCAATAGTTTCTAAAATTTGTTCTATCCATTTAATATGAAAATCAGGTGTTTCATACGCTACACCTTGTTCAGTTTGAAAATATCTTTCTCTAAAGTCACTAAAGTCTGATAATGTTTTTTCTGCTACTTGAGGTAATGACCATTTATCTTGTGCTTTTTCTAATTCTAAATCTTCAACATAAGCAGAGTAGGCCATAGATACTGCTCCATCAGTTGTTTCTAATATCTTTGCTACACCTTTAATTGTATTTTTCTTTTCTAATATTTCCTGGGCTAAACCTGATTCAACAATGTCATCATAAACCTTACCTCTTCTTGATTGCACATTTGTTTTTTGACTAGGTATAACTAATGTATCTTCTTCTTGTTCCCAATCAAGACCTGCTTTTTTAGCACGTTTTTTCTGCATGTTAATTCTATTAGAACATCTGTCACTACAGTATTTTTTTCTGCTTTTAGGAAGAGGTCTATGACATCCTGCAGCGTAACATAATTTATTTTTTGCCATAATTTTTACATTCCTTATTTAGGCATTTCATTTTCTTGCTAGGTAATAACACTCCACCACATAATTGGCAAGTAATTTTTATCAAAACTAAGAGTTCTTCTTACTAATCCTCTTAGAAGGGTATCTCTTTTTCTTTCCTTTTTTCGTGTACGGCATATTATCTCCTTTTTCTTTATGATAACACAAAACTGCACCGAAGTGCAGTTCTGTCGTACAGTGTCATATACTTTTACTTATATGGCGTCTCCCCAGACGCATTTTTATATTAGTACAATTTATTTTATATCGTTGTCAAAAACTAAAGTTCCTAATTCATCAGCTCTCAATATTAATCTTCCAACAAGTTCTACACATTGAGGAACTACTGCGTTACCTAAAGCTGTTAATTTTTCTTTTCTTCCTTCATAATTTTCCATGGACCTGGGCATACCGACTTCCCACATGTCATAGTTTTCATCAAAATAAACTTTAGGGTCTTCACTTAATTGTTTCTTAGGATTGTTTCCTTCAAGGATTCTTTTTATAGAAGGTCTTTCAGAGCTTGTTAAAGGTGTTCCAAATTTATGTTTGTTGCCTTTCCATTCAAAAGATTCAAGAGTTGTCATTTCTTTATCGTATTTAACTTCCGATAAAAAAGGTTTTATTTTATTCCAATCTTCTATATTTGGATAACTGAATCCTGAAGTATCATATCTAAACCAATGTTCTATAGTAGATTTTTTTATATCTGTCTTTTCAGATAGTTCTTTTATAGAAGTGATACTTCTTAAATAATCTACAAAGATTTTCTGTTCAGGTAAGTCAGGTCTTTTCATCATTATGTGGTCTTTATATTTTTCAAATAGTTTAGGATTATTTTTTATATCATCCATAGCTATTTGGTCAGCTAATGTTATTTGTACAGATTCACCTGACGCTCTAGTATCTTTTCCTTGTAGTAACTTAGTTGCGTGTTTTAAAGCATCTTCTTTTTTATCTGCTGTTGTTGGAGTTCTCCAATTATTTATATTGCCTGTCCATACATTAAGTAAACCTAATCTAGCCATCCATCTGGAAAACCCATAAGCCGTGCTACCCATCCATAGTTCAGCCTCTTCCCTATCAGCCCTGGATTGTTCTCTCCCATATCCTGTTCCAATGTTGAGCCGTGCTTCCCTGCTTTCACTGACGGAGCTTGTTTGTTTATTGGTTTCGTTGCTTGACTTGCTCTTGGAGTTGAGTACTGAGTTATCTTTGGATTCTCCCTCAGATTTCCTGTTGACTTTCTCTTGGACTTCCTCTCCTTGTCGCCTCTGTATAGTACGTTCTCCAATGCTTCCCCTGTCCTCGGATTCAAGTGGTCCATTGTGTTCGGTGTCTCCCAATGTTCCAACTCCGAAGAATCTTTTTCTAAGGTGTGCTGCACCAACTGTTCTTGCTGATATAATTTGCCATTCAAATCTATAGCTCCTGCTCTCGGCAATATCTTTGATAACTCTTTCAAAGGCTTTCCCTTTGTTTGCTGTAAATATTCCTGGGACATTTTCCAAGATAAAGTATTTCGGTCGAAGTACATCAATAAATCTCCATACTTCATCCCATAACCATCTTTCATCTTTAACTCCTTTCCTCGAACCTGCCACAGATACAGGCTGACACGGAAATCCTGCAGTCAACACATCTATCTCTGGTAAGTCCAAAGGATTTACTTCTTCTACTCTTTTATTTATTACTAATGTATTTGGAAAATTTTTTCTTAATATAGAACAGCAGTATTCGTCCATCTCTATCATCCATTCTGAAGAGGTAGCTAGTCCAGACCGTTCTAGTCCGTACTCTAATCCACCGATACCACTAAATAAACTTCCTATTCTCATTGTATATTAAATATACCTGGATTAGAAAATAGGTGTGTAAAAAAAATTTTTTTTCTTAGGTTTCCTAAAACGACTAACCCTCACTTGCGTGAGGGCTTATATAGCGTCCTATAGTGTCGTTCAATCAGAAAGGAGGATGCAATGAATAAAGAATTATTTCTTGCAACCTATGGGTCAATAATAACATAAACTTGTAAAAAGAAAACATCTGTGGTAACTTTATTCTAACAATCAGAGTGTTCTTCCTGCTTTTAGAAAAGGATTCTTGATTATTAACTTTCAATAAAGTGGCTTAGCAGGTCCATGGTAACTAGGGTAAAAGCCTATTACTTCATAATATAAAATAAGTCATAAATAGATTTGTTATCGGTTTTGGGAGGGATGACACAGGGTAAGTAGTAGCTCAAGGTCTACTCTATTTAGATAACACTAAAATAAAAAGAACACTTCTTTTACTAGCCTATTCTAGGTACACCACTATATATAGTACCACTACATATTGTACCCTTAGTTAACAGCATATTCTTAGAGGGTGTACATATATACGAGACGGCGCCCCACATTGAACCCCAGCCTTGAAAGCCAGGGAAAATCACCTGGTTAAGCAACACAGAGATTTCCTATCTTGCTACATACATACTATATATTGTGTAGTTATGGCACACATACATCATGTTGTGTACCTATTTTGATTGAATACAGGGATATGTCAGTTAAACATACCTGGAGAGCGTAATCCTGGTTAAAATCTGGTCAAATCAGGAGATGCTGGTGCCTGGTCAGCGCCTGGTTAGCTGCATCCGCGCTGCATCTGCGTAATCCTGGAGGAAATAGAGAGAGAAAGCACAAAAAAAGGTGAGGAAGGGAAAGAAATCATCAAACTAACCCTTCAACACCTCGTGTCCGTACTGTATAAGAGGGAATCTTATGCGTTAGACATCTTAGTTAAATTTACTATTCGTGTAGGAATCACTACATTGTAATTACAATAATCACAAGCGTGACCGAGAGCGACAGGTTGAGCATTATGTTTGTCATCAACCTCACGCATTCTCTTTCCACAGATACTGCACATTAGCTACCTTTCTTTAACGATTTTCTTGAACAGGCAAAGCAAACACCTAATCGTGCTTGACCCATTGCTATTTTGTCTTCTCTTACCCAATGATTACCCAATGGTGCAAATTCCTCACACCACCAATGTCTATTACAGTCACAATCATTAGGAGAGCCATTTTCAGAACTACAATCTTGTAATTCCATTTTTATTCCAATAGCCATTATTTACCTTTCATAACTTACTATTAAGAATACTAGATATAAAATATAATGTAAACAACTGTTGCATAAATTCCAGGAGTAGTATAGTTAGAAACATACTAATAAATACAAGTTACTTTTCTGTTTGAATAGGAGCAACAAGTATTTAGAAGTTAGAGATAGACTAGTAATTAGGAGCATTCAACACAGCCCTGTTTAGAATGTGACCGAAAGCTAGTCTTTCTTGTCTATAATCCCCCAAGAATCCCCCAAATCAACCAGGAAGCTGCAGGACCTGGTGGACCTGGCGAACCAGGCCACAAAAACACACGCAATAGAGAGAGAAACAGAAAGAAAACTTCCTATAAATATATAGATATGTTAATATAGATTGTCAAAAAGAAAGGAAATATGACCAATAAAATACATGACTTACCAAATGGTGATGATTGGTTTATTGATGGAAATAGCTCAACCCAGGATGAAACGTGGTATGGAAATACTATTCAGACTAAGTTGAACAAGAAACACATTAATAAACGAGCAGAAATCACATTCATTGGTGATAGTGTTATTGATTGTAAATCCTACACTAGAACAGGCAAAGGAACTGTGGAATACTTCGCAGAAGCCTACGCCAACGAAACATACATGAGTATGATAAACGACCAAAGCAGAGATGGTGACACAATATTTGATTGTATTGATAAAGCAAATCAAATAAACGCCGACTCTAAATTAGTTGTAGTTAGTGCAGGAGGAAACGACCTATTGAAACTTATTTCAATGGTGAGTGAAATTGATGACACAAACTTGTTAAATGGTTTATTACTCAGTGAGTTAGATAAATTGTCAATGGCATACGAAACTATGTTGCAACAATTTAAACCACAAGCTACTTATTTGATGATGACAGTGTACGAGGGAAACTTCGCATACAATCCACAACGATTTTACGGAATGGACTACACAGCTAGAGCCATTGTAAGTATGTGGAATGACAGAATATCAAGAATAGCTAGGGATAAAAACTCACGTAATAACAAATCATCTTATGATGTATTAGATGTTAGGGATGTAATGTCACCAAACTGTTATTACAACGAGATTGAACCAAACGAGATTGGAGCAAAACGAATTGCTAAAGCAATCAAAAGATACGTAAATGAAACAGGAGTACTCTTATAATGGGTATTCCTGGATTCAGATTAAGTTGGAATGGATTTGATTGGACAAAGATTGAAGTTCACAATTTTGAACTTCCAACTTGTGCTTTATGCTTACAATCTAAAGAAATACAATTAGGAAGCATTTACTGTTGTAAGTGCGAGGAGGATATGAAATGAAAGAGCCTTTAATTAGCGGAGTTTTATTTGAGGAAAGAGAAAGAGTTAGAGCAAAACTTCATGCGAAAGCAACAGAATTAGGCTGCGATATGCAATTAGCAGATTCTGTATTAGGAATCGGAAAACAAATAGACATCTTAATAGGTAACATTATGTTAGTTATGGGAGAAGACGATGGAACTAATTATGTGCAAAGCATAATTGATGAAGTAAAGGAAAATCTAAAGTGAGTGCCGAATTACAAACATTAAGTATTGCATTGACAACTTTTGTTATATTATGGCTACTTCATAGCACTACTAATATTGCTGTATGGGTAGGATTAAAGAAAGAAAAGAATAAATAATGGAATTATTTGAGTTTTTCCAGGACAAACCTATTCCAAAATTAAGAAGTCAGAAAGCAAAAGTGTTATGGATGTTAGAGGTTGCAAGACTATCTCATAACAAAGACATACACGCAATGACTTTTATATATGAATATGGAATACCAAGAATAAGTGGAGCAATCCACCAATTAAGAGAAGATGGACATGAGATATTATCACATGATTTACCGAACAACTCATGTGCATATGAACTTATATCAACAGTAGAAGAGAGAGAAAGTATGAGGGATTTAGTTGAATGATTTAGTTAGTGGTGCTGATGTGCATAAACATCTTTTTGGAGAGGATGAGCTAAAAGCAACACAAATTACAGACCATTTAGAACAAGCTAAAGAGCAGAAGCTAATAATGATTAAAGCAAGAAAAGAACATATGTTGGAACTACGAGAAAGAGGTGTAAAAGTTACTGTCATAGCAAAAATATATAATGTAACAAGACAGCGTGTTTATAAAATATTGGAGGGCAAACATGCCGTGGACTAAAATAAGTAAGACACCTAAAAAGTTTCGTTTTGATTTATTTGGAACGATTTATAAATTAGAAATTCGTAGGTCAAAAGAATACTACGAGCCGATACTTGACTTGGATGGAAATCCGATGTCAACAGAAGAAGACTTCTTCAAAGGAAGAGTTAAACAAAGAAAGGATATGTAAATGGGATGGCAAGACGAGTACGAAAATGTAGAGGATAGGTTAGTTAAGTTTTGGGCAGATTATCCAAATGGAAGAATTGAAACAGAGCCAACTTATACTTCAGATGACGCAAAAGTTATTATTATTAGAGCTTTAGTTTATAAAGATATAGATGATGTAAATCCTGTAGCTACAGGTATAGCAGAAGAAACCAAAGGAGAGGGTAATGCTTATGTAAATAACACCTCTTGGGTTGAAAACTGTGAAACATCTGCTATCGGTAGAGCTTTAGCTAATTGGATGTATCAAGGTAGTGGTAAGAAGCGACCATCTATGCAGGAAATGGCTAAGACTCAGAAATTTAAAGATGATAAAGTCAAAGTAGAAAAAGTTGATATGCGTAAAAAGGAGAATAAGCCTAGTGAAGAAGAAAAAGCAAAGATGCAAAAGATAGCTGATGAAATGGTATCAGAGCCTAAGACAGCTACAGGGAAAGACAAGAAAAATGCAGAGCAAATGAATCATGTTATGAAGGAAGTCTGTAGTGATGATAAGCAACGCAAGGAAATCCAGGCAACTGTTTATTCAAGACTTGTTGATGAAGATGGATTCATGGAAGACGTAGAGAAATGGTCTAGTGATATGATGACTCAATTTCTTGATGAATTTGAGCAGATGTATCAAGGAACAACAGGTAATATAGATAATGTAGATAAAGTATTTGAAACAGAGGTAATAGAGCAAGGAGGTGATGAGATGAGTGATGAGTGGAAACAAAATCCAGCTACAGAAAAGCAAATGAAGTGGGTTAATGACATTGTAACAAAGGCAACAGACCAAAAGAAAGACTTTCTTGATGAACTTAAAGCACTTTATGGTGATGGGAACATTAATGGTGAAGTTGCTTCACAAATCATAGACAACTATTCTAGTAGGGTCTAATAGTGGAACACATTTCATCTAACTTAGAAAAAGTTGTTAATAAACTACAGGAACGTTATCCAAACCATGATTTTACTGAAAAAAGTAAACCAAGGAGGAAGCATTTCTGTAGTTTAAAAAATGATAATCCTAAAGAGTGGGCAACAGATATGGATGGCAATGACTTCTGTATAAAACAATATAAAGAAGTTACAGAGGAAAATTGGACTATCTATAAAATTAAAACATGCGAAGCGATTATCAGAACTAAAGAACAAAAGGAACTTATGAAGAAAGGAGCTTTCTAATGCCTGGAGGCAAAGAAAATATATTTAAAGAGCCAAGACTATTAAAGAGATGGGCTATTGATTTAGCTAATGCTTGTGGTGGACAAGAAGTAACACAAACAAGTATCAAACTTAACAAGCACAATGTTCCAAAAGTTGATAAATTATTAGAACAATTTGCAGTAGATTATAATTTTCACATGCAAATGATGAATGATTTGAGAGAAAAACAAGAGGAAGAATGATAGAATTAGTACAGTACCTTATACTTATAATGTTAGGTGTCTTAATAGGCACTAATATCAAATGACTATTCAAGATGACATAATAACTTGCAGAAATTGTGAGCAAACAGACGTTTTAGATGGTAAAACAGGACTTTGTTACCAATGCAACAGGTTTGATATTTAAATCATAATATACAGAGGTTATCCCAACCTTTTTTGTTAATTGTAAACGTTAATACTCCTGGATGACTCCACATTCCTGTTCTTGCTGTAAAATCTATTGATTTATCTAAAGAAGGTGACTGAAACCAGGTCCTATCGCCTTGTTGTTTAGAACGAAAGTGATGATAATGCCCGGTTACAAGAATTTTGGCCTCTGCCGCGGGAAGAAAACCATACATTTGCCCTTTCCACCAATTTTCTATCTTATTTTCTGCATTGCCACTGCCAGAACTCATATGTCCGTGAGTCCAGGCACAAGTTATTGATTTAACCTCTATAACTTGATGATAATCATTAGGAACTACAACCTTAACTCCTTTATATCTCTCTTTATTTGCAGCCATTATCTCTTCACATATTTGTAGGTGCATAATGTCACTATTATCAAGACGGTCTGTAAAAACTGCACCTTTTCCTGCCCTTGTCATCTCACCATGGTTACCTGGAACTCCACAAAGTACTATCTTGTCTGCAAGAGGAAGGAAAGTATCTATTGTTTTCATTATCATTGAACGTGCAAGAGCATATTGTTCTATAAGTGATAGCTCTACATTGAAAGGCTGAGATGCGTAGAAGCTAGATGTACAGTTTTCTGTAATATCACCAAGTCCAACAAGATAGATTTCATCTATAGCTACATTCAACCTACGTAAATCTTTAATTCTATTAACTGCGTCCTGTAATGCTTGGTCATACCTTGCGATTGTGTTCTCAACTCCAAAATCTCGCTTCCCCAACTGCCAATCAGCCATAAAAAACATAAAAGCAGTGTCACCACCGCTATATTTCTTTGTTATAGGAGGCTTTTTAGAGGCTTTTTTGAATAATTCTTGAAAATACTTGTCATGTCCTGGGTCTTTTTTGCGTACAATCCCTTTAAATGCATAAAAAGTAGTAGTTTCTCCACCTTTTAGTTGTGTATTCCACGCAGAAGCACGTACTGAGCCTTCAATTTCGTATAATTTTGGGTCGAATCCCCATTGTAAGAGTATGTCATCAAACTTTTCCCTATAATTAGGGTCTGTTCCGACGTGTGTTATTTCTCCTAAGCCACTTTGTTCATTGACTTCTAGTCCTGGTTTCCATCCTGATTTATAGAAATTATTTCCCCACTCTTCAGGTATAGGGTTTTTCTTTGTGATACATTCTCCAATCCTGTTAATACAAGTATACAGTTATTGAGAGACTATATGTTTATTTAGAGATTTGCTTTTTAGCGTATGTCTTGATTACTGCTAATGCAGCACCACCACCAGCTAATGCAGCCAACTGAACTACTTCAGCGTCTACACCAACTAGAGGAGCGACAGTTAACGCACCAATGAAAGCCTCAATGAAGGTCCAAGCTGTTCGCTCAACCATATCTTTAAGTTCTTCACTCATTTTATAACTCCATGCTTCATTCCAAGGAGTCCACCACAAGTCTTTCTTAAACTTTCCCTCAGAGTCTCTTGCTCTTTTTAATTTTTCAAACATTATATTATATTCTTACCATCAAGTTTAGCAGTTAGTATTTGGATTTCTCCACTAAGTTCACTTAACTTTTCATAAACATCAGATGGTTCTTGCTTATCTAACTGTACTTTGCTATATTCTATGGTCACTTTATTGCCCATAAGTAGCTGTTTTGCCACCTTCGGATAGAGTTTTTTGTACGCATTTGCCGAACTTCCGACCATTCCGTTGAAAGATACGTCTAAATCCTGTTGTGTGTCTCCAATTATAAGACAACCAGAGGTATGCTCGTCCGTATTCCCTTGATGAATTAAGATATATTCAAATCCTGGAACATCTTTTATCCACAACATCCCACTGTGCATATCTGGATACTTCTTCTGATAGCGGTCACTAAATCCTCCTGCAGTTCTTAGTGTTATATCATAAGTTCCTTCAGGAATACATGTTTCATGCATGACCTTAACTGCTTGATATTGGTCTTCGAGAGTGTAGCACTCAAAAAGTCCATCAACGAAAAGCATACCGTTTGTAGCATCTTTGCCAAATTGTGTCCTTACAACCTGTAATTTCATATTTTTCTCCTACCTTTTAGGGTACTTGCAGTTACAAATTGTAACATGAGTACCTTTTTCGTTCTTATATGACACACACTGACTATCTACTTGCTGATTTTTTGCCAACCTCACTCTTACCTTTTCTAAATCCTATAGTTAATAACCATACAACTAAGGTAATTAACGTTGCGAGTCCAGTAATTTGCTGCGCACTTCCTGTCAAAGTTAAAGTGGCTATTACTAAACCAACTAATGTCCAGGAGAGATTTAAAGTTTCTTTAATTATTTCTATAAACCAATTCCATATTTTTTTAAACATTATGACTTCCTTAATATAAATGCTGCCATACTAGCTATTCTAGTCAAAATTACAGGAACTACCACTTCTTGGGCTTTTTCTCTCTGGTCTTGTGTCATATCATCACCAATATTATCAATGGTTATCTCTGATATATCTTCAAAGTCCACAAAAGTTTCTATTGGATTTTCTAAGAACTGCTCATACTGTACCTCTGTAACAACATCAGCAAGTGTATAGTTCTCTACATCCTTATTT
>PVBE012390331.1_pt1 | contig 16900 bp, 15 predicted proteins | sample 1631181 | NCBI WGS metagenome assembly PVBE01 (sample SAMN08397723, study PRJNA350692) | Marine metagenome, whole genome shotgun sequencing project. | isolation source: water | place: Pacific Ocean | collected 2012-04 | reverse complement strand
CCGCTCTCGGCTGACGGTGGCGGTCGTTCGCCGCCCCGGCCGGCCGGCCGCGGCCGCGGCCAGGCCAGGCCAGGCCAGGCCTAGTCGGTGCGGCTGGTGACTTCGAGCAGGTGGTAGCCGAACTGGGTTTTCACCGGCCCCTGGACTTCGTTCAACTCGGCCGAGAAGACGACGCTGTCGAATTCCTTGACCATCTGGCCCGGCCCGAACTCGCCGAGATCGCCGCCGTTGGCGCTCGACGGACAGGTCGAATGCTGGCGCGCCACCTCGACGAAATCCTCGCCGCCGGCGATCTTCGTTTTCAACTCTTCGCAGAGCTCTTCGCTTTCAACCAAAATATGCCGTGCGCTGGCTTGGGCCATCGGGAATCTCCGTATGCTTCGTTTGTGGTTATGGGTGACGTGCCGTGAGCCGAATATAGCGGAGCGGAAGTGCCGTGAACAGAGCGATCAAAACCCTCTTCCCCGAGGGGAAGAGGGCTGGGGAGATGGGGCAAACCAAGCGCGCTTAAGCGCGCTAAGCTCTCCCCTTCTTCCCAACCCTTCTTCCCCGCTGGGGAAGAAGGGCTTATTCAGGGTGGCTATTCCACCCGCACCGCATCTCCGATGCGGATGCTACCACCGCTCACCACGAAGCCGTACACGCCGACGCAGGGGAGGATTCTGTCGTCGAGGAGCGGCACCGGCAGCACGTTGTTGTCGACCACCGTTTGCAGGGCCCTGAAATCCGCTTCGATGCCGCCATACTGGGCCAGCGTCGGGATCGCGCATCGCGGCGTCGGATCGGAGATGCGCAGGCGCACATCGTCACCGATGGCGACGGTCCGCCCGACCCAATCATTCTCGATGAAACCGTCCCGTCCCGGCGCCGCCTCGATCACCAGGTTGGGGCGGAAGCGCCCGGCGTCGAAGCTGACGTCGGGGCGGATCTCGGAGAGGCGCGCCAGCGAAGCGGTGGTCAGCATGTGGATGGCGGCGTAATCGGAGAACCGGCCCGCCATCATGATCTCGCCGATATCGAGGATGACTTCTTCGTCCGCCAGCGGATCCAGACGCTCGAGGCTGATGACCTCCGGGCGGATTGTGGTGAGCCTGGCCGCGCGCCCGACGGTGGCCGACAGACGCGCATCGACATCGTCGGAATCGCTGGTCACGCTGTCGCCGTTTGGCCAGTCGATTTGCACCGGCGGCAGCGCCTCGCCGGCTTTGGGCGGCTCGGTGAAGGAGGCGTGCAGCGCCAGCAGGCCGCCCCATTTCGTCGGCATCTTGGCGCTGCCGATCTTGCCGTTTTCGGCATCGATCAGGGCATAGCCGCGGTCGCCCAGGAGCCCGCCCTCGGTGACCAGTGATTCCTCGAGTTCCTCCGCGCCCATCGATTTGACGGCATAGCGCCGGATGGTTTTGATGGTTCCGACGGCGTCCGATTGGTCAGGCATGATCTGCTCCTTGTTGATTATTGGCTATTGGGAGGAAGATAGCCGAGCGGCGCCACGGCTTCCAGTTCGGCGACGACGTCGATAACGCAAGGCTTGCCGCAGGCGAGGGCCTGGTCGAGGGCGCCGGCGAAGGCGCCGGGTTTTTCGACGCGGATGCCTTCGGCGCCCATGCAGCGCGCCAGCGCCGCGAAATCGATATCCTGGAACTGCCACAATTCGCCGTGCCGGCCTTCCAGCGCGCCGCCATAGGCGTGCGAATAGACGGCGATCTCCTGGTTGAGCGAGCGGTTGTTGTTGACGATGATGACCGCCGGGATGTTCCACCGGACGGCAGTCTCGAGCTCCGACAGATGATACCAAATGCCGCCGTCGCCGGTGAAGCAGACGACCGGGCGCTCAGGTACCGCCAGCTTGGCGCCGAGCGCCGCCGGCAGGCCCCAGCCGAGCGATCCGGCGGCGCGGATGAAGCTCTGGCCGGGCTGGTTGAGATCGACGAAGCCGGCCGTCCACATGCCGGCATGGCCGGTGTCGGAGACCAGGATCGCGTCGCCCGGCAGATTGTCGGTGAGCTCCTTGCAAATGCGCTCGGGCCGGATCGGCGCCGCGTCCGATTGCAGCAGCGCCGAGAATTCCTGGCGCCATTCCTGCACCAGGGTTTGCGCCCGCGCCACCCAGTCGGCGCGCTTGGCCGCCGTGCTGCCATCGGCTTCCGCCACCAGGCGGGCCAGCGAGACTTTCGCATCGCCCAGGATCGACGCCCGGTTGGTGTAATGGCGGCCCAATTCCTCGGCATTGATGTCGAGCTGGATCACCGCCGTGCCGAGAGCGGGCACGCGCCATTCATAGGTCACCTGGCTGCTGGTATGGCTGCCGATGAAAAATACCAGATCCGCTTCCAGCACCGCCTTGCTGGCGCTTGCGCGGCAATAGAGCCCGGGAATGCCGACCGCCAGCGGATGGTCGCCGGGGATGACGTCCTTGGCGTTCATCGAGGTCGCCACCGGGATGGCGAGGCGCTCGGCCAGCGCCATCAGCTCGGCGCCGGCACCCGACGTGCGCACGCCGCCGCCGGCGACGATAATCGGGCGCTCCGCCGCCTCCAGCAGGCGCGCCACATCGGCCACGGACCCCGCCTCGGGCTCGGGCCGGAACGGCGGCACGCTGGCGAAGCGTTCTTCCGCCATCACCTCGAACTCCGCCTCCTGGACGTCGAATTCGCCCTGATGGCCGAGCAGTTGAATATGCACCGGCCCCGGCGTTCCCGTGGTGGCGGCGCGGAAGGCCTGGCGCAGCACGTCTGGGAGGCGCGTGATATCGTCGACCTCGGCGCTGAATTTGGTCACCGGCTTGAACAGCGGCACATCCTCGATCTGTTGGTAGGTATGGCGGTTGCGGGTGTGCGGATAGGCGCCGCCGGTGATGGCGATGAGCGGCGCGCAGGCGAGATGGGCGTCGCGCAGCGCCGCCGCCAGATTGGCGCCGCCGACGCATTGCGACATGCAGATGCCCGGCCGCCCCGACGCACGGGCATAGCCGTCGGCCATATAGGCCGCCGGTTTCTCGCCATGCGTCATGATGCGCTGGATCGAGGTGCGGCGCTCGATTTCAACCAGGGTCCGGCTCAGGATAACGGGGACGAAGAAAAGCTGCGTCACACCGTAGCTCGCGAAAGTATCGGCTAAATATTGTGCCGCCGTCATTTTGGCCATGGCCTGGTCTCCTTTTTCTGGACGGCGCATTCTAATGCCTTCGCCGCCTGGAAAGCTGCGAAAAAACGTTGCGGGAGTAATTGTTCCGCATCGCCGGTCGCGCCATTATGGCGCCTGCCGAATTCGACCGAGCGTTTTATGGGAAAATCGAAAAGCCAGAGCTATGTCGTCGCCACCGATGTCGGCGGCACCTGTACCGATACCATCGTCTTCGCGCCGGGCGAGCCGCTTTATCTCGGCAAGGCGCTATCGACGCCGCCCAATTTCGCCGAAGGGGTGATGAATTCGATCCGCTCGGCCGCCGACAGCATGGGCTTCTCGTTCGCCGATCTGTTCGCCCGCACCTCGCTCTTCGTGCATGGCTCGACCGTTGTCGACAATACGCTGTTGACCCGGGGTGGCACCCGCACCGGCCTCCTCACCACCGAGGGATTCGAGGACACGCTCCTCATCACGCGCGGCGCCTACGGCCGCTGGGGCGGGCTCAGCGAAGACGGCATCAAGCATCCGGTGGCGACCGAGCGCGCCCAGCCCCTGGTTCCGGGCGAGCGCATCCAGGGCCTGCCTGAGCGCGTCGACTATCAGGGCAAGGTGCTGCGCGCCATCGATCTCGAAGCCACCGAAAAAGCGGTACGCCATCTGGTCGAGGAGAAGGGCGCCGAGGCGCTCGCCGTATGCTTCCTGTGGTCGTTCTTCAATGCCGAGCATGAGCAGGCCGTGCGCCAGGTGATTGAGCGCGTGGCGCCCGGCGCCTATGTCTCGCTGTCGAGCGATATCGCGCCGGCGCCGGGCGAATATGAGCGCACATCGACCACCGTGATCAACGCCTATGCCGGCAGTATCGCAGCCCTGTATCTCAACAATCTGCAGGAGCTGTTGATCGGTGAGGGTTATACGGGGCCGCTTCTGGTGATGCAGGGCTATGGCGGCTTGCTGCCGGCGGAGGAGGCCGCCGGGCGCGCCGTCGGCATGATCGAATGCGGCCCGGCGGCGGGCGTTATCGGCAGCCGCTATCTCGGCCAGTTGATGGGCGACGGCGATGTCATCGCCGCCGATATGGGCGGCACCACCTTCAAGGTCGGCGTCATTGAGGACGGTGAGTTCGACTATGCGCGCGAACCCATGGTCGACCGCTTTCACTATGTCGCGCCGAAGATCGAAATGGTCTCCATCGGCGCCGGCGGCGGCAGCATCGTCTCGCTCGATGCGCGCACCAATGTGCCGAGCGTAGGGCCGCGCAGCGCCGGTGCCAGGCCGGGGCCGATCTGCTACGGCCAGGGCGGCGAGGAGCCGACGCTCACCGACGTCATGATCCTGGTCGGCTACATGGACCCGGAGAATTTCCTCGGCGGCTCGATGAGGCTCGACCTCGAGCGCACACGCGCCATCTTCAAACAGAAGGTCGCCGATCCGCTCGGCCTCGGCGTCGAGGAGGCGGCGATCGGCATCTTCCGCATCGCGGCGGCGCAGATCACCGATCTCATTCATGAGATCACCGTCGAGCGCGGCCTCGATCCGCGCGATTTCGTGCTCCACGCATTCGGCGGAAGCTGCCCGACCGTGTGCGGCATCTTCGGTGCCGAGCTCAGCGTCAAGCACATCGTCATACCCTATACCGCCGCGGTGAATTGCGCCTTCGGCCTGGTCTCGGCCGATATCGTGCATGAATACAGCGTCACCAAGACGCTCCCCGTGCCGAGCGACGCCGAAGAGGTCAACGCCATCTACGCGCCGATGCTGGCCCAGGCCACGGCGCAGCTTGGCGAGGAAGGTTTCGCCGAATCCGGTACCGCTTTCGAATGGTCGATCGATCTCCGCTACGGCCGCCAGGTGCATGAGGTGACGACGACGGTGCGCGGCGTAACGCCGGTGGACGAAGCGTCGCTGGCCGCCCTGACCGATGATTTCGAGGCGCTATACGAGCGCAAATACGGCAAGGGCTCGGCCTACCGCGCCGCCGGCATGGAAATGACCATGTTCCGCCTCACCGCGCGCGGCCTGATGACGCGCCCGGAAATCGAAAAACTGACGCTCGGCGGCAAGGATGCCGGCGCCGCCAGGACCGGACGGCGGCCGATCTTCGTCGACGCCGCCGGCACCCTGGTCGAATCCGATATTTACGATTTCGAGCTTCTCGCACCCGGCAATGAAATCACCGGGCCGGCAGTGATTCACACGCCGATCACCACCATCGTCCTACAGGACCAGCAGACCGGGCTGCTCGACGAATACCGCAACATGGTCATTCAGTTTAATTGAGCCCAAGGACCAGCCATGGACCCGATCACATTCTCGATCATCCGCCACCGGCTTTACCGCGTTATCGACGAGGCGGTGATTACCCTCAAGCATGTCTCGGGCAGCGCCATCACCAATGAGGGCCACGATCTGATGGTCTCGCTGTACCGCGCCGACGGCTCGCTGTTGATGGGCGGCGTCGGCTTCCTGCACCATCTCACCAGCGCCGCCGAAGCCTGCAAGGCCATCATCCGGCGCTTCGAGGGGCGCATCAACGAGGGCGATGTGTTCCTCACCAACTGCCCCTATACGGCGGCGCTGCATACCTCCGACGTCTATCTGGTGGCGCCGATCCATTACGACGGCGAGCTGGTGGCGTGGAGCGCGTGCTTCGTCCATGTCTACGATATCGGCGCCATGGTGCCGGGCGGCTTCAGCCCGGATTCGCGCGATATCTTCACCGAGGGCTTTTCCTCGCCCGGCCTCAAGCTTGTCGACCGCGGTGAGATGAACACCGACATCATGGACACGTTGCTGAACATGGTGCGCGCGCCCGAGATGGTGGCGCTCGATCTTTCCTCGATGATCGCGGCCAATAATGTGGCGCGCGAGCGCATGGTGGCGCTGGTCCATAAATACGGTCCCGAACCGGTCGACCAGGCGTGCCAGATGCTGGTCGACCAGTCGGAGCAGAGCCTGCGCGAGCGCTTGCGCGAACTGCCCGACGGGCGCTGGGAATCGCGGCAATATTTCGATATCGAGGAAGAGATCTACCGCGTTCTTCTCGCCATGACCAAGAAGGGCGACACCCTCACCTTCGATTTCTCCGGCTCCAGCGAGCAATCGAAATACGGCATCAATTGCGCCTATTGGGCCGCCTGGGGCGGCTTCTTCGCGCCGCTCTTTCCGCTGCTCTGTTACGACATCACCTGGAACGACGGCGTGCTCAGGCCGATCTCCATGATCGCCCCGGAAGGCACGATTGTGAACAGCACGCGCCCGGCGCCGATCTCGCTGGCCACCGTCGGCGCCATCCAATCGGTCAACAACGCCGCCTGCGTCTGCATCTCCAAGATGCTCTCGGCTTCCGAAAAATACGCCAAAGAGGCGACGGCGGTGTGGCATGGCAGCCATTTCGCGATTTTCATGTTCGGCGAGAATCAAAAAGGCCAGGAAGCCATCGGCATCATGACCGAGACCTTCGGCGGCGCCGGCGGCGGGCGCAGCTTCGCCGATGGCGTCGATGTCGGCGGCGAGATCCCCAATCCGATCGGCCGCATGGCCAATGTCGAGACCACCGAAAGCCATTTTCCGGTGCGCTACCTGTTCCGCCGCGCCACCGGCGATTCCGGCGGCCCGGGCAAGTATCGCGGCGGCACCGGCCTCGAATACGCCATCCAGCAGCATGATTCGCCCGATGGCGGCATCCATTACGTGGTCTCCGGCAAGGGCACCAAATTTTCCATGAGCGACGGATTGGGCGGCGGCTATCCCGGCGCGCCGTGCAACTTCCGCTGGGTGCACAACAACGAGGCGGCAAAAGAGGGAAAAAATGTCAATCCGTTCGCCACCTCGACCGAGCAGATGACCGGCGAACAGCAATCGATCTCGTGGGGCGTGTTTCCGCTGATGGACCAGGACGTGCTCTATGTGCGCTCCGACGGCGGCGGCGGCTACGGCGATCCGCTGGCGCGCGAGGCGGGGAAGTGCGCCCGCGACGTGCGCGAAGGCAGCGTCAGCGAAGGCGTGGCGCGGAGCGTCTATGGTGTCGTGCTCAATGCCGGGGGCGGCGTCGACGCGTCCGCGTCCGAACGGACGCGCGCGGCCATCCGCGCCGAGCGCCTGGGTGGCCGGGAGGCGGCGGAATGAGCACGCGCATATCGGCTTCCCTGGTCGTGAACGAAGGCGGCGAGATCGCCTGCATGGCTTGCGGCCACGCCCTCGGGCCGTCGGGCAAACCCTGGAAGGAAGCGGCACATCTCAGCGAAGCCCCGTTGCGGGGTACGGCGGGCGAGCCTTATTCGAACGCCGCCAACGTTCTTCTCAGGCGCTTTTTCTGCCCCGGCTGCGCGGCGCTGCTCGACAGCGAAACGGCGCTGGCGGGGGATCCGTTTCTGAATGACATCGTCCACGTCTAGGCGCCGCCATGCATGACATCGAAATCCGCCCGGAGATCGTCGAACGCGTCGTCGCGCGGCGCGGCCGGCTGCATCTGTTTGACAAACTGGCACCGGCGCGAACGGCGCTCGTCGTCATCGATATGCAGAACACGTTCCTGCGCCCCGGCGCCCCGGTCGAGGTACCCGAGGGGCGCGGCATCGTCGCCAATATCAATCGCCTGAGTGCGCGCTTGCGCGGCATCGGCGTGGCGGTGATCTGGGTGACCCACGCCAATAACAGCTCGGGCGGCAAAAGCGATTGGCCGGGATTCTTCGATTATTTCGTCGCCGCCGAACTGCGCCAGAAAACCATCGATGGTCTGTCACCGGGCGGCGACGGGCAAAAGATCTGGCCCGAGCTCGATGTCGCGCCGGAGGATGCGCAAATCTTCAAGAACCGCTACAGCGCGCTGATCGCGGGATCGTCGTCGCTCGAAAGTTGGCTGCGCGGCCGCGGCGCCGATACCCTGCTGATCGCCGGCACCAAGACCAATGTGTGCTGCGAATCGACGGCGCGCGACGCCATGATGCTCGATTTCAACGTCGTGATGCTGTCGGATTGCTGCGCCGCGCTGTCGGACGAGGAGCACCGCGCGACGCTGGAAACCATGATCCAGCAATTCGCCGACGTGATGACGGCCGACGAAGCGCTGGCGGCGCTGGCGAAGTAATCTCGCGGGGGAGGGTAGTAGAATTTCCGGCTGGCCCACAAACGAAGTTTGCGATCTGCTCGGTATCGAGCATCCTATCATCCAGGCGCCGATGGCGAGCGCCGCGACGCCGGCGATGGCGGCTGCCGTGAGCAATGCCGGCGGGCTCGGCTCGCTCGGCTGCGCCGCCTATTCGCCGGCGCGGCTCGAGGCCGAGATCGCCGAGATACGGGGTGAGACCAACCGGCCGTTCAACGTCAATTTTTTCGTTCATGAGGCGCCGGTTGGCGGTGCCAAAGCCGAGGCGGCGATGCGTGAGCGCCTGGCGCCCTATTACGCCGAAATGGGGCTCGGCGAAGCGCCGGCGGCGCGCTCGATTTTTCCGATATTCGGCGCCGAGATGTTGGACGCGGTGACGGCGCTAAGGCCGCCGGTGGTCAGCTTTCATTTCGGTTTGCCCGAGCGCGGCGTGATCGACGCACTCAAACAAGCGGGCGCCGTCATTCTCGGCTCGGCGACGACGGTGCGCGAGGCGGTGGCTTTAGAGGCGGGTGGCGCCGATGCCGTCATCGCGCAGGGCCATGAGGCCGGCGGGCACCGCGGAACTTTCCTTGGCGATGTCTAATCCGGCAGCGTCGGCACCTTCGCCCTGGTGCCGCAGGTGGTCGATGCGGTGGGCCTGCCGGTGATCGCCGCCGGCGCCGTCGCCGATGGCCGCGGCATCGCGGCGGCGTTCGCGCTCGGCGCCGGCGGGGCGCAGATAGGCACCGCCTTTCTCGCCTGTCCGGAAGCCGAAATGCATCCGCTGCACCGCGAGCTGTTGCTGCAAGCGCGCGGCGAAGCGACCCAGGTGACGCGCGTCATTTCCGGCCGCCCGGCGCGGGCGATCACCAACCGCTATATCGCCGAGATGGACGAGAGCGCTGCCGAGCCGCTCGCCTTCCCGCTGCAATACAGCCTCACCAGCCCGCTCAACGCGGCCAGCCGCAAGCGCGATTCGAGCGATCTGATGGTGATGTGGGCGGGGCAGGGCGCGGCGCTGGCGCGGCCGCTGCCGGCCGGTGAATTGCTGGCCAAGCTCGCCGACGAAGCGCTGGCGGTTATCGCGGCGATGTGAATCCCGCCCCCGCGGGTCAATTCAAGCAGGTGCCGCCGTTGACGTTGAGGGTGGTGCCGACGCAAAAGGCGGCATCGTCGGAGGCCAGGTAAAGCGCGGCGGCGGCGATTTCGCGCGCCTCGCCGAGCCGCCCGATCGGCATAAGGTCATCGACCAGTTTGGCGACCACCTCCTCGTCGATACCGGCCAGCATGGCGGTATCGGTCGGGCCCGGCGACAGCGTGTTGACGCATATGCCGTCGGTGATGGCCTCGAGCGCGAGGCATTTGCCGAAGGCGATCACGGCCGCCTTGGAAGCGGCATAATGGCTGAGGCCGGGATTGCCGCGATGCGCCACTTCGGAAGCGAAATTGACGATGCGGCCCCATTTTTTGCGCTTCATACCCGGCAGGACGGCGCGGCAGCATAAGAATGTGCCGCGCAGATTGATGTGCAGCATCCGGTCCCACTCCGCGACCGCCATTTTCTCGACCGTTCCGGCGCCGGCGATGGCGGCGCTGTTGACCAGAATATCGATGCCGCCGAGCGCCTCGCCGGCGGCGGCGAAGGCGCTTGTCACCGAGGCTTCGTCGCCGACATCGATGGCGGCGCTAAAGTGGCCCGTGGCCGGGCCGCTCAGCGCCGCGGCGGTTTTTTCGGCACCCTCCCGGTCGAGATCGAGCACGGCCAGCGTCGCGCCCTCCTCGGCGAAGCGCTGCGCGATGGCGCCGCCGATGCCGCCGGCGCCGCCGGTGATCGCCGCTGTTTTCCCCGCAAGAATCGCCATGTTTTCCGTCCCATTTCGATGTGAAGCGCTGCTCCCAGGCTATTGCCCCTGCCGGGCCATGAAAAGAGGCGATTGGCGGCGCATAGACGCTATCCAATGTTATCGGGTTGGTGGTATAACAGGTACGCCATGGACAGGGACACGATCACGCGGCGGCGGCTGTCGGATGAGGTGGTGGATCGCCTCGAGGGCCTGATTCATTCCGGCGAATTCGGGCTCGGTGAAAAATTGCCTTCGGAGCGCGACCTGATGGAGCGCTTCGGCGTCGGCCGCCCCTCGGTGCGCGAGGCGCTGTTTTCGCTGCAAAAAATGGGCCTTGTCGCGATCACCAGCGGCGAGCGCGCGCGCGTCACCAAGCCGACGCCGGAAACCGTGCTTAACGGGCTCACCGGGACCGTGCGCCATGTGCTGACCGATGCCCAGGGCGTGCGCTATTTGCAGGAGGCGCGGCTCTTCTTCGAGGCCGGCCTGGCGCGCCACGCGGCGCTGCATGCGGCGGATGAAGATATCGCCAGGCTGCAACAGGCGCTGGGCGAAAACCAACGCGCGCTGGGCGATTTGGAGGCGTTCGAGCGCACCGACGTAACCTTTCATTACGTGCTCGCCGAAATTCCGCAAAACCCGGTATTCGTCGCCATTCACGAAGCGGTGGTCGGCTGGTTGACCGAACAGCGCAATACGTTGCTGCGCAACCCCGGCGCGGCGCAGAACGGCTATGACTGGCACGCCAGGATTTTCGCCGCCGTCGCCGATCATGATGTCGATGAGGCGGAACGCGCCATGCGCGGGCATTTAGGCGAAGTGTCGCAATATTATTGGCGCGCCAAGGGGAGTGCCGAAGAAAGCTAGCGGCGGCGCCGGCCACGAAAAAACGATAAAACGATAAAACCATAAAAGAGGGAGACAAAGGGTGGCTCAGAATAGTTTGAAGGACATGGCGCAGACGCGCCGTGCCAAGTTCGGCATCTTTTTGGTCGAATTCAATACGCCCGGTATCGGCCAGATCATGAAGGTGGCGGGCTGCGAATATGTGCTCCTGGACATGGAGCATAGCGGCTTCGGCTTCGATACCCTCAAGTCGATGCTGCGCTACATGCAGGCGGCCGAGCTGGCGACCATCGTGCGCGTGCCTTCGCGCAATTATCACCATATCGCGCGCGCCCTCGATATGGGCGCCGAGGGCCTGATGCTGCCGATGGTGGGCTCGGCCGAGGAAGCGCGGGAAATCGCCGCGCACGCCAAATATCCGTCGCAAGGCCATCGCGGCGTGGCGCTTCAAGTTGCGCATGACCGCTACAAGCCGGGGCCGGTGCTGAAAAAACTGCGCGACGCCAATCGGCGCACCACCATCTTCGCCCAGATCGAAACGCCCGAGGGGGTGGCGGACGCCGAGGCTATCGCCGCCGTCAAGGGCATCGATTGTCTGTGGATCGGCCATTTCGATCTCAGCGCCTCGATGGGCATTCCGGGCCAGTTCGATCATCCGGATTTTATCGCCGCCGTGGCGCATGTCGGGCGCGCCTGCCGCAAGCACAAGAAATCCTTCGGCCGCCTGGTGCCGGACGTCGCCACCGGCGTCCCGCTCTACCGCGAGGGCTTCGATTTCATCTGCTATTCGGGCGATGTGTGGATATTCCAAACCGCACTCAAGGACGGCATCGATCAGTTGCGCGCCAAATGCAAGGGTGGGCGCGCCAAGCGGCGCTAGGGACATTTGGCCATGGCGCGCGATGATAAAGAGATGGATGTCGTGACGATGAATATCATCGAATCGACTCTGCTCTCGATTTGCCGCGAGATGGGCATCACGCTGATGAAAACCTCCTATTCGACGATTTTCAACGAATCGCTCGATTTCACCTGCGCCATCGCCGACACCGAGGGCGAGATGATCGCCGTCGCCGATTACTGCCCGGCGCAGATCGGCGGCATGCCGCTGCTCATCAAATCCTGCATGCGCGAGATGGCCGGAGACGATATCGAGGAAGGCGACGTGATCATGCATAACGACCCCTATCGGGGCGGCTTGCACACGCCGGAACACACCTTCTTCACGCCGATATTCGTCGATGGCGAGTTTCTCGGCTACGCGGTTTCGATCGGCCATGTGGCGGAGACCGGCGGCATGGTGCCGGGCGGTTTTTGCAGCGAAGCGACGGAGATTTTCCATGAGGGCCTGCGCGTGCCGCCGGTGCGCATCAAGCGGCGCGGCGAGGATGTCGAGGAAGTGTGGAAGCTGGCGCTCGCCAATGTGCGCACGCCGCGCCACAATTACGGCGATTACCGGGCGCTGATCAGCGCCTGCGAATTGGGTGCCAGGCGGGTCGGCGATCTGGTGCGGAAATACGGCAAGGATGTCTACAAACGCAATTGCAGCGACCTGATGGATTATTCCGAGGCGCGCATGCGGGCCGAACTGGCGGCGCTCAAGGACGGTGTATATTCCTTCGACGATTATATGGAAGACGACGGCATCAGCGACCGCCCCTACCGTATTTCCGTCGATGTCTTTATCCAGGGCGATGAGGTCATCGTCGATTTCGCGCGCAGCGACCAACAGGCGCAAAGCACCATCAAAGCCACGCTCGGCGTCACCTGGTCGGCCAGCTTCAATGCGCTCTTACATTTGACCGACCCGACGATCCCGCGCAACTCCGGTTGCTTCCGCCCGATTCAGGTGCTCGCCCGGCCGGGCACGCTGGTGAATGTCGATTACCCGGCGCCCGAAGTCGGCGGCAATACGGAGACCCATCCGCGCATCGCCTATGCGGTGATCGGCGCGCTTGCGGCATGCGCGCCGGAGCGCGCCTTCGCCACCGACGCCGCAACCCATTGCAGTTTTCTGTTCGGCGGGCAGGACCCGCGCAACGACGAATATTACGTGTGCTACGATTTTCTCTGCGCCGGCTGGGGCGGGCGCCATTTCGCCGACGGCCATGACACGGTGAACTGCATCAACGGCAATTGCCGCACCATACCGGTCGAGGTGTTTGAGACGCGCTATCCGTGGCTTATCGAGAGCCTGTGTTTGGCCGAAGATTCTGGCGACCCGGGAAAGTATCGCGGCGGGCTGGGCTGCACCAAGACGCTGCGCTGCATCGAAGGCGAAATCACCATCAGCCATATGGGCGATCGCCACAAGATGCGCCCGTGGGGCCTCCTCGGCGGCGGCGAGGCCGACAATGCCTCGCTGCTGATCCGCCACGCCGGGGCCGAGGATTGGCGGAATGTGTGCGAGCTCTACGGCAAGGTCTCGCCGAGCAAATTCGGCAATGTCACATTGCGCCTCGGCGACCGCATCCGGCTCACCACCTGCGGCGGCGGCTATGGCGACGTCGCCGAGCGACCGCGCGAAATGATCGCCGAGGACGTGCGCGAGGGCGCGCAACAGGCCGGTTTCGAGGCCTTGCCCGTGCGCATCGAGATCGTCGAGCCGATGGGCGCCAACACCCTGATCAATTTCCATATTGGCGAGACATCCGTGCTGGCGCGTCTCGATGCCTATGCCGACGAACAGCCGGGCGAGGAATTGACGATATTGATCGATATGAATCGTGCCGTGGTGGTCGACCCGGACAGTGAAGCGGTGATCTGACGGATTCCACCGGGCGCCCGCCGCATGACAGCTCCATCCGATCTCACCAAGCTGCTCAGCCCCGGCTCCGTGGCGATCATCGGCGCGACGCCCGACCTCGGCCGGGTCGGCGGCCGGCCGATCGCCTATCTCAAGCGCTACGGCTTCAAGGGCGAGATATTTCCGGTCAACCCCAGGCATCGATCGATCGACGGTCTCACCTGCTACGCTGCTATCGAGGCGCTGCCGCGGGTGCCGGACATGGCGATCGTGGCGCTGCCGGCGCCCGCCGTCTGCTCCGTCGTCGAGGCATGTCAGGCGTTTGGCGTCGGCGCGTTCACCGTCTATAGCAGCGGTTTCGCCGAAAGCGGCGAAGATGGCGCCGTGCTCGAGCGCCGCCTGCGCGCTCTGGTCAAGCGTGGCGGCAGCATTCTGTGCGGCCCGAATTCGCAGGGAATCGCCAATTTTCTCGACCGCGCCGTCGCCTATTTCACCTCCGAACTGGGGCGCCGGGATGTCGCGCCGGGGCCGATCGGTTTCGTCAGCCATAGCGGCGTCTTCGGCGGCATCATGGCGACCGAGTGCATCCGGCGCGGGCTCGGGCTCGGCTATCTGGTCAGCACCGGCAACGAGGCCGGTATCGATTTCGCCGACGCCGCGGCCTATATGGCGCGCGATGAACGCATCGGCGTCGTGGCGGGCTATTTGGAAGGCGTGCGCGATGCCGGCAAACTTCGCCAAGCGGCCGAGATCGCGCGCCAAATGGACAAGCCCTTTATCATCCTCAAGGCCGGGCGCAACGCCGCCAGCGCCGCCGCCGCCGCCTCGCACACCGGCTCCCTGGCCGGCGCCTACGATTGCCACCGCGCGGCGTTCCGGCAATGGGGGATCCTCGAGGCCGACAACAGCGACGAATTGCTCGATATCGTCGAAGCCTTCGCGCTGACGCAAAAGCGCCTGGCCGGCACGGGCATCGGCATATTGACCAATTCCGGCGGCATCGGCGTGCTCTGCGCCGACCAGTTGAGCGCCAACGGGCTCGAAGTTCCGGCCTTTGAGAGCGCCACCGAAGCGGCCCTCGCCGCCGACATGCAGCCCTTCGTAGCGCCGCGCAATCCGGTCGATATCGCGCTCCAGGCGCTCGACGATCCCGATTGCGTCGGGCGCCACGGCGCCGTCATCGCCGGCGACGGCAATATCGACGCGCTGCTCTGCTTCCCCGGCGTCATTCGCCGCCATGTCGACGAAATCACCGACGCCATCGCCGGTGTCGCCGCACAAAGCGGCAAACCCGTCATCGCCGGCTGGCTCGGCGGCGAGGGTGAGGGGCCTCGCCGCCTGCGTGCGGCGGGCGTACCCGCCTATCCGGAGCCGGCGCGCGCCGCGCGGGTTCTCAGTGCGATGCATCGATATGCCGCTTTCGACGCGCCCGGCAAGGCGGCGGCGCTGTCCGACATGGCGTCGTCGCGGAAGATACTCGCGGGGGCGGCGCCCGGCGCCTTGAGCGAGTCCGAAAGCCGCGAGGTACTGCGCTCCGCCGGGATTGCATTGGCCAAGGGCCGCCTGGCGTCCGACGTGGATGGAGCGGCGGCCATCGTCGCCGAGATCGGCTATCCGGTGGCGCTAAAAATTGATAGCGCCGATATCCCGCACAAGAGCGAGGCCGGCGGCGTCGCCCTCGGTCTCGGCTCGGAAGCGGCGCTGCGCCGGGCATATGGCGAAGTCCTGGCCAACGTAGCGGCGCGCGCGCCGGGCGCCGCTATCGCCGGGGTCGGCGTCTATGAGATGGTCGGAGAGGCCACCGAGATGATCGTCGGCATGCGCCGCGATGCGGTGTTCGGCCCGGTTCTGTTGCTCGGCATCGGCGGCCTCTACGCCGAAATTCTCGATGACAAAGTGCTGCGCGTGGCGCCGTTGGCCGAGGGCGAAGCGGCGGCGATGGCGCGCCAGTTAAAGGGCTTTGCCATGCTCGACGGCGCGCGCGGCCGGCCCGCCGCCGACATCGCCGCCCTCGCCGATATCCTCGAGCGCCTCGCCGCGCTGGCGCTGGCGCTTCCCGAAATCGAGGAAATCGACATCAACCCGCTGATGCTGCTGGCGCGCGGGCAGGGCGCGCGCGCCGCCGACGCCCTGGTGGTGTTGCGCGCGCGGCCCGCGTAAGGGCTCAGCTCTTGCCGGCGAAAAACTCGGCCATCACCCGTCCTGGCTCGCCGCTGGCAAAGGCCTCGCCTTGCAGGCGCGTGGCCGCTTCGAACACGGCGTCGAACCCGGCCTGACTGTCCTCGCGGAAGCGCTGCTTGGTCAGGCGCATGGCGGTGGGCGGTTTTTGCGCCAATTGTTCGGCGACCTCAAGCGCCTTGGCGCGTACATCGCCGGCCGCGACGAGATAATTGAAGAGGCCGAGACGGAAGCACTCGTCGCCACCCATGAGGCGCCCGCTGAGGGTAAGCTCGACGGTGCGCGCATGGCCAAGGAAAGGCGCCATGATATGCGCCCCCAATAGGCTGGCCAGGCCAAGATTGATTTCCGTCTGGCCCATTTTTGCGCCGCTATGTCCGACCCGCAAATCGGCCAACAGGGCGAGCTGGTAGCCGGCCCCGGCGGCAACGCCGTTGACCGCCGCGACGCAGGGTTTGTCGAGTCTGCGCACCGCCTCGTATAGCCGCTTCATGCGAACCATCCAATCGGCCGAGCTATCCTCGTCGAGGCGCCTGACGGTGTTCAAATCCATGCCGGCGCAAAAGGCGCGCTCGCCGCTGCCGCTCAGCACCACGGCGCGGCAATCGCCGTCGCGATTGAGCATGCCGAGCGCTTCCTCGGCTTCGTCGATCAGTTCGTAATTCACCGCATGGCGCACCTCGGGTCGGTCGAGCAACAGCAGTGCGGTGGCGCCGAGGCGCTCGATTTTCAGTGTTTTTGGCATGTCCGGGCCTTTGGGTTGACTTCATTCGGGGCCGGATTATGACGGGATAGTTTACCCGATTCCAGTGGATAACCGGCCTCGGACCCCGGAAAAAATAAGAGAATAGCCTTGTAAGATTTTGATTTCATGTCCATAAAAAATTCAGGCAAGTTATTAAATGTTTGGAGCTGACCCAGATAACTAGTTCAAATACACTCTAATCCATTGTCTTAGCTGTGATAACTGGATTGACGGGTCACTGTTGTTAAAAAGCCACTCACATTCCTTCAAATACAGCCCGAATTGCGCCTTTGGAACACCGTTGAATTTACGCATGTGACGCTTGGCCT
>PVBE010957736.1_pt1 | contig 16901 bp, 16 predicted proteins | sample 1631181 | NCBI WGS metagenome assembly PVBE01 (sample SAMN08397723, study PRJNA350692) | Marine metagenome, whole genome shotgun sequencing project. | isolation source: water | place: Pacific Ocean | collected 2012-04 | reverse complement strand
TGCTCAGCTCACTGCCTCTGCTGGTGGTCAGGCGGAGGCACTCGCTTTGCTGGGTTCACCTTCTCGATTACTTGATCCCTCAGATCAGGATCCTCTGGTGCAGTGGTTAGGTCCCTTACTGCGTTTGCAGTTGACGTCAAATGAAGTGTCTTCGGCTGCCACGATTGCTGGTTTGGACGATGGACCGTTGTTGTGGCTTCAGCAGCCCGAAGGCTGGGTGGTTGCGACCAAGCAGGACCATCCAGCTGTCTCGGTGGTGGATGATGCGCTGACTGAGCAGGGTTTTATTCGTTCGGATTTGCCGTCTGATGACGAATCTCTGCAGGTGTGGACGCGATTGGCACGTCAACAAAGCTCCACTAAGAACTTGCTTGAGGCTCAGTTGGGCGTTGCTTTGGCCGAGGAGCCAGACCTGGCCTGGTGGGGTCAGACCCTTGCGGCTCTACAGCAGCGCAAGCAGGGCAAGGCGTTGCAGCCTCGTCTTCGTCAGCTGAACGATCTCAATAGAGATGATCGTCCGCTTACTCAACAGCTGGTTCTTGGTGCAAGCCCTGGTCGCGTGCAGCTTCAGCATTGGCGTCCCTGGACGTTGATGCAAACGCTTGCTGGTGGCTCATTGCAGCCCAGTGTGCAGGGGTTGGCCATGGCCGTAGGGCCTGATCAGGATGAGCAAAGCTCTTCTCTTCGCATGCGTGCCCGCCTCAACCTCGGTTGATCTTTTCTTATTTCGCCATGGCAGCGCTGAGCAGCGTTGCCATGGCGTTGATGATTCGCTACGCCCACTGACAGAACAAGGAATTCTGCGCACGATGGAGGTCGCCCGTCGCTTGCGAAGCCTTGGCTTTGCTGCTGATCGTCTGCTGAGTAGTCCTTATCTGCGTGCTGCTCAGACGGCAGAACTTGCTCAGCAGGCGGGTCTGGCGGGGCGGGTGGAATTCGAGAGTTGCTTGCTTCCTGGTGGGGATCCTTGGCCTTTGCTTGAAGGATTGGTTGGGCGCTGCCTTTTGGTGGGTCATGAACCTGATTTGACTCATCTAGCAGCAAGGTTGCTTGGCATACCTACGGGCTGCCTGGTGTTGAAGAAGGCTGGTTTTGCTCACCTCAGATGGTCGCAGCAGAAAAGAAGCCCTGCTGGCAGGGCAACGCTGCAGGTGTTGTTGAGGCCGTCGGTGTTGTTGCCCTGTTCCGCTTAGGTTGCCAAGCAGTTGTCGAGATGCGGTGGGGCAGGAGCAGGTTGGGGAGATTCGCCACGATCGCAGTGGCATCACCTTTCGTCCGGGGCTGGAAGGAGTACCAGTAACCCAATCCGCCATCTGTGATATCGATGGACTGCAGGGGAGGCTTGCTTATCGGGGTTATCCAATTGCGGAGCTCTCAGCACATAGCAGCTTTTTGGAAACCACCTATCTGTTGATCTGGGGCGATCTGCCCAGCCCACAGCAACTTCGTGATTTCGAAGCTGAGGTGCAGATGCATCGCCGCGTGAGTTTCCGGGTACGGGACATGATGAAGTGCTTCCCCGCTTCGGGGCACCCGATGGATGCACTTCAGTCGAGTGCGGCATCCCTGGGGCTGTTCTATTCCCGTCGAGCCATCGATGACCCGAAGTACGTCTATGACGCCGTGGTGAGGCTGATCGCCAAGATTCCCACGATGGTGGCGGCCTTCAAGTTGATTCGCAAAGGGCAAGATCCCATTCAGCCTCGTGACGACCTGGCCTACTCAGCCAATTTCCTCTACATGCTCACCGAGCGTGAACCGGATCCTTTGGCGGCAAGGGTTCTTGATCGCTGCTTGATCCTGCATGCGGAACACAGTCTTAATGCCAGTACTTTTAGTGCTCGAGTGACCGCCAGTACGCTCACAGATCCCTATGCAGTGGTGGCCTCCGCAGTGGGCACCCTTGCAGGACCACTACATGGTGGGGCCAATGAGGATGTTTTGGCGATGCTCGAAGAGATCGGCAGCCCAGAGCATGCTGATGATTATCTCAATGAAGCCATCACTTCTAAGCGCAAGGTGATGGGCTTTGGTCATAGGGAATATCGGGTCAAGGATCCTCGCGCTGTGATTCTTCAGGGTCTCGCAGAGGAGTTGTTTGCCAGATTCGGCACCGATGAGATGTACGACGTTGCCAAGGCGTTGGAGCAGGCGGCTGCCACCCGTTTAGGCCCTAAAGGGATCTATCCGAATGTGGACTTCTATTCCGGTCTTGTGTATCGCAAGCTTGGAATTCCACGCGATCTTTTTACTCCTGTGTTTGCCATCTCAAGGGTGGCTGGTTGGCTGGCTCATTGGCGAGAGCAACTTGGCGCGAATCGGATTTTCAGGCCTTCGCAGATTTACACAGGTGCCCAGAACAGAACTTGGATCCCTAGTGATGAGCGTGTCTCTTCTACGGGCGCCTAAGTTGCAGCCAGCTCAGCCATCACCATGGTGACCACCTTTGCCACTGCAACCTCAGGCTTGGTGAGTTCTGGCCTTGATCTGGAGTTGAGCTTTAGTCAGTCCTTACAAGGGCTGGGAATTTCCCCTCAGGTGGCCCATCTGCTTTGGCTGCCGCTGCCGATGCTGTTGGTTTTGACAGCGGCCATGGTGGGCGTTCTGGTCACCGTGTGGCTGGAGCGGAAGATCTCGGCAGCTGTTCAGCAGCGGATCGGACCGGAATACGCAGGAGCGCTCGGAGTGTTGCAGCCCATGGCCGATGGCTTGAAGTTGCTGGTGAAGGAAGACGTGATCCCTGTCAGGGCGGATGGCCTGCTGTTCACTCTTGGTCCGGTACTGGTGCTTGTGCCTGTGATCCTCTCCTGGCTGATCGTGCCCTTTGGTCAAAATCTGCTGATCAGCAATGTGGGCATAGGGATTTTCCTCTGGATCTCCCTCAGCAGCATTCAGCCCATTGGCCTATTGATGAGTGGCTATGCCTCCAATAACAAGTATTCACTCTTGGGTGGGCTGAGGGCTGCAGCTCAATCGATCAGTTACGAAATCCCTCTTGCCTTGGCCGTTCTGGCAGTGGTGATGATGAGCAATTCGCTCAGCACTGTCGACATTGTTGCCCAACAAAATGGTGCTGGCTTGCTGAGCTGGAATGTGTGGCGGCAGCCTGTGGGCTTTTTGATCTTTTGGATCTGTGCGCTGGCCGAGTGCGAACGACTTCCTTTCGATCTCCCTGAAGCGGAGGAAGAGCTGGTGGCGGGTTATCAGACCGAGTACGCAGGGATGAAGTTTGCGCTGTTTTATCTCGGTAGTTACATCAACCTTGTGCTGTCGTCCTTGTTGGTCGCAGTGCTCTACCTAGGGGGATGGGGCTTCCCCATCCCGGTGGAATGGCTGGCTGGCTGGCTTGGTCAGTCGGTTGATGCTCCCTTGGTGCAGGTGATCACTGGCTCCGTTGGCATTGTGATGACAGTGCTGAAGGCTTATCTGCTGGTGTTCTTAGCCATCTTGTTGCGCTGGACTACTCCACGCGTACGCATTGATCAATTGCTTGATTTGGGCTGGAAGTTTCTTTTGCCGATCGCTCTTGGAAATCTGTTGATCACCGCTGCTCTTAAGTTGGCTTTCCCTGTTGCCTTTGGCGGTTGATGCAGCCCAAGCGCTTGAAGGTGCTGGATCTCGTCCTGGGAAGGCTAAGCACTTTTACTTATCCTGGCTAAAAAGCTTGTAGGATTTCTTGCATGCTCCTAGTGGGCCTCTTAGAGGTTCCTTTCGCATGTTCGGGTTCCTCAAAAAAGTTGCTGACTACACCCGCGACGCTGCGGATGCAGCGAACTATCTGATCCAGGGCCTTGCGGTCACATTCGATCACCTGCGCCGGCGTCCGATCACGGTGCAGTATCCATACGAGAAGCTCATCCCCTCAGAGCGTTATCGCGGTCGTATCCACTATGAGTTTGATAAATGCATTGCTTGTGAGGTTTGCGTCAGGGTTTGTCCCATCAACCTGCCTGTTGTGGACTGGGTGATGAATAAGGAGACGAAGAAAAAGGAGCTGCGCAATTATTCCATTGATTTCGGTGTCTGCATCTTCTGTGGCAACTGTGTGGAGTACTGCCCTACCAATTGCCTATCGATGACAGAGGAATATGAGCTAGCTGCGTTCGATCGGCATAGCCTCAACTACGACAATGTTGCATTGGGGCGTTTGCCAACCAGTGTTACGACAGACCCATCTGTGCAGCCTTTGCGAGAGCTGGCCTATCTGCCTAAAGGGGTGATGGATCCCCATGATGTACCTGCCAATCAACCTCGTGCCGGAAAGCTCCCGGCAGAGGTGCTGAAGAGTCTGAGCTTGCAGCAAGATTCTCTTCAAGGGGATGAGAGAGAATCGTTGCAGGATGCTCCTGATCAAGACCAGCCCAAAGGATGACGATTGCTACTTCCACAGAATTAATCTGTTTCCTGGTTCTAGGCGCCGTGGTGGTTCTCGGCAGTCTTGGTGTCGTCTTGCTGGGCAATATCGTCTACTCCGCCTTTTTGCTTGGTGGCGTATTTATGGCTGTGGCTGGTCTCTATCTGCTCCTCAATGCCAGTTTTGTTGCAGCAGCACAGGTGCTGGTTTATGTGGGTGCCGTCAACGTGCTGATTCTCTTCGCGATCATGCTGGTGAACAAGCGCGAAGATTTGAAGCCTATCGAGGGATTGCCTATTCGAAGGCTGCTCTCTGGTGGAGTCTGTGCAGGGCTGTTTGTTCTTTTCTTTCGTGTGGTGATCACCACCCCTTGGGCAGTGCCAGGCCCCGCAGCCATTGGAGTAGGGGCTACTGAGCGAATTGGTGAACACCTATTTACTGACTACCTTTTGCCTTTTGAGCTGGCGTCTGTGCTTCTACTGATGGCCATGATCGGTGCAATTGTGTTGGCCCGCAGAGATGTGCTGGAGGTTGATGTTGGTACAGGTGATGCTGTCAATCAGGGTCTGATCGAGAAGGCTCGAACCCCGTTGCTTGTCGATAAGTCCACGCCCTGATCAGTTCAGGACACTTTGCTTTTTTCCCTGATCGATCCCATGCTCGAGTCCTCGTCCGGTCTTGTTCCTCTTCAGGCCTATCTCTTGCTTGCTGCGATGCTTTTTTGTATCGGCGTGTGGGGGCTGATCAATAGCCGTAATGCTGTTCGGGTTTTGATGAGCATTGAGCTGATGCTCAATGCGGTGAATATCAATCTGATGGCATTCTCTTCATATATTGATGGTGATCTGATCCGGGGTCAGGTCTTTGCTGTGTTTGTCATTACTGTTGCTGCTGCAGAGGCAGCTGTGGGTCTTGCGATCCTCCTTTCCTTGTATCGCAATCGCGTCACTGTGGATATGGAGCGCTTCAATCTGTTGCGCTGGTAAGGAGACCCAAGCATGCGTCTCGATTTGGTCTGGGTGATCTATCGGGCGGGAAGTCATTCTGCGCATCGTGAAGCCTGTTGTTGTGTTGACGAGCTACAAGCGCTTGGAGTGACAGTGGTGATGGCCATGAGTGGAGTGACGGCCAACCCTTACCCCGATTTATTGGCCTCAGAATCCGGCCTGCCTGATTTGGCTGTTGTGCTTGGGGGCGATGGCACGGTGCTCGGTGCGGCCCGTCATCTTGCCGTTCATGATGTCCCAATCCTTAGTTTCAACGTCGGAGGGCATCTAGGTTTTCTGACGCATGAACGCTCTCTGCTTGATGGCGGTCAGTTATGGCAGCGATTGTTGCAGGACAACTTTGCTTTGGAGCGCAGGATGATGTTGCAGGCTGCGGTGGACAGCCGCTCCCCTGCTGAACGAACTGCTCGACCTATTGCTTCGCTCCAGGATTTGAATGGGAGTAAGGCACCGCACTGGGCCCTGAATGATTTTTATATGCGTCCTTATCGCGATGATGTGTCGCCTACCTGCACCCTTGAACTTGAGATCGATGGTGAGGTGGTGGATCATTACCGTGGCGATGGTTTGATCTTGGCAACACCGACAGGGTCTACCGGCTACTCGATGGCGTCTGGAGGACCGATTCTTCACCCTGGCATTGATGCCATCATCGTGAGTCCAATCTGTCCGATGAGTCTCTCTAGTCGTCCCGTCATCGTGCCTCCAGCTTCACGGCTAGTGATTGGGCTTCTGGGAGAAAACACTCGCCGGGTGAAGCTCTGGAAAGATGGGGCGAGTGGTGCCCTGCTTGAACCAGGCGAGTGTTGTGTTGTTCAGAGGGCTCGGCACCATGCATTGATGGTGGTTCTTGAACAGAGCCCCTCTTATTACAGAACTCTCACGCACAAGCTGCATTGGGCGGGAAGTCTGCTCAACAATCAACAATCTCCCAGCTGAAGCTCATGGGCCTCGAGATCGAACGGAGGTTTTTGGTGGTGGGAGAAGAGTGGCGATCTTTGGCAGGACCGGCCTTGCCTTTACGTCAGGGTTACCTGGCCGGGTCTCCTCAAGGATTCACTGTCAGGATGAGAATCCTGGCGATGGATCAGGCTTGGCTCACCCTCAAGGCTCCTGCTGAGGGTATTGCTCGCCATGAGTTCGAATATCTGATCCCTCTAGTCGATGCAGAGGCTCTCTGGGGTTTGGCACCTGATCGTCTGATCAAGACACGTTATGAACTAAGCCTTAAAGGTGGTGATTGGGTGGTCGATTGCTTCGAAGGAGCGAATGCTCCTCTTGTGCTAGCGGAGGTGGAACTTGTCTCTGCGGAGGATCGGCTAGAGATTCCCGCGTGGTGTTGGCAGGAGGTGACTGGTGAATCTGAGTGGAACAATGCCGCTTTGGCACGCACCCCTATTCAGCAATGGTCCGATCAGAGGCGCCGAGATTACGGCCTGGCTTGACCAAAGCACCCCAAGGTCCTTTATAATCTCTTAACAGTTCCGATTAAGTGAACTGGTTGTTCGGGCAGCCCAGGCTGCGGGAAGGCAACTTGTGTTTGGTTTGTACGATACCGATGGCATCCTCCGCTTTACATGCCGGGATCGTGAGGCTTGTATGGCCTATGTCGAGTTGTTTGATCTCGAGTCGGACGGATGTTCTCTGATGCCCATACCAGAGCCGGCTGTGCTTGGGTTTAGGAGTCAGAGTCGGATTCGTCTGGCAAGGAGCAGCAATTGAAACCATCGCGGCAGATCTTGCCGTGATCCATGGCCCAGTTCAGAAGGGCCACACGATTTTTTGAGCCTGTTTTGGTGAACATGTTGCTGACATGATTGTCGACAGTTCGCTTGCTGATGGTTAGCTTTTTAGCGATTTCTTGGTTGGTTAGCCCGTCGGCGACAAGGTCAATGATTTCCATTTCTCTCGAAGAGAGTGAGATATGAACGGAACTGGGGATTTTGACTGTGGCCATTCCCTATTCATGATCTCCGGTCATCTTACCCAGACTTTGGGCAAGCGATCCCTCATAGTTGGTGAGTGAGTGAAGGACATAGTGATTTGAGTTCAGCCTTGCAGCGCTCCATCGAGGCCGGAGCGGTGACGATCACTGCTGAGGTCATGCCTCCTCGTGGTGCAGATCCTGCTCATTCCTTGACGATGGCTCAAGGTTTGAAAGGTTATGTTCATGCCATCAATGTGACTGATGGCAGCCGTGCAGTGATGCGGATGAGCAGCCTTGCTCTCTGCCGGTTGCTGTTAGATGAGGGTCTTGAACCGATTTTGCAGCTCGCTTGCCGTGATCGCAATCGGATAGCCCTTCAATCAGATTTACTTGGCGCTCATGCCCTGGGTATTCGCAATTTGCTCTGTCTCACAGGTGATCCGGTCCGGGTTGGTGATCAACCTGAGGCGAGACCTGTTCATGACTACGAGTCGGTGAAATTGCTGCATCAGGTCGCTGCCTTCAACCGTGCGGAGGACCCTGTTTCGGGATTACTCCCTGATGGAGCGACTGCTTTGTTTGCTGGGGCCGCTGCTGATCCCAATTGCCAGAGCTTGAGTGGTCTGCGTCGTCGCCTCGAACGAAAAAAGGAGGCCGGCGCTCGCTTTCTTCAGACTCAGATGGTTATGAAACCCGCTGTGCTTGAACACTTTTGCAATGAGGTGGCCAATCCCCTTGGGTTGCCTGTGCTTGCTGGGGTGTTTTTGCTGAAATCAGCTCGTAATGCAAGCTTCATTAATAGGGTTGTGCCTGGAGCATGCATTCCTGAATCACTTGTGGTTCGGCTGGAGGAAGCATCTGATCCAATGGCTGAGGGGATCGCTATTGCTGCTGAGCAGGTAAGGAGTTATTTGTCTCTTACCCAGGGGGTTCATCTGATGGCCGTGAAAGCAGAAGAGCGCATCCCCGAGATTCTTGATCAGGCAGGAATCAGCTTGGTGCCGGTGTGAGGTCTGTGCCAAGTAGTTCGGCCATGGCCTTCTGCTGAGGAGATGGTTCCACAAGGTCTTGGCGCCTTGCATCGGTGATGAGCCAATCAAGGGCTGCTTCTTGAAGGTCAAAGTGATCGCCATTTTTGCCAACGCAGTAACGGCCAAACACCAGCTTTTCCACCAGCTGCACACCAGGTCCAATACGGGAATAGTCAAAGATGATCGAGTTGTCGATGGTTGCCCCCTCGCAGATGCAACAGCTAGGGCCGATCATTGATGGCCCAATAATTGTTGCTCCATCTTCGATGCGGGTCATGCCACCCACATAAATTGGCCCTTGCACATTGATCTTGTCCCAGTTCGCGGCAACGTTCAAGCCTGTGTAGATGCCAGGACGGACCTCTTTACCAGGGATGCCTACTTGGCGAACCTCTCCTTGCAGCACGCTGCGAATGGCCCTCCAATAATCGGGAACCTTGCCAATGTCCACCCATTCGAAATCCATTGGTAGGGCGAAGAATGGTAAGCCCATCTCCACCAGCTTGGGGAATAGGTCAGAGCCGATATCGAAGGGTTGGTCCGAAGGAATGTGCTCGAAAATCTCTGGTTCAAAGAGATAGATGCCTGTGTTGATTGTGTCGCTCAGCGCTGCATCAGTGGAGGGTTTCTCTTGGAATGCCTGAACACAATCATTCTCGTCTGTGACCACCACGCCATAGCTGCTGACTTGCTCTTTGGGGACTCGTTTGGTCACCAAGCTGGCCAGAGCGCCTTTGGCACGATGGCGTCTCACGGCTTCTGAGAGGTCGAGATCAATGAGGGCGTCACCACAGAGCACCACAAAGGTGTCATCAAAGAATTGCTGAAAGTCTTGGATTTTTTTGAGGCCGCCAGCGGAACCAAGGGCGTCACCGATTAGTTCTCCATCTTCGATGCGTCCCTCGAAGCTGTAGGCGATTTCTACGCCAAAGCGCTGGCCATCTCGGAAGTAGTTTTCAATTTCCTCAGCTAGGTGAGACACATTCACCATCACTTCTTTGAAGCCGTGCTCCTTCAGCAGTTCGAGCAGAAACTCCATCACGGGTTTCTGAAGGATGGGAATCATCGGCTTGGGGATCACATGGGTGATCGGCTGGACGCGCGTCCCTTTGCCGGCCGCCAAAATCATCGCCTTCATTGGCGTTGTTAGGCCTCAGGTCGTTAAAACAACATAGACCTCCATTCAAGCGGCATTCACGACCTCGGCCGGCGTGGCAGCTGGCACGTTAAGGCTGGTAAGCGGCAGTTGAGCAATGGTTCCTGGGGCCAGCAGTCGCTTCAGTCGTAGGGGGGCATAGAGGGATCCTTCCTGTGACAGCTCTACTTTCCCCTGTGAGCATAGAAATAACAGAGCCCAGAACACGCCCACCCGATCAGTGTCCAGGTCTGCTGTTGAGACCTGTTCCCACTGACCAACCAACTGCTCGAAATCAACCCAGTGCAGGGCCTGCTCCCAATCGTTGAGGAAAACTCCTAAGGCTGCAGTCGTTTCAGGAAGTTTTTCCCGGTGCGCCAGAGCGGTGATTTGGGCAATGGCCTCACGCTCGCTAAAACGTTTATTGCGTTTGCGTCGTCGCTGTTGCAGTTCATCGGATTCGAGTTGTTCGGCGATTGATTCCAGTTGTTCGATTAGCTCCCCAAGGGTCACTGGCCTGCGAAGGGGTGGTGGTGCTGCCGGACGACGTAATAGGTGGCGCTCTGGGCGCCTGGGAAGTGCAAAACTTGGATCTAGCCAGCCTTGCTCTCCCAGCTCTGCTTCGAAGCCTTCTTCAAACAGAGGTTCCGGCGGAAAGGTTTGGGCTTCGAGAACCTCTGCTTTTAGACCAACCAGTACGGATGCGGCCAAAAAGGCTTCGCTGCTGTCTGCTAGATCCTGTTCATAACTGCCGCCTTGCCGTTGAACTTGTACGGCCACTTGCCGGGGCACCTCAATCCGTTGGCGTAGTTGATCGAGGAAACCATCAACCACAGCGATCACATCGACATCCCAGGGATCTAATTCGCCTCGCTCTGCGGCATCTTGCAGCAGGCGGATAGCAAGGCGTGCGCCTGAATCAGTCCCCCTGGTCAGTCCATCATCCTGCAAGGTAAAGATCACGCTTTAAATAAGCTATCGATCTTGTTAGGCGCGCGCTAGTGGGGATTTCATAGATCATCATGCTTTTAAAAAGCTATCTGAATTTTGTTAAGAGGAAGCTGATCAGGTGGTTTCTAGTCAGCTTTCAACTCAAAGGTTGATCGTCTTGCTTTGTCTTGGTCAGTTGAGTTGGTGCCTTAGAGGTTTAGGTGGGGATTGCTTGGCATGGTTCTAGATAAGCCACTCCAGGCTGAGAATAACCATCCATTGTTAGCCCTTGGATTTGCAATGACAGCTAAAAGGGCTCGAGAGAATTGTGAATCGCTTTGTTGAGTTCGAGGCACAAGATCAAGATGAAATTGATCTTGCGAATCCCTTGAAACAGCAATTAGCTAACAATTACTGCGTCAGACTTCAGGGTTAGGTCGCTGTGAAGAGAAAGGCCGAAGTTTCTTATTTCCTAGTGAGCTGCTCCGATCGCGTTTGACTGATCGGCAGCCTTGGGGATGAGAGCACAGCAGGTGTCATGGTGGTGTTTCGAATCATCAATGCTGAGGGTTTTTTGATGCGTTGCATGGCGAGCTCATCTCGTTTGACTAGTTCTTGGATGGATGCGGTATAGCTATCGGTCACTAGTCGGGGGTAGAGGCCAATGCCGATGATCGGTACGAGCAAGCAGCTAATGATGTAGACCTCTCTTGGTTCCGCATCAACAAGGTTGGTATGGGAGACAAGTTGGTCATTTTCTTTGCCGAAGAAGATTTCTCTCAGCATTGAGAGTAGATAGATGGGAGTAAGGATGACGCCGATTGCCGCAAGCCCTGCAATCACAATCCGGAATGTCAGCGTGTAGGCCTCATCGGTAGCAAAGCCCACGAACACCATCAATTCAGATACGAAGCCACTCATGCCAGGCAGGGCTAGGGAGGCGAGTGCACAGACTGTCCATAGCGCGAACATGATTCGCATCTTTTGACCCACTCCTCCCATCTCATCAAGTTGCAAGGTGTGGGTGCGGTCGTAGGTGGCTCCTACAAGGAAGAACAGACTGGCTCCGATTAGACCATGACTGATCATCTGCAGCATGGCGCCACTCGTTCCTAGGGCACTGAAGCTGCCAATGCCGATTAGTACAAAGCCCATGTGGCTAATTGAGCTATAGGCGATTTTGCGTTTGAGGTTGCGCTGGGCGAAGGAGGTGAGAGCGGCATAAATGATGTTGACCACCCCAAGCACGATGAGAAGTGGGGCGAACTGGGCATGGGCTTCAGGTAGCAGTTGAGCGTTAAAGCGCATCAAGGCATAGCCGCCCATCTTCAGCAGGATTCCTGCAAGCAGCATGTGAACTGGCGCCGTTGCTTCTCCATGGGCGTCTGGTAGCCAGGTGTGTAGAGGCACAATCGGCAGCTTGACGCCGAAGGCAATCAGCAGTCCCGCGTAACAGAGCAACTGGAAACCTGTACCAAAGCTTTGTTGGGCGAGGTTGGTGTATTCGAAGTTGGGTGTGCCTCCGCCGAAGAACCCCATGGCTAGGGCCACCAGCAGAATGAACAGCGAACTGCCAGCTGTATAAATGATGAATTTTGTGGCTGCATATTGCCGTTTTTTGCCACCCCAGATCGCTAGCAGCAGGTAGACCGGCAACAATTCCAGTTCCCAGGCCAGGAAGAACAGCAGCATGTCTTGAACGGCAAAAACTGCGATCTGGCCGCCATCCATTGCCAGGATCAGGAAAAAGAACAGCTTGGGCTTGAAAGTCACTGGCCAGGCTGCCAGGACAGCCAGTGCTGTGATGAAACTGGTGAGCAGAATGAGTGGCATCGAGATGCCATCTGCTCCGACGGCCCAGGTGAGGCCCAGATCAGGTAACCAGCTCACCCGTTCGGATAGTTGTAAGCCGCTAAGACTGGGGTCATAGCCGTATAGGTAGGCAGCCACGGTGATCAGAAAGGTCACCAGGGCGATGCCGAGTGCAAACCAACGAACCTGCTTCCCCTCCCCTTCATCAGGGATGAACGGCACCAGAAAGGCACCCACAATTGGGAACAGAATTGAGAGGCTCAGCCAGGGGAAGTTAGCGCTCACTTCATCGCTCAGCAGCTCTGCACCTGTTTCCAAGGGTGCGCTTATGGCAAACTCCAGCACGGACAGGCCTTTTCAGCACTGGACGGAGTGTAGAAATGCTTGGCGTTTTGACACTGCCTCGATAGGCGTTAACACACAATTTGGTTTGATCAGCTCACAGGACTGCCTAGGACGCCGAAAAGCACTACCAAGGCGATGACACCACCGAAAACGATGAGGGCGTAAAACTGAGCGCGGCCTGTTTCAAAGTACTTAAGACCTTCGCCACTTCCAAGCGTGAGTAGGCCGGTGAGATTAACCACGCCGTCCACAACCTTGGCATCCACCTCAAGCACTTCACGAGCCAGTTTGCGGCTGCCGCGTACGAAGATCTTTTCATTGATGTCATCCAAATACCACTTGTTGGCCAGGAAGGTATTGATGGCAGGGAAGCGATTGGCTAATAGTTCTTCGAGATCGATGCGGTGCAGTGCATAAGCCAAGACAGCCAAGCTGATGCCTGCCGTTGAAATCGCCACTGAAGCACCTGCGAGTGGCAGGAATTCACTCCAGCTGAATGTTGCGGCCATTTCAAGGGCCTCCTCTGGGTTGAGGAGGCCTGCAAAGCGGCTGTTCCAGGGGGTGCCGAGTAGACCGATCAGCATCGAGGGAACTGCCAAGAGTGCTAATGGCAGAGTCATGGACCAGGGCGACTCATGCAGTACCCCGCCTTGATGAGCGTGCTCGTCTTCACTGCCTTTGCCTGCAGCAGCAAGCAGTTTTGTCTGTAGGGCTTTGTCGTTTCCGCGGAATGGCCCTTCAAATGTGAGGAAGTAGAGGCGGAACATGTAGAAGGCCGTCATCCCTGCTGTCAGAAAGCCGACAACCCAGAGCAATGGGAAGGTCGTGAATGCTTGTCCCAGAATTTCGTCCTTGCTCCAGAAGCCGGCTAGAGGTGGAATACCGCTGATGGCAATGCAGCCGATCAGGAAGGTGATGGCGGTGATCGGCATTTTTTGGCGCAGGCCGCCCATCAGCCGCATATCTTGGGCCAGGATGGGCTCGTGACCAACAACGTTTTCCATGGAGTGGATCACTGAACCTGAGCCAAGGAAAAGCATGGCCTTGAAAAAGGCATGGGTCACCAGGTGGAACATTCCTGCTACGGGAGCGCCGCAGCCCATCGCCAGCATCATGTATCCAAGTTGAGAGACCGTGCTGTAAGCAAGTCCCTTCTTGAGGTCCATCTGGGTGAGCGCGATGGACGCTCCCAGAAAACAGGTGATCGTGCCGATCACGGCGATCACCAAACCCACCATGGGGAACTGACTGTAGAGAGGTTCGAGCCTGGCAACGAGGAAGACACCGGCTGCCACCATGGTTGCCGCATGGATGAGAGCTGAAATTGGTGTGGGCCCTTCCATGGCATCGGGAAGCCAAACATGAAGGGGGAATTGAGCTGACTTTGCCATCGGCCCCATGAAGACCAACAGACATAACGTCACAGCCGCCCAGCCGGGCACGGTGCCGCTCTGGATGGCATCTGACAAGCCATTAGCGATGCCATTGAAATCAAAACTGCCTGTTGCCCAGAAGAGTCCGAGAATGCCCAGGAGCAAGCCAAAATCACCCACACGGTTGACGACAAAGGCCTTTTGAGCTGCATGGGCTGCACCATCTCGGTCGTACCAGAAGCCCACCAGGAGATATGAGCACATCCCTACCAGTTCCCAGAAAACATAGATTTCGAGAAGGTTTGGGCTGATAATCAAGCCCAGCATCGAGCTGCTGAACAGGGCTAGATAGGTAAAGAAACGCACATAGCCCTTGTCGTGGGCCATGTAGCCGTGGGAGTAGATCATCACCAGCAGAGCGATGGTGGTGACCAGGGCAAGCATCACGGCTCCAAGGGGATCAATCACATAACCCATTGGCAGAATGAAACTGCCGGCGCTGGCCCAGACGAAGAGATGTTCGACAGGTGCGTCACCGGCCAGCTGCTCCGCGAGGACTGCATAGCTCAAGACGGCAGCAGCACCAAGAGAGGTGAGCAGCAGCACAGCTACCGGCTTACGCAGACGGTTAATGGTGCGGTTGAAACTGATTAGTGCCAGGCCTGTGGTGATCGCTCCGAGTAGGGGGAACACCGGGATTAACCAGGCGAGGTCGGCGGCCGAGGTCATCCGGTCCAGGCAGGATCCTGGGAGTGTAGGCAATTCAGCTCAGAAGGCCTTCCAGCTTGGAGGAGAGGAAGGCCGCGCTGCCGATGGGGATGAAGCGATGGGCATACCAGAACACTCCCACGGCGATAGCGATGCCTAGCTGGGAAGGCTTCAAAGCTTCTTGCCATAGCAATTGTTGTCGTCCATCGATCACCGCCCTGAAGGGGATTACGGAGGTGTTTTGACGCAGTTCCTCAAAAGCATCGCCGAAGCGGGCTCGTAATCTGCGGTCGCCATGCCATACAGCAAATAAGTGATGGCCGATCAGGCCGAAACAAGTCACCAGCATGAAGCTGCTGCCAATCCAGAGCGCATGGGAGAAACACCAGAGGATTTGGCCAATGGCTTGGGGATGTCTACTGATGCGGATGATCCCCGTGGCATAAAGCCGTACTTTCGGCTTGAGCAAGGCTGGGATTTCCAGCAGGTTGTAGGTGGCTGGATAGAGGAAGAGGAAACTGATGGCCGTGAGGGCCCAGATCATTGGCACCATGCCTGGCACCCCTTGCAGATTCCACAGCCGCACCCCGTCATAGCGATGTGCGAGGAAGTAACCGATCACCACCACAGCGGAGGGAATGCTTGTTGCGGCAAAAATCAATCTCCATGCCCTGGCCCCGATCTTGGTTTCGGCATGGCTACGTAGGGCTGCTCCGCCGCTGTGGATCACAGCGAAGAGAAACAACAGACCAAGCATCACAAGGGTGCTGTGATGGAGCCCAGTGGATGACAATTGTGCCAAGCGGCCGTGGCAATAGTGCTCGATTCTGGCGTCCAGGCTTTTCCGCTTAAAGTTTTTCTGTTGTTGCTGCCGGGTTGGCAGGTCCTCCATGGCCGATCTGCCTTTCACACTCGATCAGTTGCGCATCCTCCACGCAATCGTGAGTGAGGGCAGCTTCAAGAAAGCAGCCGATAGCCTTTACGTCACTCAGCCGGCGGTGAGCCTGCAGATTCAGAACCTGGAGAAGCAGTTAGAGGTCTCCTTGTTTGATCGTGGGGGCCGCAAGGCTCAGCTAACCGAAGCGGGCCGACTTCTGTTGAGCTACTGCGAGAGGATTCTTAGTCAGTGCCAGGAAGCCTGCCGAGCTCTTGATGATCTTCATAACCTCAAAGGTGGATCATTAGTCATTGGTGCTAGCCAGACGACTGGCACCTATTTGATGCCGCGCATGATTGGCTTATTTCGCCAAAAGTACCCGGATGTTGCCGTGCAATTGCAAGTGCACAGCACCCGACGCACCGGCTGGAGCATTGCCAATGGTCAAATTGATCTAGCGATCATTGGTGGCGAGCTTCCGTCGGAGCTCAACGAACTTCTTCAGGTTTTGCCTTACGCCAGCGATGAACTGGCCCTAGTTCTTCCGGTGAAACATCCCTTGTCGAGGCTTGTTGAACTCACCAAGGAAGATCTCTATCGCTTGGGTTTTATCAGTCTTGATTCCCAGTCCACCACTCGCAAGATGCTGGACCAGCTCCTAGCTCGATCCGGCTTGGATGTGCAGCGCTTGCGGATAGAGATGGAGCTCAATTCTCTTGAGGCGATCAAGAATGCGGTTCAATCTGGTCTTGGGGCAGCCTTTCTGCCTGTGGTATCGATTGAACGTGAACTAACCGCCGGCACAGTGCATAAGCCGGTGGTGGTTGATCTGCAGGTGCGGCGTCAGCTGAAGTTGATCAGCCATCCTGCGCGTTACTGTTCACGCGCAGCAGAAGCCTTTAGACGGGATGTGCTGCCAGTGTTCGCTAGTGCCGACAGCCCCCTTCGTCAGAGCAGGGCTGTGATTGCAGATAGCAACGGCTAAGAGTCGACTCAGAATTGATCCGCTTCGGGTGTTATGCCCACGGAATCGTCAGCAACTCCTTTAGTAATAAATTTATTCTCTCTGATATCGGTTTGGTAGACGCAGCGCACGATGGGTTTATCGCGGATTGAACCGATATAGGCGAAGGTGTTCATGCGTTGCTTGCACTCTCTCACCTGGTTATTGGTGACTGCACCTTGTTTTTCCAGCACCGTCCAGTTTTCCCGACGAATGACACAGCCAGGCTGCAGGCTGGGCTGGGTGACGAAACTGCTTGAAGGGTTGAGTGTGGTGTACATCTCAACGTCAATGACGAGGGCACTGGCTCCCCATTGCCGGCAGAATTCAGGATCGGGTACAGCCATATCCAGCTGCTGACCGCTAGCAATATTGCCTTGATCGCCCCCAGTGGTGCTA
>PVBE010760405.1_pt1 | contig 16902 bp, 12 predicted proteins | sample 1631181 | NCBI WGS metagenome assembly PVBE01 (sample SAMN08397723, study PRJNA350692) | Marine metagenome, whole genome shotgun sequencing project. | isolation source: water | place: Pacific Ocean | collected 2012-04 | reverse complement strand
GCATAGCGCCCGCAGAGTCTTCTGCCCCTCGGCCTGTCAGTCGATCCCAGATGCTCAAGGAGCCTCCACGTCCGCACCGCTGAAGTACTGCTGATACTTATCGATGTCGATGACCAGGTCCTTTGTGGTTGGACCCCAGGGGTTGTCCAGGGTCAGCGTACCTGCATCCACGTCCACATCCTTGAGCGAGTAGGCGTGGTTGAGTACCACACCCTCTTGCTTGGCCGCCTGATTGAAGGCGGTATCGGTCTTGCTCTCAGCGCGTGCGCCTGCGGTGATGGGGCGGCCATCGTCCATGCTCTGCTTGAGGTAGCGGAGCATGGTCTGGTCATCCATGGAGCCGGTCCGGATGTACCGGGTGTTGTTGCCCGTCAATAGCTCCGTGCCGCCCCTGAAATCGACATGCTTATTGATGTTGCTGCCGCGGATGGCCTCGTATGAGCCCGTCTCCATCGCGAGGCGCTTCTCGAGGATGGGCCCCCACCATTCACCTTGCCCACCGTCCTTGGCGTACAGCGGACTGGACTGGTTGCTGGTTGGCATGCGCATGTCCACGGTCTTGACCGATGGAACGAGCTCGCCGGCATTGTTCCGGAGGTACAAGGTGACATCGTAGGTACCGTTGCCATTGTCCTGAATGAGCCGCCGGAGAGCTCCGGGCTTCTGCCGAGCAGTGGCCCCCATCGCAGCCATGAACCAGCAGTCACCCAGCGACCCCTGATTGACCGCCTTTGGAGTCGGTGCGTCGGGCCCAAAGGCGGGTCCGCCAAAGTCCTTGTAGGTGGTCTGGTCGGTCGCATGGTTCTCATCGAGGCCGGGCTGATCAGCGACCTGCTGGCTGTCCACCTTGAGCCGCCGGAGCATCTCCGGCCTGGAGAAGGTCTCGATCTTCCCGCCGCCCACATCGACCTCAACCCGGTCTCCGTCCACTCGGATGACTCGTCCCTTGGCCTTCTTCAGACCCATCTTCTCCAGCCAACTTCGGGGGGGAAGGGTGATCTCGGTGCCCGGGGCGAGCGCCCTCTGGCCGGCGGTGACCTCAGAGTTCGGGTGGTGCTTGGCCTGGGTGGGGACCTTGTTGGTCGGATCGACCTTGCCCGGCATCTCAGGATGCACCCGAGTGCCCGGTGCCTCGGCCTGAGACGACTTCATCCCGCCGAGCTCCTCAGCCGTGAAGCGGTACGGGCCATCCGGATGGCCCACGTCGATCCGAACTTCACCCGGCTTGCCCGCATTTCGGGACCAGGAGTCGTCCTGCGCTACGATCCTGGAGTTGAGATTGTCTGCGTTGTGAATCTGATCCTGCAGCGCATCGAGGACCTCAGCACGTGAGCGACCATACAGCTCATTGTTCTTGGGAACCCGAATGTCCGCGACACGCTGGAAGCCCTCGGGGGGCACTTCGATCTTCCCCTCCACATTGCCGCTCTGGTTCTGCCCGCCGAGCTGACGGTTGGCCCCGTTGATGTTGTCGGCCACGTTGCCGGCCTTGTCACCCTGGACCGCCTTCATCTGGATGGCCTCGCCATCGCCGCCCTTGTTGTAGACCACCACGTCGGCCTCGCCCGCAGGCCTGCCACCACCCTCGTTGGCTCGACCGCCCAGCGAGACCGCATCCACAGCATCATCGCCAACTCGTCCAGCAGCACCGACGATCTCGTTTCTGGGACCTGCGACCGCCAGGACATCTTCCATCTCGGGGAATCTGCCCGTGAAGTCACTATCAATGATCTTGTATACATCCGCCTGAGCGGAACCCAGGAGCTTGTTCAGGCGAGAATAGGAACCCTGGTCCAGCTTGCCGGACCTAAGCAAGGTGTAGATCTCGCTCTCCAGCTCCAGGTCCTTTGTTCGCTTCAGGATGCTCTCGGCTGTGCCTGGATCGACGTTCTTCCCCACCAGGGTCTCGAAGGCCTCCGCACCTTCATCGCCAAACCGCTCCTTGACCCGCTGACGTGCGGCGCCGGTCCTCTCCTCGAGCTTGGCCCTCTTCTTTGCCGCCTTGCTCATTCCGCCCTGTGACTCCTCCACCTTCCGTGGACGAGGGGCCTCTGCCTCCACCTTGGGAGCCTCTGCCTCCACCCTGGGAGCTGGCGCATCCGCCTCCACCTTGGGGGCCTCGGCCTGCACCTTGGGTGTCGGCGCCTCCGGCTGCACGCGGGTGGAGGGCGCCTCCGGCTGCACGCGGGTGGAGGGCGCCTCCGGCTGCACGCGGGTGGAGGGCGCATCTACCACAGGCCGCACGCCGGGAGCACCTCCATCCAATGCACCCGTCGGGACGGGGTTGGCGGCAGAGCGCGCGGCGTGAAGCCGGAGGCCGCTGCCCACACCCAGGCCAATGCCTGCGCCCATCAGCCAGTTCATCGGGTTGAGTTCATTGCCCAGGAACAAGTCGGTGGCCAGGCCCGCAAACATGTCCGCACCGAACTCCACGGCCGCGGCCTTGAGGAAGTGGGCCCCCTGCATCCACGCGCCCGCTGCACCGCCCAGTGCGCCGCCGATGACCCCGGCCCAGATAGCCTCCTTGAGGCCCTCTCCCAGGGGACGGTCGTAGATATGATTGGTACCCGCCTGAATGGCCGCGCCCGCCGCACCGCCGAGGATGGCACCGGTGATGGCGCCTCCCACGACCGTCATCGCCATGGCCAGGCCTGAGCCCGCAGCCACAGTCAGGCCCAGCGCACCGGCAGCGGCTGCAAGTCCCTGCCCGACAAGTGCACCGAGCGGCCCTGCGACCACACAGACCAGGATGATGACGGAGATGATCAGCACCCACTTGAGGACAGACTTCCAGCGCGGCTGGACAGCCGCAGCCGCCTCATTGGCCTTCTCGTGGGTGTCACGGAGCTGCTGCCTCTTGGACTCGGAGAGCCCCGTAGCCAAGCCGCTTCGTCCCTCCTCGAAGTTCTGATCCAGCGTCTGGTTCATGGACTGGACATGCCCAGCCAGGCCCTCTTCCACACTCGTGAAGCTTCCCGCAGCCGCTTCCTTGGCCTGGCCCACGAACTCCCCGTGCTGATCGGTGAGTCGCTGGTAGGACTCGCTTGCACCCTCCCGCATGGTCTGGGCACCCTCAGCGAGGCTGGACCGGGTCTGGTCAAAGAGATCTGTGCTCTGGTCTCCGAACGCAGAGAGTGCGCTGACACCCTGTCCTCCCGCGTTCTCGATCATCCCCTGCGCCCGATCTGCGGCAGTCTCAAGCTGACCCGCGGTCTGGGCCACCACACCATCGAATTCTCCCTGGGCACCCCCGAGCACATCTGCGAGTTCCTCGGGATTCGGGGACTGCTGCCCTCCCATCTGGGTCGACATCTGATCCAGCTGATCGAGCATGATCGTCCCGGCGACACTGGACTCTTCAGCGAGCGCCATGGCCGCCTCGGAGCCAGCGGAGGAGAGGCCCTCCCGCAGGTTGCCACCGTGTTGCTCTGCCTCCGAGAGTCTCCGCTGCTCCTGCTGTTCGATGCTCTGAAGACCCTGCTGCTCGACATCGCTGACCGACTGATGCATCTCGGTCTGGGCCGCACCAGCAGTCTGCACGCCCTGAACCCGTGTGTCCTCGAGCATGCCTGTGGCTGCCTCATGCTGCTCGACAAGGATCTCATGGCCGGCCTGCATCTGGGTCCTGAGGACTTCCTGGACCTCGGGCTCTCCCTGCATGATCTGGCCGGCCTGCTTGTCGGCTTCCTCGGTGAGTCCTTGCTGGTAGCTGCTGGCGACCTTCCTCGCGACGTCGGCCCGAGCCTCAAGGCGGTTGTCGTGCACAGGACCGCTCAGCAAGGTGCTCTCGCCGTTCTTCTGACCCTCCCACCCGGTTGCCAGGCTCTCCCCTTCTCGGATGGCCTCCTCACCTGCAAGGACACCGGCCTGCCGCATGGGCTCATCCCACCTGGCGTGGGTCGATGTCACGGCCGCCGCTCCCTCCGCCTCCAGGCCAGAGATAGCCGCATCGGAGCCTGCTTGTGCCGAGTCGACCTCGGCCTGAGCGCCCGCAACAGTCCCCTCGATGGTGCTCAACGCGGCACCGTGCTCGGAGTCGATGTGGGCGTGAGTCTCCGCCGCCTGGCTGCTCACATCCGTCCGAGCAGCACCGGCAGCAGACTGGATGCGCGCACGGGTCTCTTCCAGCGCCGAGTCGACGGTATCAATCGCTGTCTGGGTGGCAGCCATGATCCGCTCAGGCAGCGCCTCGGCCTGCGCCATGAAGCCCTGGACATTGGCAGCGTTTTGCCGGACAAAGCCACCAGCAAGACGTTCCGAGGACATCCTCTGGCTCGTTGCGGCCTCGGACACCACTGGGTCTGGACCGGACTCATACTCACTGGCCTGGAACTGAACGGAGCGACCCACAAGAGAGGACGCCCGGTTGGATGTGGCGCTCATCTTTGCCGTGGCTGTGCCAACGCTGGCGCCGCCGCCACCCGATCCCTCATCCGCTGAGTCTGCAGATCCACCCTCGTCAGCGGGTGGGCCAGCGCTACCGCCCGCCCCTACGGGCTCCTCCGGAGCGCCGCCAGCATCATCCTCTGGCTCTGCTGGTGCCTCCGCCTCATCACCACCGTCATCACCGCCGCCCAGCTCTGCTCCATCCGTGACCGCCCCCTCGGACTCCGCCTGTCCCTGCTGGGCCTCTTCCTCGTCCGGGGCCTCCATCTCCCCTTCCTGCTGGCCCTCTTCCTCCACCTCGAGGTCTTGCTGGAACTCAGGCTCACCGGTCTGCTCGACCTGCTCGACTTTTTCCTCGGCATTGTCCCGTGCGGTCTGTTCATCCAGACCCGCGGGTGCTTCCTCCTTCGTGGAGGTCATCTGCTCCTGGACAAAGGCATTGCCCTGGGAGCCCTGCGGCCCTTGGCTGGAGGGCGGACGCACGGACTCAGACGTGCGCGGGGACGCGCAGTCCTGCTGTGGTCGCTGCTTCCGGGACTGTGCCAAGGAGGGCCTCGAGGTCTGAAATAGTAGTCACCTGGTCCTCCAGAGCAAGGTGGGCAGGCTGCCTCGCGCCACAGAGCATGCCTGCACTGTTTTCAGTTTTTCTATTTTACTTGGTTTTTCATTCACCCTAAATGAGGGATATCTCCATGATGACAGTTTTCATTTCTACAGATATAGTTCAAGCACACCCATGCCACAGACCCCCAACATCTTTCGCTACCTGGACTACCGGGCCTTCCTGAAGGACTGGTTCGATGCGAAGAAGGCGAGCAAGCCCCAGTACTCCCACCGGCTCTTCGCCAGGCAGGCTGGGCTGGCCTCGTCTGCGCTGCTCTCCAACGTGATTGCTCAGAGGCGCAACCTCTCGGCCCACACGACCGAGGCCTTCATCAAGGCGATGAAGCTGCCCGCACAGCAGGCCCACTTCTTCCGGCTGCTGGTCGACCTCGACCAGGCAAAGAACGATGAAGACCGAAATGAGGCCTGGCAGCTCATCTCCGCATGCCGACGTTTTCGTGAGGCCCGACAGATCGAAGGTGAGAGCTTCCGCTACCTCTCCCACTGGTACTACCCAGCCATCCGTGAGCTCGCAGCATGCAACGGCTTTCAGGCGAGTCCCGCCTGGATTGCCAAGGCACTGCGCCCGCGCATCACCCAAGCCCAGGCAGCGCGAGCACTGGAGGCACTGGTGACCCTTGGGATGCTGGTCCCCGACGAAGAAGGCCAGCTGATCCCGGCGGATGCCTCGGTTGTGACTCCCATGGAAGTCGCCGGTCTTGCGGTCCACAACTACCACTCCGGAATGCTGCTTCGGGCCACAGATGCCATCAGCGCCTTCGATCCGGAGCATCGCTACCTCGGCGGCCTCACCGTCTCGATACCCGCAAGCCTTGTGGACACCCTCAAGGATGAACTCAAGGACCTCCAGTCGAGGCTCCTGGACCTGTGCGACAGCGCGCCCGCGCCCGCCGAGCACGTCTACCAACTCAATCTCCAGCTGTTTCCGCTTTCCGCGCCTCCAAAAGGAGACCCCGAATGAAGGCCCAGATTCTCATTATGTCGCTCATCGCCATCGGATGCCGCTCCGGTGAGCCCGCCTCCGGGACCAGCGTGGGCAACCCCGGAAAGCTCAGACCGACCATCGGCGAGGGCGAGAATGTGGCGATCTTCTGGAGCCAGGGCTCGGTCGACAGTGTGGAGCTGGAAGGCTGCGGAGGAGAGAGTATCGAGGTCCTGGTCGAGGATGAGACTCTCTTCGACGGAACGACGGAGATCGAGATTCCCGCAGGCCAGTACTGCTCTGTTCAGCTCGTGATGGAGAGACCCCTGGAGATCAAGGCAAGCTTCGAGGTGGAGCGAGAGGAGACAGAGGAGTGGAGCTTCACCATGTACTTGCCCTTCGAAGACCAGATCCTGGTGGGATCCGAGACGGGATTTGCCGTGGACGGCGGTAGCTATGTGCTGGAGATCGGAGAGCCTGGATGGCTGGACATCGAGGACCTGGGCGATCTCGAAGACGAGGAGATCCTCAAAGAAGACGATGAGATCTCCATCTGGGCAGCTCAGATTGCCGCGGGCACGACTGCACTGTGGGAAGACGACGGAGACGGCATCCTCGATGAAGAGGAAAGAGAGGCCGAGCCGGTTTCTCGGGCCTCATTCGAAAGAGACGAGGAGGACGAGGAGGACGAGGAGGACGAGAAAGAGCCAACAGAGGACGAGGCTGGATGCGCCACTGCAAGCCCTCCATCTGCGACCTGGTTGGCATGGATGATCAGTCTCCTGGTCCTCGTGCGTCGTCGAATAGGCTGAACGCATCAAGATTCTGCTTGCCGACCCCCGTAAACGGTGCACAAGTGGAGAGGTGCGGCATCCACGCAGGACCTCAGTGATCACCCGAAGCAGCGCATCATTATTGCTGGCACACTCCCTGACCACGGGATGTGCGACTGCGATCCCCGACTCGCTTCATGTGGCCTCCGACACCGGCAGCATGCGGGTGGACGAGAGCCTGTGCGAGGACCGCATGGCCAGCATTGGCTCCGCCCCGGTGGAGCGAGTGAATCTCACGCTTGACTGCGATGCCCCCGGCGAGGATGGCCGCCTGAGCTCCTGCCGCGAGGCCTCCATGGGGCTGCGCTTTGCCGACGGCAGCTTGAGCCACACCACCGGCCTTACCGATCTCACAGTGAGGATCGACCTCCCGGCCAGCGCTGGCCAGCGTGCTGCAATCAACATCATTCCAGTTGAGGAGACTGGCCTGCTCTCCGATGGGCTGCAGCCCGAGATCAAGATCGACGTACCGACCTTTCTCTCGCAGCACTCACTCGAGGTCGTATCCGCATCCAACCTGGACTCGTGCACCAATACGGAAGGCTGCGCGTCCATCAGCCTGGGTGCTGTGCGCCGCGATGACGTGAGCTATGAACAGCATTACCCCCTCGGCACTGCGGCCTCAGGGGTTGTGCTGCTCGATGGCATCGGCTGGGATGAAGACCCGGTCATCCTTGAGCTCGAGGTGCCCTTCTTTGCGCCCGAAGAGGAAGAGGTCATGACCTGTCAGGACGGCCTCATCCACTACCTCCACTACCGCTGATCAGTGTCTGGTGGTGGTCTCCCGAACCGAGACCCCGTAGGCGATCAGAGGGGCCAGCAGATCGTCCCGGAACTGCGCGACCGCTGGAGAAGCGAGCGGATCGAAGTGGATCCGGTACGCATAGCCGTCGGCCTCGTCGGCCTCGTCGTGCCAGGGCTCCAGCAGGTGACCGTGCGCACGGACCAGCGGCTCAAGTCGGAAGCCGGTCTCGTCCATGTCATCCGTCATCAAACGAACTGCTTCCATCACGACCTCAAAGGCCGGTCCGGTGCGAGGGAACTCGATCTCAAAGGTAGGGATAGCGTCCATGGCAGCCTCGGGGAGGGGGTGGGGACGCGCTGAAGATGCAGCCCAATGGTTGACTCGTCAAGAGATTTTAATCAGATGGGGGCACATCTTCACAGTCCCGTCACTTCCAGCACCCCACCTCAGACCAATACTCTGGTATTGCTTCCTGGAAACCCCGGAATAGGACCAGGGTATACCCAGCGCCCCCAGTCAGGAACGGACACCCCCAGTCAGGAACGGACAAATGGCAACCATCTCCGATGCAACAGTAAACGGGTCCGTAGACCGCTGGCTGATGGCCAGTGCGCAAAGCGGAGGCCAGGATGGAGAGAGCCGCAGCAGCGGGAATCTGAACGTACTCATCTCCTCGCGCCTTGAGCGCCTTGCAGCCAACTTCAACAGCGCCACCGGCGCTGTGAATGATGCACTCACCAGCATGGAGGCCGGTAGCCGGCGCAGGGTGGATCCATCCGACGTCGGTTCCTCCAACCGTCGATACAGCCCCGCCGCTGAGATGGGAGAAGTGGACTATGGAAGCAACGTCGACACCATCGGCGGACCTTCCGACACCATCGACCAGGTGATGAACCTGCTCCGGTCGATGGGGCAGGACGCAGTACGGGCACAGGCCAACCAGCTCCCCAACCCAGCGAGCGCCTGAGGCACGAGACATACAGGGCCTCGTTAGAGGAGCCCCGATGTCCCCAGACTGGCCAGCAGCTATCGAGGCCGCAGCAGCGCGCATCGAGCCAATCGTACGCCGGACTCGAGTCCGTCAGTGGCCCAGCGCCAACGTCTGGCTCAAGCTGGAGAGTGAACAGGTCACGGGCTCCTTCAAGGCCCGAGGTGGCTCACACAAGCTCATCCGACTGAGCACGGATGCACGGGCCGCTGGTGTAGTCACGGCATCCTCTGGAAACCACGGTGCTGGTGTTGCCCATGCAGCCCAGGTGCTGGGGTGCCCGCTGGTGGTCTTCGTTCCGCACCACGCAGACACCGAGAAGCTGGGCAAGATTCGAGACCTCGGTGCCAAGGTCCGCGTTCACGGAGATGACTGTGTAGACACAGAGGCCCACGCCAGGGCCTGGGCCAACGAAAACGGACAGACCTACATCTCTCCGTACAATGACTCCGATGTGATCGCAGGGCAGGGCACAGTCGCCTTCGAGCTCCTCTCCCAGGTCGACAAGCTCGATGCTGTCTTCGTCTCCGTGGGCGGCGGCGGGCTCATCTCCGGGATCGGTGCGTACCTCAAGGCACGCTGCCCTGAGGTGGAGATTGTGGCCTGCTCCCCCATTCAGTCTCCTGCCATGCACGCCTGCCTGGAGGCAGGCCGCATCATCGAGGTCCCCTGCGGAGACACCCTCTCGGATGCCACCGCCGGGGGTGTCGAGCCGGGAGCCATCACCTTCCCTTTATGCCAGCGTGTAATTGACCGATCCGTCCTTGTGGACGAGGCCGGCATCGCTGCCGCCATGCGACGTGTCCATACCGAACTGAGCCTGCGGATCGAGGGTGCTGCGGGGGTCGCAGTGGCAGCCTGGGAGGCGGAGGCAGCGGCGTACCGAGATCGGCGAGTGGGCATCATTATCTGTGGTGGAAACATCTCCGATGGAGCCTTCAAAAGGCTGATTGGAAAAGACCCTCCCTCAACCATCGAGAGTGGTTAGACCCCCTCCCCCTCGGAGGTTTCCATGATCCGCGCATCTATCGCCGCTCTCGCTTGCCTTCTCTTCATCTCTCCCGCTGCTGCTGATGACGACGGTAAGGAGTGGGTCAGCTACGGGAAGCCACAGACCATTGTGACTGCACCGCTTCAGGCCAAGGACCTTCTCTCCGATCCCGGCGCCCACCTCGACAAGAAGATCCTGGTCCAGGGCATCGTGGCCGATGTCTGCCAGAAGGCGGGTTGCTGGCTGGTCCTCTCGGTCGGCGACAAGAGCATCCGAGTCCTGACCAAGGACCACGGATTCACGGTTGCCAAGGACAGCACTGGGCAGGCCTGCCGCATCGAGGGCTTCATCCGGTCCAAGGACATCAAGCCCGAGGAGGTCGAGCACTTCAAGGGTGAGTCGATGAACAAGAAGGTGATTCCCGAGCTCAAGGTACAGGGAACGAAGACCTTTGAGCTCGTCGCGTCCAGCATCCAGCTGCTCCGCACAAAGAAGTAGGGACTTCGCAAAACAATGGGTGGCGGGTTGGGCCTGGCACGTTAGTAAGTGAGTGCTCGCTTACTAACGCGCGGTAAAACCTGGTGTCCCGACCAAGACGCTACACAGACGCAGAGATCATCTCAGCCACCCAGCGCTGCGTGCTGGCGCATGGCCCCTCTGTGTCGACTACGGTGATCGCGGACGAGGTCGGCATGAGCCAAGCGGCATTGTTCAAGCGCTTTGGCACCAAGGAGCGACTCATCGTCGCGGCGCTGTGCCAGGCTCCAGAGAAAATGCCCTTTCTCGACAAGCTCCGTAAAGGACCGGGACCTGACCCCATCCCGGACCAGCTGGCCAGCCTCGGAACCGAATTGGTCGGCATCTTTCGGCACCTGGTGCCGTGCCTGGCCATGCTGGCTGCCTCCGGGGTGAACCCTCACCTCCTCTCCAGACCCGACTCTCCTCCGGTGGTGGGCAGGAAGGCCTGGACCCACTGGCTGCAGGCTGCCCAGGACCAGGGACGCCTCCGCCCGTTCGATGCTGCTTCAGTGGCGGTGGCCTTCATCGGCATGCTGCACGCGCGGCCCTTCCGAGAGCTGATCATCGGCGACAAAGGACTGACGTGCACAGACCTGGAATACGTACAGCAGGTCGTTGACCTGTTCTGGGTCGGAATGGCGCCAGAGGAGGCACGATGACAAGCGTGATGCTCCTTCTTGCAGGCTTGGCGCATGCGACCTCCCCCGGGACCACCCAGGCCCGCGCCTTGCTCCAGAGTGTGTCTCCCGATGGCAAAGGCGTCACCAGCCGCAGCAGCAAGCCATGGTGGTCCACCGTCGACGACCCCGCGCTGCATGGACTCATCCTGGATGGAATGCGCCACAGCCCCGAGATCGCTGCCACCGGTGCACAGGTACGCATCGCCCAGGCCGGCCGCCAGCAGTCTCTCTCCGGCCTCCTCCCCTCACTCTCCGTCGAGATCCAGGGACAGGTGATGCCCACCGACGGGATTGGCCTCTCCCCATACAGCTCATCCATGCCCGACTATGGCTCCGCCTTCCAGGGGCTCGCCGAGCTGATGACAAGCATCGCTGAGATGACCGGACAGGACCCAAGCGCGCTGCCGAGCTTCGAGACCGAGACCAACGAGCTGCCAGACAGCTACAGCCAGGGCTCCGCGATGTTGGTGGGCAACCTGCCTATCGACTTCACAGGACGCCAGGTCCACGGCTACCTGGCCAGCCGACACAACGCAGTGGGCGCAGTCCACGACCACGCCGCCTCGCGCTTGACGCTCAGCCTGCGAATCGCCAACGGCTGGTATGACCTGGTGGCCACCCGCAGGCAGGCAGAGATCGTGGGCGAGCAGGTAAAGGCCAATAAGGAGATGCTCGAGCTGGTCCAGCTCCGGTATGAGGGCGGGGACGCCACGTCCCTGGACGTCCTGCAGCAACGCCAGCAGCTCGCGACCACCCAGACCCTGCTGCCCACTGCCCAGGCCCAGGTGGTCGCCGCCCAGCAGGCACTGGCAGTGGCCATGGGCAAGCCTCCAGGCACCGCCCTGCCACCGAGCAACAAGCTCCCCAGCCTTGGGCCCGCCCCCGCCCTGAGCACATCCGACCGCCTGATGGTGGATCGACCCGACCTGGCCGCCGCAGTCTCGCGCCTGGATGCCGCACGCCTTGAGCGAACTGGAGCTGTTCTCGGGCTCGCCCCCACCCTGGGACTCACCGGCTCGGCAGGTCGCCAATTCTTGAAAATGGACGAGACCGATCATGTGGACACCTGGTCCGTCGGTGCCGGTCTTTCCGTCCCGCTGTTCAGCGGAGGAAGAGCCCATGCGGGGATCAAAGCCGCCACTGCCAAGCGGGATCTTGCGCAGGCCCAATTGCGCAGCCGCGTCTTGGCGATTGTCCAGGAAGTACAGACTGCAGACACGCAAGAGCGCGCGACCGAAAAGGCACTCGAGGCTGCGGAGCGCCGGAACAAGGCCGCTGTGGCAGCCCTCAAGGAGAGCCGCTCTCGATATCTCGAGGGACTGGTCCCCTACGTCAATGTGCTCACCGCCCTCGCCGCCAGCCAAGCGGCGGAGTTGGCCCTTCTCGATGCCCAGCGGACGCGACTCCGTGCGCGCATCCGCCTGCACGGTGCCCTGGGCGGCACCTGGACGAAAACGCCCCTCCCGGAGGAAAAGCCGTGAACCCTAGCTGGAAGCAACGCTTGCTGCCGCCGGTGATCATCCTGGGATGCGGCCTGGCCGCAGGTGCCCTGATCTCACTGGGTGGACAGGCGGAGAAGACACCGCCCGAAGTCACCCCGACGCTGGTCCTGGTCCAGACCCTCGTACCCGAGGACACGACCGCTCTTGTACAGGCCACCGGCGTGGTGCAGCCCGCCCGTCAGGTGACCATCGTGCCGCAAGTTGCTGGGAAGGTGGAAGAGGTCTCAGCCCAGCTGGTACCTGGCGGACGCGTCTCCCAGGGAGACCTGCTCGCAATGATCGAGCAGCGGGACTACCTGGCAGCCCACGCACAGGCCCAGAGCCAGCTGAGGCAGGCCGAGCTGGAGCTGGCGCTCGAGCGCGGCCGCGCCACCACCGCGAAGCGCGAGTGGGACATGCTGCACTCGGATGGCAAGGCTCCCAGACAGTCCAGCCTCGCGCTGCGCGAGCCCCACCTCGAGGTAGCCAAGGCCCGAGTCCGAGCCGCTCAAGCAGCAGTCCGACAGGCAGAGGCCAACATCTCCCGCACTCGCCTTCGGGCACCCTTCAGCGCCGTGGTGGTGACAGAGAACGTGGATGTGGGGCAGGTCGTCGGCCCCGCCACGCCCATCGCGACCCTCGTGGGGACAGAGAAGCTCTGGGTCACGGTCTCCGTACCGATGACTGCGCTGGCTGACCTGCAGCTTCCCTCCGGTGCAGTCCCCGGATCCCCAGCCAAGGTGATCCACCGGCTGGGAGACGGCGAGCAGATCATCCACCAGGGGAGGCTGATGCGCCTCGCAGGGCGCCTGGATGCCCAGACCCGCCAGGCCCAGGTGACGGTCGCCGTTGATAGCCCCTTCGATCCGGTCGATGGTGCGGTTCCCCTGCTCCCCGGGACCTATGTGGAGGTGGAGATCCAGGGCAAGCCCATGCCTCAGGTCTTCCGGGTTCCGCGCTCAGCCGTGCACGAAGGCAGCCGGGTGTGGGTGGTCGATGAAGACACGCTCGCACCGCGAGAGGTGACGATCGACGGCGGCGACACGAACACCGTGCTGGTCGTGGGCGGACTGACGGCAGGCGACGCGCTTGTCACCTCATCCCTATCCCTCCCGGTCCCAGGTCAGCCGGTCGAGATCCTCTCCCCGAACGACGGGGGAGAGGAGTAGCCCATGAGCACTTCTGGACCCATCGCGTGGATGGCGCGCAATCCCGTCGCCGCCAACCTGCTGATGATCGTCATCATCGTGGCAGGCGTGATTGGATCCATCGATGCCAAGCAAGAGGTGTTTCCCGAGTTCGCCCTGGACATCATCACCATCTCCGTGCCCTACCCCGGTGCAAGCCCAGAGGAAGTCGAGCAGGGAATCGTACTGGCGATCGAGGAATCGGTCCGCGGTCTCGACGGAGTCAAGCGCGTCAACTCAACCGCGACCGAGGGTGTGGGAGCCGTGTGGGTGGAGCTGCTTCTCGATGCGGACAAGGACCAGGTTCTCTCCGATCTGAAGACCGCAGTCGACCGGATCCAGTCGTTCCCCGAGGAGGCCGAGCGGCCCAAGATCAAGGTGGTCAAGTCGCCACCCCAGGTGATCTCGGTAATCCTCTCGGGAGACGTGCCCCTGCCCACCTTGCACGGTCTAGCCGAACGCCTGCGAGCCGATGTGGTCGGAAGCGGTGCTGCCACCAAGGTCGAGGTCCAGGGACTGCCGCCGCGAGAGGTATCCATTGAGGTTCCCAGAGAAACCCTCGAGGCACTCGGCCTCACGCTGGAGAGCGTGGCAATGGCGGTCCGCGTGGCATCCCTGGAGCTGCCAGGCGGTGAGGTGGAGACCAGCGGTGGGGAGGTCCTCCTGCGACTGGCAGACCGCCGCAAGTCCTCGGAAGAGTTCAAGAACATCGTCATTCGTGGGACCCCTGGAGGCGGCCAGGTCCTCCTCGGCGAGATCGCCACAATCACGGATGCCTACGCCGACACCGACCAGCGAACGCTTTTCGATGACCGCCCCGCAGTGCAGGTGGTGGCCTACCGCGTGGGTGAAGAGACCCCCCATACAGTCGCCACTGGAATGCGAGAGCACACCGAGATCCTGAAGGCAGAGCTGCCATCCACCATCCAGGTCGACTACTGGAATGACCAGTCTGAGCTCCTCGAAGGCCGCATCGATCTGCTGCTGCGAAACGGGCGACTGGGGCTGGTGCTCGTGGTGGGCATCCTGGCCTTGTTTCTCAACGCACGCCTCGCCTTCTGGGTCGCGATGGGCATTCCCATCAGCTTCATGGGCAGCTTCCTCCTGATGCCCAGCCTGGACATCACCGTCAACATGATCAGCCTGTTCGGCCTCATCGTGACCCTGGGCATGGTGGTCGACGATGCCATCGTGGTCGGTGAGGCGGCCTACACCCGAATGGAAGACGGTGAGGCTCCCATGGAGGCTGCGATCGCGGGAGCACGGGAGATGGTGGTGCCCGTCACCTTCGCGATCCTCACGACCATCGCCGCATTCTCTCCAATGTTCTTTGTCCCGGGATTCATGGGCAAGCTCTTCAGGATCCTGCCAGCCATCATCGTGAGCGTCCTCCTCTTCTCCCTCATCGAGTCCTTCTTCATCCTGCCCGCACACCTCGGCCACCAGCCCCGCTCCCGCGGCCTGCGGGCCCGCATGGTTCGGTGGGTCACTGCCATCCTGGACCGGCCCCGGATACGAGTCAGCGGTCGCCTGAAGCGGTTCATCCAGGAGAGCTACTCGCCCGCCCTGAACCGCGTCCTCTCCCGACGCTACCTCGCGCTCTCCGCCGCCATCGGCATACTCCTGGTGACCTTTGGGCTGGTGGGGGGGCGGTACGTGCCGTTTGCCTTCATGCCCCACATGGAAGGAATCATCGTCACCGCATCTGCACGCCTCCCATACGGCGTACCGGTGGAGAAGACCGAGGCAGTCCGCGAGGCCCTGGAGGCCTCTCTGGCCGTGGTCGGCGAGCAGTACGGCACCGAGTATGTCCAGGGCCGCTACACCACGATTGGAAGTGCGCCCGTAAATCAAGGGGGACCCGCACCCGTGCAGGCGGCAACCGGCTCCCACGTCATGGGCATTCAGGTCTACATCGGGCCCAGCGCAGACCGGAACTTCAGCGCCAATGACTTTGCCCAGTCCTGGGAAGAGGTCACCCCACCGATCGCTGGCATCGAGGCGCTGAGCTTCACCGGAAACTTCGGGCCCGGTGCTGGCAGAGCGGTGGATCTGGCCATGAGCCACCAGGACACCGAAACCCTGAGTCAGGCCAGCAGCGAGATGCTGGAGCGTCTTGAGGGCTACGCCGATCTCACACAGATCGAGAGCACCCACGCCGCCGGCAAGGTGCGGCTGGACTACCACCTGCGGCCCGAGGCTCAGGGCATCGGGCTGACCGGAATGGAGGTGGCACGGCAGATACGAAGCGCCTTCTTCGGCGCGGAGGCCATCCGCGAGCAACGAGGGCGAGACGAGATCAAGGTGATGGTCCGACTCCCCGAGGAGCAGCGCACCAGTGAGTTCGATCTGGAGCAGTTCCGCCTGCGGACGCCCACCGGCGCAAGCGTGGCCCTCGGCGATGTAGCCAGCTTTGAGCGAAACCGAGCCCCCACCGTCATCCAGCGAGAGAGCGGCAAGCGAACCGTCAATGTGCAGGCAAGCCGAGCCCCAGGCGTGACCACCTCGCAGGAGGTCCTCTCCGCCATCCAGACGGACGATATTCCGGCACTCCTGAACAAGTACCCGGGCCTCGAGATCGGCTTCTCTGGCGAGCAGCGAGAGCAATCGGAGAGCTTCAAGGCTCTGGGCCAGAACTACCTGGTCGCCCTCTTCATCATCTTTGCGCTCCTCGCCGTCCCGTTCAAGAGCTACATCCAGCCAGTCATCATCATGTCGGCCATCCCGTTTGGAATCGTGGGAGCCATCCTGGGTCATATGCTGATGGGCTACAGCCTCAGCATGATCAGCGTGATGGGCATCATCGCGCTGAGCGGCGTGGTCGTGAACGACTCCCTCGTCCTCATCGATGCTGCGAACCGATACCGCAGAGAGGGATCAAGCCCGAGAGAGGCGATCATAAGGGCAGGCATCCGCCGCTTCCGGCCAATCCTCCTCACATCGCTGACCACCTTCTTTGGGCTGGTCCCGATGATCTTCGAGACCTCGCTTCAGGCTCGGTTTCTCATCCCGATGGCGATCAGCCTGGGCTTTGGCGTGCTCTTCGCTACGGTGATCGTGCTGCTACTGGTACCCGCCGTCTTCCTCATCGTGGAGGACGTCAAGCTATAACATTTGTTTTATATACTTATGGGGGTAGGATGGCTACGACAAATGATGGGCGCCTCAGCTATAATAGTACGTTTTGCATACTCATGGGGATAGTAATTCCATTAAAGAATGAAGGACTTCTCAGCTACAATCGCACTTTTTACTTGTAGGGATGGGAAGACTATGAAAAATGATGGACGCCTCAACTATAATACTACATTTACATACTTATTGGGATAGGATTTCAATGACAAATGAAAGACGTCTCGGCTATAATCATATTTTGAATATACGGATGCGGATAGGATGACTATGACAATTTATTAATGTCTCAGCTACAACAATGCTTTTTACATACGTATGGTGATAGACATTTTATGAAAACGGAAGGACGTCTCAGCTGTACCCATACGTTTTTGATATACTTATGGGGATAGGATGACGCGATGAAAACTG
>PVBE012513761.1_pt1 | contig 16906 bp, 10 predicted proteins | sample 1631181 | NCBI WGS metagenome assembly PVBE01 (sample SAMN08397723, study PRJNA350692) | Marine metagenome, whole genome shotgun sequencing project. | isolation source: water | place: Pacific Ocean | collected 2012-04 | reverse complement strand
GGCGTGTCGGGCACCGTGGCGTCCTTTGCTGCGTCCTTTTGGGTAACGTCCTTCACGCTGTCCGGCACCGGCTTGTCCGGCCGCGCCGCGTCCATCACCAGCTTGTCGTGCCCCGCCGCGTCCACCACAGCGTCACCGCTGGAGCCCTGAGCGTCACCCGTCCCCGGTGAGCCGTTGCAGCTCATGATCAACACGACCCCGACCGATAATGGGACCACTTTGTAACACTTCATTGTTCTTCCCCGTTGCTGGCTAAATCACGCTGGCAAATCTCCGCTTCGTTCAAGGTACACCAACGGAGGGCACGGAGACCATCTGCGTCTCCAGGCCCCGGTCAGGCTCCCGGCCCGTTCACTCAGTGCGCCCACGGACGCGACGCGATAAAATGGGCGTATGAACCAAAGAACCACGGGACGGGGCGACGGGGCACCTTCGCTGTTTGGGGAAATCCGATCAATCATCGCCTGCAGCGCGGGCCGGTCCACGGCGGCGGGCTGTTTCCTCGGGGTGCTGCTTTTGGCTGCCACCGCCTCCGCTCAGCGGACATACTCCCGGCCGACCCTCTGGGAGCGGGGCTACCTGCTGCTGCCCCTGGAGCGCTACAACAAGGCCAAATCCGATCTCCTCAACGGTTCGAACGTCAAGGGCACCACCGCGCAGTACAAGGCGAAGACGTCGTCCGCCGGCCAGACCTGGCCGCTGAACAAGGCGGGCTACATGACCGTCCACAAGGGCGCCACGCCCGATTTTGCCCTGGCCTACTACAACGAGCTGTGGGCCCAGCCCGGCAGCACGACAAAGGCGGGGGCGGTCTACCTGATGACCAAAAAGGACAGCAACCCGTCCTATATCCAGTGGGACCTCTCCGACGTGTTGAAGCACGGCGAGGGCGTGGTCGCCTCCAGGCTCATCGCGGTGGTCATGGGGGTCAACTCGTTCGAGAGCAACAAGGGCAAGACCATCGGCACCATCACCCTGATCCAACAGAAGACCCCCGGCGACTCGAGCACCAACTTCGAGAGCAACAAGCTGGAGCTGAAGCTGGGCAGCGACCAGAACACGCGCAACTTCAAGTCCTCGGCCTACTTCTGCAACGGCTCCGGCTGCGTCGGCTCGTCCACGTCGTACTGGAAGTACAGGGACTGGACCTACGTCACGGCTCAGCCCAAGTACGCCACCAACCTCTACTCCCAGGCGTGCGTCAAGAAGTCCAACGAGAAGTGCTTTCTGGACTACGTCGAGCTCAAGATCCCCGAAAAGGACGTCCGCTACCCGGTGGTGGGCGTCAAGATCACGGCCCACAAGCAGCAGACCACCATCTGGCAGTACAAGTATGGCGTACAGTACAAGATCCTGCACCAGGTCAACGGCGGCATCCGCGTCCACGCCATCGCGCTGGAGCCCCGGTTCGCGGCCACCAACAGCGGCAGCGCCGTGCCGGTGCTCGAGCAGGACAACTGCCCGGGCACGGGCTGCTGGGGCGCCGAGCCCATGGGGGGGCGCAAGGTCGGCAGCTTCCTCTACGGCGCTCGCGGGACCGTGGGGCACCGGGGATGCCTGCTCACCACCGCCGCCATGGCGCTCAAGTTCTACAACGTCTCGGGGGCGTCCACCATGACCCCCAAGACCCTCAACGAGAAGCTGCAGCAGCCGGGCGTCGACGGGTTCTACGACATCGCCAAGGGGAAGGTGGACACCTTCACGGGCGACTGGATCACCGCCTGCGACGCCGAGCTCAGTACCCTGAGCGCCGCCGCCGCCGTGACGTTCAGCTGGGACTGCGCCTGCTGCGGCAGCGGCGACGCTGCCTGCCAGACCCTGCACTGCCCCGCCAGCGGCGGAAGCTCCACGTACCCCAGCTTCGGATCGCTGGGGCAGGTCCGGGAGCTGTGCTGCGCGCTGCGTTCGGCCCCCAGCGTGCCCGGGGCGTCGGGCATGGGCAGCGGGACGCTGGAGATATACCCCAACGACTGCGACCCTGCCGCCCAGACCTGCGACACGGACAAGGTCGACAAGTTCTTCGGCTACCAGTTCAAGGGCTGCAGCGGCAAGACGGTCAGCACCCAGCCCAGACCGGCGGTCTTTGACGCCGCGAAGAACCCGCTGGCAGGGCTCGTGGTGGTGAAAAAGAAACACTCGCTGGACCTCAGCGGCTGCGTGCCGATGACCGCCCCGGGGTACACCTCCAGGCTCTGGCACGCGACCTCCAAGCTGCCCTGCAAGAGGGGGCTGATGCTGGCCTCCGTGCTCAAGCTCAACGGCGGCACCTCGTCCGCCCTCAAGGGGGAGGACGTCGGCTACTACGACACGGTGGACTTCTACAAGGTCGCGGACACATACGGGCTGGACCGTGAACCGCTGAAGTTTCTGGCCACCGGCGCCACCGACAAGGCGCTGGCACAGGACGCGTACGCCCTGGAGCAGGGCATGGCCAGGGGCCGCGTGCCGATCATCTTCGAGGGGGACGCCTGCGCGCACGCCGTGGTGGCGTCCGGGCTGGTGCCGAAGTACATGACCACGCCCCAGACCAAGGGCGCCATATCGGTGCCGTCCGGGGGTGGCTTCGTGGGGACCTGGTCCGTGGCGGACTCCTCGGGGGCGGCCGTCAAGGACCTGGTGGACTCCACCCAGAGCAACGCCCACCCCAACCAGTACTACGGGTGGTTTCTGATGTACCCGGGCTGGGCCGGGAGCTGGTGGCTCAGCGTCCGGGTCTTCTCCCCGGCGGAGCTGGTGGTGACCGGCCCCAACGGCAAGCTGCTGGGCCGGGACCCGAAGACGCAAAAGGTGATCCAGGCCATCTCCGGCGGCGCCTACCGGACGATGTACGATCACGAGGTCGCCAAGGGGAGCGCCCCGCAAGAGCGGTACAAGGAGGCCAGCGTCAAGGACGCCGCCGGGACCTACCAGGTGGCCGTGGTGGGCACCGGCTTCGGCCGGTTCCATCTGCAGCTCGCGGCGAGCGGCCCCCAGAAGAAGTCCGCCGACAAGTGGCACACCGGCCACGTGACCCCCGGCAAGGTCTACCTCTACCAGGTGGACCTGCCCAAGGGCGCCACCTCGGCGGCCACCTTCAAGCAGCTGACCCCCAAGGACGGCGACAAGGACGGCTTCGCGGCCCCCGCCGACTGCAACGACGGCGACGCCAAGGTGGCCCCCGGCGCCAAGGAGGACTGCACAAACGGCAAGGACGACGACTGCAACGGGCTGGTGGACAAGGCCGATCCCCAGTGCAACGCGGCCGCCAAGGCGTGCCCCGACTCGGACAAGGACGGCTACGCCGACTGCCTTGTGTCCGGCTGCAACCCGGCCGGGCTGGCCTGCGGCGACTGCGACGACGCGCGGGCCAAGGTCCACCCCAAGGGCAAGGAGGGGCCCACCCATTTATGGACCTGCAGCGACGACCTGGACAACGACTGTGACGGCCGCACAGACCTCGACCTGCCGGCGTGCAAGGCCGCCGCCGGATCTCCCTTCGGCAAGCCCGGCTGGGGAGGCAAAGCCGGCGGGACCAAGGACGGCGGCGTGGACGCCAGCGGCGCAAAGGACGCTGGCGGCAAGGACGCTGACGCCAAGGACGCTGGCGGCAAGGACGCTGGCGCCAAGGACGCTGGCGCACAGGACGCTGGCACCAGGGACGCTGCAGGCGACATGGGCGCCGCCAAGGAGGCAGGGCGCGAGGCCGGATCCGCGGACTCCACCGGCGCCGGGTCCACTGACTCTGCCGGCGCCGGTGCCGACGACGAGACCGGCGGCTGCGGCTGCACCATGACGAAAGACGCCAGCCTCGCCTCCGCGGTGGGCTGGACGCTGCTGGTGCTGTGCCTGCTGGCCGTGCGGCGACGGCGTAGCTTTTAGCCAGCGCCCTATTTTTTTTGCAAGAAGAAGTAGTGGTACGAGTGGTAGGCGTTGCGCTTGGCCACCGGAAGCGGCGCCACCAACACCTGGTTGTGGCGGCGGATCTGCTTGCCCGGCAGCCGGATCTCCAGCTGCTGCCAGGAGCCCCGGGAGCGGGTCAGCCGCAGCACCCGGGGCTGGCCGTTGACGCGCAGCATCAGGTTGAGGGTCATGCCCGAGGTGAAGCGAGCCACCATGGTCACCGGCTTGCCAGGCGTGGCGCTGAAGGTGAACTGCTCCCACTCCTTGATCAGGCGCCCGCCGTCGGAGATCATTTTTCCAGGCGCACCGAGCACGCCGCGGTGGATGATGTTGTCCCGGATGTTGCCCGGGGGCCACCAGCGGTAGTCGTGGGCCGCCTCGTCCTTCAGATCGGCCACGTCCACCGAGTCCACCACTCGCGCCCCGGCGTACTTCGATCCGGGGTGGTGGCCGGTGCCGGCGCCGGGCTCGGCCACCGCAGCGATCACCATGTTGTGGAAGATGTCAATGGTGCGGCCCCGCGCGCCGGGCCAGAGGCAGAAGTCGTAGGCCGCGACGTGGGTCGGCCGCCTGGCCTTCGGCAGGGATTCGAACAGCTCGAAGCGGCTGCCGGCGCCGTGGCGGAAGTAATTGAAGCGCAGCGGCGTGGTGAGCCCCACGATGTCGAAGGACGGCTTCTGCGAGATGTAGGGGATGGCCCCGGCGTCGCAGACCATCACCCGCACCTTGCCGCGCAGCATGCGCAAGGCGCGGCCGGCCTCGGCCTGCTTGTTGTGGATCACGCGGATGTCCCGCTGGTAGGTCTTCATCCAGCGGACGGTGGCGTCGCCCTGGAAAAAGACGAGCACCACCGCGGCGGCCGCCGCCAGCCAGCGCTGGCGCAGGGCGTCGGCCAGCCAGGTCATCGCCACGCCGGCGCCGAAGACCACCAGCAGCAGAAATGGCAGGTAGTAACGAGGCCAGGCGGCGATGCGGATATAGTGGGCCGAGGCCACCAGCACCGCCAGCACGGTCCACAGGCCCATGAGCACCCACACCCCCGCGTCCCGGCGGGCCTGCTCGCGCAGCCACAGCGCCACCAGGGTCATCAGCCCCGGCACGGTGACGGCCAGGGTGAGGAACAGCGGATCGTTGCCGGTGAGGAAGGTGCGCGCGGTCTCGAAGATCTGCGAGACGTACTGCACGGCCCGCTGGTGCGGCTCGAAGTAGGGCGCCGCCAGCAACGACTTGGACATGGCGCCCGCGGTGGTGAAGGTGCCGGTGAGCACCCGGTTGGCCCCGTGGTACATCGCCCCGGGCAGCAGCACAGGCAGCCACTGCGCCAGGGGCAACACCAGGCCCCGCAGCAGCGAGGCGGGTTGCTCGGCGGCCCGCGTGGCCCACCAGCGCAGGGCCAGGCGAGACGCCACCACCAGCAGCAGGGCGGCCAGCAAAAACGCCCCCTCGGGGCGGGTCACCGGCAGCAGCGCCGCCAGCACCATCAGCGGCGCTCGGGTGCGCCAGCGGTCATCCTCGGTCCAGGAGACGAAGAGGCTGAGCACGCCGGCGAGGAGGGTGAGGTAGAGGCCGGTCTCCATGCCGCTGTAGAAGCAGAACCAGACGAAGCCCGAGGTGGCCCACAACGCGGCGGCCACGCGGCCGGCGGTGGGGTTGTGCAGCTGCCGCCCCAGGCGGAGCAGGAGTAAGGTGGTGGCCCCCAGCCAGACGCAGCCGAGCAACAGGGTCAGCAGCACCATGTCCTCGCCCGCGGCGCCCATCAGGTAGGGCACCGCCAGCAGCATGATGTACAGCGGGCTGGTGCAGCCGGTGGAGTACCCCTCGCCGGGCTGGTAGGAGAACCAGTTTCCCCGGGCCATCTCGCGGGCGTACTGCAGGTGGATGTAGGTGTCGTCCACCGGCACCGACACCTTCTCCTCCAGCTCCTCGCGCATGACCCACAGGTGGAGCCCGCCCACGCCCACGGCGTAGACCGCCACGATGGCGGTGATCAGGCTCCGCCGCAGCCACGGCGCGCGCAGCCAGGACGAGAGCCTGTGTTCCTCCCGCTCGGTTTCTGCTCTGGCTTGTGGGTCGGTCATGGGGCGACGGCTATTTAACAACGTCCGGCCACGTCGGTCCAGTTGCTGCAGCGTGCTTCATGGACTGCGGGCCTGCCGGGCTGATACGCTCCACGCTGATGACGCAACCGATGACCAGATACACGCTGATGATGTGGCCGCTGCTGGCGGCATGTTGCCCAACGACCACCGCAGGGCCTCGCGCCCCGGCGGGCCCGCGATCCGTCTCCACCGGGCGACCCGCGACGCAAGCCTCGGAGCTGGTCAGGTCCTGCCGACAGGACGACCACGCCCGGGTCAAGGCGCTGCTGGCCGCGGGCGGTGACCCGGACGCCCGGGACCGCGCCGGAGCGCCGCTGCTGCTCGTGGCGGCGGGGCGGGGGCACCACAAGACCGCCGCCGCGCTGCTGGCCGCGGGCGCCGACCTGCACGTGGTGGACAGCGCCATGGGCGTTTCGGCCATGCACCGGGCGGCCCAGTCCGGTCAGGTGAAGATACTCCAGCTGCTGCTCTCCGGCGGGGCCTACCTGGACCAGCAGTCGGCGGTCAACGGTCACACGCCGCTGCTGGACGCCTGCTTCTACAAGCGCTACGCCGCCGTCGAGTTTCTGCTGAAGCAGGGGGCCAACACGGCGCTGCGCAACACCCTGGGCCTGACCCCCATGGACTGGGCCCGGCGCCAGAAGGACGCGCGCCTCTTGACCCTGCTGAAACAGCAGCACGAGCGGGACCGCCAGCGGGAGCAGCGCCAGCGCTTGCTGGCGGCCACCAGGGCCGGCGATCACACCCTGGCGGCGCAGCTGCTGGCGGCCGGCAGCGTTCCCGACCAGGTGGCCAAGGACGGCAACACCCCGCTGCTGCTGGCGGCCAAGCTCGGCCACACCGAGATCGTCAAGGCCCTGCTGGAGAAAGGCGCAGATCCGAACAGGACCGACCGGCTGATGAAGGCCACCCCCGGCCACAAGGCGGGCTTCTTCGGCCACGCCGCGATCATGCTTCTGCTGATCAAGCACGGGCTGAAGCTCGACGCCCGGGGGCCTTACAACGGGTACACCGCCTTGCACGACGCCATCCTCAACGCCCACATCGAGACGGCGAAGGTGCTGATGGAGGCGGGCGCCTCCACCTCGATCAAGGGCATCGACGGCAAGAGCCCAAAGGACCTGGCGCGAGAGAAAGGGCTCACCGGTTTGCTGAAGCTGATGAAACGTTGACCCGACGCTGAGACAGTCGGACAGAGAGGACATCATGGCAAACAGAGCAACCACGAGGGCGGCGCGAGCCCTGCTGTTTTTGGCTTGCTGCGCCGCGGCCGGCGAGGCGCGCGCCGACTCCATCGCGCCGCGTCCGGCCTGCCCGCCGGGATCGCTGGGCCGCAGCTCCCACGCGGGGCAGTGGTGCGCGGCGGCTCCCTGCACCGCGGACAGCGACTGCAAGCGCAAGGGCGACACGTGTAAAAAGTGGCGCGTCTGTGAGCAGGCGGCCATGGCGACCCATGGCCGCATGGCCCGCAAGGCCAGCCGCATGACCCTGGTGGTGGGCGCCTGCGCGCCCGCGGACCGCTGCAAGGGGGACGAGGTGCCGCCGCCGCCCGTGGTGGGGCAGAAGGTGGACGAGGTCACCTGCACCACGGGCCAGTACTGCGTGCCCGCGTCGTTGCCGGCGCTGCCGGCCCCCGCGCCCGCAAAGGACGAAGAGGACGACGAGGAGCGCGACGATGAGGCGTCCGGCGCGGCGAAGAGGAGCCGGCCTAAAACGGGCGACGGCTGCGGCTGCCGGTCCAGGGGCGCCGCGGCTCAGGGCGGCGCGTCGGTGGTGCTGGCCCTGGGCCTGCTGCTGATGGTGAGGAGGCGGTCATGATGCGCGCGACGCTGACGCTCTCGATGCTCCTGGCGGCGGCCCCGGCGGCCGCCCAGCAGGGGACGTCGCTGCCCGACGGCTGGGTGCTGCACCAGAATATGGGCCCGTTCATGGGCCCGGTGGCAGTGGTCTGCAGCCGGGACCGCGCCTTCGCCCGCAGCTGGAGCGGCGACGTGGGCTCCTTTGATGGCAAGAAGTGGCGCCGGCTGCCCGTGATGCCGGGCAACCGGAAGGGGCAGACCTACGGCCGGGCCATGGCGGTGAGCCACGACGGCAAGACCGTTTACATGGAGGCCAGCGGGCGCGTCGGCCGCTGGGACGGCGAGTCCTGGACCATGCTCCCTCTGCCGGGCTGGCGGGGGCCGATCAGCGCCATGACCGTGCTCCCCTCGGGGGAGCTTTTGGTGGTGGGCGAGGGCCGCGTGGGGCTGCGGCGGGGGGGCGAGATCAAGAGCTTCGACGCTGGCACCTGGCGCGCGCTGCTGGCCGTGGCGGGCCGCGACCTGGGCGCGATCTACGTCGCCGGTCAGGGGGGCACCGTCCTGCGGCGCAGCGGCAAGGGTTGGACCCGCATGAAGACCGGCGTCCGCGCCTGGCTCAGGGGGCTGCATCTGGTGGGCGAGGGCGGCAAGCTCTGGGCCTGGAACGGGGGGCATCGCTACACCCGCCAGACGGTGGTGATCCGCTTCGACGGCAAGGCCTGGACCCGGGCCGACGCCGGCCTGCAGTCACCCCCCCTCGGCATGGCTCGAGGCGGCGGCCTGTGGACCGTGACCGGGCAGGCCGTGTTCCGCTGGGAGGGCTCGAGCTGGGTCAAGAAGCTCTCGGCCAAGGAGCTGGGCAAGGGCTACCACGCCTTCGCCGGCATCTGCGCCACCAAAAAGTTTCTCTATGTGGGGGACGGCGGCACGCACTTCGTCGTGCGGCCGCTCAAGGGGGCGGAGTAGCGCTAGCGTTTGAACTTGACCTGGGCCACGCCCACGTTGCCCGCCTCGTCGAAAGCGCGCACCGCCAGCACGTGGTCGCCCCGGGGCACATCGGCGGGCAGCTTGAAGCGGAACGCCTCGCCGGGGCTGTCGAAGATGCCGTCCAGCGGACCCACCAGGCGCCAGTTCTCGCCGTCGATGGAGTACTCGATGCGCTTGATCGGGCTGTATGAGTCCCGGGCCGTGCCCGAGACCTGGGGGTAGCGCGCGGCGAGGCCGGTCACCGTGGGCTTGCGGTTGTCCACCAGCAGGCGCGCCGAGATGCGGGTGTCGGTGAGGGTGTGCTGCGGGGCGTTCTCCTTCTCGTCCGAGGCCACCACGCGCACGCGGTAGTAGCCGTCGGGCACCGCCTCGGTGTCCCACTCGAATTCGGCCTTCTCCAGGGGTTTTCTGCCGCTGATGCGGCGCCAGGCCGTGGCCAGCTCCTCGCGCATGTCCACGCGGTAGACCAGGGCGTCCTTGTCGTCGTTGGTCACCTTCCACTTGAGCTTGAGCTTCGGCGTGCGCGGCTTGCCCTTGGCCGGCGCGGCGGTGGTGATCACGGTGATCTTGGCCCGCCGGTTCACCGGCCTGTAGTAAGTGGTGAAGCTGCGCAGCACCCCCTTGTAGGGGGCGGCCCAGGTGAACTTCAGCTGCAGGTAGCGCCCCGCCTGGCTGTTGAGCTTGAGCCGGTCCGCGCCGTGACGGCCCGCGGCCCGCCAGGCGGTCCAGGTCTTGTCCGGCTTGGTGGTGTAGCCGCTGCGGCTGGCGATGGCCAGGCGGCCCGACGTGCGGTAGTGCACCACGCCCCAGTGGGCGGTGACCTTGGCGTCCAGCACCTCGGACAGATACGACGGCCTGGCGCCCGGCCCGCCCTGGACGCGGTAGACCGCGCCGGCGTCGCCGGTGCCGATGTATTGCTGCTTGCCGCCCACGGCCAGGGACAGCACCTGACGCTCGGTGAAGTCGAAGGCTGACAGCACCGTCTTGTCCGGCCGCACCCAGAAGACCTTGCCCTTGGAGCCCTCGCCGGCCCACAGCACGCCCTGGGCGTCCATCTGCAGGTCCGTGAAGTAGCCGGCCTTGAGCGCCAGCACCTGCTCCACCACGTCACCCTTGATGCGGTAGAGCGCGCCCTGTCCGGACTTGGCCCCCGAGCGCAGCTCGCTGGCGCGGTACTTGGGGCGGCTGGCCTTCTTCTTGGGGAACTTCATCGCGGTGCCGCCCGCGCCCTTCTTGCTGCGGTCGTAGCGCGGCAGGCCGCCGGTCTTGAGCGAGAACTTGTTCACGCCGACGAAGATGGTGCCGTCGCCGGCCACCTCCACGTCGCGCAGCTCGGTGGCGTCGAAGTCCTGCAGCGCCGAGGCCTTCCCCTTGCCCGTGATGCGGTAAAGGATCGCCTTGTTGCCGCTGCCCGCCAGCAGGGCGCCCTTGGGGCCGCGTGCCAGACAGAGCATGTGCTTTTCGTCGGGGTCGTAGTAGACCGCCGGCTTGCCGCCCCGCGCCGGCATGGAGTAGACCTTGCCCGGGGCGCCGCCGGCGGCGTAGATCCGCTTGGCCTTGGCGTCGTAGAGCAGGTCCCAGACATGCTCCGAGGGCAACCGGCCAATCTCCTTGTGCTTGCCGCTGCGCGGATCGATCTCGATGATGCGGGCGTCGGGCATGGTGCCGGCCAGCAGCTTGCCCCGGGGGCCCGCCGCCAGCGTCGTGATCAAAATGGCGTCCAGCTCGGTGACCTTGCGCACCTTGTTGTCCTTGACCGCCAGCAGCGCGCCGCCGGCGCCGGTGCCGAAGTAGACTGTGCCACCGATGCGGGCCGAGGACCACATCATCAGCGCCTTGGGGCCGCCCTTGAGCTTGGCGGAGCCGCGGCCGGCGAGGACCTCCCCCTTGGAGGAGATCAGCGTGCCCTGGGGCTCGCCCTTGTTGAGCTCGTCGTAGGTCGAGACCTTGAAGGTCGCCGTTGGCACGGCCCAGGCCGGCGAGGCCAGCGCCGCGGCGGCGAGCAGGAGAGGAAGTATGGGGGAGCGTCTGGTCACTGTCGCACCTCGTCGCTGACTCTGATTCTGATCTTCTTCTTACCGGAGATGATGCTCTGGGCCCCGTGGACCTTGCGCGCCACCGTACGGAACACCCGCGTGGAGCGCACGCTCGTGCCGGTGTTGAGCGCGTCCATCACCGAGCTGGGCAGGTCCCGGATGACCCGTCCTCGCATCTTGAGCCCCGACGACGGCGTCTGCAGGCTCACCACCACCGAGCGCGCGGGGTACATCTTCTGCAGCACCTTGAGCATCTGCCCCAGGTTCTGGGGCGGGGCGATGTCGGGGCGCGTCTGCCCGCCGCCCGACACCTCGGCCACCAGCACCGAGCCGGCGGCGTCTTTGGGGATCTGCAGCGGATAAGACTTGGTGAACTCGCCGCCGTTGAACGGCAGGAAGGTCACGTGCAGGTTCACCTTGTCCCCCGCCTTGACCTCCGATGAGTCGACCCGCACCTCCTTGATCCGCACCAGCTTGTTGGCGAACTTGACGTCCACGTCGAAGTCGATGCGCTCCATGGCCGCGGTCTTGAACGGGTTGCCGGCGATGAAGCGGATGGCGCGCAGCCCGCGGGAGAAGAGCAAGATCGGGAAGCGCACGCCGCTGCGAGCGTAGGCGTGCTCGGTGAGCTTGAGCTGGGGGTATCCCTTGACCGAGATGCGCGTGTTGAGGGTGAAGGTGGCGTGGGCCACGTCGGACATCGCCTCGGACAGGGCGCTGGAGAGCACGCTGCGGGCCAGGGAGGTGGTCAGCAGCCGGTGCCGCGCCAGGTGCACCTTGTAGACCTGCTTGCGAGATGGGCCGGCCCGCATGGTGATGGTCAGCGGCACGGTGCCGATCTTTTTGGACGTGTCCACCATGATGCCGGCCTGCCGGTCCTGCACCAGGCTGCCCACCACCCGCGCCGGTGAGCCGATCTTGAACGAGCGGGACACGCTGGCCAGGGTGTGGATGATCTTGGTGGTTGTGGCAGGGATATAGATCTCGCCGGCGTTGAACATGCGGTGGCCGAAGCCGAGCACCCGCTTGGGGCCGACCCAGGTCACGGTGCCCGTGGCGGCCATGGAGACGTCGCCCCGGGCCATCTGCACGCCGATGGCGCCGCCGGGGTAGTACTTGGTCGGTCCCTCGGCCTTGCCGCTGCCGCCGCCCTGCACTGGCTGGAAGCCGAAGCGGGCGAAGCTCTTTTTCAGGTCGACCATGGCCTCGGGCGACAGCCCGGACACGCTCAGCGGCACCGACACCGGCGTCAGCTGGGTGGTGGGGCGCACCATCGGCCGCAGGCCGGGCATCTTCCACCAGCGGTCCCGGCGGGACATGGAGCGCAGGGCCATGCGGGTCAGCGGCCGCCGCTTGATCGGGTGCAGGCTGGCGTAGCCGGCCTTGTGGGGCCCGCGGGGCTTGAGCTTGAGCAGGTCGAGCATGTTGTGGATCGGCGTGATGCCGGTGATCGGCTCCTTGGAGAAGCGCCAACCGTAGGCCAGGGCGCCGGCCACCTTGCCGTTGATGATGATCGGGCTGCCGCTCATGCCGCCGACGACCCCGGTCTTGCGCAGCACGGGGTGGTCGATGCGCACGAGGAAGACGTCCTGCTTGGGCAGGAAGTTCTTCATCACGTCGATGACCTCCACGCGGAAGCGCTCGATCTTGAAGCCGCGGAAGACGGTGAGGCCGTAGCCCACCTGGCCCGGCTTGATCTCCGTGATCGGCATGGTAGGGGGTGGAGCCGCGGACACGGTGCCGTGGCAGAGCAGTACCAGCAATGTCGGTAAAATGATTTTTCTATTCACGATGAAAGGATAGTCGGCGGGCGGGAGAGGTTCAATTCCTTTTGCCAGCTTAGGACGTCAGGCGGATGCGGCCCTGTGGCTGATCCACCACCTCGCCGATGACCGCGGCGGCGGTGACCCCGGCGTCGTGTAGCGCGCGCACCAGGTCTGCGGCCCGGCTGGCCGGCACCGCCACCAGCAGCCCGCCCGATGTCTGGGGGTCGTAGATCAGGTCCACAAGGGAGTCGGGCACCCCGTCGTCCACGTCCACCATGGCCTGGCGGTAGTCGCGGTTCCGCTCCAGCCCGCCGGGCTTGCACCCGGCCGCGGCCAGGTCCAGGGCCCCGGGGAACAGCGGCAGGCCATGGGCCCGCAGCACCAGGCCCAGGCCGCTGCCCTCGATCATCTCCGCGGCGTGGCCAGCCAGGCCGAAGCCGGTGACGTCGGTGCAGGCGCTGGGCCCCGCGGGCAGCAGCACCTCGGCCGCCGCGCGGTTGAGCTCGGCCATGGCGGCCGTGACCAGGTCCACGGTCTCGCCGCTGGCCTTCTGTCGCTTGAGCGCGGTGTTGATCACGCCGGTGCCCAGGGGCTTGGTCAGGATCATCGCGTCGCCGGCCCGCGCCCCGCGGTTGGTCATCACCCGGTCCGGGTGCACCGAGCCGGTGACCGACAGGCCGTACTTCATCTCCGCGTCGCTGATGCTGTGGCCGCCCACCAGCGCCGCGCCTGCCTCCTTGATCTTGTCCAGCCCGCCGGCCAGCACCTGGCGCAGCACCTCGATGTCCATCTTCCCCGAGGGGAAGGCCACCAGGTTCAGGGCGCACAGGGGCTTGGCCCCCATGGCGTAGACGTCGGACAGCGCGTTGGCCGCCGCGATCTGGCCGAACAGATACGGATCGTCCACGATGGGCGTGAAGAAGTCCACGGTCTGCACGATGGCGAGGTCGTCGCTGAGCCGGTAGACCCCGGCGTCGTCACCGTGCTCCAGCCCCACCAGCACCTCGGGGTGTTTTCCCAGGTCGAGCCCACAGAGCGCCTTGGCCAGGTCCCCCGGCCCGAGCTTGGACGCTCACCCGGCGCCGCTGACGGTGCGGGTCAGGGCCACCCGGGAGATGTCGTTGTTGGGGATGTCGTCAGCCATTGCTATTCCGATGAATGGCCCCTGGCCTCGGCGCGCTGCCGCTCTTCCTTACGGGTGCGCATCTGGTAGAAGTGCTTGTGCACGTTGATGCGCCCGAGGAACGGCACGAGGACGTCGCGGCCGGCCTTGTAGTCCGGCCCATGCCAGACCTCCTCGGCGATCTTCTCCCAGCGCTCGGCGTAGCTGTCGAGAAAGGCGCGCACCCCGTCGTCGGTGGTGATGTTGTCCGCGCCGGGGTAGGACGGCATGGCGCCGTGCTCGGCCACCACGGAGCGCAGCACGTCGGGCCGGTCGATGATCTTGCAGGGCAGCAGCAGGTTCTTGCTGTAGGGCTGGTGTCCGCGGATGGCGCGGAAGAATGGCGAGCGGAAGACGTCGAGCAGCGAGCACTCGTTGAGGTCGTGGGTGTAGTAGTGCACGAAGGTGCACGGCTGGACCTTGCCCTCGGCGGTGACGTAGCAGTAGCGGTTGGCCGACAGGCAGGCGCCCACGCAGGCCCCGTCGTTCCAGAAGTCACCGATGAATGCCGGGCGCGTCATCTGCCAGTGCTTGGTGACGGCCCGCACCCTGTCGCGCTGCTGTGGCGTGGGCATCAGCGACATGTCGGCGTCCTTGCCCAGGGGCAGGTACTGGAAGAGCCAGCCGAAGAGGCACCCCTTGTCCAGGTAGTAGTCGATGAACTCGTCGGTGGCGATGACGTCGCTGGTCTGTCGGGTGGCGGTGGCCGAGAAGCCGAAGGCCACGCCCCGCTCCCGCAGCAGGCGCATGCCCCGCAGCACCTTGTCGTGCACGCCGGTGCCGCGCCGGCCGTCGGTCTCGTTGCCGAAGCCCTCCACGGAGAAGGCGGGCATCAAATTGCCGGCCTCGGCCAGGCGGTCGGCCATGGCCTCGTCGATCAGCGTGCCGTTGGTAAACGACATGAACATCAGGTCGGAGAACTCGTCGAGCAGCTCGAACAGGCGCTTGTAGACGAAGGGCTCGCCGCCGCTGACGGTGATAAAGCGGGTGCCCAGCTCGCGGCACTCGGAGAGGATCTTGCGCAGCAGCTCGTGGTCCATCTGCTTGCGTGGCATCCGCCCGGAGTAGCAGCCGTTGCAGTCGAGGTTGCAGACCATGGTGGGGTTGATCACGATGGTCACGGGCGGCTCGAAGCCCTCCCGGTCAAAAAATTCCCGGCGCACCCGCTGGCCGTCCACCATCTGCCCCACGAGCAGGTTGTTGATGAAGGCGCGCAGCGGCTGGTCGTCCAGGCGCTCGACGATGCGCAGCAGCCACTCGAGGGCAGTGGGGTTGTCCTGGACGTTGCGCAGGATGCCGGAGGTCAGCCCGCGGCTGGAGCCGCCCTTGGGCAGCGAGCGGTACACCTGCCACAGCAGGCGCAGTCGGGCCTCGGGCAGGCGCGAGATGCGCCCGGCGGCGGCACGCAGCGCCGGGTTGGTAAAGACCTTGGCCATCAGGTCGAGCTCGAACAACGACGTACTCCTGGATCGAGGCGCAACAGTTTAACCACAAAACACCCAAGAAAACATAGGCCAAACGTTACCGCGGGCAATGATTTTTTGCTTCACCTCGGAGGCTCAGACAGGCCCCAAGGACCGAAAATTCAATGGTCTCCATTGTGGTCGCGGCGCCGCCGCAGATCTGTGACGGAGGTCCGCGGCCACGGGTTGCCTTCCCTTCTTGCCTGTCCTATGTATAGAATTCATAGAGGCACTTAACCAATAGCCTGCACGGTGAAGCTCATGTCCATCAGAACCCTTGCGTCCCTGACCCTGATCCTCACGCTGGCGCTCGCCCCCGCGGCCTGCTCCGACGACGACACCCCGGCCGACACCGACGCCGGCACCAAGGACGGCTCGGTGCCCACGCCCGAGGCGGGCAGCGACGGCCCGCAGAAGAAGGACAAGGGCAAGCCCGACGGCCCGAAAAAGCCCGCCCGCTGGGAGACCGTGACCAACAGCGGCCCGGCGGTTTGGGGCCACACCGCCACCCTGCTCAAGGACGGCAAGGTGCTCATCGTGGGCGGGCTGAGCAAACAGGACAAGACCCTCGAGGCGTCGCCCGACACCTGGATCTACCTCCCCGCGGCCAAAAAGATCCTGCCCGCGGGCAAGCTGGTCACGCCCCGGGGTGACCACACGGCCACCCTGCTCAAGGACGGGCGGGTGCTGGTGGCCGGCGGCCGCTCGGCCTACAGCAAGTACGTCGCCGCGGCCGAGATCTTCGACCCGAAGAAGTTCGACCCGAAGAACCCCGGGGCCAAGACATGGAGCTCCACCGCGCCCGCCTCGGTCAAGCGCGTGTCCCACGGCGCGGCGCTGCTGCCCAACGGCAAGGTGATGGTCATAGGTGGCTACAGCACCGGCCATCTCGACTCGCTGGAGCTGTTCGACCCCGCCGGCAACACCTGGTCTCTGCTGGCGACCAAGCTCAAGGTCAAGCGCGCCAGCCCCAGCGTCACCGCCCTCAAGGGCGGCAACGTGGTCATCGCCGGCGGCTACTACCAGGAGAAATACAAGGGCTACTGGACCGACTCCATCGAGGTCTACGAGGTCAAGACCGGCCTGCTCAAGACGGTGCCCGATAAGATGCAGTTCAAGCGGGCGGGCCACCAGGCGTCGCTGATGTCCGACGGCAAGGTGCTGATCACCGGCGGCTACTGCGGCCAGAGTTGCAAGCTCACCGGCGACGAGATCTACGACCCGGTGGCCAACAAGGTCAAGAGCATCAGCAACCCCGGCGTGACCCTGGAGCGCCACTCGTCCACGGCGCTGCGGGACGGCCGCGTGCTCTGCACCGGCGGCGGCTACACCAAGACCAAGGCGGTGGCCTATGATCCGAAGATGGGCGGCATGTGGACCAACCTGGTGCCGCTGAAGTTCGGGCGTTACGACCACACCTCCACCACGCTGCTCGACGGCAGGGTGCTGGTGGTGGGCGGCCAGACCGGCTCCGTGGGCTCCTCCGGCCAGCCGGTGCCCCAGGTCGAGATGTTCCACCCCTAAACGACCGATCGCGATTCGAGATCTTGGCGCCATCGCTTCGCCATCGAGGGCTGCAGACTACAGGCTACAGGCTACGAGGCCATCTTTTGCCAGCTTCGAGGCATCGGACAGGTGAAGCATTCGGGGGTAGCCTGCGGTCACAAGTCACCGTACGGCGGCGTCAGCTGGGCCTGCAGGAGAATAGCCAACCT